>Ga0209798_10000651_pt1 | contig 21145 bp, 17 predicted proteins | sample DOMMetBare3Fresh_FD_187475 | JGI IMG/M metagenome (GOLD analysis project Ga0209798, IMG submission 187475) | Wetland sediment microbial communities from St. Louis River estuary, USA, under dissolved organic matter induced mercury methylation -... | ecosystem: Environmental > Aquatic >... | reverse complement strand
ACCGGTTCTTTAATTGCAAAGCCATCCAGATGTTTTTCTTCCGGTATATCTGCAACTTTCATTTCACCCATCATCACTTTGGTAGCATAGTTCAGGTAAGGTTTGTTATATGCTTTGGCAATGAACGGTGTTGTTCTTGAAGCACGGGGATTGGCTTCTATTACATATACTTTTGTTTCCTTGATAGCAAACTGGATATTGATAAGCCCTTTTACTTTTAATTCAAGGGCAATCTTTTTTGCATAGTCAACCATATCCTGAAGTTCCAGCGGACTAAGATTGAAAGCAGGAAGAACAGCATTGCTGTCGCCGCTGTGAATACCCGCCGGCTCGATATGCTCCATGATGCCCATCACATGAAAATCTTCTCCATCACATATAGCATCTATCTCAGCTTCCTGGCAACGATCAAGAAAATGATCAACTAAAATTTTATTGCCGGGAATATGTTTCAATAAACTCACCACTGCTTTTTCCAGTTCATCATCATTGATAACGATCCGCATTCTTTGTCCGCCCAAAACATACGAAGGACGAACCAATACAGGATATCCAACTTTATTGGCAACAACAATGGCTTCATCCACCGTCCAAGCAGTTCCATAATTCGGATAAGGTATATCCAGTTCTTTCAGCATGTCGGAGAAACGGCCGCGGTCTTCGGCAATATCCATGCTGTCATAAGAAGTACCAATGATCCTGACCCCTTTGTTATGAAGTTTTTCTGCAAGCTTTAATGCTGTTTGTCCGCCGAGCTGAACGATCACCCCATAAGGTTTCTCATGTTCAATGATCTCCCAGATATGTTCCCAGTAAACCGGTTCGAAATAGAGTTTATCAGCCATATCAAAATCTGTGCTCACTGTTTCAGGGTTGCAGTTGATCATGATAGATTCATAACCGCATTCTTTTATGGCAAGCAAACCGTGCACACAGCAATAATCAAATTCAATTCCTTGCCCAATACGATTCGGGCCCGAACCAAGTACTACTATTTTTTTCTTATCGCTGCGTTTACTTTCATTTTCACCGCCTCTTTCGAACGTGGAGTAGAAGTAAGGTGTCTTTGCTTCAAACTCTGCGCTGCAGGTGTCAACCATTTTAAAAACACGGGTAATGCCGAGTTTTTTTCTATGTTCATACACTTCATCTTCTGTTCCATCATTCATGATGCGACAGAGTTGCTCATCGCTGAACCCCATTGTTTTTGCCTCCCTCAATAGCTCGGCCGGAAGAGTATTGAGTTTGTATTTTTTAAGTTCTACTTCAAGATTACAGATCTTTTGTATTTCATAAATGAACCAGCGGTCAATGCCATTGGTGGCTTTTGAAATTGTATTCACACTCACACCCATCATCAGCGCATCTTTAATGCGGAAGATGCGATCCCATTTGGGTACTTTAATATGCTCAAGAATCTCTTCAGCATGCATCATGCTTTTTCCATAATAACCGAGGCCGACTGCATTGTTCTCCAAACTCTGACAAGCTTTCTGAACCGCTTCGGCAAAACTTCTTCCAATGGCCATTACTTCACCTACACTTTTCATTTGCAGACCAAGTGTATCATTAGCGCCTTTGAATTTATCAAAATTCCAGCGGGGAATTTTTACAATTACATAATCCAGTGCAGGTTCAAAAAATGCTGATGTAGTTTTAGTGATCTGGTTTTCTAATTCATCAAGATAATATCCGATAGCAAGTTTGGCAGCGATCTTAGCAATTGGGTAACCCGTTGCTTTTGATGCAAGCGCAGATGAACGGCTTACCCTTGGGTTAATTTCTATTGCAATTATTTCTTCAGTATCCGGATTCAATGCAAACTGAACATTACAACCGCCGGCAAAATTTCCAAGGTCACGCATCATTTTTATAGCCGTGTTCCTCATTAGCTGCATTGCTGTATCACTAAGTGTCATTGCCGGTGCTACAGTAATTGAGTCACCAGTATGAACACCCATCGGGTCAAAATTCTCAACACTACAAATAATACAAACGTTATCATTTGCATCACGAAGAAGTTCCAGTTCAAATTCTTTCCAACCCAACACCGCTTTTTCAACAAGCACTTCATGAATTGGTGAAGCTTCCAGGCCGCGGTTCAAAGCTTCGTCTAAAAAATCTTTATTAAGTACAAAGCCACCGCCTGTACCACCAAGTGTAAATGAAGGACGAATTACAAGCGGAAAACCGATCTCCTGAGCAAATTCTTTTCCCTCCAAATGTGAATTGGCTGTTCTGGCTGGAGCAACAGGTACTCCAAGCCGGATCATCCACTGGCGGAATTTTTCCCTGTCTTCTGCTTTATCGATTGCTTTTATATCTACACCGATCAATCTTACATTATACTGTTTCCACAAACCAAGGTCTTCGGCTTCTTTTGCAAGATTCAATGCTGTTTGTCCTCCCATAGTTGGTAACACAGCATCAATTTGGTTTTCCTGGAGGATTTGTTCAATACTTTCAACTGTTAGTGGCAAAAGATACACACGGTCGGCCATCATGGGGTCGGTCATAATGGTGGCAGGATTGCTGTTGATAAGAATTACTTTGATCCCTTCTTCTCTTAAACTTCTTGCAGCTTGTGTACCGGAATAATCAAACTCACATGCCTGGCCAATAATGATGGGGCCAGAGCCAATGATCAATACTGATTTAATCGAAGTATCTTTCGGCATTTTGGGGTTTTAATTTTATAGCGGGCAACCGTAAGGACATAAAAAAACCGGGTTATATACCCGGGGTGCAAAAGTAAGGGAATAGAAGATTTAATATCCCGTTATTCTAATAAATTTTATAACAACAAACACTTATTTAGTTATTGTGGTAAGAAGAGATCTCATAATCATCGAGCACAACTTCGTCCGGGTTCTCAGATTTCACCTTCCGGCTTTCCTCACGGGTTTTCATTTTACTGATCCAGCGGGAACGGGCTTCCTGGCCTTTTAATGCGCCGATAAACAATCCTCCAACAACAACTGCCGCGATAAAGATCCTGTGATTAATTTGTTTCATCTGTCAAAGGTTATGGTATTTGAATAATTTACGATAAGGTACAATCTTTGGTTTCTACTTGTAATACCTTCTTTGCGGTATACAACCATAAGACAAATGACGTTCCGAATTTGTTGCACATTGAAACAAAAAAAATCCAATTAATTCCACACCTGTGAAATTAATTGGACCAAATGAGTAGTGTATTTACTAATTGTTAATTGCGATGTTGACAGTGTAACTGCCGGCTTCAAAAAATTCTATTTCTATTTCCTCTCTTGCGATCATAAATTTTCCCCGGAATGGAAAGGTAACTTCCATAAGACTTGTCTCGGTGCTTTTAAAATGTGTTTCAAGCGAGGTCATTCTTTCAAAGAACCCTTTTGCCACAATTACATTATCAACTCTGAATGACGGCAGTTGCCCGCCAAGTGAAGAAACACCGCCGGTTGTATTGGTAACGATCACTTTTATGCGATGAACAACATCGGGTGTATATTCTACTTCAACTTTTGTTACCGAGCCGGTTTTTGAAATTACCTGCCAGGGCCTTTCGTTCTTACCGATATATACATCTTTCTTCCAAAAGCCTTCCACCACACTATCCTGGGCTCCTGCTCTTTTAAAGGTCATAGTTCCTTTTCCTTCGCGAAAGCCTTTTGAAAATTTTCCTTCAAATACATTTTTGTTACTCCATGTGTATGTTCCGGCGCCATCGGGGCTCCCGTTCTTAAATTCACCTTCGTAAGTATCGGTGCCTACTGCTTTTCCTTTTCCGTGTGCTTTATTCTTTTTGCAATCGCCGGTATATGTTCCTTTCAGGGTTTCTTTTTCTACCTCGCAGGTTTGGCTATATGCGCAAAAGGATAAGGATATTAAAAGCAAAGCAAGACGTACAGCTTTTGCTTTTAAAAAAATAGTCTTGGTCATGATGATTTTATTTAGTCCGAAATTAGGCAATGATTAAAACAGATAAGGAAAGGTTTGTGTTAATTTGCTTGTCGAATGATAAGAGGCAAGTTTTTAATACAACATGCTGCATTTGCCCTGTTACTATTTGCATTTTTAAGTGCTGAAAGTCAAACAGGTGCCAGCAAATACCCGCAAGGATATTTTGCTAACCCATTGGGTATTCCAATTTCACTTACTGCAAATTTTGGGGAGTTGCGGCCGGGTCACTGGCACATGGGGCTTGACCTGAGAACTGATCAAAAAGAGAATTACCATGTGTTTGCATCTGCTGATGGGTATGTGTCCCGTGTTGGTATAAGACCACAAAGCTTTGGAAAGTTTATCGTCATCAGGCATCCGAATGGGTACTCTACTTTGTATGCTCACCTCAATGAATTTTACCCGGAGTTGGAAAAGTATGTAAGGGAAAAACAAACTGAAAAAGAATCGTGGGCAATTGAACTTGATTTTACAGAAGATGATTTTAGAGTTAAAAAGGGGAAAGAGATAGCAAAAAGCGGAAACACCGGAGGCTCGCAGGGACCGCATTTGCATTTTGAAATTATTGACACCAAAAGCGGAAGATCTCTCAATCCGCAACTTTTTGGTTTTGATATTAAAGATGACGTGCCTCCTGCAATTTCTAAATTGGCAATTTATGACAGAAGCATAAGCACCTATTTACAAACGCCACAGATAATCTCAGTTGTAAAAACCGACAGTGGTTATTTTACAAAGCCGCGAAAAATTTTAACCGGTCTGAAGAAATTAAGTTTTGCGATCACTGCTACTGATCGTGTAAGTGGATCAAACGGTGCAAATGGAATTTATGCTGCATATCTCTATTATTATTCTGATGCTCAAATAGCATTTATTATTGACAGTATGAATTATGCCGAATCGGATTATATCAATGCTCATATTGATAAAAGATACAGGAATGCCGGCGGCCCTTTTGTTCAACATCTTTCAAAACTTCCGGGCTTTCAAGGTCGGGTTTATGAAGAAATAGAAGGTTCCGGGGTCATCGAATTAGATGACACATTTGTACATGATTTCAGTATTGAAATATTAGATGTAAATGAGAATCTTTCAGCTTTAAATTTTCAAATTCAATACAGCGATAGTCTTGCAAAAAAAATAAAAAGGCCATCAAATTTAAGATTGCTGATACCCAACCAGGTAAATATTGTTGAGGAAAAAGAATTTGAAGTTTATTTGCCGGAAAACTGTTTGTATGACAGTATTCCATTTACCTATTTTCAACAGAATATTTTTCCTCTTGGTTCTGTTACTGCACAGCATTGGTTTGGCGATCCGGTTTATCCTTTGCACTCCGCTTTTTCGGTAAGAATAAAAGCTTTAAAACCAGTAAGTGATGCTTTGAAAAATAAATTAATGATGGTGAAAGAATGGAAAGGAGCAAAAGCAATAAGAAAAGCAGAATGGCAAAATGGATGGATATCGGCCTGGTTTGATAACCTTGGGATTTTCCAGGCTTTTATTGATACAACTGCGCCAACGATAAATGATCCCGTAAAACCTGCAAAGGGAAAAGATACACTTGATCTTAGTCCATTGACAAGAATTGTATTTACACCTACAGATAATTTTTCTGTAAGGTCTTTTCGGGCAGAGCTTGATGGTAAATGGCTGATGTTCTCAAATGATAAAGGAAGAAACCATATTTATATTTTTGATGAGCAGTGTTCTTATGGTGTGCATGAATTAAAAGTAAGAGTGGAAGACGCTGTTGGGAATATAACTGAGAAAACATGGTGGTTTAAGAAATATCCATATACGCCACCTCCAAAAAAGAAAAAGAAAACAACATCAAAAAAGAAACCAGTGACAAAAAAGAAATAAACAACCAGCAAGCAGATGGTAACATTACAAGAAGGCGATAAAGCGCCAACATTTTCAGGCAAAGATCAAAATGGCAAAAAAGTTTCCTTAGCTGATTATAAAGGCAAGAAACTGATCTTATATTTTTATTCCGAAGCCGGATCGCCAACCTGTACCATCGAGTCATGCAATCTCAGGGATAATTATCCTTTGCTTAAGAAAAAAGATTTTGAAGTGTTAGGTGTAAGTCCTGATAATGAAAGCAAGCAAAAGAAATTTGAAACAAAATACAAACTTCCTTTTCCACTCCTGGCCGATAATGAGAATAAGGTCACCGCACTTTATGGTGTTCACGATATGAAAAAACTATTTGGTCGTGAATACATGGGCATTCTTCGTACAACATTTGTCATTGACGAGAAGGGTATTATCCGAAAGATCTTTCATAAGCCGAAGAATAAGGCACATGCTGAAGAAATTTTGAAGGCTTTCGGATAAGCTCTTAATGGTTACGATTTCACAAATACATGATCTAATTTTATAGAATAAGCAACCCCCTAATTCAAAGCTTCGATTAATTTAACAAACCTACAAAACTGTTATATGAAACGTGTATTTTCAATCGCCCTGCTATTTGTTTATATAAATTCTTTAGCCCAGGATGAACAGGTGATGATTAAAACGCCGCGAAAAGAAGAAGGCACCGCAACCAAAGTTTTTTATTCGCAAAAAGCAATTAACACAAAAACTGTCCAGGTTTTGCCAAAAGGGGTACTTGAGTTTAATGTTTCTCACAGCTTTGGCGACATTGCCGGAGATAATGGCGGAATAAGAAGATTTTTTGGATTGGATAATTCTACTGATGTACGCATTGGTTTCCAGGTGGGGCTTAGTGATAAATTTAATTTAGTTGCAGCAAGAACGAAAGGATTATTTGTAACACAACAATGGGAGCTTGGTGCAAAATGGCAGCTCTTACGTCAAATGGATAATGATCCCTCACATCCTGTTTCTTTAACTATGTATGTTAATGATGTAGTGTCTTCACAGAAAAGATCGAATCCAAGTCTCGGACAAACTGAAACTTCTTTCGATGCGTTTGGCGATCGCCATAGCCAGATAGTGCAACTGATGCTGGCAAGAAAAATGGGTAAGATAAGTTTGCAGTTTAACCCCTTGTTCCTGCATACAAGCCAGGTTGTTCCTTATGACCAGGAAAACATTTTTGCATTAGGTGGGGCTATTCGTCTTCCATTGAGTAAAAAAATAATTCTGCTTGCTGATTATTTTCATCCTTTCCGTTCGCAGAGTACCAAAGATGGTTTTGAAGCGAACAATTTAAAATTGTATGATCCTTTTGGAATAGGATTAGAGATTGTAACTGAAGGACACGTCTTTCACCTGAACTTTACCAATGCCACCGAAATTCTTGAAAACCGGTTTGTTCGTAAAACAGTTACTAACTGGGGTGATGGAGAGTTTCGCTGGGCATTTACAATTTCAAGAAACTTTATTTTGTTCAGGCCCAAAAGTGGTAAAGCCGGATGGAATTAATTGTTGACTTATAAGATCCATTCCACTTCTCCAAACTCAAATCTTTCTTCTATTGAATGTTCAGTGATCAATTCTCCTGATTCTGAAACGCCTTTTATTGTTGTTTCAAAAATACGGCTGTCTTTTTTGAGCTTTACTTTTTCATCTTTTTTATAACAATGATCTTGATAATAAATAAACAGATCCTTAAAGTTTCCGGCGATCAGTAATTGATAATTCTTTTCAAGAATGGAACAAAGCTCTTTTGCAAGTTCAACAGGATCAAAATTTTTACCGCTAATTTGTTTTAAAGAAACCGGGTTAGGCAGATCAGCAGAGAATGTTGTTTGATTAATATTAATTCCAATCCCAACAACAGCCCATTTCCATTTTCCCGACTCTGTACTCCGAACTCCCAACTCCGAACTCCCAATCACATTCTCGATTAAAATTCCCCCTGCCTTCCTGTCACGCCAATACAGATCATTGGGCCATTTAATTTTTGTTTCATCACCTGCATATTTCAATAAGAGTTCACAGACACTTACAGCCACGCAAACACTTAGTTGAAATTGGTCTTGAATCCTTAATGGGTAAGGATTTAACAGAATGCTAAGAGCAATATTTGAGTCTTTTCCGGAAGCCCAATTCTTACCTCGCTGGCCTTTACCTTCTGTTTGTTCATGGGAAAAAATAGCTGTACCATGCTGAGGCTCACCCTGTCCGTCCGGCAGATGAAGTCCATGAACAATACCCATGGCATATTTGTTGGTACTATCAATAGATTGCAGCTCAATAAACGGCCATCCAATTGGATTGCCGGCAAATGGTAGTGGCAATTAATTACTATTTTTGGCAAATTAAAATAGTTTTCGGGTACTGGTTATTTGTTATTGGTAAAATCATGCAAATAGCTAATAACAAGTAACCGGCAAACAGTAAATTAAAACTTCAAACCTTAAAAAAAAATTATTGGAACAATTGTCAGTATTGGCTACACGAAAAAAGAAAAGCACTGTCCGGTTAACAAAGAATTCAAAACTCATTAAAACCATCATCAACGCCATACAGGAAAAGAAAGGTGAAAACATCCTTTCACTTGACCTGAGAAAAGTAAATGAAGCTGTTGCAGATTTTTTCATTATTTGTGAAGCAAGCAACCAGCCACAGGTAAGGGCTATAGCAGACTCTGTAGAGCAGGAAATGAAGAAGAAATGTGATGAGTACCCGTATCGCCACGAAGGAATGAAAAACCTGCAATGGGTTTTGATTGATTATGTGAATGTGGTTGTACATGTAATGCTTGCAGAAACAAGAAAGTTTTATAAGCTGGAAGAAATGTGGAGTGATGCAGTGGCTCATGAACACGAAGAAAACTAAGGACGAATTAAAAAAGTATATAATTATAACTCATTAAAGAAAACAGTTTAACGCTGGGAAAGAGGAACGAAAACAATGTCACAAGAACAACCAAATAAAAATGATAAGTTTCCGCGGTTTCAACCAAACCGTGATGAAAATAATAGCAAGAAAGGACCTAAGTTCAGTAATTACTGGATATGGGCAATATTATTGGCAACCGTAATTGGTTTTAGCATGTTCGGCCCTTTCGCAAAAAAAACTCAGACAATTTCAGTAGGGGAGTTTAAGAATATGTTGCTTAAACATCATGTTGAAAAATATGTTGAGATACCGAATAAAAATCTTGTAAGGGTCTCAATAAAGAAGGATAGTTTAAAGGAATACATGAATAAGCTTCCTAATACTCCCATCTCAAATAAAAAAGACGAAAAGCCTCCGCAGTTCAGCTTCGAATCAAACGAAAGATTCAGGGAAGAGATACTTGAGTTTAAAAAACAGAATCCAGATTATTTTCAAAATGAGTCTTATGATCCTTATTTTTCTGAAAGAGACAGTACATGGTTTACCGGTATTATAAATTTTCTGTTACCCGTATTGTTATTCCTCGCTATCTGGATATTACTGATGCGGAAAATGAGTGGCGGAGCAGGCGGCGGCGGTGGCCCCGGTGGTATTTTTAATATTGGTAAATCCAAAGCTACTTTATTTGATAAAGGGACTAAAGTGAACATCACGTTTGCTGATGTTGCCGGTCTTGATGAAGCCAAAGTGGAAGTGATGGAGATCGTTGACTTTTTAAAGAATCCAAAAAAATATACAAACCTCGGCGGTAAAATTCCAAAAGGCGCATTGTTGATTGGCCCTCCCGGTACCGGTAAAACACTTCTTGCAAAAGCAATGGCTGGCGAAGCGCAGGTTCCATTCTTTAGCCTTAGCGGAAGCGATTTCGTTGAAATGTTTGTTGGTGTTGGCGCCAGCCGTGTTCGTGATCTGTTTAAGCAAGCAAGGGAAAAAGCTCCATGTATAATTTTTATCGATGAAATAGATGCGATCGGTCGTGCAAGAGGAAAGAATGTAATGATGAGCAATGATGAAAGAGAAAGCACATTGAACCAATTGCTTGTTGAAATGGATGGTTTCGGAACTGATGCTGGAATTATTGTATTAGCAGCAACTAACCGTCCAGATGTATTGGACAATGCGTTGCTTCGTCCGGGTCGTTTCGACAGACAAATTTCAATTGATAAACCCGATTTGAAAGGAAGAGAAGCAATTTTCAAAGTGCATTTGAAACCAATTAAACTCTCAGAAAAGGTTGATATACATAAACTGGCAGAACAAACTCCCGGATTTGCCGGTGCTGATATTGCCAATATTTGCAATGAAGCAGCTTTGATCGCCGCAAGAAAAGGTAAACAGTCAGTAGAAATGACCGATTTCCAGGATGCGGTTGACAGAGTGATTGGTGGTCTTGAAAAGAAAAACAAGATCATTTTACCAGAGGAAAAAAAGATCATTGCATTCCACGAAGCCGGTCATGCTATTTGCGGTTGGTATTTTGAACATGCTTATCCATTATTGAAAGTAACTATTGTTCCAAGAGGAACAGCAGCATTGGGCTATGCTCAATACACTCCCAAAGAACAATACTTATATAATATCGATCAATTGATGGACCAGATTTGTATGACACTTGGTGGTCGTGCAGCTGAAGATATTTTCTTTGGAAAAATTTCCACTGGTGCACAAAACGATCTGCAGCAGATAACAAGGATCGCTTACTCAATGGTGACGGTTTATGGAATGAATGATAAAGTAGGAAGGGTAAGTTTTTATGATCCTCAACTGGAAAATTCTTTTACAAAACCTTATTCCGAAGAAACATCTAAAATCATAGATCAGGAAGTACGCAAGCTTATAGATGATGGATATGAAAGAACAAAAAAATTATTGATAGAGAAAAAGGAACAAGTAAAAATTGTTGCTGAAGCATTGCTGGAAAGAGAAGTTCTTTTCCAAAGCGATGTAGAAGCATTGATCGGCAAAAGGCCATGGGAAGAAAAGAAAGTGCTTGATGTGCCAGAGATGGAATCAGCAGTTGCAGAAGAAGTGAAGCCGGTTGAAAAACCTGTTGAAAAAAGCTCGCCTGAGGAAACGGAAGGCGCCGGTCCGGGAATTTTCCCTTTGCCGGCTTAATAAAATAACTGTGGATGAAATTTTCTCCATCAAAAGAATCAATTCTCAAAAAAATCAGGAAGGCGTTGAGTCATTCAACGCCTCTTCCTTTTCCGCAAAGCGAAGCCAATCAACCGGTATTTCCCGTTTCATCAGAAGAACTTGAAGTTGTATTTGCAGAACAATTCAATGTGCTGGGCGGCAGATTTATTTTTTGTGTGAACCGGCAGGAGCTGGCTTTTCAATTTAATAGTTTGATAAAAAAAAGTGATTGGCAAAAAGTTTACTGCATAGAAAATAAAATAAAAGAGCTTGTTGGCAGTTCAGCAGAAGAAAGATTTACTGATAAAGATCTTGTTGATTGTGATGTAAGCGTAACGGGTTGTGAATGTCTTGTTGCCCGTACAGGAAGCATCGTTATGAGTGCTGCACAATCATCAGGCAGAACAACCAGTGTGTATGCGCCAATTCATATTTGTATTGCATTTACCAGCCAGCTTGTATACGATGTAAAAGACGCATTGAACCTGGTAAAAGAAAAATACAACGACAAGCTTCCTTCGCTTATCACATTTGCGACCGGCCCCAGCCGCACTGCTGATATTGAAAAAACATTGGTTGTAGGGGTGCATGGCCCAAAAGAAGTTTATTGTTTTTTAATTGATGCATAGTTGCTTTACCCTTCGTACTTTTAATACATGAACAACCCCGGAGTTTACCAGCTTTTTGTTTATGGTTCATTGCGCAGCGGTTTTCGCAGCCCTGCTTATGAATATATAAGCCGCTATTTCGAATTGGTAGGCGATGCAAAAGTAAAAGGCAAATTATATGACCTGGGAAGTTATCCCGCAGCAAAACCAGGTGATGAAAATAAATTTATCCTTGGTGAATTATACAGGATAAAAAATGAAAGCGAATTTGCTTGGGCTATTGGTCAGCTGGATGATTATGAAGGTGTGGATGTAGCATTTGATGAAGTACAACTTTATTACCGTCGGGTAACTGAAGTTCATATTGATGACAAGATCACCCATGCCTGGATATACTGGTATAATGGTGATGTGAATGATAAGCCTGTCATTGAATCAGGCGATGTGCTTCAATACCTGGATCAAAAGAAATGACTATCTGATTCTCACTACGCCTTCTTTCACTTTTGTAAACTTCTCAAATATTTTTCCATCATGTCCGGGAATAATCAAATCTGGATTTACCAATGTTTTCATTCTTTGCAGATTTTTTACATAAGCCTGCGGATCGAAAGTCAGGGGAATAGAAATCATGTGTTCCAGGTTGTAATAGGTCCAGCTGTTATCAGAAGCAATCAGCACTTTATCGGTTGCCGTATTCACCACCACGTATTGAGATTCGAAAGTGTGTTTTGAACCAATATATGCTTTAATGCCCGGAATGATTTCCACTTCATCGCCGTTTACCAGCTGAACTCTTCCTCTAACATTCAATTCAGCCATCACTACAACATCTGTAGAGTCCATCGCGATTCGGTTACCATCCTTTTGCCACATATCGGTTAAGAAGTAGCGGTAGTCTTCTTTCTGCATCCATATGGTGGCTTTGGGAAAAAGATCAACTCCTCCAATATGATCCCAGTGCGGATGGGTGATGATAACATCAGTGATGTCTTCGGGTTTAATTCCCATTTTCATCAAAGAGGAATCCGGTCTTACAAAACTCTCAATCCATGGCGCAAAATATTTTCCTGTCCTTTTAAAACCGGCATCCACCAGGATGTTTCTTCCATTGTTTCCTTTCAGCAGCCAGGTCATGAAAATCAGTTTTGCGCTGTCCTTCACCACCGGGTTAACCGCAAAATCTTTTTCATGTAAGTAACCGGCCACACGGGCAAATTCAATAGCATAGATTTCGTAAGTGTTGTTTTTTTGTGCACAGGCCGCCGAACAATAGAATGCAAGTGTGATGATAAGGGCCTTATTTTTCATCTTATTTTTTTTGATGTGATATAATTTCTTCAAGTTAGTAAGGAATTTTGAGTTTCAATACAGGTTAAGCTTAAATAGAGATGATTCAAAAAGATAAATCTTTCTTCTGCCTATATTTGTTTAATGCAATCCGGAAAAAAAATTTACTTCCTCTCCGATTTTCATCTCGGCGCACCGGATGCAGCATCCAGTCTTCAAAGAGAAAAACAAGTCGTTCGTTTTTTAGATCAAATACTCACAGAGTCTCGTGGAAAAAATGATGCTGCTGAAATTTTTCTTGTCGGTGATATGTTTGATTTCTGGTATGAATACAGAAGAGTTGTTCCAAAAGGATATACAAGATTGTTGGGCAAACTTGCTGAATTGTCAGATGCAGGTATTCCCATGCATTTTTTTGTTGGAAATCATGACATGTGGATGAAAGATTATTTTCAAAAAGAACTGAACATTCCAATATATTTTGAACCAAAAGAGTTTGAAAGAAATGGAAAAAAATTTTTGATCGGACATGGTGATGGATTGGGACCTGGGGATAAAGGATATAAGTTTTTGAAAAAAATATTCCGAAACCCTTTTTGCAAATGGCTATTTGGTATTCTGCCTCCTTATTTCGGTATGGGATTGGCTAATTATCTCAGCCGTCGCAGCAGGGCGCAGACTGGGGCATCGGAAGAGGTTTTTCTTGGAGAAGACAAAGAATGGCTGATCATTTACTGCAAAGACGTATTAAAGGAAAAAAACTTTGATTTTTTTGTGTTCGGGCATAGACACTTAGCCATTGATCATCGTCTATCAGAAAGCAGCAGGTATATTAATCTTGGCGATTGGATTCATTATTATACTTATGCTGTGTTTGACGGAAATGAATTGCAACTGAGATCATTCTTAAATAAAGATGAAAAAATAATCCACAGATAGATGTTAAAACCACTAACAATATTTTTCCTGGTTTTTACTTTTTATTTTGTCAGCAACGCACAAAACGATTCATCTTTTACTCCCTTCAAAAAAATTAAAGGCGATATCGTTGGTTTTGCAGCAGACAATTTTGATAACATCTACCTGTTGAATTCTTCGGATCAATTAAAAAAAGTAAATGCAAATGGCGATTCAATCGCTGTTTTTAATAATGTAAGAAAGTATGGCAAGGTGGCGCAGATAGAAGTTTCCAATCCTTTGCGGGTCTTGCTTTATTACAAAGATTTTTCGACGGTTCTTATTCTCGATCGTTTATTGAATATCCGGAGCACCATTGATTTTCGTAAGCAGGATATTTTCCAGGTGCAGGCAGTGTGTTTGTCGTATGATAATAAGATATGGCTGTATGATGAGTTTGAACATAAGCTGAAAAAGATAGATGAAGATGGTAAAGTGCTTTTTGCAACCACTGATTTTCGCCAGCTGTTTGGCGAAGCATTTGCTTTTACATCTATCTCAGACCAGGATGGGTTTTTATATTTATATGATAAGAATAAAGGAGTGTATGTATTCGACTATTACGGTGCATTGAAAAATATATTTTCTCTTACAGGGTATGATAATTTTAAAGCCGTCGGAAAATTTATTACCGGTACCCGTAATGATTCATTAATGCGTTATTTCCCTTCAAATTTGCTGATGCAGGAAGTAAAACTGCCGGAAGCTTTCCAACAAGCACAATCTATTTTTTTTACTGCAACAAAGGCTTATGCTTTAAAAAAAGATGAGCTGAACATTTACCAGCTTCGTTAAAGGCTATCTTATTTATTTTTGCATGCATGAATGAGTTTTTGAATAAAATAGTTTTTGATAACCCGGTTAAAAATTATCTGATCGTTGCCGGTGTTATTTTATTTGTTTTAATTCTGAAAAAAGTTATTTCACGCTACTTCGCCGGCCTTATTTATCGTTTGGTAAATGTTGTGTTCAGGGATGTTGACAAAAAATCTTTTGCTGATCTTGTTGCAAAGCCACTTGGTTTGTTTCTTCTGATATTGGTTTCAATCATAGCATTGCATAAGCTAACATTTCCGCATTATTGGGATGTAGAAGTTTATAAATACAATACGAAGGAGATCATTCATACAGCCGGCACTATTGTTCTTGTTGTTTCTTTTATCTGGTTGTTATTACGGATGATCGATTTTATAGCGCTGATCCTGGAAAAGAAAGCTGACCTGACCCCAAGCCAGGCAGATAATCAGCTTATAATTTTTTTCAAAGACTTTTTCAAAGTTGTAATTGGAATAATCGGGATCTTAATGATATTAAAAGCCGGGTTTGGTTTTAATATCAGCAGCCTGATCACAGGATTAAGCATTGCAACGGCTGCAATTGCTTTATCACTGCGGGAAAGTTTAGAGAACCTGATCGCTTCATTTATTATTTTCTTTGATAAGCCATTTACGGTTGGCGATCTTGTGCATGTACAGCAAGTGACTGGTACAGTGGAAAGAATTGGCTTGCGAAGCACAAGAATAAGGACTGATCAGAAGACTTATGTTTCTGTTCCTAACAAGCAAATGGTGGATAGCATTCTTGATAATCTTTCATTGCGAACTCAGCGCAAAGCGGAGATAAGATTGGAAGTCGGCTTGAGTAATTCCGTAGACACATTGAATAAATTTATTGAAGCAACCAAAACCAAGCTGAATCATTCTCAAATTGAAGAGTCTTCTGTTTTTTTTACAGATATAAAATCGAATTCATTCCTGGTAACGATTGATTTTTTTACAGCGCCGATAGACTTCAATGAATTCCAAAAGCTGAAGCAGCAAAAGTATCTTGAAATATTGAAACTAATGGAAGAAATGAAGATCGAATTGGCAGGAGCCAGCAGTGAAATAAGAATATCCGGTAAAATTGAACAATAATTATCCCAAACTCGCCTTCAACTCATTCAAAAATGATTTGATCTTTCCCAATGATTGGATCATCAGAAATTTTTCATCTGTTTTTTTATTCTTCTTTAAAAAATCTTTGGCGCCTTCAATAGTGAATTTGCGGCGGCGAAGCAGATCATGAATCAAAACGAGATTCTTAACATCAATGGGGCGGAAGAAGCGGTCGCCTTTTCTATTTTTTCTTGGTTCAAGTATATCAAACTCGGTTTCCCAGTAACGAATCAACGATTGATTTACACGAAACCATTTTGATACTTCGCCAATAGAATAATATTGTTTTTGAAAAAGAATTTCATCAGGAGGTATTTGTATAAGGTCGGCATTCAAATGAATTTCTTTCAATGATAAACGACCACGGGGCGATCTTCTTTTCTCCAATGCTTCAACAACAGTAGTCACAGTATCGGGTTCAGGAGCAGGTTCAGCTTGCTCAACAATTTCTTCTTGTTCCTCCGGCATTTCATGCCCGGTAATTTTTATATCTTTTTCTTCATCAGAAGAAAAATCAAAAGTTATTTGTGAAAGTGGGTTAGCCATAGTTGAGTAAAGATAAGGATGATGAAGTGTGCGACGCAACGATGTTGACATGTGTGGAAAAGTTGGGTCAATAAAAAAAGCTATTAGCTTTTAGCAAGGAATAAGTATTAGCTAAAGGCTAATAGCAAACGGCTAACAGCTTTCTCTCTAATCAAAACTTTGATTCGATGCCGCAGCAAGTTTCAGCAACCGGTCAAACTGCTCTGGTGTAAGATCATTATAGAAGAAATAAATGGGATCGATCTTATTTCCGTTCTTGATCACTTCATAATGGCAATGCGGGCCGGTGCTTTTGCCGGTGCTGCCTACCCAACCAATTACTTCGCCACGCTTTACTCTTTGTCCGCCTCTTGCTTTTATCCGGTACATGTGGCCGTACAAAGTTTTGTATCCAAAGCCATGATTGATGATCACACAATTTCCATAACCATCGCCGCGGTTACCGGCAAATTCTATGGCGCCATCGGCCGTTGCATAAATAGGAGTGCCGGCCGGTGCTGTAAAATCAAGACCCGGGTGAAGTTTAACGGTTTTATAAACGGGGTCGATTCGATAACCAAAACCTGAAGCGATACGTTTCAGGTCAGCATTGCTAACAGGTTGAATAGCCGGTGTAGCTGCCAGCAGTTTTTCTTTGTTATTCATCATTCCTGCCAGATCTTTATAAGAAGCTTTTTGAGCATTTATGCGGCTGCTCATATTATTCAATGATGAAACGATGGAGTTTATCAGGTCGTCTTCTTCCATTCCTTCTACTTTGGCGATCTGTTGTTCTTTTTCAATGTCTTTTAATCTTGCACTGTCAGGAATCGGGCTGGCTTCAAAAATTGAACGGTACACTTCATTGTCCCGGTCTTCTAATTCTTGCATTTGCTGCTCTATCTTTTTTGTTTGCTGGCTCAACTCACGATAACGGTCATTCATTCTTTCGTTTTCGGCACGCAGCAATTTTTCATTTGGCGAACCAATGAACCGGAAAGCAAACAGCGAAATAATGGCAGCGGTAACAAGTGCGGCAGCAATAAAACCAAATACACGAAGCAGTTTTACACGCAGGGGAGTTTCCAGCTTCTCATACCGGAGTGTATGGGTGTTATAATAGTATTTGATTTTTTTCATGACCCTGGCCGTCTCAGGTGGGTGTTAACGGATAATTGGTTTGTGATCAGAACCTGTATGGCCGCCGGTTTCTTCCACTCAACTGCCGGCTTATTATTACCTTTGGCCACTTTTACAGTGAAGACAAATATAGTCTTCTAAAATGCAAAAGGCAACCTAATTATTTATGATGACCAGTGGCGAGATAAGACAAAAATTCCTGGATTTTTTTGCATCGAAAGGACATGTGATAGTGCCGTCAGCACCTATTGTGGTAAAAAATGATCCGACATTGATGTTTACCAATGCGGGCATGAACCAGTTCAAAGATTATTTTTTGGGAAATAAACAGGCGCCAAATAAAAGAGTGGCCGATACACAAAAATGTTTACGGGTTAGCGGCAAACACAATGACCTGGAAGAAGTTGGTGTAGATACCTATCACCATACCATGTTCGAAATGCTGGGGAACTGGAGCTTTGGTGATTATTTTAAAAAAGAAGCGATCGAATGGAGTTGGGAATTGCTGACAAAAGTTTATGGACTTGATAAAGACAGGTTATATGTTACCATTTTTGAAGGCGATACGAAAGAAGGTTTGCCAAGAGATGAGGAAGCGTACAATGAATGGAAGAAATATGTAAGGGAAGACAGGATCATCATGGGCAATAAGAAAGATAATTTCTGGGAGATGGGTGATACCGGTCCTTGTGGTCCCTGTACAGAGATACATTTTGATAGCCGCCCCAATGCAAATAATGATGGTCATTCTTTGGTGAACAATGATGAAACAGGAACGGTGATGGAGATATGGAATAATGTGTTTATTCAGTTTAATCGCTTAAAAGACGGAACCCTTGAATTATTGCCTGATAAACATGTTGATACAGGAATGGGTTTAGAAAGATTAGTAAAGGTAGTTCTAGGAAAGGTCTCGAATTATGATACGGATGTATTTACTGGAATGATATCTGAAATTGCTAAAATTAGTGACTATCGATATGGAGATGATAGGAGCATAAATGAAAAAAATGCAAGTATCGCCATGCGAGTCATTGCTGATCATATAAGAGCTGTTAGTTTTTGCATTGCTGATGGCCAACTGCCATCAAATACTGGAGCTGGGTATGTTGTTAGAAGAATCTTAAGAAGAGCGGTACGTTATGGCTATTCTTATCTTGATTTAAAAGAACCATTCTTTTTTAAATTAGTTTCAATTCTTGCAAATCAACTTGGGCATGTATTTCCTGAAATATTAAAACAAAAGGAGTTCGTCATAAATGTTATAAGGGAAGAAGAGAATTCTTTTTACAGGACACTTGCTTCTGGTATAAGAAGATTTAAAAATTACGCCACTCCTGCAGATTCTCCTTTTTCTGGAGGCTATATAGCAGATAAGAGCGACAGTGAAGAAACAAAAAGTAAGTATATATCAACTCAGAGAGAATATTTTGAAGAAAGAAGAAGTAAAAAAGTAGCAGGGAAGTTTGCATTTGAACTTTTTGACACATATGGATTTCCAATTGATTTGACAGGTTTAATGGCAAAAGAGGAAGGATGGACATTGGATATAGAAGGGTTTAATAAGGCTCTTCAAGAACAAAAAAATCGCAGCCGTGCCGCTACAGCAGTTGATACCGAAGATTGGGTTGTACTTGATGATTATGCAAGAAATGAGTTTATCGGATATGATCATCTTGAATCAAGAACCAAAGTGGTTAAGTACAGAAAAGTAAAAGCAAAAGGAAAAGAGGCTTATCAGTTAGTATTGGAAGTAACTCCCTTTTATGCCGAAAGCGGCGGACAGGTTGGAGATACAGGAGAATTAATTCTCCCGTCTCCGACAGGAGAGGGGCCGGGGGTGAGGCTCATTGTCACAGATACAAAGAAAGATAATGACCTGATCATTCATTTTACGGACAAAATTCCAGCTGATCTAAGTGGTGAAGTGTTTGCAAAAGTTGATGCAGGAAAAAGAAAAAATACAGAGCTTCATCACTCGGCTACACACCTTGTTCATGCTGCATTAAGAAAAGTATTGGGAACACATGTGGCGCAAAAAGGAAGCTTGGTAAATCATGAACATCTTCGTTTTGACTTTTCTCATTTTGCAAAAGTCACTGATGAAGAAATTGCAAGCATTGAAACAATGGTGAATAAAAAAATCAGGGAAAATATTCCTGTTGTGATAAAGGAAATGCAAAAAGATGAAGCGATGAATATGGGCGCCATGGCATTGTTTGGTGAAAAATATGGAGATGTTGTAAGAGTTGTAATCATTGATCCTACTTATTCAGTTGAGCTTTGCGGAGGAACACATGTTGGCTCCACCGGTGAACTGGGTCTTTTTAAAATTACTCATGAAACAGCGGTGGCAGCAGGGGTAAGACGTATTGAAGCAATTTGCGGTGCAGAAGCTGAAGCTTATATCAATCATAAACTGGGTGAATTGAACTCAATAAAAGAGCAGTTCAGGAATCCCAAGGATTTATTGAAAACAATTGAAACCACTTTATCAGAAAATTCTTCTTTAAAAAGGCAATTAGATAATATTGAAAATCGCATGCTGGTTGGTATCAGGAATGAATTATTGCAGAAAGACGAGATCATCAACGGAATAACTTTTATAGGCGATATTATTGAAGTAAGCAATCCTGATGCACTCAAGAAACTTTGCTTTGACCTGAAAAACAATCTCAATAATTATGTTGTAGTGCTTTGTGCAAATATTGGCGGCAAACCTTTTGTTGCTGTAGGCATTGATGAAAAAACTGTTGCGGCAAAAAACTTTGATGCAGGAAAAATTATTAAAGACCATGTAGCGCCAGTTATTAAAGGCGGTGGTGGAGGACAAAAAACATTGGCAACAGCAGGAGGGCAGGATGCAAGTAATTTGCAAAAGGTAATTGATACAGTTAAGAATTTGTTGAAATGAGATTTTTTATAAAATCATTTCTTGTACTTCAATTTGTATTTTCTTTTTCTATTGTTAAAGGACAATCATCTTTAGCCGATTCCTTATTTCACCCCGATTCTCTTCGTAATATTGTTGAAGTATTAGCTTCGGATAGTCTTGAAGGAAGATTTACCGGCACAGCAGGAAATTTAAAAGCCGCATATTTAATTGCTGATGAATTTAAGAAAGCCAAGTTAAATCCTGTTGCAGGTAATAAAGGTTTTTTCCAGGAAATAAAACCTGCCTGGTTCAATGTAATCGGAGCAATTAAAGGAAGATCGAAACCCGGACAAATAATAATTTTTTCCGCTCATTATGATCATATCGGAACCACAGAAACAAATCCTTATCCGGGTTTAGGAGGAAATGCTATTGCAGAAAAAAAAGATAAAATTTATAATGGGGCAAATGATAATGCTTCCGGAGTTGCTGCGGTGATCAGTTTAGCAAAATATTTTAAACAAACCGAAAACAATGAAAGAACATTAATTTTTATAGGGTTTACAGGTGAGGAGATGGGATTATTAGGATCAAAATATTTAGTAAATGTATTCGAGCCGGATTCTATAGTTGCAGTTATAAATATTGAAATGATCGGGAGAACAGATCAAGGCAAGTCGAAACCATTTATTACCGGGGCAGAGTTTTCTGATCTTAAAAATATTTTGAATAACAACTATAAAACTTATGCTGATAAACCTGAGAAAGAGTTTTTTAAGAAAGATCCTTATCAGCAAAGTTTATTTACCCGTTCTGATAATTATTCTTTTGCCTTAAAAGGAGTTCCTGCACATTCGATCATGCAAACATCACCTTATGATAAGTATTATCATAATCTGAATGATGAAACA
>Ga0209798_10000650_pt1 | contig 21157 bp, 20 predicted proteins | sample DOMMetBare3Fresh_FD_187475 | JGI IMG/M metagenome (GOLD analysis project Ga0209798, IMG submission 187475) | Wetland sediment microbial communities from St. Louis River estuary, USA, under dissolved organic matter induced mercury methylation -... | ecosystem: Environmental > Aquatic >... | reverse complement strand
TCCTTCAGGTTGTCTACTATGGTTGAACCAGTGACCTGCCATAATCAAGCTCATTTTGCTAATTCCACAAGCATATGTCTATAAAAAACTAATATTTAAGATTATCTTAAGAATAAAAGCGGCAAAATAGTAACAAAACAGATTACTACCAAACCATGAAAGAACAATCCTTAAACCTTGATATGTCAGAAACTGCGGTTATATCGTCAAGGCGGAGTTTTTTGAAAAAAATGGCCTATGGCTCCTTGTTGGCTATAGCTATGCCTGAGCTTACAACAGCAGCCGTACGACGCTTTCCCTCACACAAAACACTTGCTTTCCAAAACACGAATACCGGCGATAAACTGCAATTAACCTATTTTGAGCAAGGAAGTTATATTGAAGATGCATTGAATGAAATCAGCTACTTGTTAAGAGATTTTCATACCGGCGATGTTCATCCAATTGATCCAGCATTACTCGACCAACTTTACGATCTAAAAACACTCCTTGGGGTAAAAAAACCTTTTCATATTGTTTCCGGCTATCGCTCTCCATTTACCAATGCCAAATTACGAAAAAAAAGTCATGCCGTTGCAAAACACAGTCTGCATATGCAGGGCAGAGCAATTGATATTCGGATTGATGGTATAGGAACTAAAGTTATTAGAAATGCTGCCCTTGCCATGCGCCGCGGCGGTGTTGGCTATTACCCCAAAGCCGATTTTGTTCATCTTGACACAGGCGATATTAGAAGCTGGTAGGCCATCTTCAAACCGTTGCGATTTCTAACGATAATACATCAACAACGGTTATATCCGGCCTTAGCCATTATTTACTTTATAACCCTTGCCTGAAAGGTGTTCGGTTGCTGACAAAAAGTGCACTGTCGGATAAGTCTTCGGTTTTTTGCAGAGCCCCCATTAACACGGCATCGTGGCCATAAATATCCGGATAAAAAACTAGCTGATCATTTTGATCGATAAAAGTCGTGGTATAAAAAAACAAGACTGGAATTGGTTTTTTTAAAACGACTCGCTCCGTTTTGGCTGATTTCATGGCCAGCATGATGGTCTCTTTCGTCCAACCTTCCTGATCTTTAAGAGCAAACTCAGCCAGCAATTCCGGATCTTCAACCCTTACGCAACCATGGCTAAAGTCGCGGCGGGACTTGCTAAACAAGGCATTCGCCGGGGTGCCATGCAAATAGACATCATCTTTGTTTGGAAAAATAAATTTTACCTGACCCAGCGGATTCTTTTTCCCCGGCCGTTGCCTGATTTTCAGCAATCCTTGTTTGACCTGATCTATGGAAAATTCCGAAAAAGCGATGGGCTTAACATTGTTCCCGAAACTGTAAACTAACTCCATCTTTTCTTTTTCCAGATAACTATGATCTCGAAGCCATTTGGGTAGAATCTCTTCTTTAAAAATGCTATAAGGAATATTCCAGTAAGGCATAAAATCAATAAAACTCAGTTCGGCCATCAATACAGGCGTTTGATTTTTAAGTGCTTTACCGACTACCACTTTCATGTTCACGATATCCTTATTGGCTCCGCCCAAGTCATTAAATGCCCAAAGTTGAAACGATGGAATATTGACGATAATTAGTCGCCCCGGATTCAACTCCGGCAGCCAGCGCAGCCTTTCCATAGCCAATTCAATCTGAGTGACTCGTTGAGAAAACGGCGTATTAATAGCTTCCTGAGTTCCTTTACCTATAATACCGTCGTTAGCAAGTCCATGGCGATATTGAAATTTTTTTACCGCCTCTACGATTTTACCTTTGTAGAGCTTCGATTTTCTGGTGTCGGCCTCACTCTGCGGCTCGGAAAAATCACCTAAAAGAACTAGAAATTGCCGCAGATTTTCGATTTGCGAAAAATTCTCCCCCGGACGTATGGATTTGTTAATGATCATTTTAATTGGCTGTGATACACCGGCAAGCTGCCGGTAATTGGCCAAGGCATGTTTCAATTTTTGATATTGTTTTAACTTTGGCTCTACCAGAACAGGCAATTGATGAATTGTTCCTTTGGCCACATTATCTTTGATCAAAGCCGGTAAATCAGACAGCTTTTTTTCCCGTAGCTTTAAATTAAAATTTATGCCTTGAGGACTAACCCGACCATAATGCAAATCATGTAAAAATCGCAATAACGAAATGCTAAGAGCCGTGTCATAAAGTGCCAATTGTCTATACGCATCGGCTTCTAGACTCAACGCGGACTGCAATTTTTGTTGTAGTGCCTCAGGATCATAATTTGCAGGATTCAACCCATTAATTGCCGCTGTCTCGAATAAATTCAACACTTCAGCAATATTTTTTTCTGTACTACTTGAATGTCCTAACCATAATAACTGGTAGCCATTCATTTTATAGAGATTATCCAAATCGTCTGTTCGATGTAAAAAATTTGACTGCTTCAGATAAGGATGCTGTTTTACTGCAATAATCGCACTTATTTCTGAAGCTACGCCAGTCGACTGATTGGTACCTGTTTCAGCAACTAACGGCTGCATGAATAGATTCAAGTAGATAAATATTAATAACCGGCGGCTATACAGGCACATCCCGCTGCTTAATAAACTTTTATTAGAAATCGCCAATTTCCCCATGCTATGAGTCATTTATCCAATTACCTTATCAACATCGACGGTTTTATTATTTCCAACCAACTTTTAATTTATTTTGAACAATCATACTTTCTTCCTGTTTAACAATAGTGCAATACTATCATTAACAGCAACTTTTGAGAGAAAAAAATGCTCGGTGTGAAATCTTAACTTTTCCTGATTACTTATAAGCTTCAGTAAAATCGCAATGATGATGATACTGTGAATTCGCGAAACAACTGCACTAAGGAACGGACTACCGAATCTAGGCTACACGGACGTTAATTCAGCGAAACTTGGGTAACGAGGCAAATCCCTGTGCTCTGGATACCCAGTCCATGCCGGAATGACAGCTGCTTAACGAGTTGTTACTTCCGCTGAAAATTGTAAGTAATCAGGTCACTTTTTAGGCCGACATTTGATTGAACAAAAAGTCACTCTTCCCTTTATGTTTATCTATGTCAATATTCAACATTAAGTCGCGCATACTGTGATATAACAAGCAAAACCGTTTACCAAATTTCTTTGTTCGATAATATCGTAGGAGTGATCTAGTGGTAGATTGACTGGCTAAAAACCGACTTATTTACAGGAGCAAGATTTGCAGCCAATCAGATTCTTTAACCACATGGCAAATATTCGTATCATTTATAGCAAGGAATCTTTATTTATAAAAGGTATGCTTTCCATATCCTCTTCTTCAATATTTCCTGTAGATGATTAACTACCACCTTTTTTTGAACATCAATCTTTCAGGAGAATAACATGGAGCTTTCACGACTGATTCCATTGACTTTTATCATCGTAATAATTGCTGCCTTTTTCATTTTCGATCTGCAACATTACTTGTCCCTGGAAAACCTGAAAGCGCAGCAAGTGTTCATTGAAACTTATCACAGCAATCATAGGATCATGGCAGTTGCCATTTATGCGCTAATTTATGTCGCGGTAACAGGTCTTTCCTTACCGGGCGCGACCATTCTGACACTAGCTGGTGGTGCCATATTTGGTTTGTTGTGGGGAACGGTGATCGTTTCCTTCGCCTCCACCATCGGCGCAACCTTGGCATTTCTGGCGGCCCGCTTTCTGTTTCGTGATCTTGTCAAATCGCGGTTTGGCAAACCCTTGCAAACTATAGATGCCGGCATAGTCAAAGAAGGCGCGTTGTATCTTTTTACCTTAAGATTGGTGCCGGTCTTTCCTTTTTTTGTGATAAATCTGGCGATGGGATTGACAGCTCTGAAAGCTCAAACTTTTTATTGGGTCAGTCAGCTGGGTATGCTTGCCGGTACGGTAGTTTATGTCAACGCAGGCACTCAACTTGGACAACTGGAATCGCTCTCAGGTATTTTGTCGCCCGGGTTGATCGGCTCATTTGTTCTACTGGGCATTCTCCCGCTGATCGCCAATAAAATCGTTGCAGCTATTAAAGCCAAAAAAATCTATGCAAAATGGACTAAACCTGCGCACTTTGACAACAACATCATCGTGATTGGAGCCGGTTCTGGCGGCCTGGTGGCCTCTTATATTGCCGCCGCCGTCAAGGCCAAAGTGACCCTGATTGAAAAACACAAAATGGGCGGCGATTGTTTGAACACGGGCTGTGTACCGTCAAAAGCCCTTATTCGTTCGGCCAAGCTACTGTCCCATATCAAGAGGGCCCAGGAATTCGGCATCAAAAAAGCGGAAGCTGAATTTGACTTTTCCGACATCATGATTCGCGTGCAATCGGTTATAAAAGCCGTTGAACCCCACGATTCCGCCCAACGTTATTCAGATCTGGGCGTTGAAGTCATCGAAGGCAGCGCTAAAATTGTTTCTCCCTGGGAGGTTCAAGTTACTCTGGGGGGAGAATCCCGTACCATTACTACACGCTCAATTGTCGTCGCAGCCGGCGCGAGTCCATTTGTACCACCTATTTCCGGCCTAGAGGAAACTGGATTCCTGACTTCCGATACCGTCTGGGCTTTGCGGGAACTACCCAAACGCCTTGTCGTGCTTGGTGGTGGCCCTATTGGCAGCGAACTGGCGCAAACCTTTGCCCGTTTTGGCAGTAAAGTGACGCAGGTGGAAATGGCGCCGCGTTTGTTAATCCGGGAAGACATCGATGTTTCGGAAACCGTCATTGCAAAGTTTCGCTTGGAGGGCATCGATGTGCTGGTTGACCATATCGCCAAAAAATTCCTTGTCGAAAACGCTGAAAAAATACTGATCGCAGAGCATTGCGGCCAGGAAGTACGGATACCATTCGATCAGGTATTGCTGGCGATTGGCCGTGTAGCCAACATCCAGGGTTATGGTCTTGAAGAGTTGGGTGTTGAGCTATCATCCAAGCGCACCATTGCCATCAATGATTTCCAAGAGACCAACTATCCTAACATTTTTGCTGTTGGCGATGTTGCAGGACCTTATCAGTTTACCCATACCGCCGCCCATCAGGCTTGGTATGCCACAGTTAATGCACTGTTCGGCAGTTTTAAAAAATTCCGCACTGATTATTCATTAATTCCGTGGTCTACGTTTATCGATCCTGAGGTTGCCAGAGTTGGCCTTAATGAGCAGGATGCCAAAGAAAAAAACATGACTTATGAAGTCAGCATTTATCATATTGGCGATCTGGATCGTGCCATTGCCGACGGGGAAGCGCACGGCTTTATTAAAGTGCTGACACAACCAGGCAAAGACCGCATTTTAGGAGTGACCATCGTTGGCGAACATGCCGGTGATCTGCTAGCTGAATTCGTACTGGCCATGAAATACAATATTGGCCTAAACAAGCTGCTTGGCACCATCCATATTTATCCAACGCTGGCCGAAGCCAACAAATATGTTGCCGGTGTCTGGAAACGCAACCACGCACCACAAGGCCTGTTGCGCTGGGTTGGGCGTTTCCACGACTGGCGGCGGGGCTGAGTCCCATGTTGCACAGTCATAGCCGCTCAATTCTTCAGCACGGAGGGTATGAAAAACACCAACCTTTATATTTGCTTCATAATTCTTCGTAACGTAAAAAAATTTAAAAAACTCTATAGCCTTAACTGCGTTAAGGATAAAATTCTGAAAAGCTAGATGGATATTTCGGCAATGACGACAAGCTGATTGCAAACTCGTCGGACTTTCTTGGCAAGGGTACAGTATTGTTCAATAATAACAAGAATGGATTAAGCATGAAAAAACTGAGCACAATTGTGGCGCTTGTTTTAACTATAGTCGCAATCTGGGGGCTTTCGAGAACAAAGTTATCCAATTCAAAAATCGAAAAACTAGTATTAACCGGCTCCAGCACTTTAGCGCCACTGGCCTCCGAAATCGGTAAACGTTTTGAGTTGATTCATGGCCATGTGCGGGTGGATGTACAGACAGGTGGATCATCGCGCGGGATCAGCGATGCCCGGTCTGGACTTGCCGATATCGGCATGGTGTCCAGAGCGCTCAAGCAAGATGAAAAAGATTTGTTGGGTTTTACTATTGCGCTGGATGGCATTAGCATAATCCTGAATCAGGCTAATCCGGTTAAAGTGTTGGATAAACGGCAAATCATCGACATTTTTACCGGCAAAATAGTCAACTGGAAAATAGTTGGTGGTAACGATGCCCCTATTACAGTAATTAACAAAGCGGAAGGCCGTTCGACGCTGGAATTATTCCTGCACTATTTTGACTTGAAAAGTACCGATATAAAACCCCAAGTCATCATCGGCGATAATCAGCAAGGCATTAAAACTGTGGCCGGCAATCCTGACGCCATTGGTTATGTTTCCGTTGGCGCCGCCGAATATGAGGCCGGCCAAGGTGCTCCGATAAAGCTACTTCCTCTCGAAGGCGTAGCGGCCTCAATGGAAAATTTACGTAATCACAGTTTTCCTCTGTCTCGGCCGCTCAATCTTGTGACACGGACAAAGCCGGCCGGCATTACCAAAGCTTTCATCGAGTTCGCCACCTCGATACAAGTTAATGATCTGATCAAGGCACAATACTTTGTCCCTGCCCCGAACTGATAAACAACTAGTCGCATTATTGCGGATCTGCGCGCTGATTGCTGCCTCGATTCTGCTGTTGATTTTGTTTTTTCTGATCGATGAATCCAGACCCGTATTGCAGCATGTGGCATTGACGCGTTTTGTCACCGACGCGTCCTGGCACCCGGCGCAAGGGTTGTATAAGCTGACGCCAATGCTGTCGGCCACCCTCTATGCAACCATTGGCGCTTTGTTGCTGGCCACGCCGCTGGGCATCGCATCAGCCTTGTTTTGCAGTTATTACGCGCCGTCATTGTTCGCAGGCTGTTATCGTCGACTGATCGCGGTGCTGGCCGGAATTCCCTCTGTCGTTTATGGATTTTGGGGGTTGACAACGCTGGCGCCAATCATCGGCCATCTGCATCCGCCTGGCGTCAGTTTAGTGACCGGCGTTGTGGTATTGACGCTGATGATTCTGCCGACTGTGGCATTGACCGTCGATGCAGCATTGGCGGCCGTACCGGTCGCTTATCTTCGCAGCGGTGCCGCGTTAGGTCTGTCGCATTGGGGTTTGATCAGTGGTGTGGCCTTGCCAGCCGCCCATTCTGGCATCGCCGCAGGGATTATGTTGGCGGCTGGCAGGGCTATCGGTGAAACCATGGCGGTGTTGATGGTGGCCGGCAATGTGGCAGAACAGCCGCATAGTATTTTTGATCCGGTGCGCACACTCACAGCAAATATTGCACTGGAAATGGCCTATGCAACGGGTAACCATCGTGCAGCTTTGTTTGTATCGGGCTTAGCCCTAATGACGGTGGTAGTAATGTTAGTTAGTACGGCTGAGCTGTTTAAGAAAAATACGCACAAACATGTCTAAAAGTGATTTGGCAAGGGTATTGATCTGGCTGGCCGCGGCACTCGTCAGCGGAGTATTTGTCTGGCTGCTAGCTGACATCCTCGTGCATGGCCTGTCCAGACTATCCTGGTCCTTTCTTGTCGAAGCCCCACGAAATGCCGGCCGTTCAGGAGGCATTGGCTCAATTATCATCTCCACTGGACTGATTTTATTGGTTACCATGGTAATGGCGGGGCCTCTTAGCTTGGCTACTGCGGTGCTATTAAGTGAATTCAGCCAGCATGACAGTGTCTTCCGCTGCCTGGTGCGGCCCAGCCTGGATGTGCTGGCGGGGGTACCATCAATCGTATTCGGGCTGTTCGGCAATGCGTTTTTTTGTATTTATCTGGGCTTGGGGTTTTCCATTCTGTCCGGCGGCTTGACTTTGGCCTGCATGGTCCTGCCCGTTTTGATCCGTACCGCTGAAGAAGGCTTGATGGCAGTTCCTAATGATTACCGGATGGCCGCCGCTGCTTTGGGAATGTCTCGTAGCGCGGCGCTGGTTCATCTGCTGTTGCCGGCAGCGACCCCGGCGATGGTCGCCGGTTCTATGCTGGGTATCGGGCGAGCCATTGGAGAAACCGCTGCGCTTATTTTTACCAGCGGTTACGTCGATCGCATGCCGGAATCCTTATTTGATTCCGGCAGGTCATTATCGGTGCATATTTACGATCTGTCCATGAATGTGGCCGGCGGTGATGCCAATGCCTATTCATCTGCGCTGGTGTTGATCATATTATTATTGGTCATCAACAGCATTACGCTGAGGCTGGCCAAGCAGTGGCTGCACAAAAGCGTTGCCGTATGAGTTTTTTGATAAACAATACTATTGGGGCGGATGATGCCTATACATTGGGCCCGTTGCAAGCCGGCCCTCCGTGTTGCGTTCCTGAGCCACTGATCCGTGTTGAGAACCTGTCGCTGCATTACGGAGGAAAGCCCGCGTTGGAAAATGTCTCGCTGGATATTTATAAAGGCTGCATCACTACCCTGATCGGGCCGTCCGGATGCGGTAAAACCAGTTTCCTGTCGGCACTGAATCGCTTGACCGATATGATTCCGGACTGTCACATATCGGGCAATATCAATTTCGCAAATAAAGATATACGGCACCCTGCACTCGATGTTCAAGCCTTACGCCGTGATATCGGAATGATTTTTCAAAAACCGACGCCGTTTCCAATGTCGATAAGACGCAACATAGAGCTGCCGCTAAGAGAGCACGGTGTCAGTAAACGAACCGAACTGAATGATATTGTCCAACAAGTATTACAAGATGTGGGCTTATGGGATGAAGTGAATGGCCGCCTGGAGTCGCCTGCGCAGGCCCTGTCCGGCGGTCAACAGCAGCGACTGTGTATCGCCAGAGCCTTGGCACTGGCGCCAAAAGTATTGTTAATGGATGAACCCTGCAGCGCCTTGGACCCCATTTCCTCCGGTGTCGTGGAAGACCTGATTCAGCGTTTACGTGAAAAATACACGGTCGTGATAGTAACTCATAATCTGGCACAAGCCAAGCGGATAGCGAATTACGCTGGCTTTTTCTGGGTCAAGGAGCAAGCTGGATGCCTCATCGAATTTGGCCAATGCAAACAGATTTTTGATTCACCTACCCACGAGCTAACTGCCGCTTATGTCAATGGCATACGTGGTTAATTGCGAAATAAACCAACTTATTTGTATTCCAGCAGAATCAATCGGTAGACTTAGCCCTTATTTGTCATTTCACTATGTTTGAAGATTGTGGTCCCTGGCCATGGCTCAATACTCACCACATATCATGCACGAAGTGCAATAAGCATATAACGTCTTGTCTTCGTGGCTTTGGTTTGTATCGGGTTATGAAAATCAGCTATAAAGACCCAAAATAGGCCGCTAACTGTTTAATATCCGCTTCGCTTAGAGTAGCTGCAATCGCCTGCATATGCCCGCTTTTACGAGCGCCGGTCTTAAAATAGTTTAATTGCCTTTCCAAGTATTCCGGATGTTGCCCTGCCAATCTGGGTATTTGACCATTTCCTTGAGCCTCAGGGCCATGACATCCTAAACACATACTTGCTTTAGTTTGGCCGGCTTTAGCCATTGCCGATTCTCCACCCATGGTAACAGGAGGCAAACTGGCATAGTAGGCGGCAAGATTTTCGATGTCATCTTGCCTCAGGTTTATTGACATTGATTGCATCATCGGGTTGCTTCGGCTGCCACTTTTGTAAGCATTCATTTGATTAATCAGATATTCTGGTTGTTGAGCCGCTAAATTAGGCCGCTGTGGGTTACTGCTTTTCCCGTTTGGACCATGACAACCCGAGCAAATGGAAGCTTTTTGTTCACCTAGTTTGACATCGGCAGCTAAAATGGGCATTGCCAAATTACTAACCAATAAAAATAATATGGTCTGCTTTAGTGCATTCATGATTCACCTCAACTTTGGGTTAAACATAAGGGCGATAGAGACTATTACATCGATAAAAAAATCCATCTGTGCGAGAATTGTGAATGGTAGTTATGGTTTCACCTAGTTTTCCTTGAGCCCAGGACAGTACAATAATCAGTAAGGATCATCGGCTGGATTTTCATTTCCCCCAACTGGTAAACTGCAAGAACAGAACTAGCAAGCCTGCATTTGTAGCATTCAGCACAATCTGAACTTTAGCGGTAACGGGAAATCGAAAAAACAGGTTTAAGATTTCTCACTATCATTAGAAATGATACAAATTACCCGACATTTTAACAATGACGTTCTACCAGAACGTCCATTTTCCAGATAATAGTTTACTATACCATTAAAAAACAACTAGCGGTCATTACCTCTCAAACACGGATTAATTTATGAAAGGCATTGAGAATTATACTTTTCCTGTTCCATCTATTGGTGTAGGCGGTATTGTCTTTAATGATCAGGGGCAAATATTATTGATTAAACGTAATCAATCACCGGCTTCAGGATTATGGTCTATCCCCGGCGGTAAACTGGAGCCTGGAGAATCCCTGGTGGAAGCATGCCAGCGCGAAATTAAAGAAGAAACGGGGCTAAAAGTTGAAGCCATATCTATCGTCGCGGTAGTTGAAAGAAGGATCGAAGGCTTTCACTACGTAATCATTGACTATCTGGCCTCGCTGACAGATCAGGAAATTCCAATGCCAATTGCTCAAAGTGACGTGGCAGAAGCAAGATGGGTGAACCTAGGGCATGTCTCAGATTATGCTCTGGTAGAAGGGCTAGAAGAAATAATCATGCGAACTTATGCTCTGCATAACAATCCTGTATCTGGAGGTTTGTGTGACGTTTACAGCACCGGGAAGGATTTTATTCTCGGATAGTAGTTTGTTTAAAGTGGGCAGCTGATCAGGTACCGATACAATATCGGACACAACCATCGTACAGGTACAAAATAACCAAAATGTCTGAAAAACAAATTTATAAGGTTGTCTTCATTAGCCAGGAACAAATATACGAAGTTTTTGTTAAAAACGTTTATCAGGGCGATCTTTATGGGTTCGTGATTATTGAGGATTTCGTTTTCGGCGAAAACAGCCTTATCGTTATTGATCCGAGCGAAGAAAAGTTAAGGGCTGAATTTGAAGGAGTGAATCGTTCGTTTATTCCGGTACAGCGAATTATTCGGATCGACCAGGTGAAAAAGCGGGGCATGTCAAAGGTGCGATCATTATCTAAAAATGGAGGTGAAGGTTATAACAAAGTATCTACGCTTTATCCATCGGATAATTAGGAAGCCCTATTTTACTACACGCAAAACTGGTTTGGTGGGTGGCTGTTTGTCTGGTGGTGTGTTATCACCTTCTTCGTTATCTTCAGAATCGAAAATCATACCTTTGCCATTTTCCTTTGCATAAATAGCCATTACCGCCGAAATGGGAGCAACAATATGCATCGGCTTTCCACTAAATCTGGCATTGAATTGGATGTCAACATTGCCGAGTGATAGTCCTTGTATGGCTTCTGGCCTTATATTTAAAACAATTTTTCCATCTTCAATAAATTCTTGAGGCAAACAGGCCTGGCTGTTGTTCGCATCTACGAGAAGATAGGGTGTCATTCTATTATCAATAATCCATTCATAAATGGAACGGATCAAATAAGGTTTCAAAGAAGTCATCAGGCACTGTCATTTAATGGGATAACCATAATTCATTACGCGGATGGAACTAACCATCCACCCCGTTTATTTTAAAGGATCGATCATTTCCTTTTCATCCTCACTGAGACTACGCCTGAATGCAGATCGTTTGAATAAGCGCTGGGCATATTGGTTAATCACTCCAGATGGCGTTGACACATCGATACCGATACTAGGCAAACGCCATAACAAAGGTGCGATAGCGCAATCAATCAGCGAAAACTCATCACTCATAAAAAAAGGTCGGTCAGCAAAAATAGGGGCCGCGGCCAAAATGCTTTCCCTCAGCATTTTTTTAGCCCGAGCCGATTTTTTTTCCCCTGAATATAAAATTTCATCCAGTAACTGATACCAGTCCTGATCGATACGTTTAATCAGCATCCTGGCATTGGCCCTTGAACCAGGATCCATTTGGTGTAAAGGGGGATGAGGAAAACGTTCGTCCAAATATTCCATGATGATACGCGAATCATAAAGCACAAGATCACGTTCGATCAATGTTGGTGATACACCGGTCGGGTTGAGTTCCAGCAAGTCCTCTGGCGGGTTGTTTGGGTCATAATACTCCACATCTGCAACAACACCTTTCTCGTGCAACACAAAACGGGCACAATGACTCATTGCACAGATTGGGGATGAAAATAGCACCATTCCGGATTTTCGGCTAATCAGATTTGCCACACACTCAACCTCTTTGAAACATTTAAGGCAATAAAAAGTACAATTATAACATGAAGGTTAAGTTTTTTGAGCGAAGAGGCCTTTTCAATTGCTAGTTATACTCGTTACACATAGAATGAAGCGCAGCAGGCTATGCCAAATAAAAATGCGAACCTATCCACAGGTGAGCCGCTATATGACCACCAAGTATCATGGGATTAAAGAAGTCTGAAATAAGATAGTAGCAAATAGAAGCAAACATCCTTGTTCTCGCTTCGTGTATTAGTGAACGTCTTGCCAATATTCTTTTTTCAGCAAATAGGCAATGACTAAAAACATGGAAATGAAAAAAAGCACATACTTACCCATACTTTCTCTTTCCAGTTTCACCGGTTCGCCGACATAAATCAAAAAATTGACCAAGTCGTTTACCAAACGGTCAAACTCTTGTTCACTTAATTTACCTGGCTCCCTCAGAACCAGTCGATCAATAACTTTTTGACCATCTACGGTTTTATAAACGGGTTCCTGCTGACCTTGCAATTGCCAAAATACATTAGGCATACCTACGTCTTTATAAACGGTATTGTTTACGCCCAACGGCGGTTTCGTCGGATCAATATAGAAGCCTTTCAAATAGCTATACAGCCAATTGGGACTCCGCGAGCGGGCAATCAATGACAAATCGGGGGGCTGAATACCGAACCACTTTTCAGCGTCATGTGCATTCATCGCCGAATGTAATTGATCATAAATACTTGCGCCTTCCGGGGCAATGTCTTTCAATATTTTCTTGTTGTCCACTCCAAAATCATAAGCCATGCGCGAATAGCGCATATGCTTAATGGAATGGCACCCCAGACAGTAAGTTACAAAATGCTGCGCACCGCGCTGCAACGATTCTTTATCGGTAAGATCAACGTCTGCATCCTCCAGTTTTATGCCTTCCGAAGCACAAACCCCAAAAGAAAAGGTCATGAATAAAATTAAAGTGATTAAATTTTTCATATCAATCGAGGCTCGCTTTTAATTTTTTTGCAAATCGAATGATGACATTGGCTACACCTTGAAGATTAAGCCTTCTCTTAATGACGGTTGCACCGTTAGGCGAATAGCCGCCACTTTGTGCCGCTATCGTTTTCTCCGTCGTCATTTCCACAAAAGCTTCTTTCAGTGCGGAAATATAGACCTCAATGCCAGGTTGAGCCGTCACCCGTTTCGGTACCGGCTTGGTTATTTCCCAGCGTGTATAAATAGGCATTAACAGGAAGAAACCAAAATATATCGCTGTAAAAATCCGAGCAAAAACAACGGCGGCTGGGGTTGCAGGCTGTGTTCCCAAATAACCCAATACCAGAAAGCTGATAACGAATAGCGCCAGGGCTTTTTTATAGATGCCGCCGCGATAACGGATCGATTTTACCGGCCCTCTATCCAGCCAAGGTAGCAAGAACAAAACTATAATCGAACCAAACATGGCGATAACACCGGCAAACTTATCTGGAATAGCCCTTAAAATGGCATAAAAAGGGGTGAAATACCATACCGGGGCGATGTGTTCCGGCGTTTTCATCGGATCGGCGGGGATAAAGTTGGCATGTTCAAGAAAGAATCCGTTCATCTCCGGCATGTAAAAAACCACTACGGAAAAAAATAGTAAAAAGACTGCTACACCCACAATGTCTTTAACCGTGAAATAAGGATGAAATGGAATGCCGTCAAGTGGAATACCTTTAGCATCCTTGGTTTTCTTGATTTCGATACCGTCCGGATTATTGGAACCCACCTCATGCAAGGCAACGATGTGCAGAAATACCAGCATGACCAAAACCAGCGGGACAGCAATCACATGAAAGGCAAAAAAACGATTCAAGGTTGCATCCGACACGACATAATCGCCCCTGATCCACAGCGACAAATCGTCGCCAATGACAGGAATAGCGCTGAACAGCGAAATAATAACTTGCGCACCCCAATAGGACATTTGCCCCCAAGGTAGCAAATAACCCATAAAGGCTTCGGCCATTAGCGCGACGAACAAGAACATGCCGAAAATCCATATCAACTCACGCGGGTGTTTAAATGATCCATACATCAAGCCACGGAACATGTGCAGATAAATAATGATGAAAAATGCCGACGCGCCTGTTGAATGCATATAACGCACCAACCAACCCCAATTGACATCCCGCATGATGTACTCGACGGAATCGAAAGCTAGTTTTGCATCCGGCTTGTAATTCATTGTCAATAAAATGCCGGTGACCAGTTGAATGACTAAAACCAGCAAAGCCAGAGAGCCGAAGAAATACCAGAAATTGAAATTTTTCGGCGCATAGTAATGAGCCATATGCTCATTCCATAGCTTGGCCAGTGGAAAACGATCTAAAATCCAATCGCCAAATAAAGTTAAACGGGACGGTTTCATGCGCTAGCCTCCTTTGCAAGTTCACCAATCACGAGCTGCGTATCGTTTACGAATCGGTAAGGAGGAATTTCCAGATTAGTCGGTGCCGGAACCCCCCGATACACCCGCCCGGCTAGATCAAACCAGGAACCATGGCAAGGGCAGAAAAAACCGCCTTTCCATTTGGCTCCCAAATCGTTTGGCGCTATCTCAGGGCGAAAGGTAGGCGAGCAGCCTAAATGGGTGCATATGCCTATAGCAACGAAAAGCTCCGGTTTGATTGAACGTAAAGGATTTTTTGCATTAGTTGGCTGAGTCGATTCGTCAGACAGTGGATCTCTCAGTTCATTTTCAAGCGTTTTGAGTGTAGCAATCACTTCTGGCGTTCTATTGAGTATCCATATCGGTTTACCTCGCCACGCGACGCGCAACAATTGCCCTGGCTCCATTTTACTGATATCCACCTCAACAGGCGCCCCTGCCGCCATTGCTTTAACGCTGGGGTCCATTTGAGCCAGAAATGGAACAGCAATATAACCTGTCCCAACTGCGCCAACCACGGTCAAAGCCGAGGTTAAAAACTGGCGTTTAGATTTATCGACGCCTTTATTATTCATTAGTTAACTCTCCTCGTTAGACTGGGTCTTATTTATTAGTATCCAACTATACCATTAGAGCCTAGGGAATTTGAAGTGCTTATACTGAATTGTTTGTGATTCACAACGAAAAAATAAGCGGCTTCCCCCTAGGAAAATAGTAAACACATGAAGTTAAATGAATTTACACTTAATTTGAAGCGAACCAAAAAATTCGAAAATACAAGCAAAACTGGTATTGGCAAAGGCTACGAACTTGTCCAAAGTACTTTTGAAAACGAATGGACTCATGCTGTTAAATTTTTAATAAGCTTTTTGATCTAAATTCGTAGTTGAAACAAACTCGCTCCTCTTCCCTCCACCCACAGAGATTTACTGAAACATAGCAGTGAACATAAGTTCAGCGAGGCTGTCGGAAAAACTCTCACCATGCAATGTTTTCCATGGCTTCGGCAACCACTTAGAGTTTCAATTGCCGAGTAATCACTGTAAGACCATCAACACACAACAGCACTCTTTTTGACAACCTTGAGAATACCCTTTGTGGTGTCGAGATGCCCATCAAGCTGCCTTCAGTGATTTCCGATTCAAGCAATTCGGGCGGCAAACAGTTTACAATTTTCAGCGGTCAATAAGCACTATTAACCCGCTTTCTTCCGCCGGCAAATGCATTCCCCCCAAATTAACAAAACCCAATTCCAGACTATATCAACGCAACGATGTTTCCGTGCCTATTTATGATACTGTTGCACTCTCCACTTGAGACTGGCAAAAAACACAAATTCATCCTGATCGAAAACGCGTTGCAAATGGTTTTAAAGCTTTATCTATTGCTGCGCCGTCTCATTCGTTTCACAGGTAATAAAAACCGATTATTGATCTTCCCCAACTTGTTGGCATGATGCATGACACTTTCTGTATCGACCAATAAATGAGACCAACGTTTTTACCTTTACCGGCGAGCCCAAATTACAGAAATAACACTTTTTCTCAAACCGTCAAACTTTTTTTCAAAGCAGTCAAAAAAGCCTTATTTTCTTCCGGTTTGCCAATAGTGACACGTAAACAATCCGCCAGAAGCCCTCCCTGAAGACTGACATTTTTAATCAGCACGCCCTGATGCTTGATCGATTCATAAATAACGGATGCCTGGTTTGCGGGTGTTTTGAAAAGAATAAAATTGGCGGAGCTGGGATAGGCGGTAATGCCATCGAGTTGTTCAAGCTTATTAAGGAGGGCAGTACGTTCCGCGCAAATCGTTTGTGTTTGCTGGTCGAACAAGGTTTTATTCGACAAAGCAAAGTCAGCGCTTATCTGGGTCAGGCTATTGATATTGTAAGGCAAGCGAATTTTATTAAGTTCCCCGATAATCGCCGGATGGCCAATGAGATAACCCAGCCGCAAACCGGCGAGGCCCAATTTGGATACCGTGCGCATCACGAGTAAATTACCGTAAGCCGCCAGACTGTCGATGAAAGTGGCCCCGGCAAAAGGCGCATAAGCTTCATCGACGACAACTAAACCTTTTGCCGTTTTGATAATCTCTCGCACCGATTGTTCACTGAATAAATTACCGGTCGGATTATTGGGGTAGGCCAGAAAGATGATGGCCGGCTGATGCTGTTCAATGGCTTTGAGCATGGCTTTCAAATCCAGATCAAAACTTTGTTCTAGCAATGGAACACCCTGATAATTTAGACCCAGACTCTGACTCAACTGTCTATACATGACGAATCCAGGCTCTGGTGCCAAAACACTTGACCCCGAAGACAAAGCCATCAGTAATAACAAGATGATTTCATCGGAACCGTTACCCAGCAGCAGTTCAAATTGAGCAGGAATTTTGTTCAAGCGCCTGATCGATCTAACTAACTGTCGTGCTTCCGGATCAGGATAACGGTTCAATTGGCAATTCTTTAACTCCTTCAGCCAGTTTTCTTTAATATCCTCCGGCCAGCCATAAGGGTTCTCCATAGCATCCAGCTTGATCAAACCTTCCGCATCAGTCACTTTATAGGCAGACATCGCCAATACTTCCTTACGAAAAATAGAGTAAACCAGACTAGTTGGTGACATCAATCAAAATCCAGAACAAAAATAAACCATAAGGGACCAGCGGCCAGCTTCCGTTCTACCTATGACTTTTCGCCTTGCACATTAATCCTGTACTCGGCGGACCGTGCGTGCGCAGTCAGGCTTTCAGCCCGTGACAGCATGGAAGCAATCCTACCCAAACGATCAGCTCCTGACTCAGAACAGTTGATCAGGCTCGTGCGTTTTTGAAAATCATAAACGCCTAACGGCGATGAAAAGCGCGCAGTACCAGCAGTAGGCAACACATGATTCGGGCCGGCGCAGTAATCACCCAGTGCTTCGGCAGTATAACGCCCCATAAAAATCGCGCCGGCATGACGAATGTGCTGGCTCAATGCTTCAGGATCGGCAACGGAAAGTTCTAGATGTTCGGGGGCAATGCTGTTGGCAACTTCGGCGGACTGACGCAGATTATCCACTTTGATTAACGCGCCGCGTGCCGTCAAGGATGCTCTGATAATATCAGCACGTTCCATATCCGGCAGCAATTTATTGATGCTTTGCTCAACAGCACTGAGAAAATCGCTATCCTGGCTGATCAGTATCGCCTGGGCATTTTCATCATGCTCGGCCTGAGAAAACAAATCCATGGCAATCCAGTCGGGATTAGTTAGGCCATCGCAAATAATCAGAATTTCCGAAGGCCCCGCAATCATGTCAATACCCACTTGCCCAAACACTAGTTTTTTTGCTGTGGCTACATAAATGTTGCCGGGGCCAACTATTTTCGAAACCGCCGGCACGCTGGCAGTGCCGTAGGCAAGCGCGGCAACGGCTTGCGCTCCGCCTATCGTGAATACCCGATCCACACCCGCCAGGTATGCAGCTGCCAACACCATTTGATTGCTCTCACCACCCGGCGTTGGTACAACCATAATAAGCTCACCAACACCCGCCACTTTCGCTGGAATAGCATTCATCAACACCGAAGACGGATAAGCCGCCTTACCTCCGGGAACATATAGACCCACCCGGTCCAGAGGAGTGATTTTTTGCCCGAGTACGGTACCGTCGGCTTCCGTAAATTGCCAGGACTGCATTTTTTGTTGTTCGGCATAGACGCGGATCCTGTTGGCTGCTGTCTGTAACGCTCCTACATGTCCCTGCGGCAAGGTTTCCCAGGCCGATTGCAGCATCGCCTTGGGTAGTTCCAGTTCAGCGCCATCAGCGACGGTACGCCGGTCAAAACGGTTGGTATAGGCTATCAGCGCCTGATCGCCATTGCTGCGCACATCAGCAATGATGTCAAGAACCTGCTGTTGTACATCCCGATCACCAGTTTCCTGCCACATCAGCAACTTTTGCAGTTGCTGATCAAAACCGGACGATGAAGCATCGAGCTTTGTTATCCTTAAAGCAGACATGAGATTACCTTTGCGCCAGGGTTTTTTCCAATTGTTCGAGCAACGTTGCGATAGCCTTGTTTTTCATTTTCATGGCCGCTTTATTGACCACCAATCTGGAACTGATATTCATGATCAAATCCCTAGGCTCCAGGCCGTTGGCTTTTAGGGTGTTGCCAGTATCAACCAGATCGACAATGCAATCGGCAAGGCCAACCAAAGGGGCTAGCTCCATAGATCCGTATAATTTGATAATTTCCGCCTGCACACCTTTGTTGGCGAAATAATTCCGCGCTGTTTGCACATATTTGGTCGCCACCCGAATACGGCCTTTGGGTTCAGGCGCATCTCGGCGTGTAGCCGTCATCAGACGGCAACCAGCGATTTTTAAATCGAGCGGCTCATACAGCGCATCGGCGCCGTGTTCGAGCAGCACGTCCTTGCCTGCAATGCCCAGATCGGCAGCGCCATATTCGACGAAGGTCGGCACATCGGTCGCACGAATGATTACCATCTGAACATCATCGCGTGTTGTTGACAAAATCAGCTTGCGGCTGGTCAACGGATCATCCACTGGCCTAATGCCGGCTTCGGCCAATAACGGCAGTGCCTCTTCATAAATTCTGCCTTTTGATACGGCGATGGTCAGCATGATCCAACTCTATTTCGGCACACGGCGTATTGTTGCGCCAAGCTGGGACAGTTTTTCTTCGATATGATCGTAGCCGCGATCAATATGATAGATACGATCGACCTTGGTGTCCCCTTCTGCTACCAGGGCGGCAATCACCAAGCAGGCGGACGCTCTTAAATCCGTTGCCATAACCGGCGCGGCCGTAAGCTTTTTGGTTCCGGTGCAGATGGCCGTATTGGACTCCAGTTTGATATCGGCGCCCATCCGTTGTAGTTCCTGCACATGCATGAAACGATTTTCAAACACGGTTTCGGTAACCACCCCGACGCCTTCGGCCACTGTATTCAAGGCAATAAACTGAGCCTGCATGTCGGTCGGGAAAGCCGGGTAAGGCGCTGTACGCAAAGAAACCGCCTTGGGTTTTTTTCCGTGCATATCCAGTTGTATCCAGTCCTTGCCTGTGGTTATTTCAGCGCCGGCCTCGTTCAATTTGGCCAGCACGGCATCCAGAATATCGGGACGGGTGTCTTTCAGCTTGACCTTGCCGCCGGTAATTGCAGCGGCAATCAAATAGGTTCCTGTTTCAATGCGGTCCGGCATAATATTATAATGCAAATCGTCGACGCCCAGTTTGTCAACGCCTTCAATCACCAAAACATCTGTGCCAATGCCGGAAATTTTAGCGCCCATTTTATTCAGAAAATGCGCCAGGTCGGATACTTCCGGTTCTCTTGCCGCATTCTCCATGATGGTGGTGCCTTCGGCCAGCACAGCTGCCATCATTAGGTTCTCAGTACCGGTTACGGTAACTTGCTCAAGCACCAGGCGGCAGCCTTTCAAGCGTTTCGCTTTTGCGTGAATATAACCGCCCTCGACGTTAATCTCAGCTCCCATTTTCATTAAGCCATTAAGATGAATATCGACGGGACGAGTGCCAATTGCACAGCCGCCGGGTAATGAAACATGCGCCTCGCCGAATCGCGCTAATAGTGGCCCGAGAACCAGAATGGATGCGCGCATGGTTCTGACCAGCTCGTATGGCGCTTCATAACTATTGATAGTGCTGCTATCCACCTCGATATTCATTTTTTCATCAACCAGCAAATGAATGCCCATGCGGCCCAGCAATTCCATCGTGGTGGTGATGTCGTGCAGATGCGGTATATTGCCGATGCGAACCGGTGTTTCTGAAAGCAGGGTTGCCGCCAGGATTGGTAACGCTGCATTTTTAGCTCCGGAAATTCTCAATTCTCCGGAAAGCCGTGTGCCGCCTGTAATAATTAATTTGTCCATCTTAAGGGTACCTTGAATGATCCGAGTCAATCCGGTGAATTGCTGACTTTAGTTAAATCCGTCCGAACTGCAAAATGGCTTGAGTGATCAAAGCCGCTGAGCTTGGCTAAGGTGAGCAATTGCTCGGGAATATTTTTGAAGCTTAACGGTATTCTTTTACTACGGGCATATTTTATCCATTCGATCATCAGGGCAAGCCCTGCGCTATCTGCGTTAGCAACACGGCTCAGGTCGATCGTGATTTCTTTGCCGGCCTTTAAAAAAGCCAAGGATTTCACCGACTGTCCGTCTATCGACTGGAACGTTAAATCACTGTCTATAACAAGATGTCCTGAGCCTTGGTCGATAATGCTCAGCTTGCTCATTTTTTTTCTTCTGCGGATTTAAACAGAAATTGGCCGATTGCTTTTTCGAGAATAATCGCGGGCTGGGTTATCTCGATTTTACCTTCATTCCGTAAATATTCGTCAGACCCGCCCGGCTCGAGGCTGACATATTGATCACCCAACAAACCGGCCGTAAATATACTGGCGGTTGTG
>Ga0209798_10000649_pt1 | contig 21163 bp, 8 predicted proteins | sample DOMMetBare3Fresh_FD_187475 | JGI IMG/M metagenome (GOLD analysis project Ga0209798, IMG submission 187475) | Wetland sediment microbial communities from St. Louis River estuary, USA, under dissolved organic matter induced mercury methylation -... | ecosystem: Environmental > Aquatic > Freshwater... | reverse complement strand
CGCCTGCGCCGCATCGGCAGCCGAGATGCCCAGCGCATTGGCCAGCCCGCGGTCGAGTTCGATCTTCAGTTCGTTCTGCGGATCCTGCTCCGACAGGCCCACGTCGACCGCACCGGGCACCTGGCGCAATCGGGCCATGAACTCGTTGGCGATCTCGAGCAGCTTGCGCGAATCGCTGCCGTTCAGGCGGATCTGCACCGGCTTCTGCGCGCCCATGTTCAGGTCCTCGAGCACGACATACTCGGCGCCCACCAGGCGCGAGGTCAGCTGCCTCAGGTCGCGGGCCACCTGCGACAGCTTGCGGTCACGCTCGTAGACCTTGCCGATGTCCACGTAGATCCGCCCGCCGTTCGGGGTGACGTTGGCGTTGGTCGCCTTGGTCTCGGGCAGCGTGCGCGCCAGCGCGGCCGCGGCCTCGACCTTGAGCCTGGAGTACTCGAGGCTCGACGACGCGGGAGTGCGCACCTCGATCGCAATCACGCCGTAGTCAGACACCGGCAGGAAACTCGAGCCGACCTTGGTCGCTGCCAGCACGATTGCGATCGCGAAGCTCGCGAAGGCGAGCAGGAACATCCACACCCGGTGGTGCAGCGCCCAGGCGATCACGTGGCCGTAGCGGTCGGCCTGGTGGTCGAACCAGAGGTTGAACTTCTGCAGCGTCAGGCTGATGCGCTTCTTCGGCGCGGCATGGTGGCCCGGCGGATCTCCCCAGTACGCCGACAACATCGGGTCGAGCGTGAACGAGATGAACAGGCTGACCAGCACCGAAGCTACGACTGTCAGGCCGAAGGGGCGGAACCATTCGCCGGAGACGCCGGGCATGAAGGCCACCGGCACGAACACCGCGACGATCGCGAACGTGGTGGCCGCCACCGCGAGCCCGATCTCTGCGGTGCCGTTGAGCGCCGCGCTCACGCGGTCCTCGCCGCGCTCCATGTGACGCACGATGTTCTCGCGCACCACGATCGCATCGTCGATCAGCACGCCGATGGCCAGCGACAGGCCCAGCAGGCTCATGAAGTTCAGCGAGAAGCCGCACAACCACACCGCGATGAAGGCGGCGATCACCGAGGTCGGCAGCGACAGCGCGGTGATCAGCGTCGAGCGCCACGAGTTCAGGAAGATGTAGACCACGAACACCGTGAGGCAGGCGCCGAACACCAGCGCGTGCACCACGTTGTTCAGGCTGTTCTGCGCGTCCTTGCCGCCGTCCTGCGTGACCTCGAGCGTGGTGCCGGCCGGAAGCGTCTTGCCGATCTCGGCCACCAGCTTGCGCACATCGTCGGCCACGCTGACGGTGCTGGCGTCGCGCGAGCGCGTGACCGACAGGCCCACGTTGGGCCGGCCGTTGCGCATCGAGTGGCCGGTGGGCTCGGCAAAGCCGTCGCTGACGGTGGCCACCTGGCCCAGGCGCAGCAGATCGTTGCCGCGGCGGCGCACGACGATCTGCTCGAACTCCGCGGGGCTTTCGATGCGGCCGACCAGGCGGATGCTCTGGTCCTCCAGCGTTCCGCGCACCTTGCCCACCGGCGCGGTGGTGTTCTGCGCGCGCACCGCGGCCACGATCTCGGCGATCGAGATCGAGAACTCGCGCAGCTTCTCGGCGTGCAGCAGCACCGACAACTCGCGCCGCAGCGAGCCGTTGACATTGACCGTGGCCACGCCCGGCAGGCTGCGGAATCGGTCGGCCAGGTCGTCTTCCGCAAGGCGCGAGATCTCGGCATGGCTTTGCTTCTTGGACGACAGCGCCAACTGCATGATCGGCTGCGCCGACGGATCGATGCGAGTGATCACCGGCTCCCGGATCTCGATGGGCAGCTTGTGGCGCACGGTGCCGATCGCGTTGCGTACCTCGTCGGCGGCCTCGATCATGTTCTTTGAGAACTCGAAGATGACCAGGAACTGCGCACTGCCCTCGCGCGCGGTCGCCTGCAGCCGGTCGACACCGCTGATCGCCAGCATCGTCTTGTCCAGCCGCGAGATGACCTCGCGCTCGACCGTGTCTGGCGAGGCGCCCGGGTAGGTGATGTTGACGGCCAGCAGCGGCTGCTCGACGTCGGGGATCTGGTTGACGCGCAGCTTGGACAGCGCGAGCAGGCCCAGGCCCATCAGCGCGATGATGATGACCACCATCGCCACGGGCCGCTTGACGCTGAAGTTGGAGAGGAACATTGCGCTTGCGGCGCTGGGCAGCGCAGACTACTTGGCAGCCGAGGCCGAGGCGCCCGGTACGGAGGAGGCGATCGCCTTGGCGAACTCGACGCGCTGGCCATCGACCAGCGTGGGACCCGGATTGCGAAGGATCTGGTCGCCATCGGCCAGCCCGCCCTTGAGCTCGAACTCGCCTGTGCGCGCATCGCGCTCGCCCAGCTGGACCGGGACCCTGTTGAGCCGTCCGTCCTTGACGCGCCACACCTCGGCGCCTGCGCCGTTGTTGCGCACGATCGACGACTCGGCCAGCTGCGTGCTGGCCGGGCCGGCGCCGGCAATCCTGCCTTCGGCATACAGCCCTGCGACACGCGGCGCCTTGGCACCGTCGGCAAACGCGACGATCACCTCGACCTGGCGCGTCGTGGCGTTGGCGGTGGCGTCGATGCGCCTGATCGCGCCGGCGAAATCCTCCTCGCCGAAGCCGTTGATGCGAAACACCACGCCCTGGCCGATCTTGACCTCGTCCATGCGGTCGGCCGAGATCAGGCCTTCGAAGCGCATGCCGCGCGGGTCGATCACCTTGACCAGCTCCTTGCCCACCTGCGCGGTGTCGCCCACCGAGGCCTTGCGTTCGCTCACGATACCGTCGAACGGCGCGCGCACCTCGGTGCGGCGCAGCTGCTGCTGGGCACTGACCACGCGCGAGCGCGCCGCGACGAGTTCGCTCTGAGCGGCGTTGCGGCGCCCTTCCGCATCGTCGAGCGCCTGCACCGAGGTCATGCCCTGCGCCTGCAAGGTCTTCAGGCGCTCGACCTGGCGCTGTGCCTGGTCGAACGCCTGCTGTGCCGCGCGCAGCCCCGCGTCGGCCGACTGCAGCGACTCGCGGATCGCCACGTCGTCCAGCCGCATCAGCAGGTCGCCACGGCTGACCGGCTCGCCGTTGTCCTTCAGCACCTGCGTCACGACCGCCGCCACCTCGGCCCGCAGATCGGCGCGTTTCTCGGGTTGGATCGAACCGGTGATCACGGGGCCGTTGCCGGCCCCTGCGGCGCGCACCGTGCGCAGGTCTTCCGGGGACAGCAGCAGCACCGGTGCCGTGCCTGCGGCCAAGGCGGTGTCGGCAGGCGCCTTCGCGACGTCGGCGCCCGGCGCTGCGCCCTTGCCGCAAGCGGCAAGCAGCAGGCCGAAGCACAAGACCATCCGGAACCGATACTGCAATGACATCGACATCACTCCGACGGGCATGCGGCGCCAAGTGCATGGCGCTGCGCGCAGGTTGCGCAGCTTACTCGCGACGCGCACGCGGCCGCGGCCGCTGCGATGAGCGGTCGATCCGGCCGATGAAGCGCTGACCGCGCGGCGCGACCGGACATTGCTGCGACGCCCACGCCCAGGGCCTGTTCACACTACCGGGGTGGCCGCGCCGGGGTGCCCTAGCCGGTGTCGCGCAGCACGACCAGCGAACGCGCCGGCACGCTCAGGTGCTGGCTTGCGCCTGGCGATGAGCCGAGCACGAGCTCGCCCGCGCTGTCCAGTGCGACATGCCAATGGCCGGGCGGCAGCACGAAAACCACGGCCTGCGCTTCCGGGTTGAAGGCGATCAGCAGGTGCCGGCAGCCGCTGCCGTTGGACCCCGGTCTGGCGGGCTCGGTCATGGGCGATGCATCGATGCGGCACGCGAACGCGTGCTGGCCGGCTTCGTGCCAGTCATGCACCTGCATGTCGTGGCCGGTGGGGGTCAGCCAGACCAGGCTGCGCTCGCCCGCCGCAGCGGGCGCGCGGTGAAACCAGAACGGATGGCGCAATGCGGCCTCCTGGCGGCGCAGCGCCAGCGTGCACTGTGCGAAGGCCAGCAGTTCGCGATCGGCATGCTGCCAGTCGAGCCAGCCGGTCGGGTTGTCCTGGCAATAGGCGTTGTTGTTGCCCTGCTGGCTGTTGCCGATCTCGTCACCGGCATTGAGCATCGGCGTGCCCTGGGCCAGCAGCAGCGTGGCCAGCATCGCGCGCTGCACGCGCGAGCGTGTTCGCAACACCGCAGGATCGTCGCTCGGCCCCTCGACGCCGAAACTGGCGGATGGCTCGCCATCGCGGCCGTCGCGGTTGTTCTCGCCGTTGGCGTGGTTGTGCTTGCCGCCGTAGCTGACCATGTCCGCGAGCGTGAAGCCATCGTGAGCGGCGATGAAGTTCACGCTGGCCAAGGGGCCGCGCCGGCCGTGCTGGAACAGGTCGCTGCTGGCCGTGAAGCGGCGCGCGAACTCGCCGCGCGCGACGCTGCGATGCAGCCAGTAGCGGCGCACGGTGTCGCGGAACTTGTCGTTCCATTCCAGCCAGCGCCCCGGAAAACGACCGAGCTGATAGCCGCCGGGGCCGGTGTCCCACGGCTCGGCGATCAGCCGCGCGCGCGCCAGGATCGGATCCTGCGCCAGTGCGGTGAAGAACGCGGCATGGGCGTCGAAGCCCTGGCGCCCGCGTCCGAGCACGGTTGCCAGATCGAAGCGGAAGCCGTCGACACCCATCTCGTACACCCAGTAGCGAAGCGAATCGAGCACGCACTGCGCGACCCGCGGATGCGCCACGTTCAAGGTGTTGCCGCAGCCGGTGTGATTCTCCGAGCGGCTCATGTCGTCGGGCGCCAGGTGATACCAGCTGGCGTTGTCCAGGCCGCGCATCGACAGCGTCGATCCCTCGGCGCCGCCTTCGGGGGTATGGTTGTAGACGACGTCGAGCACGACCTCGAGCCCGTGCTCGTGCAGCGTGGCCACCATGCGCCGGAACTCGGCCGATACGGCGGCCGGGTCGCCCTTGTCGGCCGCCGCGTAGCGCGGGTCGGGGCAGAAGAAGCCCAGGGTGTTGTAGCCCCAGTAGTTGACCAGGCCGGTGTCGACGAGGCCCGGCTCGTCGAGGTGGTACTGGATCGGCAAGAGCTCGAGCGTGGTCACGCCCAGCGCCTTGAAGTGCGCGATGGCCAGCGGGTGTGCGAGCCCGGCGTAGGTGCCGCGCAATTCGGGTGGCATGCCCGGCAGCGCCATGCCGAAGCCCTTGACGTGCATCTCGTAGAGCACCACGTCGCGCGCGTCCACCCGGGGTGCGTTGTGCCAGCCCGCTGCGGCCTGGGGCGGCGCGGCCACCCTGGCCTTCAACGCGTACAGCGCGTTGTCGCGGCGGTCGAACGAGCGGGTCCCGTCGGGGTGTCCGACCTCATAGCCGCGGTGCTCGGCGCGCCAGCTGAACTTGCCGACGATCTCGCGCGCCCACGGATCGAGCAGCAGCTTGTTCGCGTTGAAGCGGTGGCCCTGCTCGGGCGCGTAGGGGCCGTGGGCGCGCAAGCCGTACACGAGCCCGGGGCCGACACCGCCGAGGAAGCCGTGGAACACGCCATCGAGCGGGCCGTGCAGCGGGTAGCGCTTGAGCTCGCGCGCGCCCGACGCGTCGAACACGCACAGTTCGATGCGTTCGGCATGATCGGAGAAGACGGCGAAGTTGACACCGCCATCGCGCGCCAGCGAACCAAAGGGCTCGGCGCGGCCGCGTTCGAGCAGTTCGGGCAGTCGCATGGATGCATCATGCCAACACCGTAGCCGCTGTCGTGATCGGGCGATCCCGATCGTGGCCCGGCGGCTGCGTGCGGGCCGCGCCACCCCGCGCGAGCGGGGTGGCGCTGCGATCAGTTGATCACGTAGACCAGTGCCGTGCGGGGCGGAATCGTGAAGGCGCCCGTCGCTGCGTTGTACGACGCACTGGTCGCGGGCCGCTTGTCGGCGGCGCCGGCCGACGTGTGCACCGGATGCAGCACGTAGGACTTGGCCTTCTCGGCGTCGATCGTCAGCGTTTGCGCGACCTTGTCGACGTTGACCAAGTACAGCACCTCCTTGAATCCGGCGCCGGCATAGCCGACGCCGTTCAGGTGCCCGGCCAGCACGGTCGGGATCTGGGTCGAGCCGTTGTTGTAGAAGCTCAGGCGCGCCTTGACGTCGTCGCCGGTGCGAAGTCGGAACAGGGTCGAGCTCGCGCGGATCTTCAGCAGGTCGCGGAAGGCGTCGCGCGTCCAGGCAATCTCGTTGGCGGTGGGCTTGATCGCCGGGTTGGCCAGCAGCGGCCTGATGATCCCCCAGTTGTCTCCGTTCTTGTCCTGCACCGGCAGGCCGACACCGAAGTTGTTGTCGGCATAGCTCCAGTCGAGACGGTTGAACCAGTCGCCCGAGTTGTAGCTGTCACGGTCCATCGACTTGCTGCGCAGCGTGTCGATGCCGGCGTGGAAGTACGCCACGCCCTGGCTGAAGGTGTTGATCGCCGCGCCGAGGATCTGCACGCGCGCCCGGTCCTCGAGGCTGGTGCCCGTCGGCAGCCGGTACGCATTGATGTCGAACAGCGTCTGGTTGTCGTGGTTCTCGACGTAGTTGACGACCTCGCCCGGGTTGAGCACATAGCCGCCCGCCTGGCCGTTGTAGTTGACCTGTTCGAGCGGGATCGTGGCGTCCCAGCTCGTCGTCACCATGAAGCTGCGGATCGAGCCCGCCAGACCGACCCTGACGAGGTCGCTTCGCCACAGCAGGTCGCCCCGGGTCTTGCTGCCGCCGAGCGCATTGGGGTCGTAGAACAGACCGCTGATGTAGCCCTGGTTGGCGATCAGGTCGTTGCCGCCATCGAACGGGCTGCCGCCGCGCACGCCGTCGCGTGCACGGTCGCTGAAGGTGCCGATGCCCGAGCCGTTGAGCGACAGCTGCGAGGCCTGCACGAACCGCGCACCGTCCTGCACCTCGCCGAAGTTCCAGCCTTCGCCGATCAGGTTGATCGTGCGGCCGCTGGCGGCGTTGACCCTGGCCTGCAGTTGTTCCATCACCGCGCGCGGCTGGTGGCCCATCAGGTCGAAGCGGAACGAGTCGATCTTGTACTCGGTGGCCCACAGCACGGCCGAGTCGATCATCAATTTGCCCATCATCAGGTTTTCGGTCGCTGTGTTGTCGCAGCAGGTCGACGTCTCCACGGCACCCGTGTTGCTCAGCCGGTGGTAGTAGCCCGGCACCACGCGGTCGAGCACCGACTTGTCCTTCTGTCCCGACGCCGTCGTGTGGTTGTAGACCACGTCCATGCCCACGCGCAGCCCGGCCTCGTGCAACGCCTGCACCATCGAGCGGAACTCAATGATGCGCTTGGCGCCGTTGCCCGCGCTCGACGCGTAGCTGCCCTCGGGCGCGTTGAAGTGGAACGGGTCGTAGCCCCAGTTGAAGCAGTCGGCATCCTTCACCGCCGCGACGGCGCCCTGCTGAGCCTCGCTGTCAGCGGCACCGCCGGTGGCCACGGGCACGCAGCCGCCTTCTGGGACGGTGGCCAGATCGAACACCGGCAGCAGGTGCACGTCGGTGAGTCCGGCGTCGGACAGCGCCTTCAGGTGCCGCATGCCGTTGGACGCGGTTTCGGTGAACGCCAGGTACTTGCCGCGGTTCACGGTAGACACCGAGAAGTCGTTGGCCGAGAAGTCGCGCACGTGCAGTTCGTAGATCACCATGTCGGTTTGCGCGGCCACCTTGGCCGGCGCGGTTGACGCGTCCCATCCCGCAGGCTTCAGCGCGGCCGACGACAGATCGCCGATGTAGCTGCGCTTGCTGTCGGTGGTCAGGCTCACCGAATACGGATCGGTGACGAGGTTGCGCACCAGGCCGACGCCGCGCACGAAGACCTCGACGACATAGCGGTAGTACTTGCCCGACAGATCGGCGCTCCTGGTCGCGCTCCACACGCCGGTGGCAGGGTCGAAGGTCGCGGGAATCAGGTCGGTGGCCAGGCCGATGCCGTCGTCGTAGATGCCCACCGACACCTTCTGCGCGGTCGGCGCCCAAAGCTTGAAGGCCGTGTTGCCACCGCCTACCTTCACGCCGAGATCGTTGACCGAGGCGGCAGCCGAGTACAGGTCGTCGAGCGCGCCGGCGATCTGTGCCGTGGTGGCGTTCTGCACCTGGCCGGTGGCGTTTTCCTGCACGAGCACGAGCTGCTTCTTGTGCAGGTCGGGCAATTGCGGCACATCGGCCGTTCGAACGTTGAGCACCACGCCCGACGCGACGTACTTGAAGCGCTCGGCCGCCGCGGGCGGCACCGTGCCACCGAACACGTCCAGCGTGATCGAGCCATCCGCACCGGTGACTGCGGCGTCCTTGGTCGCCTTGATCTGGCCGGTGGCCGAGTGGTAAAGCTTGTACACGCCGGTGCTGTCGGCCTTCGGGAACTTGATCAGCGTCTTGTTCAGCCAGTACGCGCGCGCGTCGGTGGTCGAAGCCAGGCGCGGGTCGGGCAGCGAGGTGTAGACCGCCGGGTCGTCCTGCACGAGCCAGATCTGTCCGACCTGGCCGGAAATCGTCAGTGCGTTGTAGACGACCCTGATGTTGTCGTTGCGCCCATCCTTGTTGTTCGGGTCGCCACCGCCGGCCGTCCGGCCATGGATGATGAATTCCAGCGCGGTGCGCGAGGCATTGTCCTTCGGATTGAGCACCGGGATGTCGAACACCACCTCGCCCGTGCCGGCGCTGTAGTTGTTGAAGTCGCTGAACGCGAGCGCGTTGGTCCACTGGTCGATGCGGCTGGCGGGGTCGGGGCGCAGCCCCGCGACGTTCAGGCCGCTGGTGGCCCAGATGTGCACGCCCCACGGGTCGTAGGCGCCGTCGAAGCGCTTGTAGTGCACGCGCACGGTCGTGATGTCGGGCGTGGTGGCGCCAGCCGGGTTCGTCTTGTAGTTGGTCGGGTCGCCCGCGACCTTGTAGATCGTGTTGCCATCGGCCAGGCTCCAGAACTGCTGCTCGTCCGTGCCGGTCTTGCCCGACCATCCCGAGGGCTCGCGCGGCTGACTTGCATCCTTGACGATGATGAAGTTGAACGACGGACCGGTCGCATTGATGTCCCAGTACTTGCCGGACCCGCCCACCTCGCCGTCCGGCGCCTTGCCGGGCCAGCCACCGAGGTCCGCACCACCGTAGGTGTACAGGGTCCAGCCGGTGTAGTTGCCGTCGGGCCGGTTGTAGTACAGCCGCACCGCGTTGGCACCACCACCGCCGCCGCCGCTCGCGGGCACCGCGTTGAGCACGATCTTGATGTCGGTGGCGTTGGCGGCCTCGAGCCCGGTCGGCGCATTGGTGAGGTTGGTGCTGCCACCACCGCACGATGCCAGCAGGCTGGCTCCGAACGACATCACGAGGACGGCGGCCAGACGACGCCAGCAAGCCAACAGGGAACTGCGCATACGAGTCTCCGGACGACAGAGGGTGGGCGCGCGCCGCGGGTTGGGCTCGGTCGAGTGCACCGCGCGGCTGCAGTGCCGGGACTGTATTGAAACAAAGCTACAGACAAAATCCCGGGCTAACCCTCGGTCGTGACAACGTCGCCATGAGACATGGAAGCCACCTTGCCGCGGACGTGTAATGGAACTACATTGATCGCCTCGCCCACGCCGGCTTGCCCGGGAGATTGCCACCATGCCGTCGCCGCCTGTCGCTGCCCGTGCCCGTCGCACCGTCGTGGCCGCGCTGTGCCTGTGGGCCGCGCTGGGCTCGGCCTGCGGAGGAGGTGGCGGCGGCACCGATGCCGGCGCTGGCGCACCGCCGCCTCCGTCGGGTCCCGCGGTGGACGTCAGCAGTGTGGCCAGCGCGGACCCCGGCAGCCCGCTGCCGGTGAACTGGCAAAGCGGCACCTTCATGCAGATCTTCGTGCGCAGCTATGCCGACAGCAATGGCGACGGCATCGGCGACCTGCGTGGCGTGACCGAAAAGCTTGATTACCTGAAGGACCTGGGCATCACCGGCCTGTGGCTGATGCCGATCACGCGCAGCCAGGACCGCGATCACGGTTACGCCGTCAGCGACTACCGCAACATCGAGGCGCAGTACGGCAGCCTGGCCGACCTCGACGAGCTGCTGCGCGAGGCCCACGCCCGCGGCATCGGCGTGATCATGGACTACGTGATCAACCACAGCGCGTTCGACAACCCGCTGTTCGCCAACGCGCGCATCGCCGACAGCAACCCCTACCGCAACTGGTACGTGTGGCAGAACCCGCGGCCCAACGGCTGGAACATCTACGGCAACAACCCGTGGTATGGCAACGCGGCGGGCTACTACTTCGCCGCCTTCTGGGACCAGATGCCCGACTGGAACCTACTGAACCCGGCGGTCGTCGCGTACCACAACGACAACCTGCGCTTCTGGTTGAACCGCGGCGTCGACGGCTTTCGTTTCGACGCCGTCGGCCACCTGGTCGAGAACGGCCCGACGCAGTGGAACAACCAGCCGCAGAACTACCCGATCATGCGCAGCGTCAAGGCGTTGGTCGATGGCTATTCCCGGCGCTGGATGGTCTGCGAATCGCCGGAAGATGCGCCGGGCTTCACCGCCGCCTGCGGCAGCGCCTTTGCGTTCGGCCACAACTACAACGTCGTGCGTGCCGCGCGTGGCGAGAGCGCGGCAGTGGCCCTGGTGGCCAACTACTTCAAGACGGCGTCGCCGGACGTGGCCAACCTGCTGGCCAACCACGATTCGTTCGCCGGCCAGCGCCTGTACGACCAGTTCAACGGCAACCTTGCGCAGTACCGCCTTGCCGCGGCCACGTTGCTGCTGCAGCCGGGCACGCCGTTCCTGTACTACGGCGAGGAGATCGGCATGGCCGGCGCCGCCTCGCTGTCGGGTGACCCGAAGCTGCGCACGCCGATGAGCTGGACCGGCAGCACCAGCAATGCCGGTTTCACCACGGGCACGCCGTACCGCGCCCTGTCGGCCAACGTCGCGACGTTCAACGTGCAGGCGCAACGGGCCGATGCCAATTCGCTGCACGCGCACTACAAGGCGCTGATCGGCTTGCGCAACAGCGCGCCCGCGCTGGCGCGGGGCGCCTTCGAGGGCTCGGTGGTGGCCGGCAGCGCGCACGGCTTCGTGCGCCGGCTCGGCAACGAGCGCGCCGTCGTCGTCATCAACTACGGAACCGCCGCCGCCAGCGTCGCGATGGCCGGGCTGCCGGCCGGCGCCACGCTCGCGGCGGCATGGCCAGCCGGCAGCAGCGACATCACCGTCGATGGCGGCGGTGCAGCCAGCATCGCGGTCGACGCGCAGGCCGTGCGCGTGTTCACCGTGCGCTGACGGCCACGGTACGAATTGAACGCGCCCGCGTTCGCAACTACTGCGCGCGCTTCTTCTTCGGCGTCTTCGCCTTGGGCACGTAGCCCGGCAGGTTGAGCTTTTCCATCGGCCCGCGCCCGGTGGCCGCACTGATCAGGCCGAGCACCCGTGCCGGCTCGTTGCCGACCATCGACCAGTCGAAGCGCCAGCTCCAGTTGTCGCCGCCCATCTGGCCCGGCACGTTCATGCGATGCGTCGCGTCCAGGCCGAGCACGTCCTGCAGCGGGAAGATCGCCAGGTTGGCCACCGAGGCGCTGGCCGCACGGATCATCGCCCAGTGGATGTCGTGCGCGCCGGCGGCCAAGTAGGTCCCGGCGAAGACGCGCTCGCGCTCGGGCGCCGCATTCCACCAGCCGCGTGCGGTGTCGTTGTCGTGCGTGCCGCTGTAGACGACGGTGTTGCGCACGTAGTTGTGCGGCAGGAAGTCGTGCGTCGCATCGTCGCCGAAGGCGAACTGCAGGATGCGCATGCCCGGGAAGCCGCAGCCGTCGCGCAGCGTCTCGACGTCTTCGGTGATCACGCCGAGGTCCTCGGCCACGATCGGCAGCGCGCCGAGTTCGCGCTCGATCGCGTCGAACAGCGCCGTGCCCGGGCCGGTGACCCAGCGCCCCTCGATCGCCGTCGGGCTCGTCGCCGGCACTTCCCAGTAGCCGGCGAAGCCGCGGAAATGGTCGATGCGGAACACATCGGCCTGCGACAGCGCACGCTTCACGCGGTCGGTCCACCAACGGTAGCCTTCAGCGGCCATGCGGTCCCAGCGGTACAGCGGGTTGCCCCAGCGCTGGCCGGTGGCGCTGAAGAAGTCCGGCGGCACGCCCGCCACCACCGTGGGCTGGAACCGATCGTCCAGGAAGTACAGGTCGGGGCGGGCCCAGCAGTCGGCCGAGTGGTGGGCGATGAAGATCGGCAGGTCGCCCATGATCGCGACGCCGCGCGCGCGCGCGTAGTCGCGCACCGCCCGCCACTGCGTGTCGAACGCCCACTGGACGAACTGCCAGAACGCGATCTCCCGGGCATGCGCCTTGCGCGCGGCCTTCAACGCGGCCGGTCGGCGGCGCGCCAGCGGCGCATCCCAGGCCCACCAGGGCTGCAAGCCGTGCGCGGCCTCCAGGGCCATGAACAGCGTGTAGTCGTCGAGCCAGGCTGCCTCGCGTTCGCACCAGTCGGCCATCGCGCCACGCTCGGCCGCGCTGGCGCGGGCTGCAAAGCCCGCGGCGGCGGCACGCAGTTGCTGCATGCGCCAGGGCGCGACGCGCGCGAAGTCCGCGCGCCGCGCATCGAAGTCCGGCACCTCGCCCAGCGCGAGCCAACCGCGCTCGACCAGCGGCTCGAGCGCCACCATCAGCGGGCTGCCGGCGAAGGCCGAGACGCTCTGGTAAGGCGAGTTTCCCGGGCCGATCGGCGTCATCGGCAGCACCTGCCACAGGCGTTGCCCGGCGGCTTCGAGCCAATCGACGAAGTGGTAGGCCGCGGGACCGAAGTCGCCCACGCCATGCGGCCCCGGCAGCGAGGTGATGTGCAGCACGATGCCGCTGGCGCGTTGGTTCAGGTCCATGAGGGCTTGTTCACACGACGGAGGTGACGGCGCCGGGGTGCCCTGGGTTGGGTGCTCACGCGGTCACGTTTGAATGTCAACACACCCAGGTTGCTCACGCGGGGACGAGGAACACCGTCGCCAGCGGCGGCACGGTCAGGCGGATCGACCGTGCCCGGCCGTGGCTGGCCTCGGCGAGGACCGCCAGCGGAGCGGCTCCGTTGCCGACGTTGCTGCCGCCGTAGTAGGCCGAGTCGGTGTTGAGCACCTCGCGCCAGGCGAGCGCGCCCTCGGGCACGCCAAGCGTCATGTGCTCGCGCGGCACCGGCGTCATGTTGCTGACCACGAGCACCATCGCGCCGGCGCCGTCGCGGCGCACCCACGACAGCAACGAGCGCTCGGCGTCATGCGCGTCGATCCACTCGAATCCCGCGCCGCTGCAGTCGAGCCGGTGCAGCGCCGGCAGCTCGCGGTACAGACGGTTCAGGTCGCGCACCAGGCGCTGCACGCCGGCGTGCCGCGGCTCGGCCAGTTGGCCCCAGGGCAGCTCGACGTCATGGTTCCATTCGTTCGGCTGGCCCCATTCCTGGCCCATGAACAGCAGCTTCTTGCCCGGGTGGCCCCACATGAAGCCGTAGTACGCGCGCAGGTTGGCGAAACGCTGCCACTCGTCACCCGGCATGCGGCCCAGGATCGAGCCCTTGCCGTGCACCACTTCGTCGTGCGACAGCGGCAGCACGAAGTTCTCGCTGAAGGCATACACCAGGCCGAAGGTCATCTGGCTGTGGTGCCAGCGCCGGTGGATCGGGTCCTCGCGCATGTACTTCAGCGTGTCGTGCATCCAGCCCATGTTCCACTTGTAGTGGAAGCCCAGGCCGCCGTGGTAGGTGGGCGCGCTGACGCCGGGGAACGCCGTCGATTCCTCGGCCAGCGTGATCGCGCCGGGGCACTCGACGCCCACCACCTCGTTGGTGCGGCGCAGAAAGTGGATCGCCTCGAGGTTCTCGCGCCCGCCGTACTGGTTCGGCACCCACTCGCCTTCCTTGCGCGAGTAGTCGCGGTACAGCATCGAGGCCACCGCGTCGACGCGCAGGCCGTCGACGCCCTGGCGTTCGATCCAGTACAGCGCCGAGCCGACGAGGAAGTTGCGCACCTCGTGGCGGCCGAAGTTGTAGATCAGCGTGTTCCAGTCCTTGTGGAAGCCTTCGCGCGGATCCTGGTATTCGTACAGCGCCGTGCCGTCGAACTGCGCCAGGCCGAAGGCGTCGCTTGGAAAGTGCGCCGGCACCCAGTCGAGGATCAGGCCCAGGCCATGCGCGTGACAGGCGGCCACGAACCGCGCAAAGCCCTCGGGCGGGCCGAAGCGTGCGGTCGGCGCGTACAGGCCCAGCGTCTGGTAGCCCCACGAGCCGTCGAACGGGTGCTCGGTGATCGGCAGCAACTCGAGGTGCGTGAAGCCCAGGCCGGCGGCATAGGCCGGCAGTGCAGCGGCGAGGTCGTCCCAGCTGTGCCAGCCCCCGTCGGGGTGGCGCCGCCACGACCCCAGATGCACCTCGTAGATCGACACCGGGGCGTCGCGCTGGCTGGCCGTGCCGCGTTCGGGCGGCAGCGCCTGCGGCGCGGGCAAGGCCACGACGACGCTGGCGTTGTCGGGCCGCATCTGTGCCGCGCGCGCATAGGGGTCGGCCTTCAGCGGCAACAGCGCGCCGCTCGGGCCGACGAGTTCGTACTTGTAGCGGTCGCCGACCGCGACATGCGGGATGAAGATCTCCCAGACCCCGCCGCCACCGCGCGATCGCATCATGTGGCGCCGGCCATCCCAGCCGTTGAAGTCGCCGACCACGCTGACGCGGCGCGCATTGGGCGCCCACAACGCAAAGCGCACGCCGTCGACCTCGCCCACGCGCAAGGGGTGGGAGCCCAGGAACGTGAACGGGCGCAGGTGCGAGCCCTCGCCGAAGTAATGCAGATCGGCGTCGCCGATCAGCGTGCCGAAGGCATAGGCATCAGCGTAGCGGCCTTCGCTGCCGTCGTCCCAGCGCACGGCCAGGCGATAGTCGAACCGGCTCTTGCGCCGCGGCACCCGGGCTTCCCACAACCCGTCGGCATGGCGCATCTCGAGCGCCACGATCCTGCGGCCCTTGACCGCGCCGCCGCCGTTCTCGGTCTCGTGCAAGGCCACTGCGGTGGCGCGCGGCAGCAGCGCACGGATCCACAGCACGCCGTCGGCGTCGGCGTGCAGCCCGAGCCGCGAGAACGGGTCGCCATGGCGCGCCTGCACCAGCGCCTGGACATCGTCATCGGACATCATCGGCTTGTTTCCTTCGCGGTGGTGCGCGCGCCGCTGCGGCTCAGCGCATGGACCCCGGCAGCGACCACACCTTGGCGACGTATTCGCGCACCGTGCGATCGGCCGAGAACGAACCCATGCCTGCCACGTTGAGCAGCGCGGTGCGGGCCCAGGCGGCCGGATCGCGGTACAGCGCATCGACGCGCGTCTGCGCCGCCACGTAATCCGAGAAATCGGCCAGCAGCATGTAGGTGTCGCGGTGGCGCAGCGTGTCGACCACGCCGCGGTAGCGGTCAGATTCGCCATGCGAGAACGCGCCGCCGCCGATGGCATCGAGCACCGCACGCAGCGCGAGGTCCTGCTCGACATGCAGGCGCGGGTCGTAGCCCAGGCCCTTCAGGCGCGAGACCGCGTCGGCGCGCAGTCCGAACACGAACATGTTCTCGGGGCCGAAGGCCTCGGCCATCTCGATGTTGGCACCGTCCCAGGTGCCGATGGTCAGCGCGCCGTTGAGCGCGAACTTCATGTTGCCGGTGCCCGACGCCTCGGTGCCCGCAGTCGAGATCTGTTCGGACAGGTCGGCCGCCGGGATGATCACCTCGGCCAGCGAGACGCTGTAGTTGGGCAGGAACACGACCTTGAGCTTGTTGCCCACGCGCGGGTCGCCGTTGACGACGCGCGCCACATCGTGGATCAGGTGCACGATCTGCTTGGCCATGTGATAGGCCGAGGCGGCCTTGCCGGCGAACACCACGGTGCGCGGCACCCAGGCCTGGCCGTTCACGCCGTTCGGATGGGCGACGATGGCCTGGTAGCGCGCGACGACGTGTAGCACGTTGAGCAGCTGGCGCTTGTACTCGTGGATGCGCTTGATCTGCACGTCGAACAGGCTGGCCGGATCGATGCCGATGCCGAGCTCGCGGCCGACCAGCGCGGCCAGACGCTCCTTGTTGTCGCGCTTGACCTTCATGAAGGCCTGTCCGACGGCCTTCTTCGCGGCCAGCGGCGCGAGCGCCGCGAGGCGGTCGAGATCGGTGTGCCAGCCTTCGCCGATCTGCGCGTCGAGCAGCCTGGACAGACCCGGGTTGGCTTGCGACAGCCAGCGACGCGGCGTGACGCCGTTGGTGACGTTGGTGAAGCGCTGCGGGTCGAGCCTGGCGAAGTCGGCAAAGATCGTCTGCACCATCAGGTTCGAGTGCAGTGCGGAGACGCCGTTGACCCTGTGCGAAGCGACGATCGACAACGCCGCCATGCGAATGCGGCGATCGCCGTTCTCGTCGATCAGCGACAGGCGCCCGGCGATCGCCGTGTCGCCCGGGAACGCCTCGCGCACCTCGTCCAGGTGCAGCTGGTTGATCGTGTAGACGATCTCCAGGTGGCGCGGCAGCAATTGCTCGAACATGCGCACCGGCCAGGTTTCCAACGCCTCGGGCATCAGCGTGTGGTTGGTGTAGGAGACCGCCTGGCGCGTGATGGTCCAGGCCTGTGCCCAAGGCAGCGCGTGCTCGTCGACCAGCAGGCGCATCAGCTCGAGTGGCGTCAGCGCCGGATGGGTGTCGTTCAGGTGCACGGCGTTGTGCAGGCCCAGCTCGAGCAGCGAGCCGCGCTCGTGCAGGTGGCGCGCGATGATGTCCTGCAGCGATGCACTGACCAGCAGGAACTCCTGCTTGAGCCGCAGCTCGCGCCCGGCATCGGTGCTGTCGTCGGGGTAGAGCACCCAGTTCAGCAGGTCGGCGGCCAGGCGGTTGCGGCCCGCGGCCAGGTGTTCGCCGCGGCAGAACATCGCGAAGTCGATGCTGCCTTCGGCGCTTGCGCTCCACTGGCGCAAAGTCGAGACGCGGCGCGTGCCGTGGCCCGGGACGATGAAGTCATACGCCTGCGCGACCACGCGCTCGGACGGCACCCAGCGACGGGCATCGCCGTCGCTGCTGACGCGCCCGCCGAAGCCGATCGGGTAGCGCAGCTCGGGACGCGGGATCTCCCACGGGTTGCCCAGGCGCAACCAGTGGTCGGGCTCCTCGACCTGGCGTCCGTTCTGGATCGCCTGCGCGAACATGCCGTACTCGTAGCGCACGCCGTAGCCGAACGACGGCAGCCCCAGCGTCGCGAACGAATCGAGAAAACACGCCGCGAGGCGACCCAGGCCCCCGTTGCCGAGCGCGGCGTCGGCCTCGCTCTCGAGCACATCGGTCAACGGCTGCCTGGCGGCCTTCAGCGCGTCGCGCAGCGCGCGATCGAGGCCGAGCGCCTGAAGCGCGTTGCCGAGTGCGCGCCCCATCAGGAACTCCATCGACATGTAGTGGACGCGGCGGCCTTGCTTGGCCCGCCGGTCCTCGGCCTGCGTTTGCACCCATCGGTCGGCGAGTTCCTCGCGGCAGGCCGCGGCGGCGGCACGCAGCGCGGCGTGCGCGGTGTTCGGTTCGGCAATGCGCGCCAGCGCACGCTCGAACTCCGCGCGGAAGGCCTCGGCCGGCGTGGTGTCGGCAGCATGGCTTCGGCGGGGGGCTGCGGTCGTACTCATCGGGTCAAGCTTCCGGCTGTGCGGGCGCGGGCCCGCGGGGATGGCTGCGCTGTCGGAGCGTCTGCCTTTCAGGTTGAAATTTGACTACAAGGCGATGTGGCTCGCAACCGCGGCATACGCAGTAGTTCCAAGGTAGCCGGCCAATCTGTTGGGGCCAGCCGACGTCCGCCGTCCGCCACCAAGAGGTGTAGCTGTGCTACATGCGGATGGCGACGCGGGGCCCTGCCATGACCACCGCGACCGCCTTCAGATCTGCTCGAGCACTTCCTTGCGCTTCTGCTGGTACTCCTGCTCGGTGATCAGCCCCGAGTCGCGCAGTCGCTTGAGCGTGCGCAGCCGCAACTCCTGTTCCTCGAAGAAGGCCGCGTCGCGTGGGCGCTGGGCCGCCGGCGCGGCCGCGGGTCCGGCGGGGGGCGCGGGCACCGCGGCCGGTACCGTTGCGGGTGGCGTTGCGGTTGCTGCCGCCGCGCGCGGCGCGACAGGCGCGGCAACGGGGGCTGGCGGCGCGGCGGGTGCCGAGGCGCCCGCAGGCGCCATCAGCGATTGCAGGCTCTGCGGCGCGGCCGTTGCCGCCGCAGCGGGTGCGGGCTGCGCCGTGGCACCCGCACCGAACAGGCCGGTGATCGCGCCGAGTGCGCGCGAGAACCACGACCCGCCGCCCGTCTCGGCTGCGGGGGCCGGGGCGGCTGCGGCAGGGCGCGCCGCCATTGCGGCTGCGGTGGCCGCCGAGGGCACGGCGCCCATTCGGTTCTCGCGGTTCAATCCGGAGAGCAGCGCACCGCGGGACAGTTGCACCGCCTGCTCGCGCGGGTCCGGGCTCAGCAGGTCGACGACGGCGGTCGCCGGCGCATTGGCACCCGTGTAGCCCATCGTGAACTCGGGCCGGCCGGCCTCGGGTTGCGCAACGCCCAGCGTGAGGCGATCGATCGACCGGCCTTGCGGTTTGTTGAACAGGCTGAGCTCGGCCTCGACGGCCAGCTTGGCGGCCGTGACGACCGCGGTCAGCGACGATCCGGCGATCGTGCTGGCGTTGACGAAACTGCCCGGCACGACGAAAGAGACCGTGCGGCCGCGCACGCGGACCTGAGTCGCGAAGAACACCGAGTTGTCGACGGTCGCGTCCACGGTGGCCGGCGCAGTGGCGGGCGATGCCTCGCGCAGCGCGTCGATGAACTGACGCTTCATCAGCTCGGGCCGCGGCGTCAGCACGATCGCCTTTTCCCAGGCATGTGCCGGATCGAGTTTCGCGCCGCGGCCGGGTAGCGTCGCCGTGTTGCCCGAGCCCGTCACGCGGTCGGTGTCGAGGTAGATGTCGAGGTTGAACGCGTAGAAGCCGCGGCGCGCGAACATCGCGAGGCTTTCGCCGCCCTGCCCGGGGCCGCTCACCGAGGCCGGATCGCGGATCGGATTGCGGAAAGTCGCCTCGAAACGCAGGTCACCGCCTTCGGCGAACACTCGCAACGAGCGCAGGTCGAGGTCGCCCGACGCGAACACGCTGTCGCGCGGGTAGACCAGCGTGCCGTCGCCGACGTCGTCGCCCTCGGGGTCCGTGATGTTCAGCAGCGGCGCGGGCTGCGCCAGCACCGTCAGCGGCAACAGCAGCCCGGCGACAAGGGATCTGGTTTTCATCGGTGGTCTCGGCTTCGGTTGGAAGATGCGCGGCGCGCTGCCTGCCATGCGGCCGCAGCGTAAAGCAAAAGGCCCCTCCCCACGATGGGGAAGGGCCCTCGTACCCGCTTGCGGTACTCAGCGCCGGAGCGCGTTCAGAAGATCGCCTTGACGAACGCCTTCATGCGGTACTGCTTGATCTTGACCGGCGTGCCGGTTTCGAGCGGATCCCCATCACCGCGGATCCACTGCGACAGCAGGCCGGCTTCGAAACCCGCCAGGTTGTAGGCCAGACGCGTGCTGAAGATGCTCTTGTCGTTCTCAACCTTCCCGCCCGACTTGGTGATGTCGCGCTTGTACTTGCCCCAGGACACGCTGCCATACAGGTCGCCGAACAACTGGTTGCCGGCGCTGAGGCTGTAACCGGAGCTCTTCGTGTCGCGATCGTCGGTGGCGTTGCCGATCTGGCCCTTGTTCTTGTCGTCGACCAGCTTGTACTTGAAGCCCAGTTCGATACCGCCCGCCGCCGGCAGCACATAGCCGGCCTTGAACACGGCGATGTTGGTCTTGCGGTCGTTGTTGAGCGCGTAGTAGTTCGACAGCGGCCCGGTCGGCGAGTAGTTCTGCCAGTTGTAGTTGTAGCCCACGCGCGTCAACTCGAGCGACATCGGGATCTTGGCGACCTCGTAGTTCACGAGCGCGGTCAGGCCCTTCCAGCCCTGCACCGACTCGCTGGGCGCCTCGTCGAAGTCCATGTTCTCGTTGTTGGTCAGGCCGTTCGCCCCGGCCGCCAGACCCGAGTCGGAACGACACACGCCCCCGCCACCGACGTGGCACAGCGGCGAGGTCGGGCCCTGGTTCAAGTCCTTCGCGGCGCCACCGCTCCACAGCGGGTCACCCCAGCGGAACCACGCGGCTTCCGAGCCTTCGGTCAGCAACACGTCGCTTTCGAAGCGCGCTGCGGTGTTGCTGTAGTAGCCCGCCCCGATATTGAAGTACTGGAAGTTCAGCGACAAGCCGGGCACCGGTAAGGACGTCAACGCCAGGTCGACCTTGAATGCGCGATCGTTGATCGAAGACTTCGGGCTGTTGATCCACGGTTGGTCGAACAGAGGCGCCTTGTATTCGGAGTGGTAGTAGGCGCCCTTCAGGTCGACGCCGTCCATCACGCTGCCTTCGCCCTTGAGCATGAAGATCTTGGACTTCGCGAAGGTCTCGATGTCCTGGCCGTCAAAGGGCGTCGTGTCCGTCTTGAGCTGGCGGTCGTCGAACCACTGGTAGCTTGCCGCTACCCGGGCCGGCCCGACCTGGGTCTTGGCCTGGGCGATGTACACCGCCTCGTTGAACTGCGAATCGTCGGAATTGCAGCAACTCGAACCCTGGCCGTAGTTGCTCTGCAGATAGTTCGGCAGCGACAGGCGAGCGAACTCCCAGGTCGCGCCCTTCATGGGTAGCCCGCCCTTGAAATAGAAGCCCTTGAAGTTGTCGCGGTCGATGTAGCGCACACGGCCCACGGTGAACGGGTCGAACTGGCCCCAGTCGCTGGCGCCGATCAGCGCCGTGTCGAGCCAGCCGTAGCCGGGCGTCAGCAGCACGTACGGGCCCCGCGCCTTCATGAAGTTGCCGCGTGTCGGGTTCGTCTCCGGGCCGCCGAAACCGCCAAAGTCGGTCCAGTAGCCGGCCGGGCTGCGGCTTTGCAGGCGCACGCCCGCTTCGACCTGCTTGGAGATCGTGGCCTTGATACGCAGTTCGAATTCGGTCCACTGGCCGTTGTCCGTGCCACCGCTGGTGTCGCCGGAGCCGCCGGCGCCGTCGGCGACGGTGCGCTGGTTGCCGTCCAGGAACTTCATGTAGATGTTCGAACCGCTGAAGTCGATCTTCTGCGCCATCGCCGGCGCGCTGTACGC
>Ga0209798_10000648_pt1 | contig 21186 bp, 12 predicted proteins | sample DOMMetBare3Fresh_FD_187475 | JGI IMG/M metagenome (GOLD analysis project Ga0209798, IMG submission 187475) | Wetland sediment microbial communities from St. Louis River estuary, USA, under dissolved organic matter induced mercury methylation -... | ecosystem: Environmental > Aquatic >... | reverse complement strand
AGAGGCCGCTCTTTGATATCACACTACCGGAACAAATTGAGGCTCGATTCGAAGAGCTATTCATCAGATTGGAGCCTGACGAGCGAGCGCTCCTGGTGGATTGGATCTTCCACCGAATGAGGCCACTTCAACCGTCAGATGCGTACAAACTGCTCGTTCTCATGGCCGAGGTCGGTGCCATTGATGCAGTTGTAACAACGAATTTTGACCTGATGCTTGAGACTGCCCAGTCTCAAATGGGTCGCGACACATTTCAAGTTTTCGCGCCGGGAGTTGCGAAGCCTTACATGTTGTCCCAACCGCGGTTCGAATTGTCCAAGAAACCCTATTTGAAGCTGCACGGCGACATCGCATCCCGCTCGGTCACGCTGCTTACGTCGGCGGATCTTGAAACGGCCAAGTACGATCCGTCGATGCTCGAACTCTTACGGTCCATTCTATCAACTCACGATCTGCTCTTGATCGGGTACAGCGGATTTGATAACGCCCTCGCTCCGATTATTGCCGACGCCGTATTAGCGAACAAGAATCGGGTATTCTGGTGCAATCCACGTTCTCCTTCGTCAGAATCGCCTCTCTACTCAAAGATCGCCGGCCGAGTACGTGTCGTTCGCCTAGGTTTCGACAACCTGATGATGGAAGTGGCCCGACCAGTACTAGAGCGCCCCTCGCTTGCCACTACTGAGCCTACCTATCTTCGCTGCTTATTTGATTGGCGAGTCGACTACTGCAACAGGGAATACGTACAAGCATATGGAGAACGGGCTGGGGTCTCGATGGTGGACGTCTTTGCTCGACGGCGGCTGCTCGAGAAACGTTTGCAGTCGTTTCTGCTACCAAATCGTCCCCTCGCAATAGTCACCGGCGCGTCAGGGTTCGGAAAGACAACGTTGGGAATACGGTTGCACAAGACATGGGGGAGCAGCGCGACCACGAAACTGATGCTGATCCGATCACGCTCACTTCGGGACAACGGTGACATCGAGCAACACATTGTCGAACTGCTTGGCGGCTTAGGATCCAAGTCTCCTTTTTCCCTGTTCCAGCTCGAACGTTGGGTCAGAAATAACGGATTGCGCCTCGTGCTTTACGTGGATGGCGTTAACGAATTTAGCCCCGAGCTGAGTCGCTGTATACAGTTTCTCCGGAATATTGTGCGTCTATGCTATTTCCTACCGGAGATCGATAGCGCCATTCGCGTCATTGTCACCATCAGACAGGAAACATGGAATGCGATGCTGCCTCATATAGACAGCGGGCAACTTCAAAAAACGGTGTGGAGTGATGGCGATCCTCAGGGTTCCTTCAGCACTGTCGCGTGCACTGAGCTAACAGATGAGGAGCTTGAAGACGCTATTAGTAGGCTCCATGACCATGGGTACGCTTCAATCAACCCTGACGAACTCTCCGTTTCTGTCATTAACCAACTGCGCGATCCTTACCTTTTAGGGGCGGTGGCGGATGCCGCAAAAGCAGGAATGCCGCCCCTACCCAGCGCAAGCGTTTATGGCAACGCTTTAGAAGCGAAGCTGCAACGGCGCAATTCTCTGATCGACAAAGGGAGTCTGAAGGAGATACTTGCATCGTTGGCGTTGAAGTGTCTCGCTTCCCAGCAGGATCGATTTCGAGAAGTCGAGATTCATCCGATCGAACTCCGAGGTGAGATCGTACGAACAATGAAAGATCTGAACGTGTTCGTCGATGCTGGTCAGGGTTTCCTTCAATTCGATCATGACCGCACATTTGAATATTTTCTCGCTTTGGCGTTTTCCTCGGGGGCGGAACCAAGCCTGGAAACGATGGACGATCTCCTTCGCTTTCTCCAATCGTTCAAGACGCAGAGCAAACCGATTGCCGCCGCCCGCCTTTATTTTCAATTGAACCCGAAAGAACGCTTTGGCCTGATTTCGGCGTCTTTGCGTCTTCTTGATGCTTCGAATGATCGATACCAGACGTCAGATCGCGAGATTCTCTTCGGCTTCGCTCGAGACGTTCTGGTCCAAATGACAGAACAACGCGAGCCACTCGTTTGGAACTATCTAAGTGATGTAATCGAAGCAGCGCGCGCGGGAGGGATCGGATCCGTACAGTTGCGAACCATCGTGCAGTCAGCAGCAAACTTACCGGTTGAGAGCGCTGTTCCATTGTTGACTAGGGTTAGCCATTCTGTTTCCTCTCAGGCTGAGATTGAAGCGAACATCTTCGCGACCGATAAGCTCGTAAAACAGTACCTCGGTAGCCAATGTCCCTCGATCAGCCTCTTGCATGACGAACCTTACTCCGTTTTCTTTGGCGATGCGTCCATAGCATCTTGGCAGAGGTTAGGCCGACTGCTCGCTTTTGCGTCACAGCTAGGTCCAGATAATACCCACCCATATGAATACAGGAGCGTTCTTCAAGTCCTTGACAAAGCACTAACTGAAATCATTTCTGAGCCGAGATGGAGCGAATCCGACGTAAGGGGCTTTACCGATTTCTTCATCGGTAATTCCGACCGACTCCTTTTCAACGCGACGACGAGTGGTATCTCCGCATTCTTCATCAATCCGAGGCGCAGAGAACTTGAAACGATTCTTGACAGGATTGAAGCCGGAGCGACCTTAACTGAAGACGATCTTAATGAAATCACGCCTTACACAGTATCGCTCAGTTTCGATGTCGAGTATCACCTATCGCATGCGCTTGGAGTCTTGTCTAGCCTTAACAATCTTGAGGCTACGTTGCAATTGATGGAAGCCCGCTTCCACACATTCTCCAATGACACCTCGCCCAACGAGATTGATTTCTATTACTCCCTGTTGGTTTATCTTCACATCTTACATAACGTGCCTTACGACGAAGCTAGGTTCAGTTGGTGGGAGGAAGTTGTCCTCCGAGATTGGCCGAAAATACTTTTATACCAACCAGGCCTAGAAAGGGGCGGACGTCGCGGCTTCCTTGACGTTTTTGATCGGGTGTTCGAGGACGGATTTAGCGTCGTGTTTCCCTACGGAGTGCTCCTTCCGTCATTGCGCCGTCGGCGGTCCTTCTTCGCCGATTATCGCCGAGAGCTTGCTGGCGAGACATCAACTCAGTTACCGATGTACACGAAGTACCTTGAGCAGTTTCTTCGCGATGAACGGATTGAAGAAGCCTTGCAAATTCTGCAAGCACTTGCCGGGGTGATAGTGGCATGGCCGGTGGAGGGTTTGCTAACGCTACGTGGTGTAGTTGGTCATTCAGATCCACGAATCCGAAGGGCGACAATCAGAATTCTCGCTGAAGCGTTCAACCGTCATCCTGAAGAGACGATGCAATTCCTGAAGACAAGCGGTGCTGCTGTGAGCGACGAGGAGCTGATCGAAATCAAGATTAGGCAAGATGCAAGAATTGGGCGTCGGCAGGTCGACGAAAGAGAGTGGGCGAGAATCGGACACTGCCTCCTGAGCCGTCCCGGTGGTCGCCGATTGTTCGGCGACTGCGTCCGAATGCTCCTGAGGGCGCCGACCCTTCATGATGCGGTCTCAGGCGTCCTTTTGTTATTGGGGTTTGTTGATCAAGCAGATCGATAGAATTCTCCGTCGAGGTATAATCCGTCAAGCCCCATGCCCAGGAAAGCATCGATTGCATCTAACGGCGATTCGACAATTGGTTCTCCTCTCCTGTTGAACGACGTGTTGATTAGTATCCCGACCCCCGTCAGTTGTTCGAACGATTCCAAGAGTTCTATGAGAAATGGATCACCATCGTTAGGTACGACTTGAACCCTCGCAGTGCCATCTACATGAACCACTGCGGGAGCCACCTTACGGCAACGCTCACGCACACGTGCAATTTTCAGCATGAAGGGATCTGCGTTTCGCTTGTCGAGGAAATACTCATCGTATTTGGACTCCAGTACAAGTGGAGCAAGTGGCCGATAGGGTTCGCGGCTCTTGATGGAGCGATTAATCTTTTCTCTAGTCATCGCCGAGCGTGGGTCACCAATAATGCTGCGACCACCAAGTGCCCTAGGCCCAATCTCAGATCCGTTGTTGAAAAGACCGACGATTGCTCCGTCGGCAACTATGCGCGCAAGGTCGGTTGGGGAGGTGATTGACGCGTCAACGGCTATGCGAGGATAGAACTGATGAACGGCCTCGCGGCGTTCCTCGATCGAGTAACACCTTCCAGGGCGGGAAACTGCCGGACTTAAGGCGTGGCCACGAAAGGTGAATTGCGGTGCCTTGCCGAGCCGTTGAAACTGTTCAAGCCAAAGCGCGCCGAAGGCTATGCCGGAATCGCCACAATGGGGTGGAATCACAATGGGAACGTCCAGAGTTGAATTTTCGATCAGAAATGAATTCGCAACAGTATTGAGGGCACAGCCTCCTGAGAGGCAAAAAAAGTCGATTGCGTAATCGCTGAAGAACCTGGTGCAGTGCAAGAGTGCTTTGTTTGTAATTGCTTGAAGACTGGCCGCCAGATCAGCTCTCACTGAAAAGCTACCTCGTTCAGCGTGGATGACGCCTTCGATCATCTCTACTAAGGCAGGGTCGTCAGTTGCGCATTGAAAACACGCTGATATTTCATCGCCGTATGTTATGAAGTTCTCGAGGTCGTCCAAGAATCGCGGTACACCATGTGATGACAGGCCCATCGTCTTCCCGCAATCCGTGGGATAGTATCCGAGCAATGAAGTAACAAGCTCGTAAAGCATTCCAACTGAATTTGTAATGCTCGTCGGAAAGTCATCTTCGACAAAGCCAAGTCCGAGATTTTGGCCAATACAATCGAATCCTTTTGGCCCAAAAAGGAAGAAAGAGAAAGTCTCGCGGCAATTGCGGTCTGGGTGCGTGGGGTCGCGGCCCCTCGGCGAGCCGAATCCGTCGTATACCAATATACCCGCTTTCACGTCGGACGGAAGCATCATGTATGCGGAAGCGGCATGGCATAAGTGATGCGAGTGCAGTCGCACTTGATAGTCTCTCAGATCATGAGTAACCCTGCGCGGTAGGATGTCGCTCGAAACAATCACGTCCACTTGAGCCATCGATTTACCTTCGGCCGCGATACAGTAGTCGATTGCCTTCCTTACTGGACTCTCGTACCAGAGCCAAGCACCATGCTTACGACGGGACAGGCGTTCCTGCTCAACCGCAACCCGGATGTCGTTGTCCACCATCAAAGCAGCAGAGAAATCATGGTCCGAGCCGCCTAGACCCAACATTATTTTCGGCAAAGTCGTGTTCTCCTCCAGCTAATCAGGCGTAAAACCATGTAAACCGTAACGGGTCGCGCTCGTCCTTACCCGATCGCCAATGTTGACTCCCTTGTTGGTCTGGTTCTCTATCCACGGATCACAAAGCAGGGGATCGAGATCGCCTAGGAAAACGAGTGCCATTCGCTCGGAACAATTCGCCACTGGGCGGACTTGATGGTTGAGCGCCCGGAGTAAGCCACCGGACAGCAAGTACGCTATTTCACCTGTCATCGCGAGAGCCTCAGTTGGGCCTGTGATGACCGGCATCATCGATCCGCCTCCCGTTTGGACCTCAAGTCCTGGCGCCGTGACACATGTGAGAGTAAGAAAGACACCGTCTTCGTGTAGCTCATTGATAAAGGGTGTTGTCACGGTGGTCGGACGTGAATAGTTCAACTGCAGCCTTGACCATCTCCGGAATCCGCCCTTCAACTTCTCAGAGGAGGATCCGCGAATGCGTTCTTCCAAATGGCGAGTAAGAGCCTCAGCCACGGATTCCAAGATGTTGCTTACCGCAATCAGCTTGGCATGAAGTAACCGCGCACTGATGGTTGGTAGTCCCTTGGCGTGGGAACCGGTCCAAGCATTAGTGGTAAAGGATTCGATTTGATCAGGCATATCTGGCGAGCGTGAGTATTCGAGTCCCAGGGGGCGATATCCCCCGTCCTTTGGAAGGATATTTCTGAGTTTTTCCTCAAGTGGAGACCGAAAAAACGGATATGCAGCCTCAAAGGCTGCGGCAACAGCTTCGGAAGCTGCAAGAGTTAGCTGAACCCGCAAATAGCCATTCTTCTTAAATGCCTCTAGCACGTGGTTCGGGAGTAGTTGCATCAGCGAATGAGGAGGACAGGTCAACGATAATTCTTAGTTATCCAAAATCGTCCCCTGGTTGAGAGCCTGGAGGGAATGATTTCGAGAGAACAAAACTGCAAGGCTCGGGTGGATCTAGAGAGCGTTTTTTCAGAATTGATTTAGAGGCGAGGATGCTGGCTTAGTTCCGCCTCCAATTCGTGGGGTATTACTTGTTGAGTGGAAGACTGTGGACCAGGTAAAGATCGAAGGGTGTTACTATCAACTACAAAGCCGCGTCTTCCAATTCACTAAGAGCGGAATCGGCTTCTTATTGTGAGAGCCGATTGCTGACTGTCTCAACGGAGGGGTTCACCCCATTCTTGCGTGCCAATTGTGTGCCAACTCCTCCGAACATGGCAGAATTAGCCCGAATCGTGTGGAAGCGATTTCCTGAAAACACTAAGAAATCGGCACAACTCGGACCAGCAAGTAACTTGAGAAACCAAGTTTCTTGAGACTTAAAATCCGTTGTCCGTAAGGGCGTGCGGGTTCGACTCCCGCCCTCGGCACCAATCTTTTCAATAACTGTGAGACAATACTACTAGTTCGATAGTGAATTCTCACTAGTTCCATACTGAATTCACGCTACGGAGTTTCCTCCGTTGCGCGGCGAGCTCTAGGTTGGGCTTGCTGGGGATTTCGTCGACTGGTACCAATTATGAATCCCTCATCACGATTTATTTCAGTTTGATTTTCCAATTGGGAAACTGGAACCAGGCAATCCTAGCGTCGTCCCGCCGGGCACACCACGATTCACAAACTCTGACCGCATCAAAACGTAGAATTCGGCTCCAGCCAAAGCGTTTATCGCACACGGTCGGCGAGGCTAGCGAGCGTGCTGCCACGAAAACGCGCGGTCAAGGCCAACATCGCGGTTACCTATCAACAAACGCTTGAATCATTTTGTGCTGACCGGCAGCAAATCTCCGATTTGCTCCACTGCGGGGTCGAGAGCAGTAGTCACTTCGGCTCTCAAGTCGCGCGACGCCATCCTGTTTAACGCCCGGAGTTTCCTATCGAAAGTGAGTCTCAGGATTCGAGCTTGCCTCTTTACCCAAGGTTTGGCTACCGCGCCATAACATCAACGCCGCCAGCGCGCAGGCTGCTGGACAGATCAGAAGCGAGTAACGCATTTGCAGAGGCGCAGCAGTCGCACCGAGCAAGTCATTCAGCTTCCCGATCACGGTCGAGCCAATCGCGTATGCTGCGATATTCACGCTGAAGAAATAAATTCCGATCCCCAGGCCGCGCAGGTGCGGCCCCGCGATGTCATGGACGTCTGCCGCTGCCGGCCCAAGCCACATCAGGGACAACCCGAGCAAGACAAAGTTCGCCAGCAGCAGCGCCGGAATATTGTTTGAGTAGATCAGCAGCAGCCAAAACGGGATCGCGATCATAGCGGCCAGCGAACTGAAGAGCATGCGGCCGCCGCGACCAAATCCGCGAAAACGATCCGCTGCCCAGCCACCCAGAATCGTTCCCGGCACTCCGGCTGTTAAAGAGAGCACCCCGCCGAAGAACCCAATCGTGGCAATATCGAACTTGTGGACACGCGTGAAAAATGTCGCGCCCCAAATCGAGAGATTGTTCGCCGCTAAGCCGAACAGCGCATAACCCAGATAGTGATAGCGAAGCGGCACCGATCGAAAAAGAATCTTCCAGTCCTTCGCCGTGTAGTGCACCGCTGCGGTTTCGGTCTGGCCGCGCGGCCTTTCTCTCAACATAAACACGAGCACCGCGATCATCAATCCAGGAAAGCCGAGCAGATAGAACGCCCAACGCCAGCCGAAGTGCTGACCAATCCAGCCCCCGAAAAAGAACGCGACGCCGGCGCCGACAGCTATCCCGGATGAATAGATCGCCTGCACTGTCGCACGACGACGCGGCGGAAAATAATCGCTCAGTAGCGATAGCGCTGCGGGCCCGAGCGTCGCTTCGCCAACGCCAACCATCACGCGACAAAAGAAAAGCGTCCAGAAACCCTTTGCAAATCCCGTCAGACCTGAGAACAGACTCCAGACAACGAGCCCGTACGCAATCATGTTCTTGCGTACGACGCGATCTGAAAGACGCCCAAACGGAATCCCCAGCGCCGTGTAGAAAATGACGAACGAAGTAGTGCCGAGCAGGGCGAGCTGCAGATCGCTGAAGGCCATCTCTTTCTTGATCGGCACGAACAGGATGTAAATCAGGGTGCGATCGAGAAAGTTGAGGACGTAAACGAGCGTCAGGAGCGCGAGCGCGTACCAGGCATATGCCGTGGCTTTTGGTTCGCTCGTGATTGTGGGCTCATTCATTGCGAGGCCGGATTGTAGTTATTGGACCAGCACCGTCGCTTCGCCTTTAATGACGATTTCGTCGCGCTGGTTCTTACAAACGGTTTCGAGTTTCACGATCGGTTTGTCTTCGCGGACTGAGGTAACGGTCGCGCACGCGGTGACTGTGTCCCCCGGGAAAACGGGGGCGAGGAACTGCAGCGTCTGGCTCAGGTAAATGCTGCCTACCCCCGGCAATTCGTTTCCGATAACGTTCGAGATCAAAGACGAAGTCAACATGCCATGGGCAATGCGGCGCCCAAAGCGCGTACCCTTGGCGTGCTCCTCATCGAGATGGATCGGGTTGCGATCGCCCGAAAGATCGGCAAACTTCTCGATATCTTCCTGCGTGATCGTTTTCGTGATTGAAGCCGTCTCGCCAACTTTTAATTTCATGCTCATTGTCCCGCCAGAAACTTCAACAAGGCCGCGTTGAATTCTGCCGCCTTTTCGATATTCGGGATGTGTCCGCACTGATCGATAACGAACAGAGTTGCATTGGGAATGTCGCGCTTGAATCGCTCGCCGTCGCTCACCGCTGTCAGTCCGTCCTGTTTTCCCCACACAATCAGCGTTGGCTGTCTAATTGTCTTCACTTGCGCATCCAGGAAATCTTCACCGCGAATAATTGATTCGGTGAGGCTCTTGATCGTGTAGCCGTCGCCCGCGTTGATTCTGGCCGTCATCGCTCGATCAATCGCTGCCTCGGTGCCAAACAAAGCCTGGTTGTAGAAGACCAGCCTGGCGACTTGCTTCATCGCGTCGCGCGTCGATGGATTCAGGCTGTAGAGCACGCGATAGTCGAAGTTCGCCGGCGGCGCGTAACCGCCAGCGTCTTCAAGCACGAGGCGATCGACTTTTTCGGGATGCGCCGCCGTGTACGCCGCAGCAATCCATCCGCCCATCGAGTTGCCCACCAGCGTCGCGCGTTCGATCTTCAACTGCTTGTAAAACTGATCGAGAAAATCCACATAGGTGCCGACGCGATAATTGATCATCGGCTTGTCCGATTTGCCAAAGCCAATCTGATCGAGCGCGATGACGTGATACTTCGCCGCCAGCGGCGCGATGTTGAAAGCCCAGTTCTGCCAACTTCCGCCTAAGCCGTGTAGCAGAATTACGGTTGGCCCGGTCCCCGCTTCAGCGTAATGGATCTTCGCGCCGTAGATGGTTGCGTCCTTTTCAACCGGCGTCGTCTGCGCCTGAGCCACAAGAGGTGTGGCGACAAGCAAGAGACACAACGCAAACAGATTGAGGGCCGAAAATCTTCTGTGTGATTTCATATTCGCCTTCTTTCTCCGAACCCGCGTAATCTGCGGATGCTATCTGTACAGCGCATAGATTCTTTCTCCATAACGCGCGGTCACCACTTCGCGTTTGAGTTTTCCCGTTGGTGTGACTTCATCATTCTCAATTGCGAAATCGTGATCGAGGATCGTAAACCTCTTGATCGATTCAGTTGAAGAGACGCGTACGTTGACTTGATCAACGGCCTTCTGCACGGCGGTCCGAATCAGATCCGACTGCGAAGGATCCACAGCGGGATCGACTCCGTTCGCGCGCAGGAATTCGGCCGCTTCCAAGGCATTGAGCGTAATCAAAGCGACGAGATAGCTCTTGCCTTCTCCGTAAACCAGCGCGTGGCTAATCAGATGGTTCTCTTTCAACAGATTCTCGATCAGCGCAGGGGCGACTTTCTTTCCGGTCGAAGTCACGATTAGATCCTTCTTCCGACCAGTGATTTTTAAGAAACCGTCGGCATCGATCTCGCCGATGTCACCGGTCAGGAGCCATCCATCGCGAAACATCGCGCTCGTCTCTTCCGGTGCTTTGTAATAGCCGCTGAACATCATTTTGCTACGAACCAGAATTTCTCCGTCCTCCGCAATCTTCACTTCACACTCGGGCATCGGCGGTCCGACGGTGCCGAACTTATGATTGTCGGCCCGGTTGAAGGCGACGCAAATGTTTTCAGTCAGGCCGTAGGCTTGCAGGATCGGCAGGCCCGCGGCGTCAAAGAATTCAGCGACTTCGAGCGGCAAAGGCGCGCCCCCCGAGGTCGCCAAGCGAATGCGCCCACCGAAGTAATCTTTGACCTTCGTCAAAATCGGCGCGGCTGCGGCGTCGTATCGTTGTCGCAATTCCCCAGGCACTTCTCTTCTCGCCTGGCGCAAACGGGAAATCTCACGCCCGATATCGAGTGCGCGATAAAAACGTCCGCGCTCGTCTTTCGGCGAAGCTTCGACGTCGCTCACAATGCGCGCGTGAATCTTTTCGAAGAAGCGCGGCAAGCTCGCGAACACCGTTGGCTTCACATCCAGCATGTAGCTCCCAAGCTTCGACAGATCGTCGACGAAATAAGCCGACGCGCCGGCGTACAACCGGTTGTAAAGCCCCGAGATTCGTTCAGCCACGTGGCAAAACGGCAGATACGAGAACGAAACATCCGTGTCGAAAATCGGTATCGTCTGACGCAGCGACTTGACACTGTTGATGATGTAACGATGGCTGAGCAGCGCGCCTTTCGGCGGACCCGTCGTCCCGGACGTATAAACCATGATGGCGATGTCTTCGGCGGTGGCGGCTTCGGCACGTTCGCGCAAAACTGCAGCGCAAGCGTTGCGAGAAGAGCGACCGCGATGGATGAATTCGCGGTAACTCAAAACATTTTCTGCAGGGCGCGCGGCAGACTCATCGAGAACTATAATCGCCTTCACCTTGGGCAACTGCTCGCGCACACTGAGGACCTTTTTGAGCTGCATTGCGCTATCAACGAGAACAAACTCAGCGTCCGAATGATTGACGATGTACTGGCATTGTTCCGCGGAGCTTGACGGATAAAGCCCGACACCCACGCCGCCTGTCGCGATCACGCCGATGTCCGCGATTGGCCACTCGGGGACATTGCCCATAAGAATTGCTACTGCGCCGCCTTTCTTCAAATCCAGCGATAGCAACGCACTCGCAAAGTCGTGAGCCTCCTCATCGAAGCGATCCCAGGAAATGCCTTGCCAGCTTTCATCATCGCGAAAGTAGAAAACATCCCGCGGTTGCGCCACACCGCGATACCTCTTTACGCGGTCGATGAACAGGGAATAGATATTGGGAGAGTTCATTGGCTCAGAATCGCGGGCCTTAGCGGGCGGTCAAAGCTGTGCCTTGAAGATCAACTGCCCGCTACCGCAGGCGGCTCTGATTACCATCTGAAAGCCGCGCACGCCATATTCAATCCGCCGCCCGAGGCGCACATAATCAAGTTATCGCCAGCCTGCAATTTGCCTTTCCGGACAGCATCGTCCAGCACCATCGGAATGCACGCTGATCCGGTGTAACCCCACTTATGCATTATTGTGTGCGTCCGCTCCATCGGCACATCGAGAATCTTCATTACTTCTTTGATCGTGCTGAGATTTACCTGAGTGAAAAGAAACATCGCGATGTCATCAATCGTGAGCTCACACTTCTTCAGCACCTCGGTGATGATGTTCGGCCAGCCTTCGATGTTCACTTCCGGCGGATACTTCTGCGCAAAGCGTACTTTCGTCCAGCGCCCCTCGCGCAAAACTTCTTCTGTAATCGGCATGCGCGTGCCACCGGCGTAGATACCCATAAAGTCGGAATAGCTTCCGTCCGCAATCAATTTCGACGCGAGAAACCCCGGGCCCGCATCGCTCGCCTGCAGCACAACCGCACCCGCACCATCGGCGAAAAGCGTCGCGGTCTTTTTGTCGTTCCAATCTATGTACTTGCTCATCGCATAGGCGCCGACGACCAGAATCTTCTGGTAAGCAGGATCAGCGATGATGAATTTCGACGCCGTGTCCAGGGCCGTGACAAAACCCGCGCAGGCGCAACTCACGTCGAACGTGCCCGCGTGTTTTGCCCCGATGCGATACTGGACTACCACAGAAGTTGCGGGCGAAAGGTGTTCCGGCGTATCTGTCGCCAGAATGATCAGGTCGAGGTCGGCGGCGTTTACGCCCGCTGACTTCAACGCGTTGAGGCTCGCCGCAGTCGCGAGATCAGCGGTGCTCTCGTTCACGCCACTGACGTGCCGTTCTTTGATCCCGATAACCTGAGAAACAAATTCATCGATGTCTTCGCCGAGCATCTGACTAAGATCCTGGTTGGTCAGAATTTTCTCCGGCACGTACGAGCCGGTGCCGATAATGCGCGCAAATGTCATTTTCAGTTTCGATTCAAAAAGTCGGTGACAGCGGCGTTGAATTCATCAGCCTGTTCGATAAAGAACAGATGGCTGCCACCCTTGATCACCTTCAACTGAGCACCCGGAATTTGTACGGCGAGATTTCGCGAATTCTGCGGTGGGACGACCAAATCTGCATCACCGGTAATCACCAGGGCCGGCGCTGTGATATCAAGGACCCTTCCTTCCGCGTTGAAAGACATGGCGGCCGCGATCTGCCATCGATAAGCTCTTTCGTCCACGGGATTGGCCATGCGCATCTCGATCAGCTGGTCGACAGATTCAGGATGATCGCGCGGAAATTCAGGCGAGAAGGCCGGAAAGAGATTACGCCGCACGCGCTCATCAGTATTTAGATCAGACATTGAGGCCATTGCGATCATAACTTCAGCCGCCGGCAACACGTGATTTGGACCGCCGAAGCTGGTGCAACACAACGTCACTGTGCATGTCATGTCCGGATAGCCAATGGCGAACTCCTGCGCGACAAAACCGCCGAACGACGCGCCCAGAATGTGCGCGCGTTCGAGTCCCCACTCACGCATCAGATTTGCGATGTCGTCGGCGAGCAAGCGCATCTGCGCTGGGCGCTCGCGATATTCAGATTTGCCGATGCCCGGCGGATCGAACGTTATCGTGCGAAACTGTTTTGAAAGCGCTGGCGTTTGGCGAAACCAAATCCACGCTCCCGCGGCGAAGCCGCTTATCAAGACCAACGGTTCGCCTGCCCCACATTGTTGGTACGAAAGCTTAACTCTTTCATCTGAAGTGGTTGTCATAAAAAGGTGTTGTGTTTCTGTGATGTCTCTGTGGTGATGATGCCGGGACGATGACAATTCACCACAGAGCCACAGAAGATGCGCAGAGACCCAGAGAACTAAAAATTCAGTTTGAATGCAAACTGGATCACGCGCGGGCCGGTGCTCGCGGAAATAATTCTTCCGAAAGACGCGACCGCGATGTTGTTCACCGGATTGGCGTAGTTGACCCAGTTGAACGCATTGAAAAATTCAGCACGTAACTCGCCGCGAAAACGCTCGTTGATCGGAATAAACTTGACCACCGAGATGTCGACGTTTCTCTGGCCTGGCCCAGTCAGGAAATTCCGCGGCGTGTTGCCAAACGGATGGCTCGGATCGAAGGTCGGGTTAGTAACGACTCCGACATTCGCGTTGCCCGCTGGCGTGGGACGCGAAGTTACGAACGCGCCTTGATTGAAATAGTTACTCAAGCAATTCGAAACCGATCCACCACAACTGATTGAGCCGGTAAACGCCGGGTTGAAGTTGGCGCGACTGAACACTGCGTTGCCTGGATTGTCGATGACTGAAAACGGCAAGCCCGACTGGAACACCGCGATGCCGGCAATCTGCCAGTTGTTGAGCAGCGCGCGCGCTACCCCTGAGTCAGATTTTGACTTCGGCAGATCGTAAGCACCGCTGATCACTAGACGATGCTCGCGATTGAACTCTGAGCGGCCGTAGTTCGACTTCCAGTCATACTGATCGCCCGACAGGCTTGCGAGTTCATTGACGTTTGTACCGTTGTAATAGTCGTAGGATTTGCCGAACGTGTACGCGCCGGTCAGCTGCAAACCTTGCGAGAAACGTCGCGTCAACGTGACCTGCAACGAGTTGTATCTCGAGTTCGAAGACGTTTGCACCTGGTGCAGGCCGCCTGACACGTTCTTGTTCGTCGAAAGAATACTGCCGGCGGCCAGACGCGTCACAAAGCTGTTCGTCGCGGGAACGTAAATCGGCTGATTCATGTTGATGATTTGCAAAAGCTTCGTGCCCTTGTTGCCGACGTAGCCAATTTCGAGGACGGTGTTCTTCGCGAACTCCCACTGCACACCCGCGTTGTATTGCTGCACATAGGGCGTGGCCAAATTCGGATCCACGAAGATGCCGCTGACGGCAACGCCCACGAACGGAGCCAGCGGCGAGAGCACCGAAGGAATCGTCGCGGCGGTTGGGAAAGTCGAAGGCAGCGGCAGGTTAACAAAAGGACTGGCGAAAGTGGTCGTCAGTCCCGGCAAACCAACGCCCAAAGCGAGATACGGAAAATTGAAGAGTTGCGTGTTGTAAGTGCGCGTGGAGAATCGATCGTAGTAGATTCCGTAGCCGCCGCGGATAACGATTTTGCCATCATGGTCTGCACGCAATGCGAAACCGATGCGCGGCGCAAAATTATTCTTGTCAACTGACACTAAGCCTCTGGCAACGGTGGGAACTCCAGCTAGCTGTCCACCGGCAGCCTGAACGATGCCATTCGGCGGCGCGCCAGTACGGAATTGATCGGGAAGAAAATTGACCAAACGGCCCCGGGAATCATACGGCATCCCGAACAACTCGTAACGCAGGCCCAGGTTCAGCGTGAGACGATTGTTGACCTTGTAGTCGTCCTGGGCAAACCCAGCCAGATCGTGGACGGTGTAATGCCGATCGAACACGCCCGAACCAAGAATTGAAACGCCGCTACCGCGCAGGAAATTCGAGAAGCTGGTAAAGATTAATTGACCGCGGGTGAAGGCATTAAAGAAGAAGTCAATCGAGGAATGCCGATACTCGCCGCCAAACCGCAGCCGATGTTTGCCGGCAACGTACGAGACGGTGTCTTGCAGCGTGAACGCGTCAATCTTCGAGTGCTGATCGCCCAGCGGCGACGAACCAAAAAAGAAAGACGAATCGGCGCCCGCCACCTGGATAGTCGGGGCCCCCGGATACAAACTCGCAAACGGTGAAGTAATGCCCAGTTGCGCCGCCGTGAAAGGCTCTTCCGGAGTGCTCGTCGCTTCAATCGAGTTGAAACCGAAGCGCGCCTGGTTCGTGAGCCTGGAACTGAAGGTGTAGTTATCGGTCAACGAATAGAGAAGCTGATTAATTGGAATGTTTCCGCCAAAGCCGATGAGTTGGTTCACCGGCTGCCCTTCCAGGCGATTGCCGGTGCCCGCGAAGTTGTAGATGGCCTGGAATGATGGGTTACGCGCATAGAACAACTTGCTCGCGAGCGCATGCGTGTTCGTGAAGTTGAGGTCCAGATTTCCGTTGAACTGGTTTTCGCGAAAACGCGAGACGCCGGATTGGGGGACCTGCGTCGCCACGCTCGCTGCCGCACCGGTCGCGCCCGCAATCCCCGACGATGGAATCGCGAACTGACCGTTAGGCAGCTTCGCGTTAAGGATGTTAAGGGCAACGGCGTTAATGTTCGCGACCGGAATTCCGAACGTCGCGGACAAGCCCGCCGCGGTGCGGTTGCTCTCGGTCAAGCCTGCGGGCACAGCCGGAAAACTCAAACTATTGGAAAGCGAGAGGCCGTTCTGTTCGCGCGTCCCCTGATAAGAGAAGAAAAAGAAAGCTTTATTGCGAACGATAGGGCCGCCGAGCGTTCCGCCGAACTGATTGCGCGTCAGCACAGGTCGCTGTAAACCGCGTGCCTTGATGAAGGGTTCATTGGCGTTCAGCACTTTGTTACGCAGGAAATAAAATACATTGCCGTGATAATCATTTCCCCCGGAACGCGTCACAGCCTCGACGTTGCCGCCGGCATTGCGTCCATTCGAAGCATCATAGAGCGAAGTCTGAACAATGAACTCCTGTAGGCTTTCGGTGCTGGGCACAGCGAGGTTCGGAGTCGAGTTCGTGCCGATCGAGTTCGCATCAACGCCATTGATCTTAACGCTGTTGCTCGTTGTGCGCTGGCCATTGACGCTGAACGCGGTGTCGCCGCGGCCCAGGTCCGTGCTGTTCGGGACCGAAGCCTGGGCGCCGGCCTGCAATACCAGCAGTTGCTGAAAGTTTCTGGTCGACAATGGAATCTGACGGAGTGTTTCACCTTCGATCACACGTCCATTCTGGGAAGTTTCACTCTGGACCACGGGAGCCTCGGCGGTCACCGTGACATTCGCCGTCGTGCTGCCGACGCTGAGTTTCGCTTCCACCGTTGTCGTCTGCGTAATGCTGACGACAACTTCTGATTGAAAGGGCTGAAAGTTCGCCGCGCTTACATCCACGCGATATCTTCCCGGCGTCATCAGCGTAAAGGCAAAATGGCCATCGCTGTCGGAGGTAGCCTCGCGCGACGCATTAGTTTCCAGATTGGTCGCCTTGACCGCGGCGCTGGTGACGACCGCGCCGTTCTGATCAGTAACCGTGCCGCTGATTGTTCCGGTGGTAACTTGCGCGCGGGCGACGCCGGCAAAAGCCACCATCACAAAGAGCGCCGCCAAATGCAAACTTCTAGTATTCCAATTCATCGATGCTGACCCTCCTTCAAGGTGTACTGCTGTTATCCATTGATGTTTCGTTCAAATGCGAACGGCGCGGCCCTGCCAATAAGGTTCGCGCATTTCGCGTTTGAGAGTCTTGCCCGCCGTGCTGCGCGGAAAGTCTTCCAGAAAGACGACTGCCTGCACGCGCTGATGCTTGCCATCGACGCGCTCGTTGATCCAGCGGCACAATTCTGCTTCCGAGATTTCGCCGGAGCGCTGAAGAATCACCGCGGCCAAAGGCGTCTCGCCCCACTTGTCGCTGGGAACGCCGAACACGGCGACTTCGCGCACGGCTGGATGCTGCACAATGATCTCTTCAATGTCTTTGGGGAAAACATTGATACCCCCGGAGATGATCAAGTCCTTCTTGCGATCGACCAGGTAAAGAAATCCGTCCTCGTCCACATAACCGAGGTCGCCGCTGTAGAGCCAGCCATCTACGATCGCCTGCTTCGTCAGCTCTGGCTGTTTGTAATAACCGGGCATCAGCGCCGGGCTGTAGCCGACGATTTCGCCAACTTCGCCGATGGCGGCGTCGCGACCGTCATCTTTGACGATGCGCATTTCTGAAAACGCAATCGGAACGCCAACCGAAGCGGGCTTCGAGTCGAAATCGTTTTTGTCGAGGATCGTGATGAACCCTTCGGTCAATCCATAAAGCTCATAAAAGCGCCCCGGCAGCGCCTGTGTTAATTTGTCCTTATGTTCGCGATGCAAGGGGGCGCCGACTGAGCAGATGGCCTGCAGTGATTGCAGGCGATTTGGATCGAAGCTGGGCGCATTGAGCATCGCAACAATCTGCGACGGCACCATCATCGCGTGCGTCGCTCGCTCTCGTTCGACTGCGGCGATGAAGGTTTCCGGATCGAAATGACTGAGCAAGACAAAGGTCGCGCCCAGATAAAATGCCGGCATCATCATGACCCATGCGCCGTTAAAGACGATCGAACCCGCATGAATCACGACGCTTTCGGGGTTCATCCGAAACGACAATGCGAACAAGGTGCAGTACATCGCACGAGTGTAATGCGTGTGCACGATGCCTTTAGGCAATCCCGTCGTGCCGCTGCTGTAAATGATGTTGAAGAGATCGTCGTCGGTGATTTCAAAGTGGGGCGGTTCTGCACTTGATGCCGCAGCCGTCAGCGCCTGGTAGCTTTGATAGCCAGCGACCTCGTCGGTCGAGATGTAGCGCTCCCCGGGAATGTTCTTCAGTTCGGCCCTAATCGAATTCAGCTCGGCCGCAAAACACAAGTTCGTGATCACAGCTGACGTGTCCGAGTCGCTGAGAAGATTGAGCAAACCTTTGCCACGCAATAGTTGACTGAGCGGCACGATCACCGCGCCCAGCCTGACAATCGCCCAGTAACTTTCCAGCAACTGCAAGCAGTTCGGCAGGATGGTCGCGACTTTATCGCCCTTGCGCGCTCCGAGTTCATGCAGCGCGTTGGCCAGACGATTCACGCGCTCGTTGAATTGCCGGGACGTGAGGCGCTGATCGCCAAACACTACTGCTGTGTGATCGGGGCGATAGCGCGCGTTCCTGGCAATGAGGGAAGCTACATTCATCGTACTACTTAAAAATTCATCAATCTTCACATTCTTCGGCAAACTGAACGATTAAGTCGGCAACTCTCGAAGCTCCACGTTCACCAAGGGTGATTGTGAAATGTGTCGTGCCCGCAATGACTTCGTCTTTCAGGTGCGGCACGCATTCGCGAAAACGATCCATGAGCGCCTCGGGATAAATCGGTGGCTGCGCCGGCTCCAGACCTTTCTCTGCGCGCAACAGCAGCACCGGGACCTTCAGCGATTTCAAACGATCGGTGATTTCATCGCGCTTGAAGGCTTCGGCAATATCGACTTTGACTGCGTCAGCCGACGCTTTCGGCTTGACCGTTGTGTCGCCAGCGACTTCGTAGTCGAGAAACGCCTCAGCCCATGGGCTCCATTCTTCCACCGGAAAGTTCGGTTGCGAGCGCCAAAAGTCGAGGTAAGCCTGCCTGGATTCGTAGGTCTGCGAGAGTTGCGCTATTCGAAGCGCAAGTGTCGCGTCCAACATTTGCGACGCATCGACGCCAACCGGCAAATCAGGGACGTACCCGCCGTCAATCATGATGATGCCGCTGACGAGCTCTGGATTGTGCGTGGCCAAAGCTGTGGCGACGAATGCGCCCATCGAATGGCCGACAATTACGCTTTTGGCCAGCCCGAGCGTCTGCATCGCTACCGCCACGTCGTGTCCGTGCTGGGCCATGCCGTACGTCCCTGGAGGTTTGTCGGAGTCGCCACGTCCGCGCAGATCCATTGCGAACAAAGGCCGCCGCCCGGCGAGACGTTCCGCGACTCCCATATAGCTGACGAACGAAGCGGTCAAACCATGAATTGCCACGACGGGCGCGCCGCGTCCCGGCCAAAAGCCGAATGCCAGCTCAACGCCGTCGCCGGAGACGCGACCGCGGGCTTCCTTTTGCACCTTCAGAACTCGAGACGTCATCGCTGCCTGCATGGCACACCCTCTTTGCATTGCTTGTTATTCTGCTTTGAAATAAACACGAACGTTCGTTTTTTATCCCATACCACCTTCAATGAACAGGGCGAAGGAGTATCCTGCGATCTACCGACTGGTTCGCTTCCGACTGCGACGGGGAGCACCGGCGGCTGTTTGTCTATCTGCTGGGGACTCCAATCGGAGCGGCTCCCGCAAGAGTCCCCGACAGTAGATATCTGTTAGTCGAGCAATCACCTGCTCATCGCTGATGCCGAAATGCATGTTCCCGCCAAAGAGCTTTTCCACGATGAAATAATTAAAGAACTGCATGTAGGCAGCCGTGAATCCTATCGCGGGATCGACTCCGTGATGCAGCGCCTTGTTTCGCTTCAAATCATCAAAAGCACCCGCGAAGCGCCGTCGTAATTTCTGCGTGACATTCTCAAACATCTTGCGAAAGTGGCGGTTTTCAAACTCCAGAACGTCGATATACATCAGCAGCCAAAAGTCGTGATGGTCGTTGACCATTTGCTTGACCAGCCGCGCGAACTTGGTCAGGTCGTCGCGGCTTAAAGGATCTTGAACCTCGTCAAAGATCGATCGGAGCTTCTCATCAATGACCTGCTGGTACTTTGAGATAATCGATCCCAGGATCGCTTCTTTGGTCGGATAGTAATTGTAAAGATTGCCTAGCGACGTGCCGGCCTTCGAGGCGATGTTGCGCATCGACGTTGCGTGAAATCCCTGCCTGATAAAAAGCTGTTTGGCGGCGTTTTCGATACGTCCCTTGCGACGCTCGACTGCGGTTTCGCTCAGTTTAGGCACGGCATAGAAAAACGAACGTTCGTATTCTATTGAGTTTTGTGAAACTGTCAAGCGAAATGAAAGGCTGTGCTCCAGCAAGTGACTAACTTTGGTCAGTTCTTGTTCCTTGGACGCGAACTAACCCTGGAATCCTTACAGCTGGCGACTAAGAAAGAATGGAGCGGTCGACGGAGTAGTCGTGTTTCGCCCACTGCGAAAAACATCCCAGCTGTCTTGCACGTCCGCGAGAAACGCTACGGTCGCTCTGGAACACGCAGCCTGTCACTGTTGCACCTATGATGGCTGTACGCGGGAAAAGGGCGCAAAGAGCAGTCAATCACTGACCTAAGCCCTAATTACCCAACCGGAAAACACCTTCGGCCCATACTCCCCAACCAAGGATCGCGGGTAGACTCTCCGGAGTAAGTTCCTTTACTGATCGCGGAACGTTCGGCACCGGTCCCTGAATCCAGTCGGCCTTGAGGCGGAAGCGATTGTCCAAAGCGACGACGACGGTGTCTACGTCGCGGTCGAGTGGGCGAATGAAGTCATTAGTCTGGAAATGGATCGGGTATGTATCGTTGACGTTGCGAGCAGTCGGGGGGATGGAGTGCACGATCTTACCGCCCTCTGGAGCTTCCACATGCAGGTCGAGATAAAGCTTCCTCGCTTCGACATCTATACTGCCCAGGACAATGTACCCGCGTTCCGCGGCTCGCTGGCTGCTGGTACCTGCTGAAGTGGTATCGCCTTCGCCGGATGCCTCTGGAAAGTCATCCCACAGTTTGACCGCAGGACCAGGTGGATCTTTGATTTCGAAGGTCATTTTGTCATCGCCTCGCGGCGTTTTGAATGTGCCCTCGCCATTGGCGAGCAACATGCACGTGGAATCTTTGGCGGCGACAAATAAAACGCCTTTGGGGAAAACTGGTCTCATCATAGCCAGCGGTTCCGCCGATGTAACCTCAGGCTCAGATGGTTCGCCGCGGTGTAAGTCGGCGCGAAAATGCAGTTTGATTCGGGCGC
>Ga0209798_10000647_pt1 | contig 21207 bp, 18 predicted proteins | sample DOMMetBare3Fresh_FD_187475 | JGI IMG/M metagenome (GOLD analysis project Ga0209798, IMG submission 187475) | Wetland sediment microbial communities from St. Louis River estuary, USA, under dissolved organic matter induced mercury methylation -... | ecosystem: Environmental > Aquatic >... | reverse complement strand
CGTGCCACCACGATCTGCCCCGACTGCGCCTGCGCCTGCTTGTGCACGGCGAGCCAGTCGCCGTCGAGGATGCCGATATCGCGCATGCTCATGCCGCGCACCTCGAGCAGATAGTCGGCGCGCGGCTTGAACATGCGCGGGTCGATGGCCGGATGCTTCAGCACGTTTTCCTGTGCCAGGATCGGACTGCCGGCGGCCACCTTGCCTACCAGTGGTAAGCCAAACTCACGCGCGGCTTCGCGCAGTGTATGCACGGTGTCTCGCACGCGGATGCCGCGCGAAGTGCCGGCGACGAGTTCGATCAAGCCCTTCTTCGCCAGCGCCTGCAGATGCTGCTCGGCCGCGTTCAGAGAACGGAAGCCGAAGGCGCGCGCGATTTCCTCGCGCGTCGGTGGCGCGCCGTACTCGATGAGCGTCTGCTGGATGAACTCCAGGATCTCACTTTGGCGGGCAGTGACCGGGGCAACTGAAGGAGCGTCTGAAGGAATTGGGGCCATCGTGTTTCTCCGTGTGGAGCATGTACTGGCAATTTATACAGTACTGAATGAAAATGCAAGCATCTGGTGATATCCCGCCCGGATGCGCCGCGCGCACCGCTTGCAGGCGCTTGTAGGCGAAGGACAGCGTGATAAACTGCCCAGCCATCGATTGACCGTTCTCGGATTGACTGTCGATTGCCGCAGCAGCGCGCGAATTGGATGCGCCGACGGCAACCCCCTCCGGACGGTCCCGTGTTGCGAATCGTCTGCCACGACGCAACGCAGGCAAGAACCAAGGAAGTGCTGAATAAGTGTCGCGAGCGGACCCGTACCTGGGCGTACGGCGAGCACCGCAGGGCTGCGAATGAATTCACTGACTCAGTGCTTTTCCTGACCACCGCCTGCTGCGCGGCCAGACTTCAACTACCGGGTATTGATTGTCCGGACCGATTGTCCGGACCTTGTGCTTGATGGCGATCATTGGCGGGTCCGGCTGCTTTGGTGTGCAGCCGAGGCATCGATGTGATCGCGTTGTTGACCTGCGCTATTGGCCTGACCTGATCGGAGAACATGAACACACAAGAGGCGAAGATCGTCCTCGAGACCGCATTGCTGACGGCCGGGGAGCCGCTGCCACTGTCGGAACTGCGCCAGCTGTTTGCCGACGAACTGAACGCCGACACGCTGCGCGTTTTGCTCGATGAACTGGGCCGCGACTGGCAGGGCCGCGGCATCGAGCTGGTCACGCTGGCTTCCGGCTGGCGCTTTCAAAGCCGACCGGCGATGCGGCCCTATCTTGATCGCCTGAACCCGGAGAAGCCGCCGAAGTATTCACGCGCCGTTCTCGAGACCTTGGCGATCATCGCCTACCGCCAGCCTGTCACGCGCGGCGACATCGAGGAAATCCGCGGCGTGACAGTGTCCACGCAAGTCATCAAGACGCTTGAAGATCGCGGTTGGATCGAGGCGATCGGCCACCGTGAGACGCCGGGCCGGCCGTCTCTGCTGGCCACCACGCGCGCGTTTCTCGACGATTTGGGCCTGCGCTCGCTCGAAGAACTTCCTCCCTTGGGCATGGGAACAGAGGCCGGGCCATTGCCGGCCGAGTTCGAACTGCAGTTCGCCTCCGCCACCGGCACTGTCGTTGAACAGCCGGCCACACCCGCAACCGACTCCACTCCGGACACCGCATCGGTGGCCGTCACTTCCGAAGCCCAATCATGACGCACGCGATCCGGCCTATCGAAGAACAGCAAGATCCCGCCAGTACGCCGGCTGATCCCGGCAATACCGCGCCCGTCGCTCCGGTGGCACAAGGCCCGGCTGAAGAAGACGCAGCGGAAGTCGCAGACGACCGCGGCAACGAACTGACAGACGATCGCCCGCAACGCGGTCCGCGCGGACGGCGTCGCCGCGGTCGTGGCCGGGGCCCGCGGCCCGATGCCGCGCCGGCGATGCAGGCCGATGGCCCGACGCCTGAAACGCCCACCGAGCCGCTGCCGCTGGCCGGCGCGGGCGACGAAGTGAACGTGAACGCGCTGCCCGCCACTCCGCTGCCGCGCGAACTGCTCGAGCGCGGCCGCCGCGCCGCCAAACAGGCGCTCAACGCCCAATCGGAAAAACTGCACAAGGTGCTTGCCGATGCGGGCATCGGTTCACGACGGGACATGGAAGAGCTCATCATCGCCGGACGCGTGTCGGTCAATGGCGAGCCAGCGCACGTCGGGCAGCGGGTGATGCCCAACGACCAGGTACGCGTCAACGGCAAGCCATTGCAGCTGCGCCTGAAAGGCGCGGGGCGCCCCCCGCGCGTGCTGCTGTATCACAAGCCGGCTGGCGAGATCGTGTCGCAGGACGATCCGGAGCATCGTCCGACCGTCTTCGACAACCTGCCCAAGGTCTCGGGCGCACGCTGGGTCGCGGTCGGTCGGCTCGATTTCAACACCGAGGGCCTGCTGATCTTCACGACCTCCGGTGAACTGGCGAACCGGCTGATGCATCCGCGCTTCGAAGTGGAGCGCGAGTACGCGGCGCGTTTGCTGGGTGAACTCACGGAAGAGCAACGACAGCGTCTGCTCGAAGGCGTGGAGCTGGAGGACGGCAGCGCGCGGTTCTCGCGCATCGACGATGCCGGTGGGCAGGGTGCGAATCACTGGTACCGCGTGACGCTCAGCGAGGGTCGAAACCGCGAGGTACGGCGCATGTTCGAGATCGTCGGGCGCGACGTGAGCCGGCTGATTCGCACGCGCTTCGGCGCGGTCCAGTTGCCACGTACGCTCACGCGAGGGCGTTATCAGGAGCTTTCACCCGAGTGGGTGCAGGCCTGGACGCATGATCTGGGCATTGCCGCTGAAGAATTGCGAAGTCGCCCTCCGGGGCAGGGTGGGCAGAAGCACCAGGGCGGGCGCCGCGGCAAGTCGCAGCGGCAAGGCCCGCCGCGCCAGCCTGATCCGATGACCAGTACGGTCAACTACATCATTGCCGGCGGGCGACCACCGGGTCGCGGTGGGATGGGACAGGGACGCGGGCAAGGCTACGGCCAGGGTACGCCGGGATACGGCCAGGGCTACGGTCAGGGCCAGGGTCCGATGCGCTCGCGCCGCAAACCGCAGGGCAGAGACGGCTAGAAGCGATTTCGGGCCTGGCGCGCTTGAGACTGGCGCGTCCCGCCCTTATAATTAGCGTTTGCCAAGAGAAGACCGGTCATCGAGGTGCGGCTGGTCCTTTGATTGCAGCGTGGTCGGTTCCGGGTTTCGCGGTTCTTGCCGAACGCGCGGGCCTGTTGAACTGTGGAAATGGGCTTCACGCCCATTTTTTTTTGCCGCGCTCCGACGCGTAGAAGTCGCCCCGGAGCGCGTCGGGAGAGTGCTGGTGGGCAAAGTGCCGACGGAACTGAACGCGTTGGTCGAGCGGACCGTCGAAGGGCTGGGCTACGAGCTGGTCGACGTCGAGCGTCTGGGCGGGCTGCTGCGCGTGTCGATCGATGCGGCAAGTGGCGTCCGAATCGACGACTGCGAGCGCGTCAGCCATCAGCTGACGCACCTGTTTCCCGTCGAAGGGGTGCACTACGAGCGGCTTGAAGTTTCGTCGCCCGGGTTGGACCGGCCGTTGCGGCGAGCGAAGGACTTCGAGCGCTTCATCGGCGCCGAGGCGAACATTCACCTGTTGGCGCCGGTCGAAGGGCGCAAGCGGCTGCGCGGCAAGCTGCTCGAAGTGCGCGGCACGGCGGGCGAGGAAGAGATCTTCCTGCAGTTAAGCGAGGCAGTCGCACCGCAGCCTCGGTCGCCGTCGAAACGCAAGCCATCGGCGGCGAAGTCCGGCGAGACGCCGAAGGTGGTGCAGTTTGCATTGGCTGACGTTGACAAGGCGCGGCTGGTTCCGGAATTGGATTTCAGGAGTGGGCGATGAACGGAAGAGAAATTCTGCTGACGGTCGACGTGCTGGCGCGCGAGAAGAACGTGCCGCGTGAAGTCGTGTTCGGCGCGCTCGAAGCCGCGCTGGCAGGCGCGACCAAGAAGCTGTTTGACGAGGAAGACGTGGACATTCGCGTCGCGGTTGATCGCGAGACCGGTGACTATGAGGCGTTTCGTCGCTGGCTGGTGGTGCCGGACGAAGCTGGCCTGCAGGAGCCAGGACATCAGGTCATTCTGTCCGATGCCAAGGAGCAGATCGCCGACATCGAGGTCGACGAGTACATCGAGGAATCACTGCCGAAGCAGGAAGAGACGCTTGGTCGGCGCTTTGCGCAGGACACCAAGCAGGCGATCCTGCAGAAGATCCGTGACGCCGAGCGCGAGCAGCTGCTGACCGAATTTCTGGCACGCGGCGACGACATCATCAACGGCACGGTCAAGCGCCTCGACAAGGGCGACCTGGTCATCGAGGCCGGCAAGATCGAGGCGCGGTTGCCTAGATCCGAAATGATCCAGAAGGAGAACCTGCGCATTGGCGACCGCGTGCGTGCGTTCGTTGCCAAGATCGACCGCCAGGCTCGCGGTCCGCAGGTAATTCTGTCGCGCACGTCGCCGGAGTTCCTGAAGAAGCTCTTCGAGCTCGAAGTGCCCGAGATCGAACAGGGCCTGCTGCAGATCAAGTCGGCGGCGCGCGACCCGGGCGTGCGCGCCAAGATCGCCGTGTGGACCAACGACCGTCGCATCGATCCGATCGGTACCTGCGTGGGCATGCGCGGCTCGCGCGTGCAGGCGGTGACGAACGAGCTGGCCGGCGAGCGAGTCGACATCGTGCTGTGGTCCGACGACCCGGCGCAGTTCGTGATCGGCGCGCTGGCGCCGGCCAACGTGTCGTCCATCGTGGTGGACGAAGACAAGCACGCAATGGATGTCGTGGTCGACGAGGACAATCTCGCGATCGCGATCGGCCGCAGTGGTCAGAACGTTCGACTCGCATCCGAACTGACTGGCTGGCAGATCAACATCATGACCGCCGAGGAATCGGCGCAGAAGAAAGAGTCCGAGCAGATCAATGTGCGCGCGAACTTCGTCGAGAAGCTCGACGTCGATGAAGAGGTCGCCAACATCCTGATCCAGGAAGGTTTCTCAACGCTGGAGGACATTGCCTACGTGCCGGTCAGCGAACTGCTGGAGATCGAGGCCTTCGACGAGGAAACCGTCGAGGAACTGCGCAACCGCGCCCGCAACGCGCTGCTGACCGAGGCGATCGTGCGCGAGGAAAGCCTGGAGAAGCTGGACAAGTCATTGGTCGAGCTCGAAGGGATGGACAACGAACTTGCCGCCAGACTGGCGACCAATAATCTGCGCACGCGCGACGATCTGGCGGAACTTGCGGTCGACGAATTGACCGAGATGACCGGCATCGAAGAAGAGCGCGCCAAGACACTGATCATGGCGGCGCGCGCGCACTGGTTCGCGTAGCCCGGTCATCGATCGCAAGAGCAGACGAGAAGTCAAAGAGGACACTATGGCCAGCAATACCGTCGCCCAATTCGCCGCGGAACTGAAACTTCCGCCGCCGATGCTGCTCGAGCAGTTGCGTGCGGCCGGCGTCAGCAAGGCCGCCGAAGATGACATCCTCTCCGAGGAGGACAAGGCACGCCTGCTGGAGTCCCTGCGCCGCGCGCACGGGGGCGAAGCGACCGAAAAGCGCAAGATCACGCTGACGCGCAAGCAGACTTCCGAGATCAAGCAGGCCGACGCCACCGGCAAGGCGCGCACGATCCAGGTCGAAGTGCGCAAGAAGCGCGTGTTCATCAAGCGTGAGGCGGAGGCGGAAGCCGAGGCGCCCGCCGCGCCCGCGGCGCCGGTGATCGACGAAGCTGAACTTCGCAAACGCGAGGAAGAAGCGCGGCGGCAGGCCGAACTCGCGGCGCGCCAGACGGCGGAAGCGCACGAGCGTGCCGAGCGCGCGCAGCGCGAAGTGGTCGACGCGCAACGCAAGGAGCAGCAGGATCTCGAGGCCGCGCGTGCACGCGAGGTGACCGCGAAGGCCGATCTCGAACGAGTCAAGGGCGAGCAGGTCGCGGCCGACAAGGTGGCGAAGGAGGCGCAGCAGGCGCAGGAGCGCGCACGCCGTGTGGTGGATGACGAAGTCGCCGCGATCAAGAGCATGATGGCAGGGCCGCGCAAGGTCGCCAAGGCGCCTGCGGCCGAGGGCACGCTGCACAAGCCGCTGGCCAAGCCGGAGCCGAAACCCGGCGAAGTCAAGAAGGACGAGAAGAAGCCCGGCGTCAAGGAAGTGAAGTCGGGCAAGCTCGCATCATCGTGGTCCGAGGACGCTGCCAAGAAACGGGCGTTGAAGACCCGTGGCGATACCGGCGCCGGCGGCTGGCGCGGACCCAAGGGTCGCCGCCCTGCACGCGGAGAGGAAGAGCGCGCGCCGGTGGCGATGCCGTCGGAGCCGATCGTGCGTGATGTCTCCGTGCCGGAGACGATCACGGTCGCCGATCTCGCGCACAAGATGTCGGTCAAGGCCTCCGAGGTCATCAAGGTCCTGATGAAGATGGGCCAGATGGTCACCATCAATCAGGTGCTGGACCAGGACACCGCGATGATCATCGTCGAGGAGATGGGCCACAAGGCACTGGCCGCCAAGCTCGACGATCCGGAAGCATTGTTGGCCGAATCCGAAACCGCGGCGGTCGAGGCGGTGCCCGAGGGGCGTCCGCCGGTGGTCACGATCATGGGCCATGTCGACCACGGCAAGACGTCGCTGCTCGACTACATCCGCCGTACGAAAGTCGCCGCAGGCGAAGCCGGCGGAATCACGCAGCACATCGGTGCTTATCACGTCGAAACGCCGCGCGGCATCATCACCTTCCTTGACACGCCGGGCCACGAGGCGTTCACGGCCATGCGCGCGCGCGGCGCCAAGGCCACCGACATCGTGATCCTGGTGGTCGCGGCGGATGACGGCGTGATGCCGCAGACCAAGGAGGCGATCGCGCATGCGAAGGCCGCCGGTGTGCCGCTGGTGGTCGCGCTGAACAAGATCGACAAGCCTGAGGCGAACCCTGAGCGGGTGAAGCAGGAACTGGTTGCCAATGAAGTCGTGCCGGAGGAGTACGGTGGCGACTCGCCGTTTGTCTCTGTATCGGCCAAGACCGGGCAAGGGGTGGACGAGCTGCTCGAGAACGTCCTGCTGCAGGCGGAAGTGCTGCAGCTGACCGCGGTGAAGGAGGCGCCCGCCAAGGGCCTGATCATCGAGGCGCAACTCGACAAGGGCCGCGGGCCGGTGGCAACCGTGCTGGTGCAGGCGGGGACGCTGAGGCGCGGCGACGTTGTGCTGGCCGGCTCGGCATTCGGGCGCGTGCGCGCAATGCTGAATGAAGCTGGCAAGGCAATCGCCGATGCGGGTCCCTCCATCCCGGTCGAGATCCAGGGGCTGTCGGACGTGCCGGCCGCGGGTGACGAGTTGATCGTGCTCGGCGACGAACGCAAGGCGCGCGAGATCGCGCTGTATCGGCAGGGCAAGTTCCGCGACACCAAGCTTGCCAAGCAGCAGGCCGCCAAGCTCGAGAACATGTTCGAGGGCGTGGGCGAAGGGGCGGCGCGCACGCTGCCGCTGATCATCAAGGCCGACGTGCAAGGTTCCCAGGAAGCTCTGGTACATGCGCTGACCAAGCTGTCGACCGACGAGGTCAAGGTGCAGGTCGTGCATGCGCAGGTCGGCGGCATTACCGAGAGCGACATCAACCTGGCGCTGGCATCCAAGGCGGTGATCATCGGCTTCAACGTGCGCGCGGATCAGTCGGCACGCAAGCTGGCCGAAGGCAACGGGATCCAGATCCGCTACTACAACATCATCTACGACGCGGTCGATGATGTGAAGGCGGCGCTCAGTGGGCTGCTGGCGCCGGAACAGCGCGAGCAGGTGCTGGGCCTGGTGCAGATCCGGCAGATCTTCCGCGTGCCGAAGGTCGGTGCGGTGGCCGGCTGCATGGTTCTCGACGGTGTGGTCAAACGTACGGCGCAGGCGCGTCTGCTGCGCGACAACGTCGTGATCTGGACCGGAGAACTCGCGTCGCTCAAGCGCTTCAAGGACGACGTGCGCGAGGTCAAGGCCGGGTTCGAGTGCGGCCTCGGCCTGAAAGGCTACGACGACATCAAGGAAGGGGATCAGCTGGAAGTGTTCGAAGTGCAGGAAGTCGCGCGCACGCTGTAGCAATGCGAGAACACTTCGATGAAGCCAACCAGGAAACCCGCGCGCGGACTGCGCATCGCCGAACAGATCCAGCGCGATCTGGGCGAGCTGATTCCGCGCGAGGTACGCGATCCGCGCGTCGGCATGGTCACGGTAAGCGGTGTTGAAGTCACACCGGACTACGCGCATGCGAAGGTGTTCTTCACCGTCATCGGCAGTGATGCCGACGTTGCCGAGCACGGATTGAACGCGGCGGCGGGGCACCTGCACAACCTGCTGTTCAAGCGGCTGCACATCCATACCGTGCCGCGGCTGCATTTCATTCACGACACCAGCGTGGAACGAGGCTTTGAGATCGATCGGCTGATCTCGGAGGCGGTCGGCAATCCCGAATCGCCGGCGCGCAAGCCCGAGCACCCGAAGGAGTGAGCCGAGAGTGGCGCGCGCCCGCCGCGGTGATGCGGTCGATGGCGTGCTGCTGCTCGACAAACCGAGCGGCATCACGTCCAACCATGCCCTGCAGAAGGCGCGGCGACTGTTGAACGCGGCCAAGGCCGGACACACTGGCACGCTTGATCCGCTGGCCAGCGGTTTGTTGCCTTTGACTTTCGGCGAGGCGACGAAGTTTTCCGCCGATCTGCTCGACGCCGACAAGGCATATGAGGCGCGGCTGAAGTTCGGTGTGCGCACGTCGACCGGCGACGCCGAGGGCGAAGTGGTTGAAACACGTGCGGTGGCAGTGACGCGCGGAGAGATCGAAGCGGTGCTGGCACGCTTCGCTGGCAGCATCGAGCAGGTGCCGCCGATGCATTCGGCGCTGAAGCGCAACGGTCGGCCGCTGTACGAGCTGGCACGCAAGGGAATCGAGGTCGAGCGCATGCCGCGCAAAGTGACGATTCATCGTCTGCGGCTGCTCGAATGCAATGCCGATGCCGCGAGCATTGAGGTCGACTGCAGCAAGGGCACCTACGTGCGGGTGCTGGCGCAGGACATCGGCGCCGCGCTGGGTTGCGGCGCGCACCTGGCTGGATTGAGGCGCACGCGCGTCGGCGGGCTGACGCTGGATCGAGCCGTGACGCTGGCGGCGCTTGAAGTGATGCCGCCTGCGGTGCGGCGCGAATGGCTGCAGCCGGCCGATACGCTGCTCGCATCTCTGGTGCGGGTCGATCTGGACGGGGCGCGCGCCGCGCGCTTTGCTCACGGACAGGCGATCGAAACGGGCGACTCGCCCGCATCGCGCGTGCGCGTCTACGGCCCGGCCGGCCTGCTGGGCGTGGCGTCGGTCGACGGCAATGGATTACTTGCGCCGCTGCGGCTGGTGCAAACGAACGGATACTGAACGAAAGCTGAAAATGCAACGAGCCATACGCAACATCGCGATCATCGCCCACGTCGATCACGGCAAGACCACGCTGGTCGACAAGCTGCTGCAGCAAAGCGGCACGTTCCGCGAGAACCAGCAAATCGCCGAACGCGTGATGGACAGCAACGACCTGGAGCGCGAGCGCGGCATCACGATCCTGGCCAAGAACTGCGCGGTCGAATACGCCGGCACGCACATCAACATCGTCGACACGCCAGGCCACGCCGACTTCGGCGGCGAGGTCGAGCGCGTGCTGTCGATGGTCGACGGCGTGCTGCTGCTGGTCGATGCGGTCGAAGGACCGATGCCGCAGACGCGCTTCGTCACGCGCAAGGCGCTGGCACTGGGACTCAAGCCGATCGTGGTTGTCAACAAGATCGACCGTCCCGGCGCGCGTCCGGACTACGTCGTCAACGCGACTTTTGATCTGTTCGACAAGCTCGGTGCGACCGAAGAGCAGCTCGATTTCCCCGTGATCTACGCCTCGGCGCTCAATGGCTACGCCGGTACCCGGCCGGATGTGCGCAGCGGCGACATGCGGGCGCTCTTCGACGCCGTGATCCAGTTCGTGCCGATGCGCGAGGACGATCCGCTCGGCCCGCTGCAATTGCAGATCTGCTCGCTGGACTACTCGAGCTACGTCGGCAAGATCGGCATCGGGCGCATCACGCGCGGTCGCATCCGCTCGGGACAGGAAGTTGCGGTGATGAACGGCCCGGGCTCAACCCCGATCAAGGGCCGCGTCAACCAGGTGCTGAAGTTCCGGGGCCTGGAGCGCGAACTGGTCAGCGAAGCCGACGCCGGCGACATCGTGCTCATCAATGGCATCGACGAGATCTGGATCGGCTCCACGCTGTGCCCGATCGATGCGCCTGAGGCGCTGCCGCTGCTCAAGGTCGACGAGCCGACGCTGATGATGAACTTCTGCGTCAACACCTCGCCGCTGGCGGGGCGCGAAGGCAAGTACGTGACCAGCCGCCAGCTGCGCGAGCGGCTCGATCGGGAGCTCAAGTCCAACGTGGCGATGCGGATGAAGGAAACCAGTGATGAGACCGTGTGGGAAGTCGCCGGCCGCGGGGAACTGCATCTGACGATCCTGATCGAGAACATGCGGCGCGAAGGCTATGAGCTTGCCGTGTCGCGGCCGCGCGTGCTGTTGAAGGACGTCGACGGGGTCAAGCACGAGCCGTACGAGCTGCTGACGGTTGATATCGAGGAGCAGCATCAGGGCGCGGTGATGGAAGAGCTTGGCAGTCGCAAGGGCGATCTGCAGGACATGCAGTCCGATGGTCGCGGCCGCGTGCGGCTGGAGTACCGGATTCCAGCGCGCGGGCTGATCGGCTTCCAGGGCGACTTCATGACGATGACGCGCGGCACCGGCCTGATGAGCCACGTCTTCGATGACTACGCGCCGGTGAAGTCGGGCGACGTGGGCGCGCGTCGCAACGGTGTGCTGATTTCGCAGGATGATGGTGAAGCGGTCGCGTACGCGCTCTGGAAACTGCAGGAGCGCGGCCGCATGTTCGTCAGTCCGGGCGACAAGCTGTACGAAGGCATGATCGTCGGTATCCACTCGCGCGACAACGACCTGGTGATCAACCCAATCCGTGAGAAGAAACTGACCAATGTGCGCGCATCCGGCAAGGATGAGCACATCGATCTGGTGCCGCCGATCAGGCTCACGCTTGAGTATGCGGTCGAGTTCATCGCGGACGATGAACTGGTCGAAGTCACACCGCAAAGCATCCGCTTGCGCAAGCGTTACCTCAAAGAGCACGAACGCAAGCGCGCCGAGCGCGAGAAAGAAGTCGCGTGACTGTTGAACCTCGCGTGCGCGACCACCGGCGCGCGATAGTGCTCATGATCTGCGTGGCCACGATGTGGTCGATCGCCGGCGTGGTGACGCGGCATCTGACGCCGCAGTTGCAGGCCGAGGGACGGTTCGAGATCACGTTCTGGCGCAGCCTGTTCGCCGCACTGTCGGTCGCTGCCTATCTGGTGTTCATTCGCCGCGAGGGTTTCCGGCCGGTCGCCGAGGCCGGTGTTCCCGTCCTGATCTCGGGAGTGATGTGGGCGGTGATGTTCAGTGCCTTCATGCTGGCTCTGACGCTGACGACGACCGCGAACACATTGCTGGTGCTGAGTATTGGACCACTCGTTACGGCCATTCTCGCGTGGATCGTCTTGCGTGCGCCGGTTCCGGGGCGCACCTGGTTCGCGATCCTCGCCGCAACGATCGGCATGGGGTGGATGTTTTCGCACAGCGCGGACGTTGGGCCGACCGGAAATCATCTGCTCGGAATGCTGATTGCGTTCTCGGTGCCGCTCGCATCGGCGATCAATCTGGTCACGCTGCAGAAGACGCGTGCCCACGTTGATCTCGTCCCGGCGGTGCTGCTGGGCGGTGTGATCTCGGCGCTCCTGATGCTTCCCTTTTCGTTTCCCTTGCGTGCGGCCCCGCTCGACGTACTCCTGCTTGCATTGCTGGGCGTATTCCAGCTCGGCGTGCCCTGCATGCTGATGGTGGTGGCGTCAAGGCGCCTTTCGGCGCCCGAGGTTTCCCTGCTGGCACTGCTCGAAGTCGTGCTGGGGCCCCTGTGGGCGTGGCTCGGCGCCGGCGAGACGCCCGCCGCCTCGACGTTGTACGGCGGCACGATCGTGCTCGCCGCGTTGATCGGCAACGAAGTGCTGCGCCTGCGAAGCGCTGATTCACAGCGCGCGCCCGCCTAAGTCAGCCGCCGGACATTCCACTCGTGAACGGGTGCGCCGCCGAGTTGGCGTGCCGCGTATTCGCGCGCAAGCAGCGCGAAATTGCGACCGTGCGCGTGAACAAAGCGACGCTGCCATGCCGCGCCAGTCTGACCGCCGGCGACTCGACGTTCGATCAGCGACAAATGGCGTTGTGCGACTTCGTCGTCGACGCCGAGCTGGTGCAGCCCGTCGTGTGCCCGCTCGATCAGTTCGACGATGAGCAGCGAACGCAGCGGCATTCGTTCCTTGTCGAGCCAGGCGACTTCGGCGCCCAGTCCGCCGCGCGCGACCGTCAGCAGATTGGCGTGTGCCATGGCCGCACCGATGCGAAGCTCCGGTGGCTCCGGTTCGGTGGCCAGCGAGGCGGTCAGCCCATAGTGAAAACAGACGTTAGCCATGATGTCGGCCGGCGTCGGGCCGGGTGACATCGCATGCTGTTCGATGCGCAGGTGCGGTGTTCCGTCTTCGCTGAAATCGACCTGCAAACGATTCCAGCGCCATAGAGTTTCATTGTGACGACGCAGTTGCGCAAAGCGTTGCGGCGCTTCGGCGCCCGCAACGACCTGGGTCGGTTGTGCGACGTTGGCGCGGAAGTACTCCTCCGGCGAACCGCAGAATTCAGTCGCCAGGGCGGCGTGCGTTGCGTCGGCCGACGAGTCTCCGTGTATTTGCTCCAGCAACGCTACGCGCGTGTCTTCCCACAGCTCGACCCCAAACAGATAGGGCGCGTTGGCGGCCAGCCCCACCGTCGCGGAAGTGGCAATCATCGACGCGTTGTAGAAGCGCGCCGCGACTTCGGGCGCCACCTGCAGGTGTGCACGCAGCGATGTGACCGCGGCCGCAGGAACGATGCCCAGATGCTCGCTGCGCAGACGCTCGCGGGCACTGTCGATTTCGATTCGGGTGAGCGCACGGGTCGGCGACTGCCCGGCATCTGCTGACATGTTTGACAGCGCGAGATCGGCGTCGTCGGTGGTTGGCAGCATGCCGATCGCCAGCATCCGCAGCCCCATCGACTGCGCGACTTCCTGGCCGCGGACCCAGATCGACTGCAGGTCACGCATCAGGCTCGTGATTCCTTCGCCCGCGACTGCATGCGATGCGGTGCGCAACACGATCTGGAACCGCGCGGGGCCTGCTGCAACGGCGGAGGATTGAAGTGTCGCCATGAACGCCTGGTTCTGATGCGCCGGGCGGCCGGTGCCATCGATCAACCAGGCTTCGACCGCGACGCTCGCGGCGGGCGCATGCCGCGACAGCCCGCCACGCGCTTCGACCGCGCTCAGCAGGTCCGTCTCGACCCGCAATCGCTGCGACGCCTGCGCGAGATCGAATGGGCTATGTGGTGTCGGAAAGCGCTCGTTCACGGTCCGAGTCGTATTCTTCCGGGTCGCTCGCTGGAAAGACAGATCTACGCTGGGCATGGTCCGGCGTTGCAGCCACGATGCTCGCACACGCAGCGCCCGGCGTCAGTTCCGCTGGCCAACGTAGTCCCTTCGGACGTGCGTCAATTAAGCTTCGATCGTTGCCATTTCGCTGCCGTACGTCACGTGAGTTCAATCCCGACGCATGCCCGTTCACCGCTGCCCGTGCGGCGCATCGGCATCGACCGGCCGTTCGCCTGGTTGCAGCACGGGTATCGGGATCTGCTGGCGGCACCTGGTGCGAGCCTGCTGCACGGCCTGGTGATCGCACTTGGCGGTCTCGCGATCCTGACGCTGACGCTGCGCGCTTGGCTGCTGATGCCCGGTGCGCTGAGCGGCTTCTTGCTGATCGGTCCGATCCTGGCGACCGGCCTTTACGAGCTCAGCCGGCGGCGCGCCGCGGGCGAGCGGCCTCGACTCGCGCATGCTGCCGCGGCATGGCGCCGCGGCACCCGACCGCTGGTGCTGCTGGGCCTGCTGCTGTTCTGCGCGGCGACGGGCTGGGTGGTGGCTTCGGCCGTGCTGTTCAAGCTGTTTGTCAGCGCGCGCATCGCCTCGCCGCTCGATTTCCTGCGCTATGCCGCCGCGGACCAGGGGGCACTGCTGTTCTGGCTGTGGGTGATCGCCGGCGGACTCGGGGCCGCGTTCGTCTTCGCGTTGACGGTGGTATCCGCGCCTCTGCTGCTCGATCGCACGATCAACGTGCGGCGTGCGCTGCTGACCAGCGTGCGCGCGGTGGGCGAGAACCCGCTTCCCATGGCACTGTGGGCCGCGATCATCATGGGCCTGTCGCTGCTGTCGATGGCAACGATGATGATCGGTTTCGTCTTCGCGGTGCCGGTCATCGGGCATGCCACGTGGCATGCATATCGAGATCTGGTCGACACGGACACCGTGCCGCCCCGGCCGTAAAGCGACGATGGATCAAACGGTCTTTGGCCTGACCGAGCAGCAGATTTCCGAGTTCGGCCTGACCTGGGGCGTCGGCGCGTTCATCGCGCTCATGCTCTTCATCATCTGGAACGTTGCCAGGGAGTCGAAAGCAGGACGGTTCGGCACCTTCATCCTGTTCTTCGTGCTCGCGTTCGGGGTTTTCGGTTACCTGATGAAGCAGGTGATTCAGTGGGTGCTTGGGATCAAGTAGCACCGGAGAAGCGGACGGCGCGCCGAATCATTCCGCCCGCACCCAGGTGAACACGCGCATCGGGGGCACATTGAATAACTCCCATTCGCAGCGGGGGGTGCCGAGATACGGTGCCATGTAGTCGGCAACATTCGGCCGCACCTGATAGGCGACGAAGTGCCCACCCGGTGCGAGTGCTTTTGCGATTACACGGGCGATCCGATCGGCCACGGCGGGCGGCATCGTCGAGAACGGAATACCGGACACGATCGCGTCGGCGTGGGGCAGACGCAGTCCCTGCATGAACGCTTCGACGTGTTCAGCACTGCCACATTGAATCGCGAGCCGCGAATCCTGAATCGTCGTCGCCAGCCGCCCGCAGAAAGCGCGACTCAAATCGATGGCCAGCAGCCGCGCGTCGGCACGCATCGAATTCAGCAATGCGCGCGTTGTGCCACCGGTTCCGGGTCCAAGCTCGACCACAATGCGCGTCGCATGAGCGTTCGCGCACTGCACGATCCTGCGCTCCAGGAAGCGCGAGCTCGGAATGACCGAGCCGACCTGCTCGGGATGACGAAGGAACCCCCGCAGGAAGAATGCGCTATCCCGCAACGCGGAGCGCGACGTTGCGCCATGTCGGCCAACGGGCGCAAAACGCGCACCGACGTCTGTGGCCATGTCGGCTACCGCAGGCCGCGACCGCTTCGAATGCTGGATCATTGGTTGACCGTTGGTCGTGCGTTGGCACAATCTGGCGCAGGGATCGGTTGCTTTACATCACGCCACGAAGGAGTCTAGCTGCACTGCGCGCGCCAAGTCACCTCGTTGACCACGCCAACACGCGACTGCGCGTCGCGTCGGCCACTGTGAAGGCGTTCAGCCGTGCCACTCGACCAGGGTCGCGCTATGGTCCGGTGAAAGAGGCGCTCTGAGAAAATTAGATGCTGGCCGTCATCAGTAGACTTGGCGATCGCCTGACGGCGCGTAATTCAACCCCGAGGCCCAGCCCGTGTCCCACTCAATTCTCGTCGTCGAAGACGATCCGAACATCGCGCACATCCTTGAGTTCACGCTTAAGCGGCAGGGCTACGTGGTCGACGTTTCTGAGGACGGTCGCGCGGCGGCAGAGCGAATTCGCGGCGCGGCGGCGCCAGATCTGGTGCTGCTTGACGTAATGTTGCCTTTTCACGATGGCTTCGAACTGCTGTCGATGATCCGCGCGCAACAGGGATGGAAGGAAGTCCCAGTGCTGATGCTCAGCGCCAAGTCGCAGGAGAAGGACATCGTGCGGGCGCTGTCCTCCGGGGCCAACGACTACGTGCTCAAGCCGTTTCAGCCTCGCGAACTGGTCGCCCGTGTGCAGCGGATGCTGGCGATGAGGCGATGAAAACTGTCGCGGCGCTGTTGGCCCTGTGCGCATCGGGCATCGCGCAGGCCCAGGGCATCGCAACGACTCAGGCCGAGGCCGGCTATACACACGAAGCGCTGAGTGGCAACCGCGCCGATTGGGAAAGCGTGTACGTCGAATTGTTTCATCGACGGCCTGATCGAACGGCCGTGACAGGCCTGCTGCGCCGGACGTCGCGTTTCGATCAGCACGACAACGAAGTCGGCCTCGGCGTGAGCGTAGCTGCAGCGTCCTGCTGGACGCTGGGCGTCGATGGCACGATGTCGGACACCTACCGCGTGCTGCCGCGTGGCAGCCTTGGCGTGAACGCCGCGTGCGCATTCGACGGGGGGTACGTGCTTGGCATCGGGCTCAAGCGAACCGAATACCGCCACGACGACACCTGGCTTGCAAGCATCACCGGTGAGCGCTACTGGGACAATTTCCGCGCCGCTTTGACGCTGTATGCCGCGCAGCTGAACAACGGCGCCAGGGCAGGCAGTCAGCGCTTTGCCTTCGATTTCTTCTATGCCGACCGGTCGCGCCTCGGATTGTCCGGCGCACGTGGCCGTGAACTGGAGAATGATGGCAGCGGCGGCGTGATCGCTGCGGATGTGAAGTCGATCGCCTTGGCAGGGTCGCACTGGATCAATTTGCAGTGGGCGGTGGCGTGGGAACTCGGCTGGCACGAACAGGGCGAGCTCTACCGGCGCACCGGCATACGCGTTGGACTTCGCCGCGAGTTCTGATCCGCTGATTGCGGCTGCGCTGCTGACGGCGCTCGTCTCCGTTGCGATCGTCGCTGCCCTCGTGTTGCAGATCGCCGTGCACCGGGTCTTGCTGGCGCTGGCCGAAGTGCAGCGCGCCCAGGCCGAGGCACGATGGCGCGATGTGCTGCTTGACTGGATGGCGGGCGAGCAGCCGGAGCTTCCTCGCATCGGGCTCGGGGAAACCGGCGAACTGCTGAAGATGTGGTGCGCGATGCAGGAAGCACTGCGCGGCGACGCTAAGGCGGGCCTGAATGCGCTGCTGATCCGGCTGAAACTCGACCAGAGGTGCCGCCGCTGGCTCCGAGGTCACAGCGTCCGGCGCATTCTGACCAGTCTGCGCGTGCTGGGCCATCTGGGCGCGGTCGACGACTGGCCCCGCGTACGGCGCTTCGTCAACGTGCGGCGCAGCTTTCTTTCACTGGTCGCCGCGCGCGCGCTGATGCGCATCGAGCCAGTTCGTTCAGTCCCGGTGATCCTCGACTGTTATGCGCGCCGTGCCGACTGGCCGCCCAGCGCAGCCCTCGCCATGCTACAGGAGGCCGGGCCCGACGCGGTCACCGAGCGCCTGCTCGGGTGGATCGGGAAGTTGCCGCGCAACAAGCTCGCGCGCGGGCTGCAGATGCTGCCGGCTGCATATGACACCCAGGCCAGCGACCTGGTGTTGCGTCTGCTGCGCACTGCCCGGGAAACGGACGTGCTGGCGGTGTGCCTGCGCGTGGTCGACGAACCGGCCGCGCTGCCGCGCATCCGTGCGATGCTGAAGCATCGGCGCTGGCCCGTGCGCACGCAGGCGGTCAAGGCGCTTGGCCGTCTGGGCACCAAGGAGGACCGCGCGCTGATCGAGGCGATGCTCGGCGATTCAAGCTGGTGGGTACGGCTGCGCGCGGCCCAGGCGTTACTGGTCGCGCCGGGCATCGAGCGCGAAGAGATCGAGCGGCTGGCGCACGCGCACACGAGCGACGATGCACGCCAGATGCTGCTGCACGTGCTTGCGGAAGGGCGCACCGGATGATCGCGTCCGTCTACGCTGGATTCGCGCACGTCATCGAGATCCTCCAGTGGGTCTTCCTAGCGTACTTCCTGTTGCAGTCCGCGGTGTACCTTGGGCTCAACGTCCTGTCAATGCGCGTGATTCGGCGCGAGACGCTCGCGCGCGGGGCGATGGAAGCGACGAGCCGCTTCTCGGGACTGGAGCCTCCGATCAGCATGCTCGTACCCGCGTACAACGAGGCCGAGACAATCGTTGGCTCCACCAGTTCGCTGCTGCAGCTCATTTATCCGGAATACGAGATCATTGTCATCAACGACGGCTCGCGCGACGCGACTCTGACGGTGCTGCGCGACGCTTTCGATCTGCAGCCGGTGCCCGACGTGACACCGCCGCAGTTGCGCACGCAACCGGTGCGCGCTGAATACGTGTCGCGCCGGCACCCGAACCTGCGCGTCCTCGACAAGCACAACGGCGGCAAGGCCGACGCACTGAATGCCGGCATCAATGCCGCGCAGTACCCGCTCTTCTGTGCGGTAGACGCCGACTCGGTGCTCGAGCGGCTGAGCCTGCTGCGCGTCGTGCGGCCGTTCCTGGAAGGGCCGGAAGTCATCGCGGCCGGCGGCACGGTCCGGCTCGCCAATGGCTGCCGCGTCAGCGACGGCTTCCTGCAGTCGATTGGCATGCCGAAGAACTGGCTCGCGCGCATCCAGATCGTCGAATACCTGCGCGCCTTCCTGTTCGGTCGCATGGGCTGGTCGCCGCTGAACGCGATCCTGATCATCTCCGGCGCGTTCGGTCTGTTCCGCCGCAATACGGTGATCGATGCAGGCGGCTACCGCCTTGGGACGATCGGCGAGGACATGGAGCTCGTGGTTCGCCTGCATCGCATCCATCGGTTGGCGCGCCGCAAGTATCGAATCGTGTTCGTCCCCGACCCGATCTGCTGGACCGAGGCGCCCGAGGATCTGCGCACGCTCGGCAACCAGCGAAGACGCTGGCAGCAGGGACTGATGGAAAGCCTCTGGTTGAACCGCACGCTCCTTTTCCACTCGCGCGGCGGCGCGCCCGGCTGGCTGGCTTTTCCGGTGATGCTTCTGTTCGAAGGGCTGGGGCCGGTCATGGAGGTGATCGGCTACGCGCTCTTCACGATTGCGTGGCTGGCAGGTGCGCTTTCGCTGGGCGCCTTCCTGGCGTTTCTTGCCATGGCGTTTGCCGTCGGGCTGCTGTTGTCGTCGGCCGCCCTGATGCTCGAGGAGAACTCGTTTCACGTCTACCCGTACGCGCGCCACATCGCCGTCCTGATGCTGGCAATCCTGTTAGAGAACGTTGGCTACCGCCAGCTAAACGGCGTATGGCGGATGATCGGACTGGTGCGCTGGCTGCGCGGTAAGCGCGGACAGTGGGGCGCAATGAAACGCAGCGGCTCCTGGCAACAGCCGAGCCGCGTCGAACGTCCGGGCACCGATCGATGATGCTGCGCTCGCTGCCCGCGCGGATCGTTGCGCTGACCCTCGCGCTGATTGCGACTGGCGGCGTGGCGCTCGGCCTCGTGGCTTGGCGATCCCTGCAGCTGATCGACGCGCAGCAGGCCAACCTGAGCATTCAGCGGGTCGTCGCGGAACTTGCGGTGATTGAATCCGCGCTCGACAACGATCGCGGTCTTTCCTACTGTGCGCTGACCGGGGATCGGGGCTTCCTGGCCGAGAGCCAGCCCGACGCGCTGTACGTGAAGAGCCGCGTCCGTCTGACGGAATTGCTCGAAGGTCGCGCGGTCAGCAGCGAGGAAATCCAGCGACTCGACGCGCTGTGGCGCCGCTGGCAGGACGGGTATCTCTCGCCAATGCAGGCGTGGTGCGTCACGAGGGGCGGCGTGCGTCCGGATGCCGCGGACGTCAGCGCGTTGCGAGAGGGCAGTGCCGCCGTGCGCGGGGCCATTCGGACCCTGCTGCGCGAGATACAGAATCGCCACGCCGTCGCCCTCGTGGGTCTGGAAGCGAGCGCGGCCGCGCTGCGTCAGCGCACCATCCAGACCGTGATCGGTGCCAGCGTGCTCACGCTGGTGCTGATCTTGGCCGGATTGCTGTCGACCCTGCGCCTTGCGCGGCGCATCGAGGGCATGAACCGCGAACTGATGGCGGCGGCGGAGACGCGCCGCACGGTGCAGTCGCGCGCCGCTGAATCGGAGCGTTACCTGCGCGCGGTGATGGAGAACCTGCCGGTGGCGGTTTTCATCACCAATACGCGCGGCGTGATCGAGGCGCTGAATCCCGCTGCCGGCGAACTGCTTCAGCAGTTGCATCGTGCTGACGCCGCGCTCCCGGCGCGCGGCCGTTCCCCTTATTGGATCGGCCGCGATCTGCCGTTTGCCGCCGGGTCTGATTCGGGCGCCAGCAAGGAGTTGTTCGAGACTGAACTGGTCGGCGACAGCGATCGCCGCATACCCGTCGAAGTGTCGCGCTCGGTGGTGGTGACCGGCGCGGAGCAGCACCTGGTTTTTGTCGCGCGCGACATCACCGAACGTCGCCGCGTCGAATCGATGAAATCCGAGTTCCTGTCGACGGTGAGCCACGAGTTGCGCACGCCGGTCACCAGCATCCGCGGTGCGTTGGCGCTGCTGCATGAGGAGGCCAGTGAAGAACTGCCGGCCGACGTGCGGAAACTGATCGACATCGCGCACTCCAACGCCGAACAGCTGGTGCGTCTGATCAGCGACATTGTCGACATGGAGCGGCTCGAGGTCGGACTGCTGTCGTTCGATCTGGTACCGATGAAGCTGGTCCAGGCGGTGCGCCAGGCAGTGGCGATGACGCAGAGTTATGCCGCGGATCGACGGTTGCGCGTCGCGCTTGAATTCACGGACGAAAGTGTGACCGTGCTCGGAGATGACGGGCGGCTGCAGCAAGTGGTCGTCAACCTGCTTTCGAACGCGATGAAGTACTCGCCCCTCGAGTCACAGGTCACGGTGCGTGTGCACGAGGCGGGCAACATGGGCCGGGTCGCGGTGCTGGACAACGGACCGGGCGTGCCGGAGGAATTCCGCACCCGCATATTTCAGAAGTTCTCGCAGGCGGATTCCTCCAATCGACGCGCGACGGGTGGCTCTGGACTCGGTCTGGCAATTGCCCGATCACTCGTCGAGCGCATGCACGGGCGCATCGGCTTTCGCAATCGGCCCGAAGGCGGTGCCGAGTTCTGGTTCGATGTTCCGCTGTTCGGCGCCGCGCAGGTGTCTGCGCCGGGCCAGAGCGCGTGAGCGAGCTGGCCATGTCGCCGTGGCGATTCTGTGTTGCGCCCATGATGGA
>Ga0209798_10000645_pt1 | contig 21234 bp, 18 predicted proteins | sample DOMMetBare3Fresh_FD_187475 | JGI IMG/M metagenome (GOLD analysis project Ga0209798, IMG submission 187475) | Wetland sediment microbial communities from St. Louis River estuary, USA, under dissolved organic matter induced mercury methylation -... | ecosystem: Environmental > Aquatic >... | reverse complement strand
GCACCGGGCTCTTCCCCACGGGCGGAAGCGTCACGAGTCACAGCTGGAACGCCGCTGTCAAACGACACGGTCGAGTCTGCCACCGCCGCATCGGACGAGACCATGCTCACCTCGGCTCTGCTGGCCCGAGCGTTTCCGTCTGGGGCTCCCTCGGTACTCCTCGTTGAGGCTCGCCCAATGGCGAGGGCCGACGCAGTCCCGGTGGACTCCGGATGCCCGCTCACCGCCGAGCCGTCGCTCTCCAGTTGCCCACCCTGGGCATCCGCCTCCGGCCCTTCATTCTCCGGATTCACAGTGGGCGTGACGGCGTTCACGGGGGCCGGCGCCGCCGGCCCCTGCCCCATCGCCGACTGCAGCGCGGCCACCAACACCGCGGTGAAGAGCGCCGGATCCTCCACCGCCGTGGGCGGCGGCGAAGGCTCGGCGCCGGTGACGGGCAGCAGGAGTGCGATCGGGGTGGTCACCGGCTCTGCCCCTTGGGAGCGAGAAGCCTCCGGCTGAGCCCGGCGGCGCGTTCCTTCGGAATGTTGGTGAGAAAGTCCGCTGCCTGACGGGGACCGACGGCGCGAAGCAGCCCCTCGACCTCCTCGTCCGAGAGGAACGCCAGCACTTTGGCGGCCTCCACGGGCTTCATCGCGGAGAGTACGCGGGCGACCTGCTTGTATGCGGCCGACTTGGCGGCGGGATCGACCGCCGCAGCGGCAGGACGGACCGGGATCTGGGGACCAGTCGCGGGGACGGCCTGAACCCCCTGAGCGCGCCCGGGCATGGAGTCCGGCCTCGCCGCACCATGACCGGAGTCGGCTCGGATGGAATCCGGCTTTGCGGAGGAGTCTCGTCCCGCCATCGCCTGCTTGAGCGAATCCGCGGCCGTTGAGTCTTTCGCCGTCGCGTCTCGTTGCGGATGGAGCGACTCGCTCGCTACCGGCGCCGGCTTGTGAGTCTTGACCAGATAGGCCGTGCTTCCGCCAAGTGACAGGAGGAAGGCCAGCACCGGGTAGATCATCAGCTGCTTCACTGGTCTTCTCCCTGGCGGGGTTGCGACCGTTGCCGCGCGGTTTCATCACTTACACGCTGCTCATAGCGTGAGTGTTCCTCGCCCCACGCGACCCTGCGGTGCTCGCGCAGGCGTTCGATCACCCGGCGCGCCATCCGCGCCTGCTCGAACTGATGCCGCTCCGCCTCCAGTCGCTCGAGGCTCTGCTCATGGGTCTCGCTGAGCTGCCGGACATTCGCGGAGAGTGACTCCATCGTCAGCTCGAGATTCTGCAGGGTCCCTGCCTGCGAGAGCTCACGCGGAGTCGTCTTGAATTGGGCCCGGGCTTCGATCAGGCGCGCCTCGCTTTCGAGCACAGCGGCTCTGCGCCGCTCCTCCTCGCGGCTCGCCTGCCCCAGTTCGCGCGCCCGTTCCTTCTCCGACGCCTCACGGAGCTGCAACAATCGTTCAAGCCGGAACGCGAATCGCTTCATGAGGGCTTGCCTCCCTGCAGTGCTGTGGCTCGCTGCGTGAGGGCGGCAAGCCGGAGACGGGTCTCTTCGAAGCTGGAGCCGTCCTCCGCCCGCTGACGGAGGAACTGCAGAAGGTCCTCCCGCAGCGTGATCGAGGCGTCCACCAGGCGGTCCGCGCCTGACTTGTAGGCACCGACCGCGATCAGATCCTCATTGGACCGGTATGCTGCCTCGAGCCGGAGAAAGATGTTGGCGGCGCTGAGGTGATCCGCGGAAATCACCACGTCACGGACGCGGCTCACGCTGTCGAGCACGTCGATCGACGGGAAGTGCTTCTGCGCCGCCAGCTTCCTGGTGAGCACGATGTGTCCATCGAGGATCGATCGCGCCGCGTCGGCGACCGGCTCGTTGAAGTCGTCGCCCTCCACGAGAACGGTGTAGAGGCCGGTGATGCTGCCCCGCTTCCCCGTGCCGGCGCGCTCCAGCAGCCGCGGCAGGTGTGCGAAGACCGACGGCGGGTAGCCCTTGGTCGTGGGCGGCTCGCCGACCGAGAGCCCCATCTCACGCCATGCCATGCATACCCGGGTCACCGAGTCCATCATCAGCAGCACGTCCTTGCCGGCATCGCGGAAGTACTCCGCCACGGCGGTGGCCACATGGGCGCCAGTGGCCCGCACGACCGCGGGCTGGTCGCTCGTGGCGACGATGACCACCGACCGCCGGAGACCCTCGGGACCCAGGTCGCGCTCGATGAACTCGCGCACCTCGCGGCCGCGCTCACCCAGCAGCGCGATCACATTGATGTCGGCTGTCGTCCTGCGGGCGATCATGCCGAGCAGCACGCTCTTGCCTACCCCGGAGCCGGCCATGATGCCGATGCGCTGACCGCGTCCCAGGGTGATGAGTCCGTCGATCGCCCGGACGCCCGTCCCGAGCGGGCGCTCGATGCGGGTGCGTTCGAGCGGGTGAGGCGGTTCGGCCGAGAGCGGATAGCGGGTGGTGGGGCCCACCGGACCGAGCCCGTCCATGGGACGGCCCAGGCCATCGACCACCCGGCCGATCAGTCCATCTCCGACCCGCACGTCGAGCGCCCGGCGCAGCGGACGGACCGTCGCTCCGGGATGAATGCCTTCGAGGTCGCCCAGTGGCATGAGCAGGACGCCGCGCTCGTGGAAGCCGACGACCTGCGTCGTCACCCGCGGGCGGCCGTGACTCTCGATGCGGCAGAGCTCGCCCAGCGCAACATCGAGCGACGAGGCTTCAACGACCTGCCCGATGACTCGAGTGACCCGGCCATGCACGGCGAAGCGGGGAGACTCCTCCATCCGGGCGACCGCGGCGGCGGCACGCGCCCGGAGGCTCAAGGTGAGACCAGGACTGACGACGGGATCAGTCATCGCGCAACCGCTGGTAGAGATCACCGAGTGCGAGGTCGACCCGGCCGTCGACGACGCGATGCGGCGTCTCGAGGGTGCAGCCACCACGCTCGATCGCCGCATCCGCGATCCACTGCAGATCCGCAGCGCGGCCGGCGGTCCCCGGCAGCCCGAACTGGCTGCGGAGCGCGTTCAGGTCTTCGGGATTCAGATGGATCTCCACACTCGACCCCACGGGGAAGGCCTCGAGACCGCGGGTCACGAGATCGCGGACGATCGTCGGATCGGCCGTCACTTCGCGCTCGATGAGGTGGCGCGCCACGGCCAGGGCCAGCAGGTAGACGCTGTCTTCCAGTTCGCGCACCACGCCAAGCCGCGCGGCATCCAGCGCCTCGGCGGTCGAGACCAGCAGCCCCGCGGCGCGCTTGATGGTGCGGTTCGCCTCGACGGTCGCGTCGGCCTGGCCGGCGGCGTACCCGCGGGCGTAGGACTCCTGCTCCCGGCTGGCGCCTTCTTCCTCCGGGGTACGGGGCGATGTCCCCGGGTGCGCCGCGCGGCTCAGGTCCGGCAGCGGCCAGAGCGAAAACTTCGCGACAGCCGGCGCGGCAGCCGGACTCCTGGCGGCGGACTCAGGCGATGACTTCATCGTCCCCGCCCCGGCCGCTGAGCACGATTTCTCCAGCTTCCTCGAGCGTGCGCACCGCGGCAATGATGCGGGTCTGCGCCGCCTCGACGTCCTTCACGCGCACCGGGCCGAGATATTCCATCTCCTCCTGCAACGCCGAGGCGGCACGTTCCGACATGTTCTTCATGATGTGCTGCTTGAGCTCGTCGCTGGCGGCCTTCAGGGCCAGCGCCAGCTCCTTGCTGTCGACATCGCGCAGGATCCGCTGCATCGACTTGCCGTCGAGCGTCGTGAGGTCCTCGAACGCGAACATCAGGTTGGTGATTTGCTGCGCCAGTTCGTGGCTGCGCTGGGTGATCGACTCGATGACCGCCTTCTCGACCGAGCCGCTCGCGAGCGTCAGCACCTTGGCGACGGCCGCGGGCCCGCCGGAGGCCGTCATCTCCGAGGACAGGGTCAGGTCCGTCTTGCTCGCCAGCCCCTGCTCCACCACCGCCAGCATTTCCGGCGCGACCTTCTCCATCCGCGCGACGCGGTAGAGCACATCGCTCGCCAGCTCGTTGTCCATGACCTCGATGACCGTCGCCGCCTGCTTGCTGTCGAGATGGGCGAGAATCAGCGCCAGAGTCTGTGGGTGCTCGCCCCGAAGCACCGAGAGCAGCACTTCCGGCGCGGCCTTCTTCAGCTTCCTGAGGCCGGTGTCAGTGAGCTGCTCCTTGATCTTGTCGAGAATCTGCCTGGCCTTGTGGGCTCCGAAGGATTGTTCGAGGATTTCGCTGGCGCGGAGCAGACCACCCTCCGAGAGGGACTGCACCGCCCGGGCGACCTGCCGGTACTCGAGCAGCACCCCCTCGACCGTGCGGGTGTCCGCCATCGGCATCGCCGCGATTTCGCGGGAGACGGCCTCGACCTGCTCGGGCTGCAGCAGCTGCATGACCTTCGACGCCACGTCGGTGCCGAGCGACATGCAGAGCACCGCCGACTTCTGCGCTCCGGTGAGCGCTTCCTTCTCCGTCGCGGTCGACATCAGGCACCCTCAGAGAGCCAGGCCTTCACCACCGATGCCGCCATTTCGGGCTTCTGACTCGACTCGGCCTGGACCTCGTTCTTGAGGCGGGTCGCCGCGGCGTTGAGCGGGGGGAGCTTCGCGGCCGAGAGCGGCGGCTCGGCGGACTCGGAGCCGATCGAGCCGTAGCCGTCCGACTCGGGGGAACCGGGGAGTGTGCCGCCACCGGCGCGCGACGCCGGCCCCGGCTTGAGCACCCGCAGCGCGAGGATCAGCGCGGCGAGGATTCCCACGATCCCGATCAGCGGCCGGCTGAAGCGTTCGACGACGACGAGGACCCGCTCCGTGCCGCCACCGTTCTCCTGCACCGGGTCCGGGACGGCGAGGGCGCTGTCGAACTTCACCGCGCTCACCGTGATCCGGTCACCGCGCGTGGAGTCCATGCCGATCGCATCCCGCACCACCTGCTCGTAGCGGGCGATCTCGCCCTGGACGTTGGCGCCCGCGCCGGCCGCCTTGCCGATCGCGGCCTCGTTGACCAGCACCGCCACCGTCAGCCGCTGGATGCCGCCCACCGAGCCTGCGACCTTCTCCACCACGCGCGAGTTCAGATAGGTGTTGTTGACCACCGTCGCGTTGCCGCCGGAGAGGCTGTCGGCCCCCGTGGTCTCGCTCCGCTGCTCGTTCTGGAGTACCGCGCCATCGGGATTGTAGGTCTCGACCGTCTTGTCCACCTGCTCGAAGTTGAGCCGGGCGTTGACCTGCACCTGTGCCTCCCCCGCGCCCAGCGCCGTGGCAAGCATCCGCTCGGCATTCCTGGCCAGGTAATCCTCGACCTTGTGCTGCATCTCCAGCTGCCGCGACGACAGCCCGCCGACCGAACCATCATTGGGAGCCGAGAGCAACCGGCCATCGCTGTCGAGCAGCGCGACCTGGTCCGGCGACAGGGCCGGCACGGCGTTGGCAACGAGGTAAGTGATGCTGGCGACCTGCTCGGCGCTCAGCACGCCGGCGCCGCGCACCGTCAGCACCACCGAGGCCTTCGCGGGCCGTTCGAGTTTCCGGAGCGGGCTCGACTCCGGGAGGCCGAGGTGGACCGAAGCCCGTTCGATGCCATGCAGTTGCTCGAGCGTCCGGGCCAGTTCCCCTTCCAGCGCCCGGCGCTCGAGCACCGCCATCTCCCGGTCGGTCTTGCCCCAGGTGGGTGAGTCGTAGAGTTCGTTCCCCGGCTTCTCGCCGTCGGCGCGGATGCCTTCCTTGGCGATGGCAACCCGGGCCCGGGCCATGTCGCCGACCGGTACCATGATTTCGCTGCCACCCGAGGTGAGCTCGTAGCGGATACCCCCCTTCTGCAGCGCGTCGGCCATGCTGGCCGCCTCACGCAGCTCGAGCCCGCGGTACAGCGTCACGAGGTCGGGCGCCTGTGCGAAGCGCGCGATTGCCCAGATCAGCGCGAGCGCGGCGACCAGGCCGCCCAGGGTGAGGAAGCGGCGTGTCCCGTTCATGCGGCGGACGCCGTCGAGCATGGCTGGGGGAATCGCGCTGGTCATGCGGAGAGCGGCTCAGGCACGGGTCAGACCTGCACGTTCATCACCGTGCGATACGCATCGGTGAGCTTGTTGCGCATTTCAACGAGGAATTCGAGCGCGATGCCCGCCTCCTCACTCGCCGCCATCACCTGGTGCAGCTCCACCGGCTCGCCCCGCACAAAGCGTCCGATCAATGCGGTGGCGTCTTCCTGCATCTGGCTGGTGTCGCCGACCACCCGTGCCAGCGTGTCGGCAAACGACGGCCCATCCTCCTGGCCGCGCGGCGCGAACTGGTCCAGCGCGCGGTCGAGCGGCGTGAAGCGGGGCCCGTCCGGACGGATTGGCGTGGTCATCGAATCAGCCGGTCACGTCGAGGCGGAGGCCGCGCGGTGCGACGGGTGCTGCGCCCGCCCGGCGGCCGGGCCCGTAGGTGATCGGACCCAGCGCGGCGATCTGATCGAAGTAGGCCTTCTCTTCCTCGTTCAGCACCGCGCGAAGCGCGTCGCCGGCACTCGCCGACGCCTCCTTCTGGGGAGCGGCGATGGCCTTCGGCGCGATGCCGTAGGCCTTGGCGGCCCGATCGAGTGCACGAGCGGCGGGCGGAAGCGAGCCGGGGATGGTCATGGATCAGTCTCGGTCAGATGTCGATCGCGCGGCGCAGCATCGCCTTCGCCGCCTGGAACACGGTGGCGTTGGCCTCATGCACCCGACGCGCGATCATCAGGTCGGTGATTTCAGTCTGGATGTCGACGTTCGGACGCTTCACGAAGCCATCGGCGTCCGCGTCGGGATGGCCCGGCTCGTACTCTTCGGTGCCTGGCTGCGTGTCCTCGACGACCTGCGCCGCCTCCACACCTCCGACTCCATTGCGCTGAAAGACGACGACCTTGCGCTTGTACGGCCCGCCTTCCGGCGTGCGCGTCGTCTCGGCGTTGGCGATGTTCTCGGAGATCACGTCGAGCGCCTTGTTCATCGCACTCATGCCCGCGGCGCTGATCCCGAGCGGTCTCAGCAGCGAACGGACGGGCCGCGGCGGCCAGGGGCCGCCGGTTCCGGAGATATCAGCCATTGCTCTTCAGCGCGGTACGGAGTTGCTGGTAGGCGGACTGCAACAGCTTGGCGTTGGCGTCGAACCGGAGCTGGGTGCTCGCGAGATCGACCATCTCCTGCTGGATGTCGACCTGCGGCTTCCTGGCCTGCTGGCCGTCGAGTGCCTGGCTGAAATCGGTGTTCCCGCTGGCATCCAGCGCACCCGCGACGCGGGCGGCGATGGCCTTATGGGTGCGAGTGGAGTCGTCGAGACTCCAGCGCAGATTCCCGATTCTCGTCTGATTGCCGAACAGTGCCGAGAACATTGCCGCCTCGCAGTGGGGTAAGGGTCCGCCGCGATGGAAAGCAATCGGCATACCGGACTCGGATTGCGGGGGTGGCAATCGAGCCAAACCGTTGCATGCGTTCGAGTTCGAGAGGGGAGAAGAAACGCGAACGGCCCGCGAAAACGCGGGCCGAGCGGAAAGAACTTCCGGCTCGAGGGGAGCCGAGTTGCCGGGCTACTCGGCCATGGCGGATTCTTCCTTGGGGCCGTTGAGCTTGTTGCGCAGGGTCCGCTCGCTGATGCCGAGCAGCTTGGCGGCGCGGGTCCGGTTACCGCCAGTCTCGACCAGGGCGCGCTGGATGGCCACGCGCTCGAGGTCATCGAGATTGAAGGAATCGGGCGCGCCATGACCCGGCACATTCGCAAAGGCGGTTGCGGCGACGGGCCTGCCTGCCCCGTGGGAAGCAGGCAGCGGGGTCACTCCGGCGATGGGCGGCATCATGGCGGGGCGCACCGAGACCGCCTCGAGGATGCCCTGGAAGACCTCCGGTCGCAGCACACCGCCACGCGAGAGAATCACGGCACGCTCCACGGCGTTGCCGAGTTCGCGCACGTTGCCCGGCCACGCATGCCGCATCAGCAGATCCGTGGTCTCGCCGGCGACGCCCTGGACCGACACTCCGATCTCTTCCGCCGCGCGTCTGGCAAAGTGCTGCACCAGCATCGGGATGTCCTCCTTCCGCTCGCGCAGAGGCGGGGTGCGGATTGGCATCACGTTCAGCCGGTAGTAGAGATCGCTGCGGAATCGGCCGGCCTCGGCCTCGTGCCGGAGATCGCGGTTGGTCGTCGCGATGAGGCGCACGTCCACCCGTATCGCCTGATGGCCGCCGACCCGCTCGAACTCATGTTCCTGGAGGACGCGGAGGAGCTTGGACTGCAGGTCGAGCCGCATCTCGGAGATTTCGTCGAGCAGGAGGGTGCCGCCATGGGCGCGTTCAAAGGCGCCGGCGGAACGCATCGTCGCTCCGGTGAAGGAGCCTTTCTCGTGGCCGAAGAGCGCGCTCTCGACCAGACCTTCGGGCATCGCGGCGCAGTTGAGGCTGATGAAGGGTCCATCGTGCCGCGGACTTTGATCGTGGATGGCGCGGGCGAAGAGCTCCTTGCCGGTCCCCGACTCGCCTTCGAGCAGCACCGTCGCCTTGGTGGGCGCCACAGTGGCGATAGTCTCCATGACCCGGCGGAACGGCACGCTTTCGCCGACCAGTGCGCGGGTCGAGCGGAACTTGTTGATCTCGCGACGGAACTGTTCGTTCTCGCGGCGCAGGCGGACGACTTCGAGCGCCTGGGTGACCGCGATCTCCAGCGTCTCCGGCCGGATCGGCTTGGTCAGGTAGTCGATCGCGCCGGACTTAATGGAAATCACCGCGTGCTCGATACTGGAATAACCGGTCATGATGATGACCGGGACCTGATAGCCCTCTTTTTCGAGCAGGCTGAGGAGGTCCAGACCGGTCGCCTTGGGCATCCGGTAATCGGCGATGATCAGATCGACTGGGGTGCGGGTGACCGTCTTGATGGCCTCCTCGACACTGGTCGCGAGGAGAGGACGATGCCCGATCTTGGTTAGATGGTGTTCGAGCACGACCCCGGTGGCGGGTTCGTCATCAACACACAGGATGGTAGCCATAGCCCCCCTCAACGGCGATAAGTGCCCTGACAACGCGGGCCTCAAGGCTCAACCGCACCGGGGAGGGGGGCCCCGGATGGCGATCGAAGGTGTCCGCAGCTGTCTGGCCTAAAGTTCGCCTCTAATGTAGCCGATACGGAAAATATTGCCACCCTCCTTCCGGGTCGTCGAATGCGGATTTCCAACAGCCTGCTCCAGTCGCGCATCCTTCGCGACCTCCAGGGCAACCTGGCGAAACTGTCCCAGACACAGACGCAACTGGCTAGCGGCAAACGCTTTGAGCGGATGTCAGAGGATCCCCTCGCCGGCACCCAGGTGCTGACCGCTGACCGCGGGCTACGGGCGATCGAGCAGTATCGGCGGAACTCCTCCAGCGCCCGCGCCCGAACCGACACCGAGGAATCGGTCCTCTCCCAGATGACTGACCTGCTTTCCCGGGCCAAGGAGCTGGCGCTCCAGGAAGGCTCGGCCGGAGGCAGCGGGCTCACCCGCGCGGCCGCCAAGAGCGAGGTGGACCGGATCATCGAGCAGGTCGTCGCGCTGGGCAATACCCAGGTCGGCAATGAGTATCTCTTCGCCGGCAATCAGACCACGACCAAGCCGTTCGACGCCGCAGGCCTCTATTACGGAGACAATGGCGTCCGCCAGGCCGAGATCGGCCAGAACTACCAGCTGACCACCAATCACACCGGTCAGGAACTGCTGGTCTCGAGCGGGGTCCTCACCTCCCTCCAGGGCCTGAGCACGGCACTCAACGGCGGCGTCCCCGGCACCATTGCTTTGTCAGCGTTCGCGCTGGACGGCGCCTTCGACGCTACCCAGACGATGCTTGCTACCAACGGCGCCCGGGTGCGCCAGATCGAGTCCGCCATGCAGAACACCGACGCGCTGGAGACCAGCTTCACCCTCAAGAAGAGCGAGGCCCAGGAAATTGACATCGAGGCGGCCACGACGCGGTTTGTCGGGGCGCAGAACACGCTGCAGGCGGCGCTGCTCTCGACCTCGAAGATCCTCAACACCTCGTTGACGGACTATCTCCGGTGACGGCTCCGACGCAGCCGGCCGTGCCGGCCGGCGAGACGCTTTTCGTTGCCTCGCGTCTCTTCGGTCCGCTCACGGTCCCCCGCAGCGATATCATCGTCATGCCGGAGGGGATGCTCGGCTTCGCCGGCGAGCGGCGGTTCATCATGCTGCCCGCCGCGCCAGACGGGGTCTTCTGGCTGCAGTGCGTCGACGAGGGGGGACTCGTCTTTCTGCTCGTCGACCCGTTCATCTATTTCCCGGGCTACGTGGTCGATCTTCCGGATGTCCCGGAACCCCGCCCGGGGGAGCAGGTCGCCGTGCTGACCATCGTGACCCTTCCCCGCGGCGACGATGAAGAGTGCACCGCCAACCTCCAGGGCCCAGTGGTGATCCACTTCCCAACCCGCATCGCACGACAGGTAGTGCTGAGCGACAGTCAGTACCACACGAAGCACCCGCTCGACCTCCGCGAGAAGCTGGGATGAGCGTGACCGGGACGCGACCGGCGCCGCGGGACAACTCCGCGCGGCCCTCGCCCAACCCAGCACCCGCGCGGCCGGACGCACTTCCAGAGGCGGTGGTGCTGGACTGGCCCATCGGCACCGGCACGGGATGGCAGGTGTTCGGTCTCAACCTCGCGCTCGAACTGGCGCGGGACGGCCGGGTGATGCCGCTACTGCTCGAACCGGCCGATACCGCCTCCCTGCACCCCCTGCACCGTCACGCGCTCGCCGTGCCGCTCGCGCAGCAAGCCGAGCTGCACAACCTGCTCCGCGCGGCCGGACACGCCGGGATCCAGACCGACTACCCGGTGCTGCGCGCACTCGGCAACGGCTTCCAGGGGAACGCGGCCGGCCGGCGCCTGACAAGCGAGCGGGACCTCGGGGTGATCTTCTTCGAGGACACCGCACTCACCGCGGAAGCGCTCGCGGCCGCGCGGGCCCTCAGCGCGATCATCGCCGGCTCGGCATGGAACGGCGCGGTGCTCCGTGCCGCTGGACTCCCTGCCGTGCACGTGATCCCGCAGGGGATCGATCCCGCCGTCTTTCATCCCGCTCCGCGGGGCGGCCTGTTCGGCGAGCGGTTCGTGGTCTTCGCCGGCGGCAAGCTCGAGTATCGCAAGGGGCAGGATCTGGTGGTGGCGGGGTTCCGGGAATTCGCGTCCCGGCACCCGGATGCGCTACTGATGACGGCCTGGCACAACCCCTGGCCGCAGACAATGGTGGGTCTCGATAGCGCCGGCCACGTGCGCGGCCTGCCGGGTGTGGATACGCACGGCCGCCTGGCCCTCGAGCCGTGGCTCGCCGCCAACGGAATCCGCCCGGAGACGGTCCTCGATCTGGGGGCGCTCCCCAATCATCAGATGGCGCAGACCATCCGTGAGGCCGATGTGGGCCTCTTCCCCAACCGCTGCGAGGGCGGCACCAATCTCGTCGCCATGGAGACCATGGCCTGCGGCATCCCGGCGATCCTCTCCGCCAACACGGGCCACCTCGATCTGCTCGCTGAACCCGGCGCGGCCATTCCGCTCACCCGGCAGCAGCCGGTGCGCGGTCGCTGCCCGCTCTACCGGGGCACCGAGGGGTGGGGCGAAAGCGATGTCGCGGAAATCGTGGAGCGACTCGAGGAGGCGTATCGAGACCGGCGGACATCCGGGGAACGAGGGGAGCGCGGCGCTCGGTTCATGCACCGGGTCTGGACCTGGCAGCAACGGACAGCGGAGATCCTCGCACTCCTCGCTTGCTGAGCCGGAGTGCGCCGCGGCGTTCCTACCCGGGCTGTTCGCTGGCCAGCGCCTGCGCCACACGATCGACGACAGCCGCCCACCCGCCCGGATGGCTCTGACGAAACACCCGCGCCGTGGGATACCAGCGGCTGGCCTCGCCTTCGGTCCCCCACTGCCAACCCGGTGCGACACAGAGCAGCACCCACAGCGGCATTCCGAGCCCCCCGGCGAGATCGGCCACCGCGGCATCCACCGTGACGACGAGATCGAGCTGCCCCATCAGCGCCGAAAGGTCGGCCACATCCCGCACCAGGGGCGCCAGGTCCTGCACCCCGGCGGCGACGAAGGCACCGACGAGCGGCTCGGCGTCGCCGGAGGTCTCCAGGCTGTACCAGCTGATCCCGGGAAGACGGAAGAGCGGTGCGAGTGCCGCCAGCGCCGGCGTGGCGCGCGAGTTCCGTCCGTCGCGGCTGTTCCAGACGATGCCCACCCGCAGGCCCTCACCGGGCGGCAGCAGGGGGACCCTGGTCGACCAGGTGCGGGTGGGGAGATAGGGCGTCTCGATCGGCGGCAGGGTGCACTGGCGCGCGAACTGAAGCGGCAGGCTGCCGAGTGACACATGAAAGTCGGCTGACGGCTGCGGTTCGCCGATCGTCACGGCCTGGGCGATGCACGGCATCGCCTCCAGCAGGCGGCGGAGCGGGGCCGGGCACTCGAAGATCACCCGTCCGCCTTGCGCAGGGATCAACGACAGATAGCGCACGAACCGGAAGATCTCATCAGAGGTCATGTTCGCTGCGGTGACGAGTATCGTCCGCCCGTCGAGCGGCTCGCCGTTCCACCGTGGTGCTGCAGACCCAGGAATCGGCAGGCGGAGCGCCGGCACCTTCCAGCGCCACTCGTACCCCTGCCACCCCGCCTCGAAGTCACCGACACTCAGCTGGACCAGGCCGCGGGCGTACCAGGCGGCGGCGTGATCGGCCTGCAGGTCGATCGCGTGACTGTACGCCGCGATCGCCTCCGGCATCCGCCGCTCTTCGCGCATCGCGTTGCCGAGCTCGCACCAGAGGTCGGCGATTGCGGGGCGGAGGGTGAGCGCGAGCCGGTAGGCGGTGATCGCCTCGGCCGGGCGGCCCAGCTTCATGAGCACCGCACCCATCCGGGCGTGGGCCTCGGCAAACTCGGACTGGAACGCGAGCGCGGAGCGATAGGAGGACAGCGCCTCGACGGGGCGGTCCAGCTCCGACAGCAGCACCCCGAGGTTGAAGTGTGCCTCGGCAAAATCGGGACGGCCCGCCAGCGCCTGACGGTAGGCAGAGACAGCCTGGTCGAGGTAACCAAGATTCCGGAGCACCATCCCCATGCGGTTATGAGCGTCAGGGGAATTCGGCTCGATGGTCAGTGCGGCCTGCAGCGCCTCGGCAGCGTCGCGGTGGTGACCAAGCGCGCTCAGGGCCGTGGCGAGATTGCAGTAGGCGGCGCCGGTGCCGGGATGGAGCGCGATCGCCCGGCGATGGGCTTCGGCGGCTTCTTCCCAGCGCCCCGCGGCGCCGAGGGCCGAGCCGAGCCGGTCCTGGACGGCAGGGAGATCGGGCCGGGACCGCGCGGCCGCTTCGAGCGCGACCAGTCCCTCTGCTGGCCGGCCCACTTCGGTAAGCGCGGCGCCCATATTGAGCAGCGCCTCCGCGTAGCCGGGACGGATCCGCACCGCCTCCTCTAAAGCACGAACTGCTTCCGGCAGGCGATTGAGATCCTGCAGGGCGCACCCCGCACCATACCAGGCAGCGGCATCGTCGCGAGCGAGACTGATCGCCTCACGAAAGGCCCCCAGGGCTTCATCGGGCCGCCCGAGAGCGCGCAGAATGGTTCCACGCGCCTGGTGGCTCCCGGCCAAACCGGGCTCCCGCGCGATCGCACGATCGATGAACTCGAGCGCCTCGACCTCGCGCCCCGCCTCATGGGCCAGCATGGCGGCGAACTGCAGCGCCTCGGCGTGCTCCGGCCACTGCCGCAACAGCTCACGGGAGAGCGCCTCCGCCTGCGGGCTCTGCGCCGACTCGTGGTACTCCATCGCGAGGGCCAGCCGTTCGCGCAGGTCGTACACGCGACTGCCTTCGGACGAGTCGCGGAGTGCGAGTTCAGCGCCGCGCGTGACCGCACGACCGACGGACGACGGAGGCACAATGGCGACTCCCTGCCGATCAACGCTCACACGGACACCGGTGCATCGGTGAACAGCACGTTGTAGACATACGGCGTGGCGTATGCCTCTTCGCTGGGGAACGGGATGAGGAATGGCGATTCGGGAATCATGCGGTAACAGCTGTACCCGCAGGCCTGCATGAAGGCCCGCATCCCCTGCCCCGTCGCCCCCATCTGCTGCAGCGCGAACTCGTTGATCTCGCAGATCACGTAAGGCACCTTGCGCGCCAGCAGCAGCAGCATCGCGCCCTTGAGAATCCGCAGCTCGGACCCCTCGGCATCGATCTTCACCAGCCGGACCCGCTGCTCCGCGGTCTTCGCGAGCAGCTGCGCCAGCGTCCCGCGACGCACCGTCTTCACGTCGTGATGGAGGCGACTCCGCAGGTTGAACGGGTGTTCCCCCACGTCCCAGAGCGCGTGCCCGCCGGTGTTGTCCGCATTGACATGCAGTGCGGCCTCGCCCTCCTCATCGCCCAGCGCCTCCTCCAGGAGCTCGACGTTGGCCACTGCGTTGAGCGCGATATGCTCGCGAATGTGTCGGGCGTTCCTCGGCTCCGGCTCGAACGTGTAGACATGACCTCCGGCCCCCACCGCATGGGCCGCGAGCATCGAGAAGTACCCAATGTGGCCGCCGACATCGATGAAGGTGTCACCCTCCTGCAGCACGTTGGTGATGAAGTACGAAACCTCGGGCTCGTAGAACTCGCCAGCCGCGAGCGCCTGAAGCATGGGGCCCTCGCTGGTTTCTCCGGCATCGAGCCGCAGGGCCAGCGCGAGCGACCGCCCGGCGGACTCGAACGAGACCTCGACTTCCTGCACTCCCGCGAGCGACGGCTCCCGCCCCTGCGCGAGCACGATGGCCGGCCGTGGCTCGGCGGTATCACGCTTCCGAAGGACGAAGCCCCAGTACATGTCCGGCCCGGCCGGGACCTGCAAATCGATCCGGATGCCGTCCACCAGCTCGAAGCCCGCCCGCTCCATGAGACTCAGCCATGCGGACTGGCCGAGGACGCTGTAGTGGTTCGGATTCAGCTCGTGATGGCAGGGCGTGTCGGGCGCGGGGACCTCCACGTACAGGGTGCCGCCCGGCGACAGTACCCGGGAGAATTCCGACAGCGTGAAATAGGGCGCCACACTGTGCTCGAGCGCGTGCCGGCACCAGATCAGATCGAAGCTCCCGGCCTCGTATTCGAGGAATGACTGGTCCATCTCGGCGACATCGAACCCGCGCGCCTGACATGCCGCGAGGTCGTCCTGACCGATCGTGATCCCCACCGCGCTAAGCCCGGCCGCGCGGAAGAGCTCCAGTGCCAGCCCCTGGCCGCAGCCGACGTCCAGCACCCGCGCTCCGGGCTCCAGCCGCATGATGCCGCGCACCCGCTCCCACATCTGACGGGTGATGTCGCTGTGCTGCTGCGAGGGCAGCTCCGGATAGATGTCCTCGCGGAGCCGGGTCAGGAAGTCGGTGAACCGGACCGCGAGACTCTCGGCGACGGGGATGGAACTGGCGGTCATGGAGCGCTCTCCTCGAGGGCGGCGCGGATAGTGGACACGACCGGGGCCCAGTCGCCGGCCGATGGCTGGCGAAAGAGACGGGCGGTCGGGTACCAGGGGCTGTCGGAGCGGGCCAGCAGGTAGCGCCAGCAGCAGGTATGCGAGAGCATGAGCCACACCGGCCGGGCGAGCGCACCGGCGAGGTGAGCCACTGAGGTATCGATGGTGAGGATCAGGTCGAGTTCCTGCATCAGCGCCGCCGTGGCGGCGAAGTCACCAAGCTGGCGGGTGGGATCGATCATGCGGCCGGACTCGGGCACCGCCGCAAATTCAGCAGCGGTCGCGCCGACCTGGAGACTGACCCAGTCGATCTCCGGCATCGCGAGCAGCGGGGCAAGCTCGGCGAGCGGCACCGAGCGGAAGCGGTTGTTCGCCTGTGCCGGTGAGCCGGACCAGGCCAGCCCGATTCGCCGCCGGCCGGTGGACGGCGGCAGCAGCGGCTCGGTTCCGGCCGGCGCGCGCAGATACGGGACGGCGTGCGGGAGTGTGTCCAGCGTGGTGCCGAACAGATGCGGAAGGCTCATCATGGCGACCTGGAAATCGGCGCGTACAGCATTCGCGTCGGTCTCCACGAATTCCGCCACGCCTTCCAGGCTCTGGAACAGCCGCCTCAGCGGCGTCTGCACCTGCAGCAGAACCCGGGCCCCGCGGCTGGCCAGCATCGGGATGTAGCGCGCGAAGTGGATGCTGTCACCGAAGCCCTGTTCCCAGCACACGAGGAGAGTCCTGCCGGCGAGCGGTTCCCCCTTCCAGCGTGGGAGGCTGTTCGGCATGGGCCGCAGCCGGCGGCGCTGGGCCTCGAAGCGCCACTCGAATTCCCGCCATCCCTCCTCGTAGTGGCCGGTGCGGAGCAGCGGGAGGGCGAGGTTCCAGTGGGCTTCGCTGTTGGATGGCTGGCGAGCGATCGCCTCCCGGCAGGCTGCGATCGCCTGCTCCGCCATGCCGAGTTCGCCGAGCGCCCGGCCGAGGACGGAGAGCGCCGTCGGCATGCCGGGCGCTATCGCGAGCGCCCGCTGTGCTGCCGGCACGGCGTCCGCATGGCGCCCCATGTCGCAAAGCGCGCAGGCACGATTGGTGTGCGCCTCGGCCGCGTGCGGATCACTCGCCACCGCCCGATCGAAGCAGGTCAGCGCCTCCTCGGCGCGGCCGAGATCGAGATGGACCGCGCCGAGATTGCACAGTGCCATCACGTGTCGCGGCTCCCTTGCCACGACCGATTCGAGGATCGGCAGCGCCTCGGTGTGGCGGTCGAGCGCCCGGAGCGCGGCGCCCAGATTGGAGGCGGCGAGCACCGAGGTGGGCGCGACGCGGGCGGCGACCTCGAAATGGTGCAGCGCGGTGGCCGGCTGTCCGCGCCGCAGCGCGATGACGCCGAGTCCGGTATTGGCTTCGAAGTCTTCGGGGGCGAGGCGCGAGGCGGTGAGGTAGGTCTCCAGGGCCGCCTGCATGTCGCCCCGGTCGAGCTGCACGCTGCCGAGCACGCCCAGTGCGAGGACCTCACCGGGGGAGAGGGACAGGAGCGTGTGCAGTTCCGCCTCGCCGGATGCGAGATCGCCCGCGGCGCAGAGGGCCCGTGCCAGCGCAAGCCGCGATGCGTGCTGCGTGGGACGGCCGGCCAGCGCCTGACGATACGCCGCGATGGCTTCCCGAACCGATCCGGCCGCTACCAGCGCGCCGGCGAGGTTGTGCAGCATCTCCGGTTCGCCCGGTGCCGACGCCAGCGCGCGCCGGTACGCGGTGACCGCATCCTCCGGCCGTTCCTGCGCCATCCGGATGTTGCCAAGAGTGGTGAGAGCCGCAGGGAAATCAGCGCGCCAGTTAAGCGCCCGGCGCACCAGTTCCGCCGCGGCCCCCTGATCCCCGCGCTGATGCGCGGCGAGCCCGAGGAGATGCAGGGCATCGGGGTGCCGGGGATCATCCAGGAGGACGCTTCTATATAGAGGCTCCGCTTCCCCGAGCCGACCAGCCTGATGGTGCGCCACCCCCTGCTGCAGGAGCGCACTGAGTCTGGCCGGGTCTCGCTGGGCGGCAACTTGTGATGGCATGCCCTCTGGAAGGCAAGCCGCGTACCGCTCCGACTCGGCTATCGGCGATTGCCCAACTCGTTGTCGGCGAGTCACTTCCCTGCTCGCGTCTCGCCGGCGCTGGGACCTTCCCGCACGGTACAATTTGCCGCCACGAGTACCGCACCCGGCGGAAAGGACCAGACGCCCCCTCAAGTTCGCGGCGGTGTCGCCGATACATCTCTCTGACGGTCACTACGGACCGCTCATCGAAGGACCGGAGCAGGGAAGCCCCGGACCGCAAGACCAGGAGATGTACCCGTATGAAGATCCAGACCAACATCGCCGCCAACAACGCGTACCGGAACCTCGCCACCACCGGCATGGCGCTCGAGAAGAGCATCGCCAAGCTGAGCAGCGGCTTCCGGATCAACCGTTCGGCCGACGATGCCGCGGGCCTCGCGATCGCCAACAAGCTGCGCAGTGACGTGCGCTCGCTCCAGGCGGCTCAGCGGAACGCAGCGCAGGGCTCCTCGATGCTGCAGATCGCCGATGGCGCGATCAACACCATCTCGGGCATGCTCGACCGCCTCAAGGAACTCGCGACGCAGGCCAACTCGGCCAGCATCGGCGCCGAGGCTCCGAAGCTGTCGGCGGAGTACCAGAAGATCACCCAGGAAATCGACCGTATCGTCAACACCACGAAGTACCAGGGCGCCAGCCTGATCAACGGCACCTTCGGCGCGACTGTCGATGCCGCCAGCACCGCCCTCGCGGCGGTCGGCGTGTCGAACGTCAACCTGAACGGCGCGGCCGCCGGGGCCTACACCCTGGCAGCGGCAGCCACTGCGGCGACCATCTCCGGCGCCAGCGGCAGCCAGATCGTCACCGGTATCTCCACCAGCGCGGCCGGCTCAGTGACCTTCAGCAACTTCGGCGTCACGGTCAACGGCGGCTCGAGCTGGGTTGGCGCGCTCAGCCTCAACGGCACCACCGTCACGGTTGGCGCGACCACCACGGCCGACTTCATGGTCAGCTCCAGCGGCTCGTACGGCGCCGGCGGCAACGACCTCGTGTCTGTCGCGGCGGGCAACCTGAACCTGGCCGTCGCCGGCCTGGGCCTCACCACTGGCGGCACGGTCCTCGACACGCAGGCGGCCGCTGCCGCCGAGCTGACCCTGATCGACTCCGCGATCTCCAAGGTGAACGCGGCGATCGGTGACGTTGGCGCGGCGCTGAACCGGTTCGACTACGCGACGGCGAACACCTCTTCGGCCATTCAGAACTTCACGGCCGCTGAGTCCACGATTCGCGATGCCGACATGGCGTCGGAAATGACGACCTTCACCAAGAACCAGATTCTGCAGCAGGCTGGCACGGCGATGCTCGCCCAGGCCAACGCCGCGCCGCAGACGATCCTCAAGCTGATCCAGTAATCAGCCGCAGGTCGAGGGTCGGAAAGCAGGACATTGACGCACGACCCCCGGAGGCCAGCGCATCGGTCCCCGGGGGATCGTCATCCAGCAGGGCCAGGACGAGAGGGAGGTCACCATGGCGACGACATCGGGGACATCGGCCACTCCGGCCAGCGCGGTCACCGGCATCATCAGCGGCATCGACTACCGCTCCCTCATCGACCAGATCATCCAGGCCGAAAGCGCGCCGGCCATCCGGCTGCGCGACCAGGAAAAGAAGTACAACGACCAGCTGAAGGCCTTTGCGACCTACCGGGGACTGCTCGCCGCCGTCCAGACGGCGGCCGCGACCCTGCAGGACGGCACCGCGTTCGACGGCGTCTCCGCCACGACCTCCGCGATCTCGGGTACCCGGGCGCTGCTCAGCGCCAGCGGCGGCCGCACCGCCGCAACCGGCACCTACCGGATCGAGGTGACGGCGCTCGCCAAGGCGCAGAAGCTCGGCAGCACCACCTTTGCCAGCATGAGCACCCCCCTCGCCCTGACCGCCGGCAGCTTCACGCTCAACGGGGCCACGGTCACGGTGGACGCCAACGACACGCTGCTGTCCCTCCGCGACAAGATCAACAATGCCAATACCGGCGCGAGTCCCAGCAAGGTCTCCGCGTCGGTGCTGCAGGTGGACGCGACCCACTTCCGGCTGGTGCTGACCAGCGAAGCCACCGGCCAGGCGGGGATGACCTTCGCCGATGTGTCAGGCGGCATTCCGCAGGCGCTCGGCCTCACCAACGGGAGCAACGTCATTCAGCCGGCCGCCATCCTGGTCGCCGGCCAGGACGCCAGCTTCGCGGTGGATGGCGTCCCCATGACGCGAACCTCCAACACGATCACGGACGCGATCCAGGGCGTGACCCTGAATCTGACCGCCGAGGAGACGGGGGCCATCACCATGGTCACCATCGAGCACTCGGGTGAGCAGGCACAGAAGGCGATGCAGGCCTTTGCCGACGCCTGGAACAAACTGATCGATTTCGTGAAGCAGCAGCAGACGGCGCCCAAGACCGGCACAGCCGCCCCGGCGCTGTACAACGATGGGCTGGTCCGCAGCGTCTCCGGCACCCTGTCCCGGACCCTGCTGCAGACCGTCGGCGGCGCACCGGCCGACCTCTCTACCGCGGGCCTCGCCGGGCTGAGCCTCGGTCAGGACGGGAAGCTGACCTTCAATTCGACCAAGTTCGATGCGGCCTTCAAGGGCCGCCTCAGCGACCTGCGAATGCTGTTCAGTCAGGTCGGATCCGCCACCGATTCGCGGGTGAGCTATCTGACCTCGTCGTCCGCGACGGCGGCCGGCACCTATGCGGTCAACATCACCCAGGCCGCGACCCAGGCCACCCTGCTCGGCACCGGCTTCAGTGGCACCTATGCGGATGATGCGACGCCCGACACGATATCGATCACCGAAGCCCAGAGCGGCGCGACCGCCAGTATCCAGCTCGCCAACGGGGCGACGACCGACACCATCGTCAATGCGCTCAACGCCGCCTTCGCCGCCGCAACCAGGCAGAAGGTCGGCACCGGCACCGTGCTCTACGGCGACGTCGCCGGCACCGTGCCGATGACCGCGACGACCACCTTCGCCTCGCTGCGTGGGGCGGGTGGCGGCAGCTTCGGCGTCGTCAACGGCCAGAGCGTCTCGTACAGCGGCAAGCGGGGCGACGGCTCCACCTTCTCCAGCAGCTTCACGATCACCGATGCCAGCACCAAGACCATCGGTGACCTGGTGAGCCAGATCCAGGCGGCCTACGGCTTGACCGGCACGGTCAGCGTGAGCAACGGGACGATCGTCGTCGAGGACAGCCAGGCACGCACCTCGGCGCTCGACCTGACCATCACCGCAAATAACGAGGGGGGCGGGACGCTCGACTTCGGAGCCTCCTCCCTTCTCGCGACCGGCCGCCCGGCCCTGAGCCTGATCGCGACGAACGTGGGTGGGCAGGTCCAGATCTCCAGCAGCAGCTACGGCAGCACCGCCGGGTTCACGCTGGCCTACACGGCTGGCGGGACTGACGGGACGGCGCAGCTGGGACTCACCGCGGGAACCACGAGCGGCCTCGACGTCCAAGGCACCCTGGGCGGCTACGCGGCGACCGGCAGCGGCCGGACCCTGGTGGGCGCCACCGGCACCGCCGCGGACGGTCTCGCGATCCTCTATTCCGGCACCGTAACGGGCCCGATCGGTGACGCCACCGTCACCCTCGGCACCGGGGCCCTGCTGCAGCGCTCCCTCGACACCTGGCTCACCACCGGCTCCGGCACCCTGGCGA
>Ga0209798_10000644_pt1 | contig 21268 bp, 24 predicted proteins | sample DOMMetBare3Fresh_FD_187475 | JGI IMG/M metagenome (GOLD analysis project Ga0209798, IMG submission 187475) | Wetland sediment microbial communities from St. Louis River estuary, USA, under dissolved organic matter induced mercury methylation -... | ecosystem: Environmental > Aquatic >... | reverse complement strand
TTGCTGGTCCTGGGCGCCGGCCCCATCGGGAACCTCGTGGCCCAGGCGGCCCGGGGCTCGGGCGCCGTCGACGTCATCCTCACCGACGTGAGCGACTACCGCCTCGAGATCGGGGCGCGCTGCGGATTGAGGAACGGCGTGAACCCCTCGAAGTCCGACCTGGGCGGGGAGGTGCGCCGCCGCTTCGGCGAGGGCAAGGCCGACCTCATCCTCGAGTGCGTGGGCGTGCAGAAGACCATCGAGCAGGCGGTCGCGGTCGCCCGCAAGGGAACCGACATCATCGTGGTTGGCGTCTTCGGCGACAAACCGGTCGTGGACATGGGCACGGTGCAGGACCGCGAGCTCCGGCTCATCGGGACCCTCATGTACCAGGAGCCGGACTGGCGGCAGGCCATCGCCCTGGTCGAGTCCGGGAAGGTGAACCTGGAGCCGCTCGTCACCGACCGTTTTCCGTTCGACCGCTACCTCGAGGCCTACCGGCACATCGACGCGAACCGGGAGAAATCCATGAAGGTGATGATCGCCGTCGAGCCTTGACGGCGCTGGCGAGTGCGAGGAGGAGCACATGGATCTGGAGCTCAAGGGGAAGCGGGCCTTCATCACCGGCGGGAGCGTGGGCATTGGCCTGGCGGTGGCCCATGCTCTCGCAGCCGAGGGCGTCGACGTCGTCATCTGCGCGCGGGACGAGGAGCGGGTCGAGCGCGAGGCGATGGCCATCGCCTCGGCCCACGGGGTGAAGACGCTCGGGCTGCGGGCCGATGTCTCGCGAGGCGAGGACATCGATCGGGCGGTGAGGCGGATCGACGAGACCTTCGGCAGCCTCGACATCCTCATCAACAACGCGGGGGCCGGCACCTCCGAGACCATCCTGGAGGCGCCGGACGAGAAGTGGCAGCACAACTGGAACCTGCACGTGATGGCCGCGGTCCGCACCTCGCGCGCCTGCGTGCCGCTCATGCGTCGCCGAGGCGGCGGCGTCATCCTCAACACCGCCTCGATCTGCGCCAAGCAGCCGCTCTTCTACGAGCCCATCTACAACACCACCAAGGCCGCGCTGGTGATGTTCTCGAAGTGCCTGGCCAACGAGCTCATCCCCATGAACATCCGCGTGAACGTGGTGAATCCCGGGCTCATCCTCACGCCCGACTGGATCAGGACAGCCGCCATCCTCGTGAAGGGGACGGACCAGACGGTCGATCAATACCTGGACCGCATCGCCAAGGACAACACGCCCATCGGCCGCTTCGCGACGCCCGAGGAGCTGGCCCACTTCTACGTGTTCCTGTGCTCGCCGCGGTCCAGCTACTGCGTGGGCTCGACCTACTACGTCGACGGCGGCTGGCTCAAGACCGTGGAATGAGGGGAGGAGCAGCGACGCGCGGTGAACGAAAGGAAGGAAAAGAGGGACGAAGCAGTGGTCGTCGCACCGGCAACCTGAATCGATGTACCGGGAGGTATGAAATGAGGATGCTACGTTACGTCATGTGCCTTGTGACCGTGCTCGTCGCGGGGACGGCCCTCGGGCAATCCAAGAAGACCACGTTCTGCGGTACCGCCATCCGGACCCTGGAGAACCCGTACCACGGGACCTGGGCGCGCGGCGGACAGGCTGCGTCCGACGCTTTGGGCTGCGTGCACGTCCTCCAGACCTGCGAGGGCTCGAGCGAGAAGCAGCTCAACGACATCAAGGCCGTCATCGCCAAGTCCGGGAAGGACGCGGTCTTCTGCATCGACCCCAACGAGGCGCCCAACGTCGTCCCCATCGCCAAGGCCCTGGATCAGGCGGGCGTCTACTTCGTGACCTGGTGGAACAAGCCCGACGACGTGAAGGTCTGGAACAATCCCCACTGGGTGGCCCATATCGCCTTCGACGGCATCAGCGCCGGCGAGTTCACCGCCAAGGCGCTGTTCGAGAAGATGGGCGGCAAGGGCAAGTTCGTTGCCATCCAGGGCATGCTGGCCAACAGCACCGCCATCGACCGCTTCAAGGGGCTTCAGAACGTCCTGGCCAAGTACCCGGGCATCCAGATGGTCGCCCAGGACACGGCCGAGTGGGAGCGCAGCAAGGCCTTCGAGAAGATGAAGAGCTTCCTCGTCGCGAACCCGGACGTGACGGGCGTCTGGGCCGCCAACGACAACATGGCCATGGGCGCCCTCGAGGCGCTGCGCGCCGCCGGCCTGGCCGGGAAGGTGATGGTGACCGGCGTCGACGGCATCAAGGAGATGCTCGACGCCGTGGCCGCGGGCGAGGCGGCTGCCACCGTGCTCAACGACTCGTTCTGGCAGGGAGGGATCGGCCTCTCGCTGGCCTACGCCGTCAAGACCGGGAAGCTGGATCTCAAGACCATCCCCAAGGAGAAGCGTCAGTACTTCGCCAGGGCCGTCGAGGTCGACCAGGGCAACGTCAAGGACATCATCAAGAAGTTCTACGGCGGCACCGCCCCCAAGTACGACTGGAACGACTACTACGCGAACTACGTGCGGCCCATGCCGTGACCGCGAGGGGCCCCGCGCGCGGGGCTCCGTCCCATCAGCGAGCGTCCGGTGGCCGGGGACCGCGCCCTTCCGTGGGGCGCGGGCCCCGCTCCCCGGCCGTTGCAAGGCAACCGAAGGGAGCATGCCATGGAACGAGTACGCATCGGTCTGGCGGGCGCCGTGCACCCGAACATGCCCGGCGACGACACCGGCTTGTACGCGATGGTCATCGACCGGATGGCGGCGCTTTCCGGCTCGCTCGGGTTCGAGCTCTCCGTGCTCCGGGAACCGCTCCGTTCCGAGGACGACGGGCGGAGGGCCCGCGACTTCATGGACGGGGAGAAGGTCGATTTCACCCTGCTCTTCAACGCCAGCCTCCCCTACGGGCGCGTGATCCTGCCGCTCGCCAGGGTGAAGAGCCGCCTCGGCCTGTGGTCGGTTCCCGAGCCGACCCGCGACGGCGTCCTGCAGCTCAACTCGTTCTGCGGAACGAACATGCTGGGCTCGATCGTCGGCAACTACCTCCGCCATCACCACATCCCGTTCAAGTGGTTCTACGGCTTGCCCGGGTCCGAGCCGTTCCTGGAACGGCTGCGGGTGACGTTGCGCGCGCTCAAGGCCCTGAAGCGGCTCGCCACGACTCGCATCGCCCAGATCGGCGGCCTGGCCGATGGGTTCGAGAACATGTACGTCGACGAGCGTCTGCTCGAGAAGCGCTTCGGGACCTATCTGCAGACCCGCTACTCGGTCGAGGAGATCGTGGCCCGCGCCGAGAAGTTCCCGGAGGGCGAGGTGGCGGCCGAGGTCCAGAAGATGCGGGGGGAAGGTGCGCTCGACGCTCGCGTGCTCCGCAGCGAGCACGTCGACCGCTCGACCCGGGTGTTCCTGGCGCTGCGCCAGTTCGCCCGGGAGAACGGTTTCGACGCGCTGGCGCTCAGCTGCTGGAGCCGCTTCCAGCAGCTCTACGGCGTGGCGGTGTGCGGGGCCATGAGCCGGATGAACCAGATCGGCGTGGTCACGCCCTGCGAGGGCGACGTGACCTCGGCGGTGATGATGCTGGCCCTGAACGCCATGAACGATTCCCGGGCCGCTCTCAACGACCTCGTCGCCTTCGACGAGGAGGACCGGAGCTTGAACCTGTGGCACTGCGGGGTGGCCCCGGCCTGCTGGGCGGACTCGGGCGGCGTGACCTGGGACAACCACTTCAACATCGGGCGCTACGCCGGCGAGCACTGGCAAGGCGACGGGGTGGTCGCGAGCATGAACTTCCGGCCCGGGGCCGTCACCGTGGCCGCCTTGAACGACGAGCTCGACAATCTCTTCCTCCTCACGGGCGAGGTGATGGAGAAGCGCGGCTACGCCGGCAGCAGTGGCTGGGTCAACCAGCTTCGACTGAACGGGCAGCCCGTCGACCTGCCCACGCTCATGAACACCATCGTGGTGGAACGGGTGAACCACCACTACCCGACCGCCTTCGGCGATCTCACCGCCGAGCTGAACGAGCTGGCGGCCTGGGCCGGGGTCTCGGTGCTGAGCCCGGTCCCCTACCGAAGCTACCTCCAGAACCCCCTCCCGCGCCCCCCGGCGCGTCTCGCCCAGGTCCCGTGAAAGGAGAGCCGCCATGCGCGCCGTGGCCGTGACGGAGTCGCGGAAGGTCCGGGTGGTCGAGGTGGAGCGGCCGGAACCGGGCCCGTACCAAGCGCTGGTCGAGACCGACACTGCGGTGATCTGCAACGCCACCGATCGGAAGCTGGTGGCGGGGCACTTCCCGGGCGTGGAGAAGTACCCGCTGCTGCTCGGCCACGAGGGGACGGGCGTCGTCCGCAAGGTCGGCCCCAAGGTGCGGAACTTCGCGGTGGGTGACCGGGCCATCGGAGGGCTCGTGCTCGAGCTCCCCGGGAGCGGCTATGCGAGCGGCTGGGGCGGATTCTGCGAGTACACGCTCGTCAACGACCATGACGCCATGGTGGCGGACGGCGTGGCCGACGAAGCGCACGGCTGGCGCGAGGTGTACGAGATCCAGCGGCGTGTGGACCCCGACATCCCGAAGGCCGAGGCGGCGCTGCTGTGCACCTGGCGCGAGGTATGGGGCGCGTTCGGAGACTTCCACCTGGAGCCCGGTCAGGACGTTCTCGTCTTCGGGGGCGGCCCGGTGGGCCTCTCCTTCGTCAAGCTGGGCAAGCTCGCGGGGCTGGGCTGGGTGGGGGTCGTCGATCGCTGGGCCCCCAAGCGCGCGCGGGCAAAGGCCCTGGGTGCCGATGCGGTATTCGATGCGGAGGATCCCGCCTTGGAGGACCTGACCCGGAGCCGCGGCCGGCCGCTCGACGCGGTGGTCGACGCGGTCGGGAGCCCGCGCATCCTGAACCGGGCCTTGAAGCTCATCAAGCTCGGCGGGTCGGTCTGCGTGTACGGGGTGGTGGCCGACCCGGCCTTCACCGTGGAGAAGGATCTCGGCCCCTTCAACTTCAACCTCCTCGTGCACCAGTGGCCGACGCGGGCGCGCGAGCGTGCCGCCCAGGGGCCGCTTTGCGATCTCATCCGGCAGGGCCGGCTCGCGGCGGGGGACTTCGTCACGCACGACTTGCCGGTCGAGCGCGTGGGCGAGGCCCTCGAGGCGATGGCCGCCGGGGAGGTGCTGAAGTGCCTCTTGCGCTACTGACGCAGTCGATCTCCAGCACCCCGGGGACGTCGATGCGAAACGCGACGCCATCGTCCGTCCCGACGACCTCGATCCCTTCGCAGCAGGTTCCCGGCGCGCATTCGCGGCCCGGGCCCCATGTCGAGCGTCGAAAGAAAGGATCGAGCGGCGCAGACCGGGCCTTTTCCCACGTGGAAGATCTGTCGCTCGCAGCGGACACGGCGCGGCCTGCGCGAAGCCCTACGACGTCGACAACCGAAGGACGGCGAGGAAATCGCCCGGGGTCACGAACCGCACGCTCTCATATGCCCCGAGCGCGAGCATGTGCCGCCGGTCGAGAGTCACGACCCATCTGGCTCTTCCGCCGAGCGCCGCCGCCACGTACTTGTCATCCTTCGGGTCATCCGCCACGACGTGCACGTCCGGCGCCGGCTCGACCCGCTCCGCAGCTCCGACGAGGGCTTCCATGAGGCTCGCAGCGATGCGCTGGACGCCGGCCAACGCCCCCCGCCGAAGCTTGTCGCGCGCGAGCACTTCGCGGTACTCGGCTTCGATCTCTTGGGTGATGACGACCTGGAAGGCGCCAGCGGCCGCCGCCGCGAGCGCGATGCGCGAGGCGGAACGCGGATTCTTGGTCCAGACGGCCGCGAGGATGACGCTCGCGTCGAGGACCGCCCTCACCCGGGCTCCCCTACCTCGTGCCGGACCTGGTCCGCGAGGCGCTCGGCCTCCTCGTCGCTGAGGTTGCCCGGCGGCAGCTCCGCAAGCAGCCGCTTCAAGCGGGCGCGTTCGTGCTCGCGAATCACCTGCTTGGCCTTCTCCTCGGCCGCCTGCCGCAGGAACTCCGAGGGCCGCTTCTGCTCGAGCTTCGCCGCCCGACGAACGAGCGCCCGGAGCCCCTTGGTCGTCCGGTAGGTCTCGACGGTCTTCGTCGCCATGGGCCTTGTGTTACGCCTGTCCATAATCGGAATGCAAGGGCCTGCAGGCACCGCGGCGGTCTTCAAGCGCTACAGCATCGTCGAGGAGCAGGACCTCAAGGCGGCCGTCCAGGTGCTGAACCGGGCCCGGAAGGCAGCCGAGTCAGGACAGGCGTCGTCTGGACACGAAATGGACACGGTTGACCAGAAGTGAGAATGGAAGCACGAAGCCCCCGCCGGCGAGTTCTGGCCAGGGCTCCGGAAAGACTGGTTGCCGGGGCGGGATTGGAACCCGCGACCTTCGGGTCATGAGTCCTTACCCATGGTGCGGGCAGACGGGCGTGGTGGTTGCGGTTTCCATTGCAGCACAGGGGTTTCGTGAAAGAGCGAGATCACGTGAGTCGACAAGAAACGACGTGATCGGACGTCGGAATGGTCGCGGTTTGGTCGCGGTTTCGTGGGTCGCGAACCCGACATCCCGCCCGCAGGACCCAGGCGCTGGCCTACTGCCCCAGCACGATATCCAGCCCGGTGAGCACGAGCTCGGCTGCCTCTTCGAGACGAGCCTGTTGCGGGTCAGGCCGTCGCCCTGGGCAATCACCACTTGGACCGCCCGGTGCCGTTAGTCTCTGCGGGCCGCCGCGGCCGCAATGGGGGCCCTGCTGTCCTCCTGACGTCGGAGGGCGCCATCGGCCGGCGCGGGATCGTCCGCCCGGCCGGCCGATGGACGCGGCCGCCCGGTCTACAGGCCGGAACAGCCAGGCGGGCCCGCGGCGTCGATTCGCCGGGCCGCGCCAGCAGGGACCATCTGCACGGCAATCGTCCTCGCCGGCACCGTGCCCTCGTTCCGCAGCATGTGGACGTGGGTCCCGCCGTGGTCGACGAAGGCCATCCCCGCCGTGTAGAGATGCGGCGTGCAGGTCGTGGCGTCCCCCTCGTAGGCGGTGACCGCCCCGTCCGTGACCACGATTAGGCTGTGCCCAGGGTGGGAATGCCACCCAGTGGTCCCGCCCGGCGCCCAGACGTTGTTCTGGACGTAGAGGTCCGATGAGCCCTTGGTCCTCTGGACCGACAGCCAGAACCTCCTTTCGTCGTCGTCGTCGGCCTCCTCGCCCTTGCTCCCCGGGAGGTCCATGCGATTCCTCACCTCGAAGCTCTCGAGGCGCCCCAGCGCGATGGTCGTGCCGCTGAATCCCGAGGCCGGCGTCGCTCGGGCGATGCCGACCCAGAACGTCGCTCCCAGGACCACGCTGCCGACCGCCATCATCCACTTCGCTTCGTTGCGCATCTTCATCCTCCTTCATCGGCTCCTCCGGGAGCCGTGTGCGAACCTGGTAGGCGCGGGCGCACCGGTCGACCACGGCGATCGACGGCGTCGGGTGGCCGCCCGGGGCGCGCCGCCGGATGCCGCTGTTTGCCGCGGCCCCCGGCCGGGGCTACCATCGCCTCGCCGGGCTCTTTCCATGCCCGGTCACACCGGAACACCCATGAACGGCCCCACTCCATCGCCACCAGCCGGCGACCGCTCGCCGGCCGACCGACTCGACTCGTGGAAGGAGATCGCCGCCTACCTGCGCCGCGACGTCACCACGGTCCAGCGCTGGGAGAAGCGCGAGGGCATGCCGGTGCACCGCCACCAGCACGACAGAATCGGGTCGGTGTACGCCTTCCGGTCGGATCTCGACGCCTGGGCGAGGAGCCGGACTCCCGCGGTCGGTTCCGCCCAGGCCAACGACGGGCCCGGCGACGAGGACCCCACCGAACGCACCGCCTCCGATGGGCAGCGCAGGAGCGAGGCCGGGCCCCGCCCTGCCCCCTCGACGGCGCCTCCCCTGCCCGCACGGCCGCGCACCTGGGCCCGCGCTCTCACGGCGGGCGCCGCGCTGGCGGTCCTGGCCGCCGCGCTGGGGCTCTGGCAGCTCCGCTCCCGCGAGCCCGGCTGGCGCAACCCGCTCGCCGGCGCCAGGTTCCAGACCCTCACCGACTTCGCCGGCATCGAGCAGGCGGCGGCCCTCTCCCGCGACGGGCGATTCGCGGCCTTCCAGTCCGATCGCGATGGGCGGATGGACGTCTGGGTGACCCAGATCGGCACCGGGCAGTTCCAGAACCTGACGCGCGGCGCTGCGCCGGAGATCGTCAACCCCTCGGTGCGCGCGCTGGGGTTCTCTCCCGACGGAGCGCTGGTCACCTTCTGGGCCCGCGGGCGCGGCGGGTCGAGCCAGCCCGACATCGGCGTCTGGGCGGTCCCGCTCCTCGGGGGACAGCCGCGGCCCTACCTCGACGGGGTGGCGGAATTCGACTGGTCCAGCGATGGGGCCCGCCTCGCCTTCCACACGCCCGGGCCCGGCGATCCGATGTTCGTGCGCGACTCCTCCCCGTCCTCGGAGGCCCATCCGATCTTCTCGGCGCCGGCGGGCCTCCACGCGCACTTCCCTGTCTGGTCTCCCGACCAAGCCTTCCTCTACTTCGTCGAGGGGGAGCTGCCGGATCGCCTGGACCTCTGGCGCATCCCGGCCGGTGGAGGGACGCCGGAGCGGATCACCCACCACGACGCGCTGGTGAGCCACCCGGTGTTCGTGGACGGGCGGACCCTGCTGTACCTCGCCACCGACCCCGACGGCTTCGGTCCCTGGATCCACGTCCTCGATCTGGACACGCGCACCTCCCACCGCGCCAGCGTCGGCGTCGACCGCTACACCTCGCTGGCGGCCAGCGCCGACGGGCGGCGCCTGGTGGCCGCCCTGGCCGGTCCGAAGAGCGCGCTCTGGCGGGTGCCCCTGGCCGGCGCCCGGGCCGAGATGTCGACCGCCCGGCGGATCCCGCTGACGACGGGCAATGGATCGTCGCCCCGGCTCGGCCCGGGATACCTCGTCTACGTCTCCTCGAAGGGCACGAGCGAGAGCCTCTGGAAGCTGCAGGACGGCCTCGCCACCGAGCTGTGGAGCGCGCCGGAGTCGCGGGTCCTCGGCGCGCCGGCCATCCGCCGCGACGGGCAGCGCATCGCCTTCTCGGTCCGGCAGGGCGGGCAAACCCTGCTCTGCGTGGTGAACGCCGACGGGTCCGATGCCCGCATCGTCACCCGGGCGCTGGCGCTGCGGGGTACCCCCGCCTGGGCGCCCGACGGCACGGTCACGGCTGCGGCGGTGGTGGACGGAACGCCGCGCCTGTTCACGGTCCCCATCGACGGCCGCTCGCCCGCGCCCTTCCTGGCCGAGCCATCGGTCGACCCGGTGTGGTCGCCGGGCGGCGACCTGGTCGCCTTCTCCGGGGCCGACGTCGGAACGACATTCCCGGTCCGGGCGGCGAGGCCCGACGGCAGCGCCCACCCCCTGCCGGCGCTGACGCTCACCCGCGGCGCCAGGCACCTCGCCTTCCTGCCCGAGCAGCGAGCGCTCCTCGTGCTGCGCGGGGGCATCCGGCACAAGAACCTGTGGCTCGTCGATCTCGCCACCGGCGCCGAGCGCCAGGTGACCGACCTCGCGCCGGACTTCGACCTCCGGGACTTCGACGTGTCGCCCGACGGGCGGGAGCTCGTCCTCGAGCAGGTGCAGGAGCACTCAGACATCGTGCTCATCGAGCTGGCCCGGCGCCCCTGATGCAAGCGCACCGGAGATGAGCACGCCGGCCAGGCCGGGCGGACGCGCCGCGGGCGGCGCCGTGAGCCTCCGGCGCGCGGCGCTGGCGACGTGGGTCGTGGCGATAGGCGTGGCCGCAGCCGGCGTGGTCGTCACGGGCGAGCCCAGCCGGCTCCGGCTGCGCCTGCCGGGCTCGCCCGAGTGACGTTGGGATGGACGTCGCGCCGGGCGGCGTCGTCGAGCAGCAGCTCGACCGAGCGGCATCTGGACGCTTTACTAAAAGTAATACCCGAGGCACGAAGCCCCCGCCGGCAAGTGCTGGCGAGGGCTCCGGAAAGACTGGTTGCGGGGGCGGGATTTGAACCCGCGACCTTCGGGTCATGAGTCCTTACCCACAGTGCGGGCAGACGGGCGTCGTCGTTCTGGTTTCGTTGCGGCAGAGCGGCTTCGTGAAAGTGCCGAGTCGACGGGAGTGGACGAGAAATGACGTGATCGGACGTTGAGACGGGCACGATTTGGGCGCGGTTGGGTGGGTGGCCAACCCGATGGTCGGCGCCCCCCTCGGGGGTGTGCCTGCGGTATGGGCGCAGGCTGCGGGCAGATGCTAGGATTTCAACATGGCGCGCTCGCCAGAAGACCTTCGCCGCCTCGCCAAGGAGCTCGCGGCTCTCACGCCCGAGGAGCGCGCGCGGGTCCTCGCTGAGTCGGCGCGCGATCACCTCCGGCCGCCACCCGCGGACTTCACGCCGCCACTTCTGACCGGCGGTACGCGGCGGATCGGCGGGGACCTCCGCCGCGAGAGCCTGTACGGCGACGATGGCCGCTGAGCCGGTCTTCATCGACACGAACGTGCTGGTCGCCGCGACGGTGGAGACCCACCCGAGCCACGCGACGGCTGTCGCCCTCCTGGCCCGCCTCATCGCCGACCAGGCACCGCTCGCCATCAGCGCGCAGTTCTGCAGGGAGTTCCTGGCGGTCCTCACCCGACAGCCGGTCGAGGGCCGGACCTTCTCAGGGGACGAGGCCCTGCCGCCCTCGCGCGGTGGCGCTCGTCCTGACTTGAACCACGGCGCCGGAGATGGGCGAGATGCGAATATGGGCCGCGAGACCGAGCCGCCCCTCCCGGCTCACCGGCTGATCCTGGTCGAAGGCACGAGCGACCGCGTCGCGCTCGAGACGCTGGCCCGGCGGCGCGGGCTGGACCGCCCCGCCATCGTCGTGCTCGGCGGGGCCCACGCCGTCGCCAACCATGCGCGGCGGACGCCTGGCGGCGTCGAGCTGGTCGCCCTGTGCGACGCGAGGGAAGAGCGGGTGTTTCGCCGCGCGGTTGCCCGGGTGCACGTCTGCAACCCGGACCTGGAGAGCGAGCTCATCCGGGCGCTCGGCCCCGAACGCGTGCTGCGGATCATCGACGCCGAGGGCGAGCTTGCCTCGTTCCGCACGCTGCAGAGGCAGCCAGCGCAGCGGCGACGGCCGCTCGAGGCGCAGCTGCTACGATTCCTTGCCGGTCGCGCCGGCAACAAGGAGCGGTACGCGCGGCTCCTGGTCGAGGCGCTGGACCTCGACCGCGCGCCCGCCGCGCTCGACGCCGCGCTCGGACGCCGCTGAACGCCGGGAGCCCGCCCTGCTCCGGCAACCGCCGGCAGAGGCGCAAGACGCTGTTGCCCGGGCGGTTACCGCGTCGCGGGTCAGGAGCTGGTGGCCTGCCACGGCCGCGTGAGCTCCGATGTAGAAGTCGGGGAACGGCGTCATGCAGCGCCCCTCCGGGCCGTCGGTACGCGAGAAAGCTCCTCCCCGCCAGGAACGCTGCCTCGTATGGCGGCGGATCGCGACGGAGTCCTCGGCGAACACGAGCGGCTCTATGACGAGCACCGACGCGTCCGCTGCACGAGCCAGCCATCGCGTTCGCAGACCACTCGCCCCACCTGGGGTCCTTCGTGGCCACGTCGAGGACGCCCCTGCTCTCGACGAGGACGGCCGTCAGGCCTGTCGCGTGAGCGCCATGATCTCATCCGTGGTCATCTTGACGGTCGCCCTGCCACGCAGGCGCCCCACCGCGGCGGCACCACGCCCCTCGCGCCGCGGGGCCCTGACTCGCCGGATGTGCACACCCTTGGCGTCCAGCCCGAACTCCACTTCCGTGCCCGGCAAGAGCCCAGCCTTCTCGCGGATCTCCACGGGGATGGTTACTTGGCCTTTGCTCGTGATGCGCATGAGCGCCTCGACCTACCGCCCCAGCACGATGTCCAGCCCGGCGAACACGAGCTCGAGCTGCTTCTTCGAGATGCGGCCGACTCGCTCCGTGAGGAGTTCGCGGTCCACCGTGACGATCTGCGAGACGTTGGCGACGGAGTCCTTGGACAGCCCCGTGCTCCTCGCCGCCATGAGGACGTTGCCGGGCGCCTCGGTCCACTTGACGTTGCTCGTCAACGGAACGCATACGACCGTCGCGACGCGGCTGCGGTTGAGGGCGTCGCCCTGAACGACGAGGACGGGGCGCCGGAATCCCGGACCTGAGCCCACCGGGTCGGGGAGGTCGGCCCAGCAGACGTCCCCCTGCGCGATCACCACTCGGATCGCTCCAGCGTGCGCCGCGCGGCCGCGGAGGTGAACTCGTCCGGCCTGGTGTCGAGCTTTGCGGCCAGCCGGTTCATGGCCTCGGTGATGGCCTCTGGCTCGTGGCGGGCAACGTACTCGGTCACGGCTTCCCTGTAGAGCTCGCTGCGGGACTTCTTCAGGCGCCGCGCGAGTCGCTCGGCTTCACGGAAGACGGCGTCGGGGAGAGAGATGGCCGTTTTCATACTTCGGGTATAACTCACCCTTCCCTGTCCGGCAACCAGCGGCGGCCACACGACGGCGCCAAGTGGTATACGGGGTGGCGGGGTATGAGGAACGGGGCGTGCGCGGCCGGAGTCCTCGATTTCGCGCGGGCCAGGTTCAGAGGGCGTTCATGGGCCAGGTCTCGACGGCGCGTCTCGTTGTCGCTGCTCTCTTCATCGGTGGTTCCGGATGTGCAAGCGTCCCGATGGCAGAGAAGGAGGACGACTCGGCGGCCAAGATCTTCAGGACCGGGCCCAAGACGGCGAACGTCTACGTCTACCGCGCGTCGAAGCTGCCGCTGGCCATCAAGTACCCCATCGCTCTCGATGGAGAAGTTCTGGGCGAATTGCCGGGCTCCACATTTATCGTTGCCAGCGTCCCTCCTGGTCCCCACACCGTGTCCGTCTCGACGGAGACTATCAAGGCCCAAGGGTTCCTCGCCAAGGCGGGCAGAAACTACTACGTCCGGGTGACCCACGCGATTGCCTGGACGTCGCCAGCTGCGAACCTCACGCTGATGGCGGACGAGGACGAAGCTCAGGCGGACATCAAGGGTTGCAGCCTCATACGTGTGGCGCTGCCCGCTGACGGCGGGCTCTCCGCGGCGAACTCGCCGCCGCGGCTCGCATGGAAAAGCTTCGTGTCGAGGTCTGGCCGTTTCACCATCTCGTTCCCAGGTGAACCCAGGGAAGGATCGGTGCAGATGTCGCTTCCGACGGGCGACACGCATGCCGACATGTACCTCGTCGAGACGACACAGGCCGAATACAGCGTCGCGGTCGCATCGCTTGTCTCCACATCGCCTGCGGTCCAGGCACCCGGTGCGTATCTCGAGCGAGCCGTCGACACCATGGGGCGCGCTTGCACGCTGATCGCGGAGAGGACGTTTGCCGTGGCCCCCCCTGCCATTCAGGCCGATCTGGACTGTAAGCGAAAGGGCAGGATCAGGGTCCGACTCATCGTGGCTGGGACTCGCCTGTATCAGCTCTTAGTTCTAGCGCGGGGCGGTGAAGTGCCCGCCGATGCAGACGAGTTCCTGGCGTCCTTCGTGGCGGAGATGTGATCTCGAAGCTCATTGGTGTCGAGGTACCAGGCCAGGCCCGCGTGGTCATCCAGCGCGGCGGCAAGGTCGGCGAGGTCGAGTCAGGACCCTCTTGCGGCGCGGCATGGCAACGAGACTACGCCGGCTCAGGAGCGCTGGGCGAACTCCTGCCTCCTTCGTGGGCCTGCGGCCCATCGGCAGCGACCCTGACCTGCTTGACTCAACCGGCTATGCTCCTTAGCCGAGGCTCTCACGATCCTACACATTCTTGCGGCGGCATCTCCGGCGTGATCCCCTGCGGGGATGCGCAGGAAGAAGCGTGAGAGCGCGCCGCAGCTGTCGGTCGAACTGGACGGGGCGGAGCTGGGCGACGAGCGTCTGACCCGCCGCCTCGGCCTTCCCGAGTCGGTGGTGGCCCGATTCTCCGGCCACCGCACCGCGGCGGTCTTCAAGCGCTACAACATCGTCGAGGAGCAGGATCTCAAGGCGGCCGTCCAGGTGCTGAACCGGACCCGGAAGGCAGCCGAGTCAGGCCAGGCGTCGTCTGGACACGAAATGGACACAGTTGACCAGAAGTGAGAACAGAAGCACGAAGCCCCCGCCGGCAAGTGCTGGCGAGGGCTCCGGTTTTGCTGGTTGCGGGGGCGGGATTTGAACCCGCGACCTTCGGGTTATGAGCCCGACGAGCTACCTGGCTGCTCCACCCCGCGTCAGGTGTTGTGGGCGAGGCGGGGTTGTAGTCCCCAAGGCCGCGCGGGTCAAGCGGTTTCGCCGCGCCGGCGCGGGTTCGGCGGCGCCGTCATGCCCGGTGAACGAGCCTGAGGGCGGCGCCGGGAACGACGAACAAGGCGGCCAGCGCCACCATGGTGGCGCCGGTGGGAAGCTGCCAGATCCACGAGAGCGCGTAGCCGCCCGCGGCGGCCACGACCCCGAGGCCGGTGGCGATGGCGAAGGCGGGGCGCAGCCGACCCGCGACGAGCAGCGCCGCCGACGCGGGGATGGTGAGGAACGCGAACACCGGCAGCGCCCCGAGGGCGCGCGCCGAGACCGGGATGGCGAGCCCGATGGTGGCGAAGAGCACGCCGTCCCAGAGCCTCGCCCGCATCCCCATGGCCTCGGCCGTCTCCCGGTCGAAGGATGCGAAGACGATCTCCTTCTGGAATACGGTGTGCACGAGGGCGCAGAGCAGCGTCACGGCGAGGAGCACGAGGACGTCGGAGAAGGGCACGGCCACGGCGTTCCCGAAGACCATGGCGTTGAGGTCGTGGGCGGCGTGGATGAGCCGGTTCGCCCCCAGGACGACGAGCGCGCCCGCGACCACGTAGCCGATGCCCACCCCGGCCTCGGTGGGGAGGCGGCGGCCGGACTCGAGCGTGCCGAGCGCCAGGGCCCCCGCCACCGAGAAGAGGACCGCCACCGCGAGCTGCACGCCGGCGTGCTCGACCTCGACCCCCATCCGCTCCTCGACGAGGAGCGCCACGATGAGCCCCAGTGTCGAGAGCTGCGTGAGGGCAGCCGAGACGAACACCGTGCGGCGGAGCACGACGTAGACGCCGAGGAAGCCGAGCAGCGCCCCGGCCACCACCGAGGCGAGGAGCGGGTCGCGCCAGATGTCGCGCGCCGCCCAGAACTCCGCGAAGCCGGTCACGGCCGCCCTCCCCCGTCCGTCGTCGGGTACACGAAGCGCCGCCCGCCCTCCTCCCGCACCGCCACCTCCCGCCCGTAGAGGGCCGAGAGCGCCCGGGGGGTGAGCATCTCGGCGAGCGGGCCGACGCGCCACAGCCCCTGCGCCTGGTCCACGAAGGCCAGCGTGCCGGCGTAGTTCGCCACCGCCTCCAGCCGGTGGGACACCATCACGATGGCGAGCCCGCCCGCCCGGTGCAGCTCGCGCAGCAGGTCCATCGCCGACAGCTCGGCGGCAGGGTCCATGCCGCTCGTGGGCTCGTCGAGGGCGAGCAGCTCCGGGTCCGAGGCGAGCGCCCGGGCGATGAGCGTCCGCTGCCGCTGGCCGCCGGAGAGCGTGCGGAACGAGCGGTGCTCGAGGCCCCCGAGCCCCACGCGGGCGAGCGCCGCGCGCGCCTTCTCGCGCCCTTCGGGAGCGATGGTCCGCCCCGGTCCGGCCCGGGGGACCCGTCCCATGAGGACGACGTCCCCGGCGGCGAGCGGCCAGAGCGCGTCCACGTGGTCGCGCTGCGGCACGTACCCGACGCGCAGCGGCGCCGGCTGCTCCCTCCTTCCGGTCACCGGCGGCAGGATGCCGAGCAGCGTGCGGAGCAGCGTCGTCTTGCCGCCGCCGTTCGGGCCGACGATGGCGAGGAAGTCGCCTGCCGCCACGGCGAGCTCCACGCCGGAGAGGAGCGGGCGGCGCCCGTAGCCGATGGTTGCGCCTGCGAGGGAGACGAGCGGCTTCACGCACGCTCCGCCTCGACGACGAGCCGCACGAGCTCGCCCAGGTAGGCCTGGTAGGTCCTCGCGGCGTCGGTGCCGCCCACGTCGCCGGGAATGGTCACCAGCCTGGCCCCGCCGTGCTGGGCCACCACCGAGGCGCTCTTCGGGTCGTAGTAGTTCTCGACCAGGATGGCCTTCACGCCCTCGGCCTTCACCACCCCGACGAGATCGGCGAGGTGGGAGGGCGGCGCCGGCACGCCGGGCCTGGGCTCGACGTACCCGGCGGCGACGAGCCCCGACCAGTCGAGGAAGTAGCTGAGCGTCTTGTGCTGGGTGACGACCTTCCTGCCCTTGAGCGGGGCGAGCTCGGCGAGCCAGCGCTTCTGGTCCGCGTCGATCCGCCGCCGGAAGTCGGCGAGCCGCGCCGCGTACGCCGCCGCGCCGGCGGGGTCGAGCGCCGCGAGCCTGGCGGCGATGGCCGCCGCCACCTGCTCGCCGCGGTGGGGATCGGCGAGGAAGTGTGGGTTTCCGGCCGGGTGCAGGTCCCCCTGGCTCCGGTCCACCGGCCCCGTCGGCACCTCGAGAACGTTCACGGCGGACGCCGCCGTGAGCCGGCGCGGTCCGCCGGGCTGGATCGCGGCGTTCCGCGACTGGTTCACGAGCGGCGGGAGCCAGCCCACCTCCAGGTCGAGCCCCACGTCCAGGAGCAGGTCGGCCTGGCGCAGCTTCACCGCCAGGATGGGGTTGGCGTCCACGAAGTGGGGGTCCTGGATGCCGCGGGAAAGACTCGCCACCTCGACCCGGTCGCCCCCGACCTCGCGCGCGAGGGCGGCGAGGCCCTCGGTCGTGGTCACGACCTTGAGCGCGGCGGTGGCGGGAGCCGGGAGCGAGGCGAGCGCGAGAGCAGCGAGGAGCGCGGAACGGGAGATCATGGCCGTCCTAGAAAGGGTGGGCGCCGTGGACGCCGATGGAGAAGTCGAGCGCGAGGATACCCTCGAAGCCGCGGGCGCCACCGGGAAGGTCGTCGAGCGTGGCCTGGAGCCTGAGCCGCATGAACTCGCTCGGGAACCAGGTCCCGAGCGCCGAGTAGCGCCGAACCGCCTCTCCGGCGCCCGCCGGCGACCGGTCGTACCGCGCGCCGGCGTCCCAGTACGCGCTCGGCCGCCAGACCGCCTGGACGTAGCCCCCCGCCTCGCCCTGGCTGGCCGGCTCGCCGCGCAGCCGCGACCCGAAGACCTCGCCCTGCACGGCGAGGTAGGCCCGGCCCGCCGGCGGCCTCAGCTTGAGGTGGAGGTCGGCGCCGGCGAGGTCCCGCCGCGGGTCGGGGCCCTGCCCGTCGAAGAGCGCGGCCGAGAGGCCGAAGCCGAGGGTGGCCGACTCCGAGAGCTCGAAGTACTGGACGAGACGGGCGAGCGGCGTGAGCTGCGGGACGGTCGAGGCGGCGGGGCTCGTCTTTTGCCAGGCGAGGTGCAGCTCGGCGAACCAGGGCAGCGGCGCGAGCCAGGAGAGGTCGAGGCCGGGGCCCTTCAACGCGTCCGCCGCCACGAGCCGCGTGAAGGAGAGCGGCTGGTCGGCGAAGTCCTGGACGTGCGGGTGCTGGAGGTTGAGGCGTCCGAAGAAGCTGCGCAGCGTCCCGCCGCGAGCCTGCAGGCCCCACGGGAGCGAGAGGGTCGTGACGTAGGCCTCCTCCACCCCGGCCCCCTCGGTCGAGAAGGAGAGGAACACGTCGGCGCGCGCGTACGGATCCACGACCGCCTGCAGGGCCAGCTCCAGCTCCTGGAAGACCGGGGTCACCTTCCCGGCGTACCCGACCGGCCCCGACGGCGGCACGGCCGCGGTCGCGCCCGGGCTGTCGTAGGCGAGGGCGCCGCTGCCGGTGGCGGAGACGTCCGGCAGGAGCAGGAGCCGGCCATACGGGCTCCCGCCCTTCGCGCCCTGCGCGGCCGGCTCCGCCGCAGGCGCGGCCGGCGCCGCCGCGGCGGGGCTCGCGCCCAGCTCCTTCGCGATCTGCTCCTCGAGCCTCCTGCGCTCCTCGGCCTCGGCGGCCGCGGGCGGGGCGGGCGCCGCCTGTCCGGCGGCGACCGCGAGGAGGCACGACACGACGAGTGAAACCATGCGATTCACCTCGGCGCGCGACGGCGCGCCCACGGCGGTTCCCTTGGGGGAGGGGCTGCTCCTCGCGCTACGCGAGGGGAGGCGACTGGCCCGGGACGGCGCCCTGCGGCGCGCCCGCGACCGGCGCCAGGCGCGGCGGCGACGGGACGAGCCGAGCGTGGACCGTGGGCGGCGCGACGGCCGGCCTCTCGTCCCGCGCCGGCTCGCCGCCCCTGGTGACGCAGGCGGCGCAGGCGTGGCTGCCGAGCGCGCCGCCGTGGTGGTGCGGCGCCGCCGCGGTCGCGAGGACGGCGAGGACTCCGACGAGTGCCAGCGCGGCGCGCATTTCGCCGAGGAGTCTCGTGGCCGGAGCGGCGGGTGTCAAGCGAATCGGGGCGAGCCGGGCCCGCGGCAGGCCCGCCTACAGGATCTGCTGGAGCTTCATGGCGAGCCCCATGTCCCCCTGGATCTTGAGCTTCCCGGACATGAAGGCCATCTGGGCGTTCATCTTCCCGTTCACGATGGAGAGGAAATCCGCGTCGGTGGCGGCCACGGTGCACTTCGGCGCCGCCGCCACGCCGGCGGCGATGACGCCCCCGGGCCGGGTGCAGTCCACCGACCACTGGCCGCCGCCCGGGCCGGAGATGTTGAACTGGTAGACCGCGTTGATCTTGGAGACGACGTCCGGCTTGTTCTTGAGCTTCTCCGGCATGTGCCGCTCGAAGACGTCCTTCACGCTCGCTGCCTCGCCCATGGCTCGTCGCCTCCTCGATCGATTCGGGAATCAGCCACATAGGTAGTGGCGCGGTCCCGGGGTGTCAAGGCGGCCCGCCAGCCGGACGGCGCCCTACTCGGCGTAGAAGCCGTCGAGGATGGCCTTGTACTTCTGGCTGCAGAACTTCCGCTTGACCTTGAGCGTGGGCGTGAGCTCGCCTCTCTCCTGCGTGAAGTCGTTCGGCAGGATGGCGAACGCCTTGATGCTGGCGTAGCTCGCCTGCTTGGCGTTGAGCGCGTCCACGCTCTGCTGGATGCGCGCACGCATCGCCGGATGCCCGACCAGGGCCTCGAGCTGCATCTTCGCGTCGAGCCCGGTGTCGGCCGCCCACTTCCGGGCGTTCTCCTCGTTCAGGGTGACGAGCGCCGACAGGAACTTGCGCTGGTCGCCGTGCACCATCACCTGCGAGATGAGCGGGTCGCCCTTCATCTCGTTCTCGAGGTTCTGCGGCGCCACGTTCTTCCCGCCGGCGGTGACGATGATGTCCTTCTTGCGGTCGGTGATGCGCAGGCAGCCGTCCGCCGTCAGCTCCCCGATGTCTCCGGTGAGGAGCCAGCCGTCGCGCAGCGTCTCGGCGGTGGCCTCGGGCTTGCGGTAGTACTCCTTCATCACCCCGCCGCCTCGCACCAGGATCTCGCCGTCGTCGGCGATGCGGATCTCGGTTCCGGGAACGGGCGGGCCCACCGTGCCGATGCGGTTCTGGCCGGGACGGTTCACGCACGTGCCGGCGGAGGTCTCGGTGAGGCCCCAGCCCTCGAGGACGGTGAAGCCGATCAGGTGGAAGAACCAGTTGATCTTGGGCGAGAGCGGCGCGCCGCCGGAGACGAAGAGGCGCATGCGCCCTCCGAACCGCTCTGACAGGGCCTTGGCGAGCTTGGGGAAGACGAGCTTCTTCCCCATGGCGAAGGCGAGGCCGCCCCGCTCGACCGGGTCCCCCTTCACCTTGCCGTCGGCCCAGACGTCGAAGCCCTGCATCGCCATCTTGAAGAGCTTGCCCTTGAGGCCCGGGGTGGCGAGCCCCTTCGAGACCACCGCGTTGTAGGCCTTCTCGAAGATGCGCGGCACCGACGGCATGACGGTGGGCTTCACCTCGCCGGCGTTGTCCACGATCTTCTCGAGCGATTCCACGAAGGCCGCGGTCGCCCCCTCGGCGAACCACACGGCCTCGATCACCTTGGCGAAGGAGTGGGCCATGGGAAGGAACATGAGGATGAGGTCGTCGGCGCGGATGATCTGGATCTGCGCCACGGCCTCGGCCTCGTACACCCAGGCCCCGTGGGTGATCACCACGCCCTTGGGGTTGCCGGTGGTGCCGGAGGTGTAGATGTAGCAGGCGGGGTCCCCGAGCCCGATGGCGGCGAGGCGCTCCGCGTGCGCGGCGGGGTGCGACTTGCGCCACTCGGCCCCTGCCTTCTCCACATCGGCGAGCGTCCGCTCGTCGCCGAGCGGCGAGCCGGTGAACCGGACGACGCCCTTCAGCGCCGGGAGCTTGTTGCGGACGAGGCGGATCTTCTCCGCCTGCGCCTCGCCTTCCACGAAGATCCAGCTCGCCCCGGAGTCGTCGAGGATGTACTGGCACTCGTGGGCCGGGTTGGACTGGTAGATGGGCACCGTGATGGCCCCCGCGCCCAGGATGCCGACGTCGGCGAGGATCCACTCGGTCCGGGTCTCGGAGAGGATGGCGACGCGGTCGCCGGCCCGCACGCCCAGCGCCGCGAGTCCGTCCGAGACGTCGCGGGCTCGCCGCGCCATCTCCTGCCAGGCGACGTCCCGCCAGGCCCCGTCCCGCTTCTCCTTCACGGCGGCGTTCGCCCCGCGCCGCGCCGCCTGGGCCTCGAACAGCTCTACGAGGTTCCTGTGCTTCGCCCCTTGCCTCGCGACCTCGGCCATGGTCCTCATCTCCCTCTCCCTCGCGTCACTTCGTCTTGGCGAGGATCTCGCGCGCCACTGCCTGGTATCGCCGCTCCTCCGCCGGGTCGTAGGCCCCGGGCGGCGCGGCGATGGCCTTCTCCAGCTGCGAGCGCGCCTCCTTCGGATGACCTTCCTTGAGGTAGAGCTCGCCCAGGTACACCCGCGCCCGCACGTTGCCCTTGTTCCGGCCGAGCGCCATCTGGTAGCGGATCTCGCTCCGCGCCGGGTTGTACTTCGGCCAGGGCAGCTCGTAGTAGAAGCGCCCCCAGGAGGTGTCGATGGCCCCGCTGTCGAACTTGGGGTCGATCTGCTCGGCCTTGGAGAGCCGCTCGGTGTACTTTCCCTCCATCCCCTTCAGGAGCGCCGAGACGACGCCCATGGCGAGCGAGTAGTCGCCCACCCCGGCCGAGGCGTAGAACCAACCCTCCACCTTCTTGGGGTCGGCCTGCGCCGCCCGGTCGCCGTAGTCCCAGCCGAGCTTCCCGAACCGGCTCTTCTCGGCCTCGGGGAGCTTGGTGTCGTCGGCGGCCCACCAGTACCAGCGTGAGACGCGCCACAGCACGCCGTAGGCGTTCGGCGCCAGCTTCTCGGCCGCATCGAGCTTCGCCTTGATCGCCTCGAAGCTGCCGGGGG
>Ga0209798_10000643_pt1 | contig 21286 bp, 17 predicted proteins | sample DOMMetBare3Fresh_FD_187475 | JGI IMG/M metagenome (GOLD analysis project Ga0209798, IMG submission 187475) | Wetland sediment microbial communities from St. Louis River estuary, USA, under dissolved organic matter induced mercury methylation -... | ecosystem: Environmental > Aquatic >... | reverse complement strand
AGCGATCCTCACCGACTGAACCACGACGGTGACATCGACGAACACCGGACGCACCCCGGCCCCGGCCGCCAGCGCAACGGCCCGGGTCAGCAGGTCGAGGCTGTCCGCCCCCTCGAACCGAGCGTCGGAGGAAGGGAAGTGCGTCCCCATGTCACCGAGATTGGCCGCCCCCAGCAACGCGTCGGTCACCGAATGGGCGACGACATCACCGTCCGAGGTGGCTTCCACCGCCGGCGCTCCGGGAATCGGACAGCCACCGAGCACCAGGGACCGCGTTCCGCCGAAGGCGTGGACGTCGACGCCCCAGCCGACCCGGAGCATTTCAGCTCTCGACGGGTTCGAACTTGGGCAGCGCCTTCTCCAACCGCCGCACGGACTCCTCGTCGTCGACTTCGAGAGAGAACGACAACTCCGAAGTGAGGGTCAGGCGGGCCTTGGACAGCATTCGCTTGAGGGCCGGCGAGATGCCCTTTGTCTGCTGGGCGAAATTGAGGTCGCGGACGACTTCGGCCACCTGGAAAATATCCCCAGACGTCATCTTCTCATTGAGGACCTTGTACCAGCGGCTCCAGTTGGCGCCTGCCTCCTGCGGCTCGTCCTTGAGGACCGCCAGCACCTTGCGGGCCTCGGTCTTGGAGATGATGGGCCGGATGACCTCGTCGATCTTGTCGACCGGGACCATCACCGTCAATTGTTCGGTGGCGATGTCGAGGACGTAATAGTCGCGCTTCTCGCCGCCGAACTCCTGCTTGAGGCGTTTGGCGATGGTGGCGGCCCCGTGCTGGGGATGAACCACCTTGTCACCGACGGTGTACTTGGAGACCGCCTTCGACTTCTTGGCCGGGGCGGGTTCGGGAGCAGGCTTGGCCACCACCTTGACCGGTGCCGGCTCAGGGGTGGGAGCAGCGGTGACTGGCGCCGGTTTGGCAGACTTGGCCGGCTTGTCGGCCGCAGCCGCCTTCTTGGCGGGTTTGACCACAGGCGCGGCCGGTTTGGCGGACTTGGCCGCGGGCGCGGCCGGCTCGGCAGATCGGGCCGGCTTGGCCGCAGCCACCGCCGGCTTGGCAGGCTTCGCCGCAGCCGCCTTCTTGGCGGGTTTGACCGGGGCCGCAGCCACCGCCTTCTTGGCGGGTTTGACCGGAGCCGCAGCCACCACCTTCTTGGCTGGTTTGGCGGCGGCTTTGGCCTTGGGCGCGGACTCAGGCTTGGCTTTTTGGCTGGGCATCGAGACCGGAGTGTACCCGACGGCCATCTCCTCAGTAGTAGCTCGGCGTCCAGTCGTCGACCGCTCCGAGAAGGCGGTCGAAGTAGTGCCTGATCTGGTTGGCACGGGCGTTGCCGATTCCGTCGACCGCCTCGAGCTGGATGGGATCTGCTCGCAGCATCTTCTGGAGGGTCGGGAACTGTGACATGAGCTCATCCCGTACCGACTCGGGCAGACGACCCACCTTCCCCAGGATCCGCACGCCGAGCGGTTCTGCCGGGTCATCCAACTCCCCGAAACCCACCGCCCGGGCCACCCGGGTGGGATCGATGAGGTCGTTCTCCGGCATCCCCCGTAATGCGGCCAGCGCCAGTTGCACCGCCCGCGGCCGGCGGGGACGGACGTAGTCGCGCAGGGTGGCCTCCGTCAGGTATTCGACCCCCCGCAACAGGTCGTTGAGCTGGACCGAGGCGATATGACCCTCGTCTCCCAGCGACACGGTGAGCCGACCGATGGCAGCCCCGACCCGGCGCACCATCTCGGCTCGCTGGATGAGTGTCACCACACTCCGGTAGGTGACGAGATCGGCCACCTCGACCTGGGTCAGCAGCGACTCGGCCTCGTCGAGCTGGCGGCGAAGCCGGTCGAGGGAGAGCAGTTCCTGATTGACCCGCGCCGCGACGGCGGCCGGGCTGGGCAACTCGATCTTGTGCTCATCGATGTAGAGAGTGGCGACGTGACGGCCCTCGCTGACGGCGACCACCGGGCGACCGGTCTGGATGGCGATCCGCTGGGCCGTCCGGTGCCGGGAGCCGGTCTCGTCGGTCGGTGTCTCCGGATCGGGGACGAAATGTACGTTGGCCGCCACGATGGCCGAGGCATCCGAGTCGAGGACGATCCCACCATCCATTTTGGCGAGCTCGGCGAGGCGGGCCGAAGAGAACGGGCTGCGCTGAAGCCGGAACCCTCCGCTCGAGATCTGGTCGATGTCTTTTCCTGAGCCAAGGACGATCAGCGCCCCTTTGCCCATTTGAAGGATTCGTTCCAGACCCTGTCTGAGAGCAGTTCCCGGCGAGAGCCGCTCCAGGGTGTCAATCTCGAGATTGAACGCCACCGGGCGAGGCTATCAGCTTGGTGACCCCGATGCGGAAAGACCAAGCTCGGACAGGGCCTCGATCAACCGGAGTCGCTCGAGCGGCCGGACCACTCGAGCCACTCCCAGCCGGTTGGCCTCCTCCGCCCGACGTTGGGCAAAGGGAACCGGACGCACCTCACCCGACAGACCCACCTCCCCCCAAGCTGCCACCGAGCCGAGCGGCCGGTCGAGAGCGGAGGAGGCAAGGGCCAGTGCCACCGGAAGGTCCGATCCGGGGTCTTCGATACTCCACCCGCCGACGACGTTGACATACACTTCGAACTGCCCGAGTCTGATCCGGCAATGCCGGTCGAGCACCGCCAGCACCTGGTGGACTCGGGTCGGCTCCAAACCTCGCACCGCCCGCCGGGGTTGGGGAGCGGAGCTGGGCACCACCAGCGCCTGGACCTCCACCAGGATAGACCGTCTCCCCTCCACGGTCGGGAACACCACCGTTCCGGGCACATCGGTCTGCCAGTCGGCGAGAAAAGCCTGTGATGGATCGCTGATCGGCACCATCCCTTCCGACTCCATGTCGAAGAGCGCAACGACATGGGTGGGACCAAACCGGTTCTTGAAGCTCCGCAAGGCCCGGAACCCTCGATCGGGGTCTCCCTCGAGCGAGAGCACCACGTCCACCATGTGCTCGAGCAGTTTCGGACCGGCCAGGCCTCCGTCCTTGGTGACATGGCCGACCAGCACGGTTGCCACCCCCTGGCTCTTGGCGTGCCTGGCCAGACGGGCGGCCGACTCGCGCACCTGGCCGACCGAACCGGGGGCGGAGTCGAGCTCTTCGACCCGCACCATCTGGATGGAGTCGATGACGATCAGGTCGGGCCGGCACTCGTCGGAGGCAGCCAGGATCTTGTCGACGTCGTCCTCGGCCACCAACAGCACCTGGTCGCCTCCTACCCCCAACCGGTCGGCCCGCAGCGCCACCTGCTGGGCCGACTCCTCGGCGGTGGCGATCAGAACCCGACCACCCCCGGCGGTGATGGCCCCCGCCAGCTGCAACAGGAGCGTCGACTTCCCGATGCCCGGCTCACCACCGAGCAGGATCACCGAGCCCTCCACCACCCCGCCCCCGAGGACCCGGTCGAACTCGGGCATCCCGGCGGGACGGCGGCTCATGTCCCCCACCGTCAGCTTCGAGACCGGCTGGGCCTGCGGCCCGGGCCCCGACCTGGTGTGCTTGGGGCGGGCCGTCTCCACCAGCGGGGTCGACTGACGGCACTGCGGGCAGAACCCCATCCATTTGGGAGATCGGTAGCCACAACTCTCACACAGGAACATGAAGCGATCGTATCGACCGTCACCGACAGAAACGACCGGTGGGAGGGAAGGCGAGAAGAATCCCGGCGAACGCGCTCAGGACCGGGCGGAGCGGCGGATCGACCAGACGACGAGGGCAACCAGCAGCCCGGCCAGGACCAGACCGCCTGCAATGCTGGCGGCGGTCCAGGGTTCGGCGATCCTCACCAGGTCGGTTGGCATTGTGTGGCACAATACCCTCGCCCCCTGGGAGAACGATGGCCCGCAACGTTTGTGACAACTGTGGATCGGTGGTGACCGGCGAGGAGTTCTGCCCGAGCTGCGGCAGCTGGATCGACCCACTGTCCGGGGAGGCCGGCCAGGCGGGCGACGAGGAGTTCCATCTCGGGTCGGGCCCGCCGGCCGACTTCGATGACCAGCCGGCCCGCCTTCCCCGTCAGGAGATCCAGTGCCCCTCCTGCGGATCGACCAACCCGGCCACCAACCGCCACTGTGAGGAGTGCGGCGCCCGTCTCGGCCAGAGCTCTCTCCCTGTGGCTCCCCGGCCGGCGGTACAGGCGACTGCCGGGGTCCGAGCGGCGATGGCGCTCGCCGCTCTCTTGTTCGGCATCGTCCTCATCGCCATCCTCTTCAACTCGTTCGGAGGCGACGAGACGACCACCACCATTGCGGCCGGCGAATCCACCACGACCACCACGCCCCCGCCGGCCCTCATCAACGTGATCAACGTCACCTGCTCGGTGGAGGGGTATAGCGGGCTCGACTGCGACAACCTGATCGATTCCGGTGACGGCGAATACCAATTCAACTGGGACGCCCTGGCCGGTACCGCCCAACAGGTGGTCATCACCCTCACCTTCGACCAGCCCTACCGGGTGCAGAGCATCGTGTGGGAGAACCTGCCCGACGGCGACCGTTACTACCAGAACTACCGGGCCAAGGCGCTCACGATCAGCGACAAACAACCGACCGGGTTGCCCTTCCCGATCGAGTTGGCCGACACCCCCGGCCCCTCGACCTACACATACATCGCGGTCAGCACCTCGGTGCTGGAGATCACCGTCACCAACGTGTATGCGGCAGAAGAGCGCCAGGGCAACGTGTTCTCCGACTTCGCCATCCAGCAGATCCAGGTGATCGGAACCCCGGTCATCGGAACGCCGACCACGATCGGCGCCACCACCACTACCGGCGCCTGATCAGCCGGCCGGTGTGAGGTCGGCCGGAAGGCGATCGACCCCCCGGAAGATGAGGCTGGGGGTGCGGGGCAGGCGATCCGCCGCCACCTCGATGGAACCAACCCGCTTCGCCAGTCGCTCGAGGGCTACCTCCAGCTCCACTAGTGCCAGCGGCGCCCCGACACAGAAGTGGACCCCGGCTCCGAACGAAACATGGGGGTTGTGGCCCCTGTCGAGCACGAGGCGGTCGGCGTGCTCGAACACCGACTCGTCCCGATTGGCCGATCCCAACAGCAGACCCACCTTGGATCCCCGGGCGAGCTCCACCCCTTCCCACTCGAGGTCCTCCAGCACCCACCGCTCGAACATCTGCAGCGGCGTGTCGTAGCGAAGCATCTCGGCGGCGGCGGTCCGGACCACCCCGGGATTGCGCCGGAGAGACTCGAAGGCCTCCGGATCGGCGGCGAGGGCGAGCACCGCGTTGCCGATCGCCTGAACGGTGGCCTCGTGCCCGGCATTCAGGGTGAGAATACAAGTGGCGACCAGTTCCTCCTCGCTCAGGCGGTCGCCGTCCGCCTCCGCCTCGAGGAGGGCAGAGGTGAGGTCATCGCGGGGATCGGCCCGGTGGTCGGCCAGCAACCCCCTGACGTACTCGGCGAAGTCGACGATGGCGCGTTCGGCGGCATCACCCTCGGCCTCGGTGCAGGCCTCGTCGAACACCCTGACGATGGCATGTGACCACGACACCAGCCGCGGCTGGTCGGCGGCGGGAACCCCGAGCAGATCGGCGATCATCGTCAGCGGGATCGGGGTTGCATAGTCGGAGATCACCTCCATCGAGCCCCGTTCCAGGGCGACGTCGAGCACCTGATCGGCGGTGGCGACGAGTCTGGCCCGATACGACTCGGAGGCTCGTTTGCCGAAGGCGTTCTGGACCAGACGCCGGATCCGGGTGTGGGCGGGTGGTTCCAGGTCGATGAAGGAGCCCCGCACCAGCCTGGTCCAGGTCGGGTATCGGGACGGGTAGATCCGCTGGTAGGTGGCCGGATCGATCGCCTCGGGCGAGACCGCCGACCGCACGTCGCGCCCGAACCGTCGATCGCGGAGGATGGCGGAAACATCGGCATGGCGGGTGAAGAAGGTCAACCCCCAGGTGTCGTCCCGGAAGACGGGCGACTCCCGTCGCAGGACGGAATAGGTCGGATAGGGGTCTTCGACGAATCCTGGATCGTAGGCGTCGAAGGTGACCGCCGCCGACGGGGCGAACGTCACCGACTCACCCCCTCGACCGCGAACGGACGCCTCAGTGGTCGCCCTTGCTCCACGGGATGCCCTCGGCGGCGGGCGGCCGCAGACGTTGGGTCCCGAACAACAACACCGCCAGCACCGTCAGGTAGGGGGTGATCTTGGGCAACTGATCGGGAACGCCGGACGTGGTGAAGTAGGCAAACCCGATGACCAGGGCCACCGCCAGCGACACCCCCAGAGTAAGCCACTTCTTGCGGGTGAAGGCCCGGATGGCGAGGAAGACCAGCGCCACCGTCACCAGCAGCAACAGGGCGTGGGGGGCATCCTGGTCACGGAGCCGCAGCGTCTCGGTGAAGCCGAACAACAGGGCGCCGAGCGCCGACCCGATCGGGCGCCAATTCCCGAAGATCAAGGTGGCGAGACCGATGAAGCCCTTGCCCTGGTTCTGTCCCTCCTTGTAGAGACCGGACAGTTCGATGGCCAGGAATCCACCACCCAGGCCGGCACACGCCCCCGAGATCAGAATCCCCCAGTACTTGTAGAGATAGACGTTGACCCCCAGCGAGTCGGCGGCCGTGGGGTGCTCACCACAACTGCGGAGCCGGAGACCGAACGCCGTGCGCCACAGCAGCCACACCGTGAACGGCACGGTGAGGATCATCAGCAGGGTCATCCAGGACATGTTGGAGAAGAACCCGCCGAGGATCCCTGCCAGATCGGACACGACCAGCCAGTTCTTGTCCTCGACGGCGCCAAGGGCGTCCGATATCAGCGGGACAGAGAACTTCGAGAGACCGACCACGGTGGGCGACTGTGTGATCGATCCGCCTCGATCGGGGAAGTGGATGTCGGACAGGAACCGGGTGATTCCCGGGGCCATCAGGTTGACGGCCACCCCGGCGATGACATGGTCGACCTTGAAGGTCACCGTAGCCAGACCCATGATCAGGCCCCCAAACACACCTGCCACCGCCGCCGCCGCCATCCCCACCCACGGGCCGCCGATGATGGTGAACATCGCTCCCGCCCAGGTGCCGAGGATCATCATCCCCTCCAGACCGATGTTGACGATGCCGGACCGCTCGGCAAACATCCCGCCCAGGGCGGCGAGGAGGATCGGGATCGACCAGGCCACCGCGATCGACCATGTCCCGCTCGAGGTGAGGTCGGTGGTGGGGAACCGGGCCACATCCTGCACCAGCGAGATGGCCACCAGACCCGAAAGGCCCGAGATCAGCCAGCGATTGCGGCGCGACCAGTTCCTGGGGGCGGTGGTCACAGTGCCACCTCCGGAACCGCCGCCGCCGCCTTCCTTACCGCATCCGCCAACCGGCGGCGCTCCACTACGGCAAAGGCGATCACTGCGCTGAGGATGATGACACCGGTCATGATCGTGACGATCTCACGGGGTGCATCCCCCTTGATGGCCAGCACCCCCGAAGCTCTCTCCAGCCATCCGATCAGGAAGGCGGCCAGGGCCACCCCCACCGCATGGTTGCGGCCGAGCAAGGCGACGGCGATCCCGGAGAAGCCGAGGCCGAGGGCGAACCGGAGGTTGTAGTTGTGGTCCGCCCCCAATAGTTGACCCAGACCCACCAACCCGGCCACGGCGCCGGACATGAGCATGGCGATCACCGTCGTCCGGGCGGGAGGAACCCCGCTCGCCTCGGCCGCCATCGGGTTGGCCCCGGTGGCGCGCAGGTCGAACCCCAGCCGGGTCTTGTTGATGATCAGGTGGTAGAGGATCCCGACCGCGATCGCCACCAGGATGAACCCGTGCAATTCGACCCGTTTGATCTCACGGGTGAACAACTCGAGAAACCCATTCAGCCCGGGGACCCAGCCACTCTCGGGGATGTCGGCGAGTTGGGTGTCGAGTGAGACGTCCTCGATCTTCCACGCCGAGAGCAGGTAGGCGACGATCCCCGACACGGCGATCACGTTGAGCATGATCGTCGAGATAACCTCGTGGACGTTGCGGGTGGTCTTCATCAGACCGGCGATACCGGCCCAGGCGGCCCCGACCACCATCGCCGTCAGGACGATCACGAGGACGTGGAGCACCGGCGGCAGGCTGATCACCGAGCCCACCGCCGCTCCCATGAAGGCACCAAGCACGTACTGGCCCTCCACCCCGATGTTGAAGAGCTTCATCCGGAAGCCGATCGAGACGGCGATCGCCGACAGATAGAGGGCCGTGGCCCGGTTGAGCGCCTCGATGTTGGTCTCCAGCCGGGTCCCGTATTCGATCACCGCCTTGAAGGCCGTGATCGGGTCGGCATCGCTGATGATCAGAACGATCGACGACAAAGCGAGGGCGACGACGGCGGCGATCACGGGGGCGGCCAGGGCGTACCCGATTCGTTTGATCATGCCTCGCCCTCCATCGCCACCGCGCCGGTCATGTGACCACCGAGAAGCCGGGGGGTGACCGTATTCGGATCCAGTTCCGCAGTGATGACGCCACGCAGCATCACCACCAGACGATCGGACAGGCCGATCAATTCATCGAGGTCGGCCGAGACCAGCAGCACTGCCAAACCCGCCGCCCGTGCCTTCTTGAGCTGCTCCCACACCGCCGCCTGGGCACCGACATCGATGCCGCGGGTGGGGTGAGCGGCGATCAGGAGCTTGAGCGAAGCCGACATCTCGCGACCCACGATCATCTTCTGCTGGTTCCCCCCCGACAGCGCCCGGGCGGGGACGTCGATCGACGGGGTGCGGACGTCGAAGTCTTTGACGACCTGGTCGGCCCGTGACCGGGCGGCCTCCTTGTTGATCCACATGCCCTTCACAAACGGCGCCACGCTCTGCTGGCCGAGCATTGTGTTCTCCCACAGGGGAGAGTCCAGCAGGATCCCTCTCCGGTGCCGGTCTTCGGGGATATAGCCCATCCCCGCCTCCCGCCTGCGGCGAACCGACCAATCGGAGATATCGGCACCCTCCAGATGGATCCGACCTTCAGCAACCGGGGTGATCCCGAGCAGCGCCTCGACCAGTTCGGCCTGGCCGTTGCCTTCGACACCGGCGACACCGACGATCTCCCCGCGATGGATCTTGAAGGACACATCCCGCAGCCGGGGGCTGCCGTCGGGAGCGTTCACAGACAACCCGTCGACGGCGAGGACCTCGACATCGGTCACGGTTGCCTCACGGGTGGCGGGGCTGGGCAACTCGGCCCCCACCATCAACTCCGCCAGGTCGTGGGTGGTCACCTCTGACGGCTTGACCGTTGCCACCGTCTTGCCCCGCCGCAGCACCGTGATGGTGTCGGCGATTTCGAGAACCTCGTCAAGCTTGTGGTCGATGAAGAGGATGGTGTGGCCTTCGGCCTTCAACTCGCGCATGTTGCGGAAGAGTTCTTCGACCTCCTGGGGGACCAGCACCGCGGTCGGCTCGTCGAGGATGAGGATCTTGGCTCCCCGAAACAGAACCTTGATGATCTCGACTCGCTGTCGTTCACCGACCTCGAGCGACTCCACCAGATCCCCCGCCTCGATAGTCAGACCGTACGACTCGCCGACCTCTTCGAGATGGCGGCGGGCGGCGGCGAAGTCGATACCGCCGGGTCGTTTCGGCTCCGACCCGAGGATCACGTTCTCGAGCACGGTGAGGTTGTCGGCCAGCATGAAGTGCTGGTGGACCATCCCGACTCCGGCGGCGATGGCGTCCTTCGGTGAGCGGAACTTCACCTCTTCGCCGTTGACGAGCATGCGACCTTCGTCGGCCGGTTGCATCCCGTAGAGGATCTTCATCAGGGTCGACTTCCCGGCCCCGTTCTCCCCGCAGATGGCGTGGATCTCCCCTTGCACGACTGCCAGGTTCACATCCTGATTGGCGATGACGCCAGGGAACCGTTTGGTGATTCCGATCAGTTCGACTGCCAGGTTTTGGGCCACCCGCGCTCTCCTGCTGTGTGATCTGCCGATCCGCCCTGATATGACCGAAGGCCCCGGATACCCGGGGCCCTCGGCACTCTAGCTTTGGTTGGACGGCGGTGCCGTTCAGCCCTCGACGGTTGTCGGAACGACGATCTCGCCGCTGACGATCTTCGCCTTGAGCTCCTCGAGCTGGTCGACGATGTCATCGACGAACCCGCCCGTGGTGGAGTAACCCACGCCGTCGACCGAGAGGTCGAAGACGTTGGGGCCGCCCGTGAAGGTGCCCTCGAGGTGGGCCTGGATCGTGTTGTAGACGGCGACGTCCACCCGCTTGAGCATGGAGGTCAGGATGTACTCCTGGACGTCCGCACCGGCGGTGTTGTACTGATCGGAGTCGACCCCGATCGCCCACACCTTGGTGTCGTTGGCCTCGGAGTACTCCTTGGCGGCCTGGAACAAGCCGGCCCCGGTGCCACCGGCGGCGTGGTAGACGATGTCGGCCCCACCCTCGAACATCGACTGGGCGATGACCTTGCCGGAGGCAGGATCGTTGAACCCGGCGAAGTCCGGCGGCTGGGTGACGTACTGGATCTCGATCTCGATGTCGGGATTGACGGCCAAGGCCCCGGCGACGAAGCCGGCCTCGAACTTCTTGATCAGGTCGATCTCGACTCCACCGATGAAGCCGATCTTGCCGGTCGTGCTCTTGAGGGCGGCGGCAGCGCCGACCAGGAAGGAGCCCTGCTCCTCGGCGAACACGAGACCTGCCACGTTGGGGGCGTCCACCACCGAGTCGACGATGGCGAAGTTGACATCGGGATTGGCGGTGGCGACGGCCAGCATCGGGTCTGCGAACAGGAACCCGACCCCGAACACCAACTCGTTGCCGTCACCGGCGAGCAGGTTGAGGAGTTCCTCACGGTCCGATCCGTCGGCGTTGGCCGATGCCTCGGACGGGAGGATCCCGAAATCGGTCTCGGCCTTGTCGAGACCGGCGGCGGCGGAGTCGTTGAACGACTGGTCACCACGGCCGCCGATGTCGAACACGAGTCCGATCGGGTGGGCCATCATCTCCGTCGTGCTCGGGCCGGCGGTGGTGGCGGGAGCGGTCGTCTCGGTGCCCCCGGTGGTTTCGGTCGGAGCGGTTGTGGTTTCGGTGCTGTCGCCGCCACAGGCGGCCAGCACCAATCCCAGCACCGCAAACAGCGCCAGAAGGCGAGTAGTGCGTTTCATTGGTTCCTCCCAATGTGGGTTTTGGTTCGATGTAGCAGGCGTCCCTGCCATCGACAACGATAGCGAAGGATTACGCCACCAACGCCGAACAGGCCGTCACCGGCCCGGACCGCCTACTGGTTCTCGGCCATCTCCATCGGGGGAGTGTCGGGGGTTTCGATCGCCTCGAAGGTCAACTCGCCGTTCTCCTCGTCGAAGCCCACCAGAACGGTGGATCCTGCCCGGTAGTTGCCCAGCAGCATCCGCTCCGACAGTGGGTCTTCCAGCATCCGTTGCAGGGCGCGACGCAGTGGCCTCGCCCCCAATTCGGGGTCGTACCCCTTCGTTCCCAGGAAACCCTTGGCGTCGTCGGTCAACACCAGGTCCAACCCGCGGGTGGCCAGTTGCTTGCGAATCCGGACCAGCATCAGATCGACGATCTGCTTGACCTCGTCGAGCAGCAACTCGTGGAAGACGATGACTTCGTCGATGCGGTTGAGAAACTCCGGTCGGAAGTGCTTCTTGAGCTCCTCGTGGACCTTCTCTCGCATCTTGTCGTAGGTCTCTCGATCGTCGTCCTGGCGGAAACCGATCGACTTCTTGCGGAGGTCGCGGGTCCCCAGGTTGGAGGTCATGATGATCACGGTGTTCTTGAAGTCCACCGTCCGGCCCTGGGCGTCGGTGAGACGGCCGTCCTCCAGGATCTGGAGAAGTGTGTTGAACACATCGGGGTGGGCCTTCTCGATCTCATCGAAGAGAACAACGGAGAAAGGCTTGCGCCGAACCGCTTCGGTCAGCTGCCCGCCCTCGTCGTAGCCGACATAACCGGGAGGCGAGCCCACCAGCCGCGACACGGTGTGCTTCTCCATGTACTCGGACATGTCGAGTTGGATGAGGGCGTCCTCGTCGCCGAACAGGAAGGCGGCCAGCGCCTTGGCGGTCTCGGTCTTTCCCACGCCCGACGGGCCCAGGAAGATGAACGAACCACTGGGCCGCTTGGGGTCCTTGAGCCCGGCCCTGGTGCGCCGGATCGCCTTGGACACCGCCACGATTGCGTCGTGCTGGCCGATGATCCGTTCATGGAGTTCCTCCTCCATCCGGACCAGCCGGGCGGTCTCCTCCTCGGTGAGGCGGTGAACCGGGATCCCGGTCCATTGCGCCAGCACCTGGGCGATCTCCTCCTCGTCGATGACCCAGGTCGACTCGCCACCCTCTTCCACGAGTCGCCGCTCGACCACGGCCCGCTCTGAAGTCAATCCCTTTTCCGAATCCCGGAACTGGGCGGCCCGCTCGTATTGCTGGGCCTGGATCGCCTCCTGCTTCTGCTGGCGGATCTCGACCAGCTTGCGGTCGATCTCGACGAACTCGGGGTTGTTGCCCGAGCGGCTGATCCGCATCCGGCTCCCCGCCTCGTCGATGAGATCGATGGCCTTGTCGGGAAGGAAACGATCCGAGATGTACCGGTCGGCCAGATTCGCCGCCGAAACGATGGCCTGGTCGGTGAACCGGACCGAGTGGTGCGCTTCGTAGCGATCCTTGAGCCCCAACAGGATCTGGATGGTGTCGGCGATCGAAGGTTCGGCCACCTGGACGGGCTGGAACCGTCGCTCCAGTGCCGAGTCCTTCTCGAGATACTTGCGATACTCCTCGAGCGTGGTGGCGCCGATGGTCTGCAGCTCTCCGCGCGCCAGCATCGGCTTGAGGATCGAGGCGGCATCGATGGCCCCCTCGGCCGCCCCTGCCCCGACCAGGGTGTGGATCTCGTCGATGAAGATGATGACGTCGCCCCGGGTCTTGATCTCCTTGAGGACCTTCTTGAGGCGCTCCTCGAAGTCTCCCCGGTACCTGGAGCCGGCCACCAATGCCCCCAGATCCAGCGTGTAGAGCTTCTTGTTGGTGAGGGTCTCGGGGACCTCCCCCGAGATGATCTTCTGGGCGAGGCCTTCGACGATGGCGGTCTTGCCGACGCCGGGCTCACCGATCAGGACGGGGTTGTTCTTGGTCCGGCGGGAGAGCACCTGCATCACGCGCTCGATCTCCTTGGTCCGACCGATGACCGGGTCGAGCTTGCGTTCCCGGGCGGCCTGGGTGAGGTTGCGACCGAACTGGTCGAGCACGGTGGAACCCTGGCTGCCAGAGGTCGCTTCGCGAGCCGAACCGGCGCCGGCTCCACTCTGCGGCTCTTCGCTCTCGCTGCTGGTCGGGCTGGACAGGAGCTGGATGACGGTCTGGCGGACCCGCTGCAACTCGGCGCCGAGTTTCTGCAGGACCTGGGCCGCCACCCCCTCTCCCTCTCTGATCAAGCCGAGGAGGATGTGTTCCGTCCCGATGTAGTTGTGGCCGAGTTGGAGGGCCTCGCGCAATGACAGCTCGAGGACCTTCTTGGCCCGGGGGGTGAAGGGGATGTGCCCGGTGGGCGCCTGCTGGCCCTGCCCGATGATCTCGACGACCTGTTCACGAACCCCGCTCAGGCTGATGCCGAGACTCTCCAGCGCCTTGGCGGCGATGCCCTCTCCTTCGTTGAGGAGGCCCAAGAGAATGTGCTCGGTCCCGATGTAGTTGTGATTGAGAAGTCGGGCCTCTTCCTGGGCGAGAACCACCACACGACGAGCCCGATCGGTGAACCGTTCAAACAAGGCCAACGCCTCCTCGTGATTCCAATCGCTCGGCCGGAACTATACAGAAGGGTGGGTTCTACCTTCGAACCCCTTCCCGCTGGTCATCGGCAGGCGCCCGAACCGGCTGAAGGGTTTGCTCCCCGAGTTACCGGTTGAAGAGCGGACGGGTACCCTTTACCCATGCCCGAGCTGACAGAACTCGTCCCTCTCCCCCAACTGTGGGCCTCCATGGGCCGGGTGGAAGAACGATTGCTCGAAGCAACCACCTCCTCCGACCGGCGGCTCACCGAAATCGCCCAGCACCTCCTCACCGCCGGAGGCAAGCGGTACCGGCCGATGCTCGCCCTGCTTGCATCAGAATTCGGGCCCACCCGCGACCATCGCCCGATCGAGGCGGCCGTGGCGGTCGAGTTGATCCATGTCGGCAGCCTCTACCACGACGATGTCATCGACGAGGCCGACACCCGTCGGGGGGCGACCAGCGCCAACGCCAACTGGACCAACACGGTGGCGATCCTCGCCGGCGACTTCCTGATGGCCCGCGCCTCCGAGACCGCCGCCACCCATCTCAGCCTGGAGGCGGTGCGGCTCCTGGCGGCCACCTACGCCGAATTGGTCGAAGGGCAGACCCGCGAGCTGGGTCTGGACTACGACCTGGCCCACGGGATCGATGAATACGAGCAGGTCATCTACCAGAAGACGGCCAGCCTGATCCGGACCTCGGCCCGCCTGGGGGCGATGGCCTCGGACGCCGATCCGGAAACCGTCGAGGCCATCAGCCGGTGGGCGGCAGAGATCGGGATGGTGTTTCAGATCGCCGATGACGTGCTCGACCTGGTTTCCACCTCCGCCGACCTCGGCAAACCGGCCGGCTCCGACATTCGCGAGGGGAAATTCACCCTCCCGGTGCTCCGGGCCCTCGAAGGCCCTGATGGTGAGCGAGTTCGCAAGCTCCTCGGTGAGGCCCGCCCCTACCGGGACGCCGCCGTCGACGAGGTGATCGACATCGTCCGCTCCGGGGGTTATGCGACGGTGGCGCTGGCCGATGCCCGCCAACGGCTGGAGACGGCGTCCCGGGCCGCCGCCGCCCTCCCCGAAATCGAGGCGCGGGCGGTGCTGGAGGACCTCGGCTCCTACCTGGTGGATCGGGTCGACGCGATCCGGAGCTGAGCCCCGTCAAAAAGCCCTCCAGTCGGTCCGAGTGGCGACCGAATCAGAAGGCATGGATTTGCAGGCGTTCTTCAAGGACGCGATCGGTCTTCAGCGCAAAGAGATCGCAACCGCCCTCGAACAACTCGGTCAGGATCCGACTGCCGAAGCCGAGCTGCGACGTCTGACCCACTCACTCAAGGGTTCGGGCGGGACCTACGGATATCCCGAGGTCTCCCGACTGGCGGCAGTCGCCGAGAGTGCCTCCCTCGAGAATCTGCCGGCGGCCACCCTCGCCCTGCTGACTCTGCTCGACGACCTCACCTCTTCACCCGCCGTATCGATCCTCGTCGTGGACGACGACCCTTTGATCGGGCGACTGCTCGAGTCCCGGCTGGGCGGAACCGACCGGGTCGTGCACCTCGCCACCGATCTCGCCGGGGCGCGAGCCCATCTGGCGGAGCGAGCCCCGGCCGTGGTGCTGCTCGACCTGTTCCTGCCCGATGGCGACGGCAGGGAGCTGCTGGAGGAGATCGGCAGGGCCACTCCCGAGGTGGCGGTGGTCGTCACCACCGGCAGCGATGCGGCGGATCTCCGCAACGCCTGCCTGGCGATGGGGGCGGTGGCGTACGTCCACAAGCCGTTCCATCTGGAGGACCTGGAGAGACTGGTGACCGACATTCTCGCCCGCGCCGGTGCCGAGGCGGTGGGTCGGGGCCCGATCACGGAGGTCTATCGCGAGCTGGCCGCCTCTCCGCCGGTGGCGGTGGCGGCCCTCTTGGCCGAACTCCATGGCCCGGGCGGGCTCGATCTCCGTTCCGCCCCCGAGATCGTCGATGACATGATGAACGCTCTCGATGGTTTCCTGCCGGCGGAGATCGCCATCGGTCGCTGGTCCCAAGACGAGCTGATCGCATTCGCCCCCATGACCACCGAGCAGTTGCAGGAAGCCCTCGACCGGGCACGGCTCAAGGTGCGCAACGGCATGCCGTCTCGTGATGGCGCAATCGCCAGCTTCTCGGCGGGCGTCACCCCTGGGGGCACCGACCTCAACGACTCCTTCGCCTCGGCCCACCAGGCGGCCGCCACCGCCACCCGGGCGGGCGGCGACCGGGTGTTGGGCGCCCGCCAGGGCATGCGTCCTGTACGAGTGCTGCTGGCGGAAGACGACCCGCTGACCGCGGCACTGATCGTTCACCGCCTCGAACGCGAACAACTGGATGTCACCCATTGCGTCGATGGGTCCAGCGCCATCGACGTCGCCAGCGCCGAAACCTTCGAGTTGGTGATCCTCGACATCCAGATGCCTGGTGTCGATGGGTTCGGCGTTCTCGAGACTCTCCGCAGCCGCCACGAATACGCCCACACGCCGATCGTGATCCTGACGGCGGTCGGCAGCGAACGAGACGTCGTGCGCGGGTTCGACCTCGGCTGCGACGACTACATCCTCAAACCTTTCTCCCCGGCCGAATTGACGGCACGCGTCCGCCGGTTCACGAGGCAATAGGATGCACCCGGTGAAGTTCCTCTTCTGCGACGACGATCCGGTGATCCGGTACCTGCTGGAAGTTCTTCTCTCCAAGCGCGGTGGGCACGACATCGTGTCGGTGGCCGATCCCCGCCAGGTCGTCGAGGAAGCCCTCGCCTCCAAGCCGGACATGATCCTGCTCGACTACGTCATGCCCGGCCTCACCGGCATGGAGGTCGTGGAGCAGCTGCGCCAAAGGGAGGAGACCAGGACCATCCCGGTCGTGTTCCTGACGGGCCGCTCTGATGTGGCCGACGTGGCGTCACTCGATGCGCTCGGGATCAAGGGTGTCGTGGAGAAGCCGTTCGACACCGCCACCTTCATCGACCGCCTGCTGGCGATGGCGGAACGCAACCCCGCCGGCGCTTGACCACCGGCGGTCCCGGCCGACTGGGATCACACGATCGATCCCGGAGCCCCAGTGGCCGTACCCAACGCGAAACAATCCGAACACACCCCGGTACCTCCCACCCGGCAGCTTGGTCCGGGACTAGCCGTGAAACCTCTCGACTTTCGGGTTCCGGCCAAGTTCGCTCCTGGATTCCTCACCGCGTTCGAGGAACTCCATCAGGGCTTCGCGGGATTGCTGTCAGACAGCTTCTCGCGGGAACTGCACACGGCGGTGCAGGTGCGGCATCTCAGCACCGAGCAGCTCTCCTACGACACCTACGTCCGCTCGATGCCCAACCCCAGCCTGCTTACCATTCTGGAGCCGGCCCCGCTGCCGGGCAGCGTCATCTTCGAGCTGAGCACCCAGCTCGGCCTGGTGATGGTGGATCGCCTGTTGGGTGGGCCCGGGCGGCCGGTGGCACCTCGACCCCCCACACAGCTCGAGCAGACGTTGCTGGGCGGCCTGACCCGTCACCCGCTGGCGGCGCTGCGGGAGGCCTTCACGGAGCTGGTGGATCTGCAGCCCCGCCTGCTGACGACCGAGACCAACCCCCAGGTCGCCCACATCGCCGCACCGACCGATACCGTGCTCGTCCTCACCTTCTCCGTCATCGGCAACTCCGGCGAGCCGGGCTTGCGCGGACTTCTCAGCCTGTGCTATTCGCCGGCCACGGCCGGCGCAATCCGCGACCTGGCCACGGCCCCGAGCCGGACCGCGGCCCGACCTCAGGCCGGACCGCTGGGGGCAGCCACCGCCGAGGCGGCGGTCGAACTTGCCCTTCGCACTGTTCCCACGTTCATGCCGGCGTCCGAGATCCTCCAGATCAGGCCCGGCGATGTCGTGATGCTCGATCACAAGGTGGCCGAGCCCCTGGTGGGTCTGGTGGAGGGGATCCCCTTCATGCGGATGGCCATCGGCCGACGGGACGGAGAGCTGGCAACTCGATTGGAGCGATGGAATGACCGCTGAACTCGACCTCCTGGGTGTCCTCGACGCCACCGTTCAGGCGGGCGCCCAGAAGCTCGGCTCGTTGCTCGGCTCACAGGTCGCCTTTGAACCGGCGGCGGAGGATGTCCTCCCCGAGAACCTCCCCCCGACCCATGTGGTGTCGCTGCTGCGCGGCGAACCGACCCGCCTCCTTCTCGTCCAGAGTGAGGCCACCGGCGCCGGCGACAACGATCTTCTCCCGACCCTGGCCGGCGCCATCGGCCAACTGGTCGGAGCCGAAGAGCCGGAAACCGTGGACGGCCCGGCCGCTGCCGATCCCGGTGACCACATCGTGGTCTGGGACGGCGCCATCGGTGAAGTCCCGGTCCGGCTGTACTGGATCATCCCCAGCAGCTGCGCCGCAGAACTGGCCCTGCCCGACGTCGCCACCCCGACCGGCATACCGGAAACCGGAGGTTTGGGTCGCCTGGCCGACGTGATGCTGGAGGTCACCGTAGAACTGGGCCGCACCACCGTTCCGATCGGTGAGTTGCTGGCGCTCGACGACGGCGGCGTGATCAAACTGGGTCAACCCGTGACCCACCCGGTGGACCTGCTGGTCAACGGCCTGGCCACCGCCCGGGGCGAGATCGTGGTGGTCGAAGGCCGGTTGGGCGTTCGGATCACCGAACTGATCGGCTGAAGCCGGCCCCCCGCCCCCCTTCCTCCTGTTCCCTATCCCGTGTCACAGCATCCGTAGGTCCGGAGCAGGCCTCGACGTCATCCGGACCGATGGGTGAAACCGGACCGGGACGACCACCAGGATGCGGTCGTTCGCCCCCGAGCGAGAGTGCCACAGCCCACCACCGAGCAGGGACGCAGCCCGCTCCGCCACATGGAATCCGAGGGATGCCGCCGGGGCATCACCCGACACCATGACCACTTCGATCATCGCCATTCCTCCCTCGACCTTCCCCCCGCACCGCACCTGGTCTACAGCACCGGCGCCCAACTCGGCGAGTCCACCGAGCAAGGCGGTCACGAGTTGGGGCGGGGCACACAGAGTCGGGAGATCGGACTCGACCCTCCAGGCGCCCGGCGTGGTCCCGGCCAGCAGGTCTGCGAGGAGGTCCCCGACCGCACAGGGGGCCGGCTCCTGGGCCGCCATCCCCGACAGGCGGGCCAGCCGGGCGATGGCCTCCACAACCCGGTTCGGCGGGATCTGCTCGGCTACATCGCCGAGGGTGAGCATGTCGGCACGGGCGGAGTCGAGGGCTTCACTCATCACATCCACCTGCTGCCGAAGGGCCTCGAGCTCGATCTCCTGGAGACCACCGAGGTGGACTGCAGCAGGGGTGGGGGTTGGCGGATTGGTCCGTAGCCACAACACCAGCACAGCTGCGAGTCCGAGGGCGGCCACCAGGAACTGAGCCGACACCCGCCATGTGAGAAGCCCTGCTGCCACCAAACCGATGACGGGCAACCAAATCCTGACGCTTCCTTGCATTGGCACTCTGCGACTCCATTCGCCGAGGTTCGTTGTCTCCTCACGTCGGCCGGCCACCACCCCTCTCAAGCAACCACCTCCTGGTATTCCGCCCCTTTCTCAACCGGGTCGGCGGCCGACTGGTCTGGCATGTCCGATCAAGCCGTGGCCGACCCGGAGCCGGCCGTCGACGTCGATGTCGTCGGTGACGGTGAAACCGCTCCCGTCCAGGAAGCACCGGCCGCCGCGCCCCGGACCGTCTCGTCGGGCACGAAGATCATCGCCCTCTGGCTGCCGATGGCCGCCCGCCGCCGGTTGCTCGACTACGACGTCGATCTCGTGGAGACGATCGAAGACAATCCCCAACTCGTGATCGCATCCACCCGCGGCCCAGAAGCCCGGCTCGATGCGATCAAAGAATTCGTCAAGGCCGGCATCCCGGTGGTGGTGGTGTCGCATCCCGGTGGTGAGCCGGTCGCGAGACAACTGATTTCGATGGGGGCGATGACAGTGGTCGCCGAGGGATTCGAGGCCCGCGCCATTCGGGTGGTGACCGGCGAATCCGATGAACAACTGGTCGACACCTACCGCAGTGATCTGGAGGCGCCGGCCGACGGAAGCCCCGTTTCCGTCGACTCGGTGACAGGGTTGCCCGGCAAGAAACAGCTCGAGGGGCGCCTGGTCCAACTCGGAGCCGACGGCGGCATTCCCCGCCTGATGCTCACCGAGCTCATCGGGAGCGAGGTCTTGACCGGGCTGGGACCGGTCGGCGCCGGCGCCATACGACGACGGCTGGCCAACGACATCGTCGCAGTCGTCGATCACCGCCGGTGCGAGGTGTTCGATCTCGGCAGTGGGTGTTTTGCCGTCCTCTCACCCGATCTTCCCCTGATCGAGGCCGTCGAGGTGGCAGAAGGCATCTCGAACCTCGCCTCCACCTTTGCACCCCTCGGCAAGCCGATCCGGATGGCGGTCGGCTCGGCCGGCCCGGAGTGCGGCGTCGATATCGCCGGACTGATGGCCATCACCCAACGGGCGCTGGGCGAGGCACGGAGTGAGGAACCTCCCTATCGGGATGCCGCCGACCTGGGCGGCCACTCCGCCGGGGCGATCGAGCTGGCAACCGCCTTGGCCCTGGCCGATGCCGTCGACGAGCTCGATCCTTCCGGAGCCCACAGCGTACGCGTGAGCGACCTCGCCGCCCGGATCGCCCGCCACCTCGGTCTCGGCTCTGCCCAGGCGGCCACCATCGGGTTGGCGGCTCGCCTCCATGACATAGGCAAACTGCGGTTTCACGGTGGCGGTTTCGAAGAGACCGCCGGCGATCATGCCACTTGCCGCCTCGAGCATGCCGCCGGTGGCGAGGCGTACGTCCGACCGGGAGGTGGTGTCGACCTGGCCGACATGATCGCCATGCACCATGCCCATTGGGATGGCACCGGTATCCCCGAGGGTGTTTCCGGCGAGCAGATCCCGCTCGGGGCGCGGATCATCGCAGTCGCCGATCGCATCGACCGCCTGCATCCCGGTCTCGACGCCGACACCGATGTCGCTTCGGGCCTCGAGCCCCTGGCCGGGACGATCCTCGACCCAGACCTGGTCCGAGCGGCCCTAGAGCTGTTCTAGCGCATTGCGTCGTGCGCCATGCGCATTGCGTCGTGCGTCGTGCGTCGTGCGCCATGCGCCATGCGTCATGCGTCCTGCGTCATGCGCCATGGTTCAAAGTGCAAAGGTCAAAGTTCAAAGTTCGCGCACTTTCAACCTTGAACCTTCAACCTTGAACCTCCCTCGTCGACCGTTGACCGTTCATCGTTCCTCGTTGCTCGTTCCAAGTCCAAAGTTCCGAGACCAAAGTTCCAAGTCCAAAGTTCGCGTACTTTCAACCTTCAACTTTGAACTTTGAACCCCCATCTCGTCCTTTCCTCCACCTTGCTCGGATTCCTTACGCGCCGGCCGGGTTCGCCGACGGGGGATCTCGAACACGGGTGACAAGGACGTCAACCCACAGGTACCGCAGACAACAAGGAGGATTCACATGTCCCTGCGGATCAACAACA
>Ga0209798_10000642_pt1 | contig 21305 bp, 11 predicted proteins | sample DOMMetBare3Fresh_FD_187475 | JGI IMG/M metagenome (GOLD analysis project Ga0209798, IMG submission 187475) | Wetland sediment microbial communities from St. Louis River estuary, USA, under dissolved organic matter induced mercury methylation -... | ecosystem: Environmental > Aquatic >... | reverse complement strand
CCGTTTCCACCAAAGGCACGATAGTAAAAATTGACACCGAGACGGGGCAGGTGATTGGCGAATACTTCACCTCTCCCCAGGGGCAACCAAAGGATCCCTCGCGTACCACCGTTGACCTCAACGGCAGCGTGTGGGCCACCAACCGGGCTGGGAATAGTGTCGTCCACATCGGCCTGGTTGAAAACGGACAGTGCGTGGACCGCAACGGTAATGGCGTCATCGACACCTCGACAGGTTATGGGGACGTCCGCGGCTGGACCAATGCTAACGGCGCCGACACTAACGGTGGGGTTTCAACCGCCGCGGATGAATGCACCGTGCACTACACGAAGGTTAATTCGTTTGGTACCCGCCATGTGTCCGTCAATAAGGACAATGACATTTGGGTAAGCGGAACAAGCGGCCGGCGCTTCGATCTGGTGGACGGCAGAACCGGCCAGATCAAACGAGCAGAGCCTTCGGTTGGCTATGGCGGTTATGGCGGGTTAATCGACAAATCAGCGGTGATCTGGTCTTCGAACCCGATGCTGCGTTGGGACACTTCCAAACCCCTGACCGGAACCAATGGAGTGAATTGGACCGGCTATAGTCATCCGAGTTACGGACTTTGCATCGACAGTAACGGCAACGTCTGGAATACCTCTTACGGGAACGGTCAAATTCGGAAGTTCGCTCCCGATGGTACGTTGCTCGGAGTCTTCAACCAGGGGGATGCCTTCGCGCAAGGGTGTGTGGTGGACCGCAACGATCATGTCTGGGTAGCGCACTCGCTCAACAGAAGCACAGTTGGCCATCTAAGAAACGACGGAACATATGTCGGCACCGTACCGGTGGGCAGTGGACCAACCGGTGTGGCAGTAGATGCCGCCGGCAAGATCTGGGCGACGAACTACAATAGCCGCACAGTTTCGCGAATTAATCCGCAGGCCGGCCCGCTGGCCGCGGACGGTGTGACGCATGTGGGTGCGGTTGACTTTACCACGCGCGACCTTGGCGGCAATCTCTACAACTACAGCGACATGACTGGCAGCACGCTTACTGGTATTCCGGGCGCCGGTACCTGGTCGACGGTATTTGATAGCCGAATTGTCAGCGCGGAATGGGGTCGTATTGGCTGGACGGCCAGGATCTGTGGCGACGGGTCCCTCACCGTTACCGTTGCAAGCAGCCAGGACGGCTTGACGTTCGGGCCGGCTGAGACGGTGCCAAACGGTGCTGACCCGAGTGTGGCGAATGGTCGATACCTTAGGATCAATGTCAGCTTCAAGCGCGCCGCCAGCGGCGAGAGTCCCGTGCTCTACGATCTCAGTGTGGGAACAAGCGGCTATACGCTGCCGGTTGTGCCCAATGCCAGCCCGTCCGTTTTTGCTGGCAGTGATCTGACGGTAACACTACCTGATGCCGCGAAACTTCGGGGCGTCTCCTGTGATGACGGCTTCCCGCGCGGTAGCACTCTGGCACTTTCCTGGGCCAAGGTAGCCGGCCCAGGCGAGGTCGCCTTCAGCCGGCCTAATGCGACGGTTAGCGATGCCACTTTCACTCTTGCCGGCACTTACATCCTGCGGCTGACGGCCAGCGACTCTGAACAAACCGTCAGCGATGATGTGAGCGTCACCGCCCTTCCGGCCAATATGGCGCCCATCGTCAATGCGGGGCCGAACCAGACGATTACTCTGCCGAACACCGCCAGCCTCAGTGGGACTGTGAGCGACGACGGATTCCCGGTTGGAAGCACTTTGACAACGTTTTGGAGCGAGTTGAGCGGACCAGGAGTCGTAACGTTGGATGATCCGAGCGCATTGATCACGCGCGCAGTCTTCCCGGCTCCGGGAACGTACACGTTGCGCCTCGCAGCAAACGACACGCACCGAATTGGCACCGACGACATAGTCATCACAGTAAACGCTTCACCGGCATTGACCGGGGCGACGCTGTCGCTCGTCGCCGCCAATGTTGGTCCTTACGTAACGGGCTCGCTGCAGCCTCTGCGCGCGACACTGCGCAACTCGTCCGGAAATCCGCTGGCTAATTATGGAGTCGAGTTTACGGTTACTGGACCAAACGCGACCACCGGCAGCGCAGTGACCAATGCCTCAGGCGTCGCGACTTTCAGCTATGCCGGCACGAACCCTGGCACGGATAGCGTTACTGCCCTGGTTCGCAGTACCTCCTCCACGAATATTAACTCTAACGCCGTGGCGATGAACTGGACAGTTACACCGCAGTCGCCTCCAGTCACTCAAGGCTGGATCGGCGGTCCGGCGAATGGAAGTTCAGTCACGGGAAGTATACCGATCACGGTAGGAGCAGGCCTGACACTCGCGCAAGCTACTGTGGAATACTGGCCAGCGTCGAACCCGACTGCAATTACCACGCTGGCTACCGGCGTGCAGGGTGGTTCGGGAGCGACTCTTGCCACGCTTGACACGACATTGCTCGCGAATGGCAACTATGTCATCCGTGTCACCGCAACCGACTCGAACGGTCAGCAACAAATCAGCCAGGTGATGATCACCGTCACTGGAGAGAACAAGCCAGGCAGACTAACTTTCTCGATCACCGATCTGACTGTGCCTGTATCCGGTCTCCCAATCACGATCGCACGCAAGTACGATAGTCTGGAGCGCTCATTGGTCGGCGATTTTGGTTACGGCTGGAGACTCGCGGTTTCAGGGCCGAGGCTGGAAATGAGTCCCGATAACGACGTGACCATCACCGAGCCGGGAACGGGGCGGCGAGTGACCTTCCAATTCAGTCCCATAGCTCTCCCATTTCCGTTCAGCTTCTTTTACCAAGCTACTTACACTCCAGAACCAGGGGTGTTCGGCAAGCTCACTTCAAATGGTTGTAACCTGCTGCTCAGGTCAGGCACCGGGTTCGCCTGTTTCCTGTCGCTTGATCCAGCGTATAGCCCGACGGCCTTTGCCTATACAGATCCGTATGGGCGCGTCTATACGATGACCGCCGACGGCCGGTTGAATTCAATCAAGGATTTGAACGGCAACCTGCTGACGTTCAGTCCGCAGGGCATTACCAGCAGCGCAGGTGGTCTCAACGTTCCGTTCGTGAGAGACGCGCAAGGACGTGTTACGCAGATCACTGATCCAGAAGGCAAGGAGTTTCATTACAACTATGACGCGGCGGGAAATCTTTCCACCGTTCAGTTGCCCGGACTCTCCACGCCTATTACTTACACCTACGACGCGGGACACCTCTTCCTGAGTTCGGTCGATCCGCGTGGCCACACCGAGACAACGACGACTTATCATCCGGACGGTAGACTGGCGTCAACGACGGACTCCGTCGGTAATACGACCAGCTACGATTACAACCTCGCCGAAAACAAGACTATCGTTACTTATCCGGACGCTGGGGTTGTCACAACTACTTACAACGCGAGCGGGCTGGTGCTGAGCGAGTCCGATGCGCTCAACCACATTACCGCTTACACCTATGACGCCAACCGCAACAAGTTGACGGAAACTAACGCGCTCGGTCAGACCACCAGTAACACGTACGATACTAAGGGTAACCTAACGTCAGTCACCGACCCGGGAGGTAAGATCCTGCGCTGGACGTATAACCAATTTGGCATGCCCGTGACCGCCACCGACCAGTTGGGCAATGTGCAAACCACTCAGTTCGACGCCAACTTTAATCCAGTGACCATCGCTGACAGTTTGGGTAGCCGCGCAGCTTTCACGTGGGACACTCGAGGTAATCCACTCACCTCGACCGACGGGGATGGCAAGATTACGCGCTTTAATTACGATGCGTACGGCAACGTCGTGACAAAGACGGATGCGTTAAACCGCACCACTAGCTATACCTACGACACAATGGGCCGTGCGGTGACCATGACTGATCCGCGAGGCGGAGTTACCCGGTTCACTTACGACTCGCTAGGTAATCTGCTTACCATTACCGATCCGCTTAATCAGGTAACGAGATACGAGTACGACGCGAACAGTAACCGAACGGCGCAAGTGGACGCCGCCGGCCGGCGCACGACCTATGTGTACGACTTCGCGAACCGGCCGATAAGGACCGTCTTCCCGGATTTCACCGAAGTGAGCTACACGCTCAACTTCCGTGGACAACGACTCACAGAAACGGATCAGGAGGGCCATGTCATCTCGTACGTTTACGATAAGGCGGGGAGATTGCTCAAAGTCATCAATCCTGATCTCAGCGAAATAACCTACACTTACGACGCGCTGGGCCGAGTTATATCAGTTACGAACGAACTCAATAACACGACCCAGTTCCAATACGACCAGGGCTGCGGGTGCAGCGAGCGCTTGACGAAAATCATTGACGCCCTCAACCACGTGACCAACTACACCTTTGACGCCGCCGGCCGGCGCACCTCTGTCGTTGATGCGAACCAGCATGAGACGCGTTTCGATTATGACGTCCGCAACCGCCTGGTCCAGGTGAATTATCCTGACGGCAGGAACAGTAAGCAGACTTACGATGGCGCGGGACGGCGCCTGACTGAGGTCGATCAAGCGAATCGCACTACGAAGTTCGTCTATGACGACGTCGGCAACCTGACTTCGGTGGTGGACGCCGTGAACCAGCCGACGGTGAACAGCTACGACCTCCTTAACAACCTGGTCTCGACTACGGATGCGCAGGGACGCACGACGCGCTTCGAGTATGACGCGCTCAACCGCTTGCTTAAACGAGTGCTCCCTTTGGGAATGGCAGAACTAACCACCTACGATCAGGTCGGTAATCGAACGACCAGGGCGGACTTTCGGGGTAAACAAACGAACTATGAATACGACTCACTTAACCGGCTGACAAAGAAGACGCCGGATGCAAGTCTTGGCGAGCCAGTTGTCACTTACTCTTACAAACCCACCGGCTATCGCGCGAGTATGACGGACGCGAGTGGCACTACTCTTTACACCTACGACGCACGCCAACGGCTGTTAAGCAAACAAACGCCTCAAGGCACACTCGATTACACATATGACGCAGCGGGCAACCTCGCGTCGATGAATTCCTCGAATGCAGACGGCGTTTCCATCAACTACACGTACGACGTTATCAACCACCTTGAATCGGTGGTTGACAATCGCCTTGCAACGGGTACAACCAGCTATAACTATGACGCAATCGGAAACGCTCTCTCGAGCACTGAGGCGAACGGAGTGCAATCAGCGTACGTTTACGACATGCTTAACCGGTTGACACAACTCACTCATAGCAAAGCGGGAACGCTCGCGAGTTACGCATACACGCTGGATCAGACGGGTCGCCGTCTCTCGGTCACGGAGAACAACGGAAGGGCTGTCAACTACGCGTATGACGCGCTCTACAGACTCACCAACGAAACTGTCACAGGCAACCCAGTGGCTTCCGGCAACGGATCTGTGGGATACGTCTACGACGCTGTTGGGAACCGTCTCTCGCGCATCTCCAATCTCGCAGCGATCCTTTCCGCCACTTCCGCCTACGACGCGAACGACCGCCTAACGACCGACTCCTATGACGCTAATGGCAATACGAGGTCCGCTAGCGGCCGCTCATATACGTACGATTTCGAGAACCGCATCAAGAGTATGAACAACGGTGCGGTGAGAGTCGTCTACGATGGTGATGGCAACCGCGTGTCGAAGACGGTTGGCGCCGTGACGACCACATACCTCGTCGATGATCTCAATCCGACCGGCTACTCTCAGGTAGTCGAGGAGGTGGTTGACGGCAATGTGCAACGCATCTACACATACGGTCACCGCCTTATTAGCCAACGCCAGCAAGAGAGTGGCAGTTGGCAAGTAAGCTTCTACGTACTCGATGGGCATGGGAATGTGAGGATGTTGACCGACGGCAACGGCGTCGTCACGGACACGTACACCTACGATGCGTTCGGGGTGCTAATTTCATCAACCGGCGCCACGCGGAATAATTATCTCTACTACGGGCAGCAATATGATCCTGATCTTGGCATCTATTACAAGCGGGCCAGATACTACAGTCAAGATCGCGGCCGGTTTATGACGATGGATCCCTACCCGGGAAAACTTAGCCGGCCACACACTCTGCACAAGTATTCGTTCACTGGCGCCGACCCAGTTAACAAGATCGATCCCTGTGGGAAGGCAGAAACGCTCGAGTATGGTTTGGTAACTTGGCAGATGGCCCTTCGCGCGCTGGCGCAAGCTGCAGCGCTTGCTTACGCCATAAGTTGCATCTTCTACCGCGTGGCTTCAATTCTGGATCCCAACATCATTCCCATGATCCCACCGCCGTTTCAGGCCTGCGCAGTTGATGTTTGTCGCGAAGGTTTGGACAGGTGTCTTGAAAATCCATGGCAACCGCCGTGGAATCAAGGCGATTTCGGACCTCGAAAGGATTGTGGCGCATGCTATCGTGAATGCAAACATGCCGGAGGGATCTGGCCAGAATACAAATGTCCGCTTTAACACAGGTGATGTTGACAAGAACTGAATTTAATCAGGCACTGCACAGACTGAACACAGCTCTGAGCAAAGGTGATCTCACGAGCGCATTCTCCGAAATAGAGACGGTGCTTCGGGAAGGGAGTGCCGACATGAAGGGGCAGTGCCTTCTTCTTAGAGGAGAGGTCAAGGACCGCCAGGGTGACTTGGCCGAAGCGCGGCAGGACTGGATGGATGGGCTTGACTACGCCGGGGCAGGCACCTTCCTGCGTTACTGCCTGGAGCGTAACATTGGCCGCGTTTGCCACAGGTTGGGTCTGGAGGAGGAAGCCATGCGCTGGTATCGGAACGCAGTCACCACGTGCTATCGAGGAGATGAATTCTCTGGACATCGAGCACTTGTCGACCTGGTGAAACTGAATGGTGGCGAGATTTCAGCAAATGACCGGGACATGTATGGTTCTGTCATCGAAAAGTCCTGGCGCGTGCTCGACCTTCCTGGAACACCGAATCTGGACGACCTGACCGGCAGTTTGTCAAAACTGGATGACGGATTTAGAAGTCTGGCGGAGCAGATCATCAACGAATCTGATAGATCCGCAAACTAAGCGAATCCTATTAAACTAATCAGAAGTCTGCCGATCCTCCCTGGGTTCGGCACTAGCTCAACAGTTGGCCGGTCATAGGATGATGAACGCAGTCGCTTCCTAATAGGTCTGCAATCGGCAAAGATTCTTGAATTACGCAGAGATGGCATCTGAGGAGAGAATAGTCGACTTTGATGCCCGCGAAATGTGGCTTGATCCGGCAGTTTACCCAAGGCGAGTCACGAACGCTGGCTTCAGAAAGCATCGGAAGCTCGCGATTTGGAGAAAACGCTTCGCATCGTCCGGGAAGAGACCTTTAGACAACACGTGACTAGCATCGTCGGCATGAAGATCGACGAAATCTGAGAGGTAATAGCCGTGAGGGAACTCCGGTTGAGTGAGGGCGGCAGTGGCGACAGGACTGTCATGGTGGAGTTTGTTTTGCCCTTCCGTTTCCAGACGAGACCGGCTATTACGCTCCGTTCCAGGTAACAGGAGTGGGCTCTGAGAAACTGAGGTACGCTGTGGGCGTGCGTGATTCAGGCAATTCGACTCGCGTTTGAAAATGGTGGGCGCCTACCTCAGTGCGCTTGCCAACGAAGGCCTGCGATCTTAGTTGGGAGGTGGGCGATTAACGTCGATCTGGGTTTCCCGGTTTAATGGAGCGAATTATGAACTTAAAATCCTTGTTTAGTTGTTTTATCTTGATTCTCTCCGGGGCAATATGCGTGGCCCAAGTGCCCGCGAAGAAAACGAATCTGACAGCCGTTGACAGGGAAGCCTGGCGAAAAGTGCTGCGATGGCCTGAAGAGTTGGAGCAACAATGGAAGCGTAGTCGAATCGACAATACCTCAAATCAAGGCGGACTGGTTTTTCAAAGCCTTGGACAAGACAAGTACCTCGTGCTGATCAACGTTGCCGAAAGCTCTTACCAACCCGGCTATGTCTTTATGTATTACGACCAATCCAGCAGGTCTCCGACAGCGGCTCGTTTGTTGAAACTCAAGACCTATGAGCGTGATGACGATGACGGTCATGTTTCGAGCAAGTTCGTATCAGAAGTGGAGGGGCTGCTCACGTTCGATACCGCCAAGAAACAGTTGGTGGTTTATACGAAGGGCCGGGGCACGGGCGACTGCGGGTCGCTGGTCAGATACAGCATTACACCAAGGCGAGCCGTTCCCAAAGAGGCGCGCGTCCATGCCTGCTACGATGACTACTCTCGTGGCGTCTCGGATCCGCTACGCTGGCGAAAACTTAGACGTCTCTAGTGGTTGGGGTCTTCCAGACGACTTCATAACGTTCGTCCCTCCTTCGTCGGGCGCGCAATTGAGTTCTATTCCTGCTTTATCGGTGAAGCGACGATGCCCGGAAATGCCAGATTTGTCGACTCTAGGTGACTCCGGAACACAGCTCAACAAAAAGATCCCAATAAAAGAGGGTCAGATTTGCTGACATTCCTGCCAGACGGTAATATCGTGCTGCCGTTTTTTAGAAAAAAGGCGGAATCTCGGCAGCCCCTGCTCATAGCACACTCGCCAAATCCAGCCTCCAAGCTCAGTATTGGCTACTGCATAGACCATATAGTACCTCTCTCCCAATTGAGGGAACCCTTCGTCTTTCCGACTCCTGTGATGGAGGCTTGGTTTCAAAGCCGCCTGCTTAAGCACTTGCGTGCGGCACACATGTACATCAACGTATTGACCCCTGTGAGATTGCTCGGTGACGGGTTGGTCGCTTGCTTTAGTAGCCGACCGGATATGCGAACCGTCGCCGTCTTCAACGATCTCGCCAACCTTCGCGACAAGCTCTCGACCACCGAGTCACATGTGGTCCTAATAGATTTGACTCAGGGCTTCGATCTTTTCGACGTTCGGGCCATCGCGTCCGATTGGCCGAACATCCCGCTGGTGGCGCTCGGTCTCACCGAACAGCGGCAGGAGGTGATTCGCTGTGGCCGTGCTGGGTTCGCCGGTTACCTTTTGCGCGACGCGTCGTATTGACGAGCTCCGCAATTCCCTCTCCGAGATCGTCGCCGGCCGTCTTGCCTGCCCACCGAAAATCGCCGGCGGCCTGCTGCCTGCTTTGTTTCACCGAGAGTCGAGTGTCGGGGACTCCGATGTCGATCTCGCTTTGACCAGAAGAGAAAGCGGAGTACTGGAGTTACTCGGCCGCGACTTCTCCAACAAAGATATCGGAGCTGAACTTTGTTTGAGAGTGGCGACGGTCAAACATCACGTCCACCACGTTCTCGAGAAACTCAAGCTGGAAAGGCGAGCCCAGGCAATGCGCAGGGTGCGTGATGCGCCATGGCTAGCGCGTGCCGCTTCGATGGGCAGGAAATAGCGGTAAATGTTGACGACATCGACCTGTACGGTCGCAGCGAACCCACTCTAGTTCGCTTGCGAATCGAGCTCGTGCGCCGCCACCTGGTCCTCGCCCGCCACAATGCGATCCTTGATTTCCTCCAAGCATCTTTTCCTCTTTCGCCTTGGGTCTCAGGTTCAAGTCGATGATGTCCTGGAAATTCTCCTTTTTGGTTGCGACCGATCCTATTGCCTTCACATTCGCCTTCAGCTCCTCTTTGATCAATTTATGACAGCCTTTCGCTGCTTCTCCGGAGTTTCTGTCTTGTCGACCTTGCTTTTGATGTCATTCACAAACTCAGCCTTCGTTATCGAGCCCTTCTTACCGTAGGTTCGACCGGCGGTGTGCCACTTGTGGAAGAGATTGATGGCAAAACCCGCTGTCGCGCGATCTTCAGCGCGATCTTCAGCGCGCTCCGCCATCTCGCCGGTCTTCGTAAAGTGGCGAAATTTCGCTGCGACCTGAAGAGCCGCTGCCTGGGGCTGTTGATCCGCCGTGAATTGATCGCCCTTCGGCTTCGGTATCGACTATAGGTGCCGGTCAGACCTTCAAGCAGATATTTCTCCCTTGCGGTGGCGAAATCTTCATCGGTGTTCAGCAGCGCCGATCAGGCTTCGCCGAGCGTCTGGTTCAGACTTAGAAGTTCTTTTTGCAGCGGCACGAGCTGCGCATCAGTCTTGCCACTCGCTTTTGCTTTGTCGATCTTGGAGACTTGCTTTTCAGTGGCCTCGATGGCACTGGTAACTGCTTCTATCTTCTTTTCGCTTTGCCGGTCTTGATGTGATCACGTTAGCAGTGTCGATTTCATCGTATTGGTAGTGTCCAAGCAGTCGACCATAACGGTCCGAAATCACAATCAATCCGTTCCTCAGTGCGGGAAGGACCTTCTGCTATTGGCTGGCCTGGGAGTACGTGCCCTGCCAGTTTCAGATGAATTCAGCCAGTCACGGTCTCCCACGGCATTCCCTTCACCCCAAAATCGCATTTGCAGCCACCAGCCCACCTGGCGTAAGATTACGCCTCCAGAGCAGTCCTAGTTTTTTAATGCTTTGAAATAGGCGCGTAGCTCAGTTGGTAGAGCGTTGCCTCGACACGGCAAAGGTCTGGGGTTCGAGCCCCCACGCGCCTACCAGAAAAATCTGGCGGCTTGCAGAGCAAAGAACCCAATGCTAACCCACCCGACCAATTACCCGACCAATTCGGTGAGGATTCTGAGGAATAGGCAGAAACTGAGGAATGCCACTTTATGTCATTTGCTCAATGTTTTTGAAATGCTCAGATTTTCGAGGACCGAAAACCTGCCAAGCGCTGCCGTGTCGACGCACCGCTTTACCCTCGCAAAACTCAATTAAATCGCGCAATTTCATATTTTTTGCCGTCCAACCGACCAATTACCCGACCAATTCGTTTTTGAAAGAATCGCTCTCCGTGTTTCGCGTGTTAATACAAATTAACTTAGACATTGCCGAGTAATTTTCTGAAGTCCGCTGACCATGCCATCCTTCTGCCTTTTAGACAGATCTCCTGAACTAGAAGGGTAGATACTCAATGACATTCTCCCATTCAACCATATCGCTGCACGAAACAATTATTTCAAGATCATTGATCACTTTGCTGACGGGCAATCGCCTCGAAACAATGATGAGCCCAGCAATCTTTTCCGCTCTGGAGATCCGGCTTGTTGCGTGATAAGACATCGTGCGTCGATCATGAGTGACAACAATGCGTTCATGCTCCGCCGCCCACGCTAAGAGATCGGGATCCGATGTATTACTTAGGCCGACCTGATGGGCGGTTATGACATCCAAGGTCGGAACGCGAAGTAAGAGACCGCGAAGGATGACGTGATCGAGATCTTGATCGATGAGCAGCCGAAGCATGACGGTCTATGCCGTCGGCGTTGCATCGCCGCTCTCTTGAGCCGCAGTCCACCGTTCCAAAATGCGAGAGCGTAGCTCGGCAATCTCGACTTGATACTCAGGATTAGATTCCAATTGTTCTTGAAAGCAATCAGCCGCTGTTTCCTGTTCGTTCAGATAGGCCTCAATTTCCTGGCGATGTGTAAGATAGTAGGCAATACTTGAATAAACATCGCCGAGGCTGAGAGAGGGAAAGCTCTGCACAATTTGCTCGGCTGTCGCCCCGAGTTTGAAATGATGAATGATGGAGTCCAGGCTAACTCGCGAGCCTTTAATACGAATGGTTCCTTGCTCGGTGACAACAAGCGGCATGCTGATGGTTTCTTCCAGTGCAAGCATAGTGGTTTTGATTATACCTGATTGATGGTCCGACCAGAAGATAAACGTGGCCGGAAGAATATCGAGGGCCGCGCCAGTCCTTTGTGTCGTTGTTTCTGGTTCATTTGGCGGTCCTTTTCATCGGAGCTGCTCGGTGGATGGTAACGAGGATCTGAAGGCTGAACTGGCGAAGGCGATAGCGGAGGGTGAGTACTTGCGCGAAGAAAACGCGCGGCTCAAGCTTCGTCTTGGCGAAGCTCCAGATCGTCGCCCACGCCCAGAGCATCTACCGTCGCTGGTCAAAGAAAAGCCACAATCATCGACAACAGTAACCGTTGACTCTCGGCCGGAAGTCAAAGTGTCCTTGTTCAGGAATCTGTTTCGAGGCAGGGACGACGTGTACGCGGTCAGGTGGGAAGGAAGGAACGGCAAGACAGGTTATTCGCCTGCGGGTGACCGCGAGTGGGACCGACCGCCTTTCACTGGTCGAGTGCCGAAGAAATCATTTCGCATCACCAAGCTATACTCACTAAGCGCGGAAGTGATCAGAGATCATTTGCGGGGGATGCAAACCATCGGAGTCTATCCCCTGCTAACAGATGATACCTGTTGGTTTGTCGCCGTGGATTTCGACAAGAAGAGTTGGGAAGCGGATGCATGCGCCTTCTTGAAAATGTGCCACGAGACCGGCGTGCCTGCCTCACTTGAACGCTCGCGCTCGGGAAACGGAGGTCACGTCTGGATATTCTTCGCCAGTCCCGTACAGGCCGGATTGGCCAGAAAGCTCGCGAGCGCTATCTTGACGCGAACCATGGAGCTGCGGTACGCCTTGGGCCTCGACTCTTATGACCGCCTGTTTCCAAGCCAAGACACGATGCCCAAGGGCGGATTCGGAAATCTCATTGCACTGCCCTTACAGCGCGGCGCTCGCGAAAAAGGCAATAGCGTCTTTGTGGACGATCAACTTCAGCCGTACGACGACCAGTGGGCGTTCCTCTCCTCGATCAAGCGATTAACCCAGGACGAAGTGCAAGCGCTCGTTCGCAAGGTCTACCCAACCGGCGACGTAATTAACGTTCGATATGGAGAAACTGACTACGATGGCGCCAGTGATCCGTGGCTGCTTCCACCATCTGGGCGAATCGCTGATACGGCCATAACGGAACCGCTGCCGCCAAACATCTCAATCAACCTTGGAAATCTGATTTACGTCGAGAAGAAGGATTTGCCCAATGTGTTCTTGGATCGCTTGACGCGCTTGGCGGCATTTCAGAATCCGGAGTTTTATCGGGCCCAGGCGATGCGGCTCTCGACTTTTGATAAACCCCGAGTCATCGCTTGTGCCGAGGACTTGCCTCATCACATCGCGGTGCCTCGGGGCTTGCTGAAGGAAGTACTCGATTTGTTTGAGAGCCATCGCATCGCGGTGAGAGTGGCGGATCATCGGTTCGGTGGCATTCCTCTCGACGTCGATTTCCACGGTGATGGCCGTGCGGATCAGATAGCGGCGGCAAACGCTCTGGCTGCTGACGATGAGGGCATCCTTTGCGCTCCGACAGCATTTGGCAAAACTGCCATTGCTGCGCAGCTGATTGCGCTGCGGAAAGTGAACACTCTGGTATTGGTTCATCGGCGTCAGCTAATGGACCAGTGGCGGGAGAGACTGGCGCTTTTCCTCGGGCAGGCCATCAAGCATATCGGCCAGATAGGGGGTGGGAAGAACACCCAAACCGGGCGCCTTGATGTTGCAGTCATACAGAGTCTAATTCGAAAGGGCGAAGTGAAGGACATGGTGGCCGATTACGGCCAAGTGATCGTGGACGAATGCCATCACGTCTCCGCTTTTTCATTCGAGCGAGTGCTGAAGAAGGTAAAAGCGAAGTACGTGGTCGGATTGACGGCGACGCCAATTCGCAAAGACGGTCACCACCCAATCATCCTTATGCAATGCGGTCCTATTCGCTTCAACGTTAGCAGTAAGAAACAGGCTTTAGCTTCAGCATTTCAATACGAAGTCATACCCCGGTTAACCGCATTCACAGTGCCTCCCGAATGGAATGACATAGGCATACAAGATATCTACACTGCCCTCGTTCACGACGATCAGCGTTCAGACTTGATCGTTGCCGATGTTGTGGGCGCAATCGAAGAAGGGCGGTTTCCGCTCCTGCTCACCGAACGCACGGACCACTTGGACCTCTTGTTTGAAAAGCTCGCGCGACGAGTGCCGAACATTTTTGTGATGAAGGGCGGAATGGGCAAGAAGCAACGCGATGCAATTGCTTCGGAGATCGCTGCGGTCCCGGAAGGCCAGCCACGAGTCATCCTCGCCACGGGGCGGTACATTGGAGAGGGTTTCGACGACGCCCGACTCGACACGCTCTTCCTCGCTATGCCCATCTCGTGGCGTGGAACTTTGCAGCAATACGTCGGGCGCCTTCATCGGCTTCATGAGGACAAGCACATAGTTCGAGTGTATGACTACGTCGATGCTTCGGTGCCAATGCTGAATCGCATGCACGAAAAGCGATTGAAAGCGTACGAGGCTGTCGGCTACACCGTCGCGCGGCCGTCGCACGAGCTAGGGGCTCAGGCTGATTTGAGATTCGCAACTATCGAACGGATCGCGGTTCAGGCGGCTGTTGCTTTTGAAGAGGCCCGAGGGTGTAAGGTCGAAAGCGTCGAGAGCGATACTCGTGGCTTTGATCTGATCTCGCGTCGTGCTCTCTCCAAAACCGAAGGAGAACAAGTCGCGACGCGGTTCATCGAAGTAAAAGGACGCGCGGCGGTTGGTGAGATCGCCCTCACCGCTAACGAATACAAAACCGCCCTACGCCTGGGCGATGACTACTGGCTATACGTCGTATTCAATTGCGCATCACAACCTCAGGTAACCACCATTCAGAACCCCGCACGCTTTGATTGGGAGCCGCTCTCAAAGATTGATTGCTACCGCTTAGGTTCTGAAACTATTTTGAAGAGCCAATCACGTCAGCAATAAACACGTTCGGTAGATAGGCTCGTAGAGTGGACTAAATAGGAATAGATAAGGATTTAGCAATTAACTGGAGCGTTTTGGAGCAACGAAAAACGTGGTTGTACGGTGTAGGTTATTGAAAGGATTGGTAGGCGCGTGGGGATTTGAACCCCAGACCCCTACCGTGTCAATACGCGCTTAAAGCTTTCAATCAAACTCACAATGGGTTGACCAAAGCGAAGCCAGAAAGTAGCAAGCGGCTTGCAGATTGTGTCAAGCACCGGTTGCCAAAAGAAAAACTTTGGTCTTTGGTCTTTGGTCTTTGGTCTTTGGGTTCTGGCTTTGGGCTTTGAAGTTTGAGGTTGCACCTTGGCATCGCCAACAATCGACGACAACACCGATGCATTCACGAATTATCAGGGCACCTAGGCGTTTGCCGTCTCGCCGGCCAACTGCTCCCACTCCTGATACAGCTGGCGCAGCCGCGCATCGGTGCGCTCATATTCCTGATTGAGTGCCTGGAGCTTCTGCGCATCGCGCGCCACCGCGGGCTGACTCATCTTTTCCGAAAGGTCGCGCAATTCCCTTTCGGCTGCGGCCACTTCCGCCTCGACCACCTCCGGAGCTCGACCCGCCGGCTTCTTCTTTTTTACAACCTTCACGCCAGGCTTGCCGACCGGTCGCGCCGCTTTACCGGTTTCCTTCGGCCTTGCAGTAACGACCAGGGGTTCGCTGGGACCTGACTGCCACCCGGTCATCCCTTCAGCCGCGCTCGAGTCCAAGGGCGCAGCGGCTGGGGCGGACGATCCGCCGCGTCTCTGCCCGGCCTTCCAATCATGGTACTGGGTGTAATCGCCGTCGAAATGCTCTGAGGCCCCGGCACCGTCAAGGGCCAGAATTTGCGTCGCGACGCGATCGAGAAAATAGCGGTCATGGCTGATCGTAACAATCGTACCTTCGTAAGCATCGAGCGCTTCTTCCAGCGCTTCGCGCGAAGGTATGTCGAGATGGTTGGTGGGCTCGTCGAGCACCAGGACGTTGACCCGCGAATAGATCAGTTTGGCAAGCGCGAGTCTGCCTTTCTCGCCGCCCGAAAGATCACCGACGTGCTTGTAAACGTCATCACCGGAAAAGTGGAATTTGCCGAGGAATGACCGCAGCTCTCCTGCGGTAGCCGAGGGCGGAGCAACCCGTCGTAACTCCATGATGATCTCATTGCGGTCGTCGAGATCGTCGAGTTGCTGCGCGTAATAACCTATCTGGACCTTGGTCCCCCAACGAACTTCTCCCTGAAGCGGTTCTATTTTTCCGAGGATGGTTTTTAGAAACGTGGTTTTGCCGGAACCGTTGGGCCCGATGATTCCCAAACACTCGCCGCGGCGCAGGACGAAGGAGATGCCGGCCGCCAGCAATTTTCCCGGATAGCCAACCGCAGTTTCTTCCACGGTCAGCACATGATTCCCGGTCCGCTCGATCGCTCGCATGCGAAAATCACCCGAAGAGCGATCGGCCCGGACGGCTTCAACTCTCTCGAGCTTGGCCAGCATGGTGCGGCGCGACTTGGCCTGCTTGGTCTTCTGCCCGGCCAGATTACGCCGGATAAACTCTTCGGTCTTTTCGATCAGATGGCGCTGATTTTCGTAGGCGCGCTGTTGTGCTTCGCGCCGTTCCTCACGTTCGACGAGGAAAGCTGAGTAGTTGCCGGTGTAGGTGGTGGCGCGGCCATTCTCCAGCTCGACGATGCGATTGCAGGCACGATCAAGAAAATAACGATCGTGACTGATAATGACGTAAGCAGCCGAATAGGTCTGCAGAAATTCTTCGAGCCATTCGACTGCCGCGACGTCAAGGTGATTGGTGGGCTCGTCCAGCAACAGGATATCCGGTTCAGCCAGTAAAAGCCGGGCCAGACCGAGGCGATTTTGCTGCCCCCCTGAAAGTTTTTCCGTCTCCAGTGTCCAGGTTTCGCGTTCAAAGCCCAGCCCCTGCAGAATCGCTTCGGCCCTGGCCCCGTATTCAAACCCGCCTTCGCGCTCGAACTCGTGCTGCAGGTCGCTGTAGCGTTCCAGCACTTTTTCAAGGTCTGCATCCGCTTCAGCCATGCGGTGTTCGAGCTCATGCATTTCGTGCTCGATCTGCTGCAAGTGCCCAAAGGCGGCCAGAGCCGCTTCGTGAACTGTCGTGCCGGCTTCGAAGTGAATATGCTGGGCGAGCAGCCCGAGACGAACGCCGCGCGCGCGCACCACCTCGCCTTCATCAGGCGCTTCCTCGCCGCTGACGAGGCGAAAGATCGTCGTCTTGCCGGCGCCGTTGCGCCCCACCAGTCCGACATGCTCGCCCGGGTTTATCTGCAGCGAGGCGCCGCGCAGCACGTCCTGCGCTCCATAGGACTTATAAACATCTGAGAGTCGAAAAAGCATGCTTAAGAAAATTTCCCGGGACTTGCTGCTGGTACTAAGTGCGAAAGTACAGACTTCAAAGCTCAAACAAAAGCAGGTGCGATCCAGTAACCTCAGGATCACACCCGCCTTGAGATTGGTGCCGCTCCCGAACGATTACTTCGTTGCCGGAGAAGCCGCTGTCGTCGCCGCTGGCTTGGGCGCACTCGCGGCGGGCGACGCCGTCGTTGCCGGCTTCTCGGTTACGCTGGCGGCCGGAGTGGCGGTTGGCGAACGCACGGCTTCCGGAGCTGCCGGTCTCAGCCCCAGGTTACCGGGATTGTTGAGCATGCCTGCGGCCAGGTTATTGACTATCTTCGCTTCGCTCAAGGCGACTTCCAGCAGAGCCGCATTCAGTATTTCCTTCCGCGAATTGACCAGGGCCTGCGTTATCTGCTGGCGTACATTCGGACTCTCAAGAGTCAGATTCTCAGTCTGCAGACGTTTCTCTTCCAGCTTGAAGATGTACCAGCGTCCGCTGTTGAAGTGTTGTGGTTCGGTGAAGCTACCAACCTGCATTGGTCCAAAGAGCCTGGAAATTAATTCCTGGGGGAAACCGGTTTGCTTCAGGTCCTCTTCCCCGGCAAAGCCAATGTCTCCGCCCTTGGGAACACTATTAGCGTCTTCGCTCCTGGCCCGCGCCACCGTCGCAAAATCAGCGCCTCCCTTGAGTTGCTCGTAGATGCCTTCAATCTTGAGCTTGGCCTCGGTTTCGTTTTTGGCGTCGTTTGTAATTCCCTGACTGCTGTTATCAGCCGGGTCAACCATTATCATTGCCAGCGCAACACCGCGGGAATTCACAAACTGCTGGCGATTGTTGTTGTAATACTCTTCGACTTCCCGATCGCTAATGCTGATCTTGCCCGCATACTTGTCCTGCAGGTTGCTGATAGCCAGATCCTTTTTCGCCTCTTCTTTCAAAACATCCATCGTAATGCTCTGGGCCTGGAGGCTCTTGGCAAAGTCTTCGTCAGTCATGCCGGTCTGTTGCTTCTGCTGGTTGATCGCGGCATTAATCTGATCTTCGGTGGGGAGAAGTTTTTCCTTCTCAGCGCGCTGGAAAAGGACTTCTCTCTGGATTAGTTTGTCGAGCACCTGCAACCGCGCCTGGGCCATCTGTAACTGGGAAAGTTGCGCCTGTTTGCCCCCGGACTGGAGACTGATTTGGCGCTCAACCTCCGCGGACATAATGGGTCTGCCATCAACGGTAGCAGCTATCACGTTTCCCTTGCTGCCATCTGCTCCTCCATCCTTACTGCAGGCCGACAGGCCAAACATGGTCAGACCGACCAGCATGATGGCGGCCACTAAATTAACGGTTTTCTGCACTTAATTCTTTGCTCCTTAAAGGTTGTCTGTTTGCCGACGATCGCGCCGCGGCTTGACGGCCACAAAATGCGTCTGCTATAAGCTTACGTTTGTGAATCTGACGATATTTGTATCAATCGGATCCCGATTAGATGTCCAGCGTTATTGCGATTGTTCGGAGGTAATTCAAAAAAGTAATGGCTAAACGATGCGAAGTCTGCGGCAAGGGACCACAGTTCGGAAACAATGTTTCTCATGCTAATAACCGTACCCCACGCCGCTTTAATCCAAATCTGCAGTCGATCCGCGTGGCCCTGCCAAAGGGTGGAGCGCATCGGATGAAGGTCTGTACCAGCTGTATTAAGGCCGGCAAGGTCGCTAAAGCCGCCTAAGAGACCAAATCAATTCTGCAATCCCTGAGGAACCGGCAGGCGCGATAGCCTGGCCGGTTCAGTTATTATCCGGCGACCGCTATTGCCTCAATTTCTACCCGCGCATCACGCGGCAAGCGGGCAGCCTGGACCGTCGCTCGGGCCGGCGGAGTCTCACCAAAGAATCTTCCATAGACCTCGTTCATGGCGACGAATTCGTTCATATCCACGAGGAAGACCGTGGTCTTGACAACGTCAGCCAAACCGCTACCGGCAGCCTCCAGGACGGCCGAAAGGTTCTTTAGAGCCTGCTCAGTCTGTTCGGCGATGCCACCCGAAATAAACTGTCCGGTGGCCGGATCGATCGGTATCTGGCCCGAGGCAAAAACAAACCCCCCGGCCTTAATTGCCTGAGAGTACGGACCGATCGCCTGCGGCGCCTTTTCTGTCTGAACGCTGTCCTTAACAAACATGAAAGTCTCTATTTACCTGCCTGAAGCAAAGCGCGCATTCTAACAGAAAGACAAAGACTGGCAAAGTTGAGGCATCTGCAGCCTCAAACGGCCCCCTGCAGACGCTCTACGTCCAGCACGCCCGGCACGCCCTTGATTGAATTAATCACTTTGTCCAGATGTTTGACGTCGAATACCTCGACGGTGACTTCAATCTGCCCCCGCTCGTCAGGAGCGACACTGGCACGCGCATCTCGAATACCCGTCTTCATGTCGGAAATCGCTCCCGTGATGCCGGCGATCATGCCCGTGCGATTTTCAGTCACCGCTCTCAACTTCACCGCGTAGGCAGTTTGATCCCCGCGTCCGGCCCATTCGACATCGACGATCCGTTCACGGTTGACCATTAGTTGCTGAACATTCTTGCAGCGCGTCGTGTGCACGGCGACGCCCTTGCCGCGCGTGATGTAGCCGACGATTGCTTCGCCATGCAGGGGATTACAGCAGCGCGCGCGCGCCACCATTAAATCATCAACCCCGCGTACCACAATCGAATCGTCGCCAAAGTGAATCAGGCGCTTGACCGCGCGCACTCCGCTCCGCAGCCGCGACTCCTTCTGATTGTCGAGTTGCTCGAATTGTTCCGGTCCCAGGTACTTGGCAATTACATTGCGCGGGATAAGCTTTCCGTAACCAATCGCCGCCAGCAGGTCGTCCACGCGCCCATAGCCGTATTCACTGGCGATGCGCTTCATGTTCGCGTCATTGTTGCCCAGCAATTTCTTGGGCGACAATTGAAAACGGGACGCTTCCTTCTCGAACAACTTGCGCCCAATCTCCATCGACTCTGCGCGTTGCTGTTCAGCCACCCAGTGACGAACGCGATTTCTGGCGCGGGAAGTGACAATGAAATTCAACCAGTCCCGCGAGGGATGCGTGTTCGGATTGGTGAGAATCTCGACTACATCGCCGTTTTGAATCTCAGTGCGAAGCGGAACAATTCGTCCATTGATTCGGGCCCCGCTGCAGGTGTTACCAACTTCCGAGTGAATCATGTAACCGAAATCGATGGGGGTGGCGCCACGCGGCAACTGGATGACTCTGCCCTTCGGCGTAAATGCGTAGACGTCCTTCGGATACAGATCCAGCTTGAGCGAATCTAAGAAATCACGAGAGTCATTAACATCCTGAGTCCATTCGATCAAAGAACGAAGCGCCTGAAGAGTGTTGTCATCATCGTGGGCGCCGCACCTGCCCTCTTTGTATTTCCAGTGGGCTGCTACGCCTTCCTCGGCGATGTGATGCATTCCTTCGGTGCGAATCTGCACCTCGAAAGGTTGGCCTCTTGAACTAATGACCGACGTATGAAGCGACTGGTAAAGATTATCCCGGGGGGTAGCAATCCAATCTTTTATCAAACCGGGAACGGGCTTCCAAATGTTGTGAATTAAGCCCAAGGCGCCATAGCAATATTGAATATCGTCAGGCGTAATCACGCGGGCCGCTACTAGGTCGTAAACCTGATCTAGCTCAATCGTATGTCGCTTGAGCTTTTTCCAGATCGAATAGAGCCGCTTGACCCGGCCCTCGACGCGAACGAAAGGAACGCCGACTTCAAGCATCTTCTCCTCAATACGGGCGGTTACCCCGCTGAGAAACTTTTCGTTCTCAGGACGACGCTTCTCAATCTGCGCCGCTAGCTCCCGATACTCTTCCTGGTGCAAGTGCTGGAATCCAAGATCTTCCAGCTCGCCGCGCAGCTTTCCCATTCCAAGCCGATGGGCAATTGGAGCAAAGATCTCCATGGTTTCTTCGGCAATACGCTTACGCCTTGGTGGCGGCAGGAAATGCAGAGTCCGCATATTGTGCAACCGGTCGGCTAGTTTGACGAGCACGACTCGAACGTCGTCAACCATCGCCAGCAACATTTTTCGTACATTCTCCGCCTGCTGCTCTTCGCGAGAGACATTGCTGATTTGAGCAATTTTCGTGAGACCGTCGACGAGGTGGGGGATGCCGAGAGCCGCCGCTACCTCCGCCGCAGCTTGAGGATTTGCCGAGTAAACCCCGCACTTATCAGGGCGCACGTCGAGGCCGATGGCGGCGCCCAGGTCGCACATTGCTGGGAACGAAGTGATGACGCTCGACGCGTCGC
>Ga0209798_10000641_pt1 | contig 21318 bp, 18 predicted proteins | sample DOMMetBare3Fresh_FD_187475 | JGI IMG/M metagenome (GOLD analysis project Ga0209798, IMG submission 187475) | Wetland sediment microbial communities from St. Louis River estuary, USA, under dissolved organic matter induced mercury methylation -... | ecosystem: Environmental > Aquatic >... | reverse complement strand
CCTCGGCGCAGGGGTCATGGGCGAGACGCTGCTGTCGGGCCTGCTGCGGGCCGGCCGCAGCCCGCAGGACGTCGTCATCACCGAGAAGCGGCCCGAGCGGGCCGTCGAGCTCGGCGAGAAGTACGGCGTCAAGGTCCTCGACAACCCCGAGGCGGTCGCGTTGAGCGACACCGTCGTCCTCGTCGTCAAGCCGCAGGACATCTCGGACCTGCTCGCCGAGATCCGCGAACACCTGCGGCCCGGCGCGCTCCTGGTCTGCATCGCGGCGGGCATCACGACGGCGTTCGTCGAGGAGCGGGTGCCGGACGGCGTGGCCGTCGTCCGCGTCATGCCGAACACCCCGGCGCTCGTCGACGAGGGGATGGCCGCGCTGTCGCCCGGCTCGCACTGCGACGACGAGCATCTCGCCCGCGCGTCCGCGCTGCTGTCCGCAACGGGGAAGGTGGTCCAGCTGCCCGAGCACCACCAGGACGCCGTGACGGCGATCAGCGGCTCGGGCCCGGCGTACATCTTCTACGTCGTCGAGGCGATGATCGAGGCCGGTGTGCTCCTCGGCCTGCCGCGCGCGACGTCCACCGAGCTCGTCGTCCAGACCCTCTACGGCGCCGCGACGATGCTCAAGGAGACCGGCGAGCACCCGACGGTCCTGCGCGAGCAGGTGAGCAGCCCGGCCGGCACCACGATGGCCGCGCTGCGCCAGCTCGACGACCACAAGGTGCGGGCCGCGTTCCTCACGGCCATGGAGGCCGCGCGCGACCGGTCACGCGAGCTGTCGTCCGGCCAGGCCTGAGACAGGCCCGAGAGCGTGTCTCCACCCCGGCTCCGCGTCTGCGTCGGCGACCGGTCGCAGCTCGAGGCTCACGGGCGGGCGGCGAACCGCTCGACGAGGTCGCTGTGGCCGCTCACGATGAGGACGTCGTGGCTGCTGATCCGGGTGTCCGCCACGGCGTAGGTGAAGTCGAGGCCGGGGGACTTCACCCCGACGACGGTGACGCCGTACTTCTTGCGCACCCCCGACTCGGCGAGGGTGAAGCCCGCGGTCTCCTTCGGCGGGCGCATCTTGACGATTGCGAAGCCGTCGTCGAACTCGATGTAGTCGAGGAGCTTGCCGGTCACGAGATGGGCGACGCGCTGGCCGGCGTCCTTCTCCGGGAACACGACGTGGTGGACGCCGATCCGGTCGAGGATCTTGCCGTGGGTCGGGGTGAGCGCCTTGGCCCAGATCTGCTTGACGCCGAGGTCGACGAGGTTGACCGCCGTGAGGACGCTCGACTCCACCGACGTGCCGATCGCGACGACCGCGATGCCGAACTCCGAGCAGCCGAGCTGCTCGAGCGCCTCGGAGTTCGTCGTGTCGGCCTCGACGACGTGGGTCAGCCGGCCGGACCACTCCTGGACGAGCCGGGGGTCGCGGTCGACGGCGAGCACCTCGTGCCCGAGCCGGGCGAGGGCGTGCGCCGTCGCCGCCCCGAACCGGCCGAGTCCGCACACGAGGACCGAGTCCTCCTGCGAGTTCCTGCTGCTGCCGCCCACCGTCGTCCCTCCTGTCGGTCGCCGCCGGGAACGACGACCGGTGCACCCGTGCCGGGTTCGTCCGGCGCGAACGCGATCCCGGACCATGGTGCCTGACGTGCATGGTCAGGCGGGACCGGGGCGCGCCGCGCAGGTCGCGTGTCGCCACGGGCCGCGCGCTCGGCCTCGACACGGGCGTCCGGCGCGACGGCGGCCGGTCCGACTCACCCGACGATCGGGCGCTCCTCGGGCAGCCGGAAGGCCCGGCCGCGCTCGCGCAGGGCCAGGGCCGCGGCGAGGGTCACGGTGCCCGTGCGCCCGACGTACATGAGGGCGGAGAGCAGGTACTTGCCGCTGTCCGGCAGGCCGGGGGTGATCCCGGTCGACAGGCCGCACGTGGCGAACGCCGAGATGACCTCGAACAGCACCTTGTCGAGCCGCTCACCGGTGATCGCCAGCAGCGCGAGGGTCGCGACGAGGACGATCGTCAGGCCGGCGAGCAGGACGGTGACGGCGAGCCGGACGCTGGTCGCCGGGATCCGCCGTCCGTACGCCTCGATGTCCCGGTCGCCGCGGGCCTCGGCGACCGCGGCGAGCGTGAGGACGGCGAGCGTGCCGACCTTGATCCCACCGGCCGTCGAGGCGCTGCCGCCGCCGATGAACATGAGGACGTCCAGGACGAGCCACGTCGTCTCGTTCATCTGGGACACGTCGACCGTCGAGAACCCGCCCGACCGCGGCATGGCTGCCTCGAAGACCGCGGTGAGCACCCGGCTGCCCGGCTCGAGGGCGCCCAGCGTCGCCGGGTTCGTCCACTCGAAGGCGCCGATGAGCAGGATCGACAGCCCGAGGATCACGGTCGTCGTCGTCAGCGTGAGCTTGGTGTGGACCGGCCACGTGGACGGTCGCCGCCACGCACGGGCGAGCACGAGGACGACAGGGAAGCCGAGGCTGCCCGCGAAGACCGCGACGGCGACCGGCAGGGTGATCCACGGGTCGCCGGCCCATCGGGAAAGCCCTCCCTCGTGGACGGCGAAACCGGCGTTGTTGAACGACGAGAGCGCGTAGAAGACCGAGTGCCAGAGGGCCTCGCCGACGCCGTCGCCCTCGAGCAGGAACCGCGGGAAGAGCACGGCCGCGACGGCGGTCTCGATCGCCGTCGAGGTGACGACGACGATCCGCAGGAGGCTGCCGACCTCGCCGAGCCGGGACGCCTTGACCTCGCTCTGGGCGACGAGCCGCTGGGCCAGACCGAGCCGCCGGGAGACGGCGAGGCCGAGGAGCGAGGCGATCGTCAGGATCCCCAGCCCGCCGATCTTGATGGCGGCCAGGATGACGGCCTGGCCGAAGCCCGACCAGTAGGTCGCCGTGTCCACCGTGACCAGGCCCGTGACGCAGACCGCCGAGACGCCGGTGAACAGGGCGTCGACGAAGGGCGCGCGCTGCCCGCCGGCGGTCGCGAACGGCAGGCTGAGCAGAGCCACGAAGACGACGATGACGGCGGCGAAGACGCCGAGCGCGAGCCGGGCGGGGGAGCGCCGGGCCGCCTCGTCGACGACCGCGCGCAGCCACGGGCCGCGCAGCGCGGGGCCGGGCGGGATGCCGGGCGGGGCGGACGTCGAGGCGGACGACGGGGCGGACGTCGGGGGTTCGGTCATCGCGGTGGGCGCTCCGGTCGTCGCGCGGATCGGGCCTGCCGCCGAACCCGGATCCGCGCCCGGGTGACGTGCGAGCGCTTGGGTACGGTGGGCGGGTGGAGGCGTTGCGGTTGGTCTGGGACGAGTCTTTCACCCGGTACGACTTCGGCCCGGGCCATCCGATGTCGCCGGTGCGCCTCGAGCTCACGGCGCGCCTCGTGCGCGACCTCGGCCTGCTCGACCACGCGGGCGTCCATGTCGTCGGCGCCGAGCCCGCGGCGGACGACGTCCTGGCCACCGTGCACACACCCGCGTACATCGCAGCGGTGCACGCCGCGTCGGGCAGCCGGGCTGTCGTCGACGAGGCGCGGGGTCTGGGCACCGACGACGTCCCCGTCTTCGCCGCGATGCACGAGGCCGGCGCACGGATCGCCGCGGGCACCCGGGCCGCCGCGCTCGCCGTCTGGGGCGGCGAGGCGCTGCACGCGGTGAACTTCGCCGGCGGGCTGCACCACGCGATGCCGGGCAGGGCGAGCGGTTTCTGCGTGTACAACGACGTCGCGGTCGCCGTCCAGGCGCTCCTGGCCGCCGGCGCCCGCCGGGTCGCGTACGTCGACGTCGACGTCCACCACGGGGACGGCGTCGAGCGGATCTTCTGGGACGACCCGCGCGTGCTGACCATCTCCCTGCACGAGACGGGCCGGATCCTGTTCCCCGGCACCGGGTACGCCACCGACATCGGCGGCCCGTCGGCCGAGGGCGGCGCCGTGAACGTCGCCTTCCCGCCCGGCACGGCGGACGCCGCGTGGCTGCGCGCGTTCCACGCCGTCGTCCCGCCGCTCGTGCGGTCCTTCGAGCCGGACGTCCTGGTCACCCAGCACGGCTGCGACTCCCACGTGCTCGACCCGCTGGCGCACATGGCCCTCTCGCTGGACTGCCAGCGGGCCTCGTACGAGGCGCTCCACGAGCTCGCGCACACGGCGGCCGGCGGCCACTGGGTCGCGGTCGGGGGCGGTGGCTACGAGGTGGTCGACGTCGTCCCGCGGGCCTGGGCACACCTCGTCGCGATCGCCGCGCACCACCCTGTCGACCCGCAGGCGGCGGTGCCGGAGGGCTGGCGGGAGTACGTCCTGGAGCGGTTCGGCCGGGCGGCACCGCAGCGGATGACCGACGGCAACGACACCTGGTACCGCTCGTGGGCGTCCGGTCACGATCCCGAGGACGCGGCCGACCGGGCCGTCATGGCCACCCGCAAGGCGGTCTTCCCGCTCCACGGGCTCGACCCCTGGTACGACTAGCGGTCCGAGACGGGCACGACGGATCCGCACCAACACGCGGCGCCGATGTCCAGCCGACACGCCGGGAGTTCCCGCGAAATCCAGCTCGGATAACACCGCAAAGCGGTGATATCAGGATGTCGCGGACTTCCCCATGAGTCACAACTGCCCCTAGGGTGACCGTCGAGCGCGCGGGTCACAGGCGCGAGGCCCGCGCCCGCGGGCACCGGCCGGCTCGGCGGGCCCGGGCCGCGAGGGTCGCACGCCGGACGCGAAGGGATGGACGATCATGCCTGGTGAGTTCGCCGACGTGCGCTTCCTCACGGTGGCCGAGGTCGCCGCGATCATGCGGGTGTCGAAGATGACGGTCTACCGCCTCGTCCACAACGGCGATCTGCCCGCCGTCCGGGTCGGCCGTTCGTTCCGGGTGCCCGAGGCCGCGGTCCACGACTACCTGCGGCACTCCTTCGTCGACACCGCCTGAGCCCCGGCGTGGCGACCAGGTGGTCGTCACGTGCGTCACGCCGGTAGCCGTCGGCCCAGTTCGGCTGCGCGGGTAGGCTGGGGGTCAGGCTCGGCCCCCGCGCCGTCACCAACGACCGTGAGGACACCTTTCGTGGGTTCTGTCATCAAGAAGCGCCGCAAGCGCATGGCCAAGAAGAAGCACCGCAAGCTCCTGCGCAAGACGCGCCACCAGCGCCGCAACAAGAAGTGACGTCCGGTCGCACCGTCGCTGGCGGCGGTGCGACCCTCCGGCGTTCGGCAGGGGGTCACGCGATGGGCCGGGTCGTCCTCGTCACCGGGGTCAGCAGGTATCTCGGCGGGCTGTTCGCGCGCGTGCTGTCGGCAGACCCGCAGATCGACCGGATCATCGGCGTCGACGTCGTCCCGCCGCCGCACGACATCGGCCGCTCCGACTTCGTGCGGGCCGACATCCGCAACCCGGTCATCGCCAAGGTGATCGGGGCCGCGGCGGTCGACACGGTCGTGCACATGAACGTCATCGCCACGCCGACGAGCGCGGGCGGCCGGGTCTCCATGAAGGAGATCAACGTCATCGGCACCATGCAGCTGCTCGCCGCCTGCCAGAAGGCGCCCTCGGTGCGCCGGCTCGTCGTGAAGTCGACGTCGTCGGTCTACGGTGCGAGCCCGCGCGACCCGGCGATGTTCACCGAGGACACCGGCGCCAAGGTGCTGCCCCGCAGCGGCTGGGGCAAGGACTCCGTCGAGGTCGAGGGGTACGTGCGCGGCTTCTCCCGCCGGCGTCCCGACGTCGAGGTGGTCATGCTGCGGCTGGCGAACTTCATCGGCCCCGGCGTCCGGACGGCGCTCACGGACTACTTCATGCTCCCGGTCGTCCCGACGGTGATGGGCTTCGACCCGCGGATCCAGTTCGTCCACGAGGACGACGGCATCGAGGCGCTGCGGCTGGCGACCGTGGGCCCGGCGACCGGCATCGTCAACGTCGCCGGCGACGGCAGCATCACCGTGAACCAGGCGGCCCGCTTGGCCGGCCGGCCGACCGCGCCCGTGCCGCCGCCGCTCGTCGGCGTCGTCGGGCAGGCCGCCCGGCGCTCGGGCCTGGCGGACTTCTCCGGCGAGCAGATCCGCTTCCTGTCCTACGGCCGCGGCCTCGACACGACGCGGATGCGCCGCGTCCTCGGCCTCGAGCCGCGCTACTCGACGCGGGCGGCCTTCGCGGACTTCGTCCGCGGCCGCCGGCTGACCGGCCCGCTCTCGCCCGACCGGGTCGAGACGGTCGAGGCCGGCCTGCTCGGCCTGCTCCGCGCGGTGGTCCCGGCGGGATCGGTGGGCTGATGGCACAGGTGATCGACCTCGACGGTGAGCGGCCCGGACGGCGCCGGCGCGCGGGCGCCGCCGCGGTCGCGGCGGGTGCGCAGCGGGCGTCCGGCGAGCGGTCGCGGCGCCGGCGCCGGACGACGCCGCTGCTCGCCGACCTCGAGCCGGCCTCCGAAGCGGGCACCGTGGCGGCGCACGACCCGGCCGACCGGCCGACCGACCGCTCCGTCGACGGTTCGCCGGCGCACGCTGCGGCGGCACCACCCGAGGAGATCGACCTGCGCGCGTTCGAGGCGCCGGTCTCCGAGCGCCGCGACAACGGGGCGCCGCGCGCTCGTACCGGCACCGGCACGCCCCGGTCGCCGCGCGCGACGCGCAGCGTCACCGTCACGACGCCCACGAGCCCGCCCGCCTCGGCGTCCACGACGGCGCCCACGACGGCTCCGACGGACGGCACCGACGTCCCGGCTGCGGACGCCGGGGCGGTGCCGCGTCGTCCGGCCCGGAAGGCGGTCCGCACGAGCCGGACGACCACCGCCGCGACGTCCGGGACGTCGAACGACCCGGCGGGTCCCGCGGTCGGGGACGCCGGCGGTCCGGCGCCCGCCGTGCGCCGGCCGCCGCGGGCGGCGGTCCGGTCCGCCTCCGGCGCCCGCCGGCCCCGGGTGCGTCCCCCGGGCTCCGGACCCGAACGGCTCGTCGCCGTGACCGACGCGGCGACCGAGGCCGGCGAGGCGATCGCGGACGCGCTCGGCCACCGCCCGGGTGACGTCGAGGAGAAGATCGCCGCCGCGCTCGCGTTCCTGCGGCGCCGGCTCACGGGCGACTACGAGGTCGACGAGTTCGGCTTCGACCGCGAGCTCACCGAGACCGTGCTCCTCGCACTCGTCCGGCCGTTGTACCGGCGCTGGTTCCGGGTCGAGGTCCGCGGCATCGAGAACATCCCCGACACCGGAGGCGCGCTCCTCGTCGCGAACCACTCCGGCGCCGTCGCGCTCGACTCGGTCATGACGCAGGTCGCGGTCCACGACACCCACCCGCAGCACCGGTTCCTGCGGATGCTCGGGGCCGACCTCGTCTTCTCGACGCCGTTCGTCGGTGAGATCGCCCGCAAGGGCGGCGCGACGCTCGCGGCGAACGCCGACGCCGAGCGGCTGCTCAGCGCCGGCGAGGTCGTCGGCGTCTGGCCCGAGGGGTTCAAGGGGATCGGCAAGCCGTTCAGCGAGCGCTACAAGCTCCAGCGGTTCGGCCGTGGCGGCTTCGTCTCGGCGGCGCTGCGGACCCGGACACCCATCGTGCCGTGCGCGATCGTCGGTGCCGAGGAGACCTACCCGATCCTCGGCAACATCCCGACGCTGGCCCGGCTGCTCGGCCTGCCGTACTTCCCGGTGACGCCGACGTTCCCGCTCCTCGGCCTCCTCGGGGCGATCCCGCTGCCGAGCAAGTGGCTCATCGAGTTCGGCACCCCGGTGCCGACCGACGACCTCGGGATCGGCGCGGCCGACGACCCGATGCTCGTCTTCGACCTCACCGACCAGATCCGCCAGACGATCCAGCAGACGCTGTACTCGCTGCTCGTGCAGCGCCGCTCCGTCTTCTTCTGAGCCGCTGCTGCGCGGGTGGGACAGCGGGTCAGACGCAGAACTCGTTGCCCTCCGGGTCCGCCATCGTCGTCCACGTGTGCGGGCCCTGCCGTCCGGTGTGGAGTACTGTTGCGCCCTGCTCGACGAGCCGCGCCCGGACGGCCTCGACGTCCTCGCCGTCGACCCGGACGTCGAGGTGCACCCGGTTCTTCACCGTCTTGGGCTCCGGTACCTCCTGGAAGTAGACCCGCGGCCGCTGCGGACCGGCCTCGCCCGGCGGGTGGATCGCGGCTCCCTCGCGCCACACGAGTGCGCCGTCGACGACGCGCGTGTCGGCGTCTGTCGCGTGGCCCTCGGCGACCATCCTGCGGATGAACGCCTCGTCCTGCGCCTCGACCTGCCAGTCGAGGGCCCGCGCCCACCAGCGTGCGAGCGCGTGCGGGTCCCGGGCGTCGAAGGTGACCTGGAAGCGATGAGCCATGCGGACGAGGTTACGGCGCCACGCGGACAGTCCCGGTCCGCTGCTCCGCGGGCCGTGGTGTCGTGACCTGGGCCCAGCAGGGGATCTCTCGTCGGAGAACCCGGAGCGGGTCATCCGTCCGTGGGGGTCCGGATGACGAGACTGTCACGCTGGCAGAGCCGGTCGACGGCGTCGGCGAACCGGGTCATCGAGGCCTCCGGGTGGGGTCCGAGCAGTCGCTCGCGCTCGCTGCAGCGGGCTGCGGCGTCCGGGTCGAGCCCGGCGGCCAGGGCATCGAGGAGATGGTGCAGCTCGATGAGGTCTCGGCCGACGACCCGGCCGCCGCGAGCGCTGGGGTAACGGGCCGCGAACTCCCACGCGGGGTCGTCGGAGGCGTTGAGGACGGCATACGGCCGGTCGGTGCCGAGCCAGTCGGAGATCACGCTGGAGATGTCGGCGACGAGCAGGTCTGCCTCGCCGAAGCACGACTGCAGACCGGGCCAGCCGTCGACGACGTGGTGCGTACCTGGCGGCCGGCTGCCCCAGTAGGCGACCTCGGCGGCGTCTCGCGCGGCGTCCGTCGCCGCCCGGTCGAACGTCGGCCGGCTGTGCTCGACGGCGTGCTCGAGCGCGTCCGCGCCGAACTCCGGTGCAGCGTCGGCCGCTCGCGCCCGGACCGCGGACCGGCTCGCGCCGGCGTGCCCGAGGAGGGAGACGATGCGTTCGTGCGCCGTGCGGGTCGCGCCGTCCCGGGTGCCGGTCAGCGGGTGCGGACGGTAGATGACGCGCACGCCGGGACGAGCCAGCAGCGCGCGGACGAGCGCGGGCCCGACGAGCGGCACGGAGGTGTGGAAGGCCACGTCCCCCCAGCCCTCCCAGGTCGGCGCGTACAGCACGGTGAAGGTCGAGTCGGTCCGGTGCCGCGGCCGCAGGAGCGCGACCTGGGGTCGGCCGACCTCGACGATGGACGTCGGCGGCAGCGCGAGGTCCGCGTCGACGAACCGCGCGCGGCCGGCCGGTCCGGCGACCCAGACCTGGTCGTAGGTGCGGACGAACGGGTTCACGCTGTAAGCCTTGTCGCTGTCGCCGTGCCCGATGAAGACGCTCGCGAGGCCTCGCCGGCGCAGCATGTGGATGTTCTCGGCGGCGTTCGCCGCCATCAGGACGACACGCGCCGTCGGCAGTTCGAGCGACGCCAGCGCGGCGGCCGAGGGCACGCAGATGACAGGCAGCGACGTCGGGTGCAGGTTGAGCAGGCTCTCCCGGTCGCGCAGCACGACGACGGTCGGGCGGTGCAGGCGCTCGGCGGCCTCGAGCCACATCTGCACCTGGTAGAGCGTCGACGGCCGGCCGGCGAAGTAGAGGAGCACCTCGGGCCGCAGGTCGGCGAGCGTCCGCTGGACGTGCGTGGGGACGAGCCGGCGCGGGTTGCGGCGGCGCAGCCGCAGGACGGCGATCCCGATGACGGACAGCATCGCGAGCGCGGCGAGCAGCGAGACGACGGCGCCCAGCAGGAGCGCCCACCCCAGGTGCAGGTTCACCGCGACCCCGGTGCCGACGACGACGGGGACGTCGAGCATGCCTGTGAGGACGGCGCCGCGCGCCGTGACGACGCGAGGCGGCGGAGCGGGCAGGTCGAGCGGGGTCAGGTCGATGTTGCGGGTGAGGACCGGGCTGCGGCGCAGGTAGGAGACGAGCTCCAGCCCCGCGCGGGCACCCGCCCCGGCGAGCTGGACCGCGAGCCAGGTGAACGTGACCCAGAGGAGGCCGTCGCCCACCCCTGTGTCCACGCCCCCGAGTGCGCCGACGAGCAGGCAGGCCGTGGCGCCGCGCAGGCTGCCGCGCCAGAACGGGCCGGCCTGGCTGAGCTCGGCCGCCCAGGACACGATGCTGGGCCGCAGGACAAGAGCCGCCTCGCAGGCGAGGACCACGGCTGCCGCCGCGAGGTAGCCGTCGGGGGCGAGGACGGCAGCGCCGACGAGAAGCACGGTCGCGACCCCGAACGCCGTCGCGTCGACGGCGGCGGACCGTGCCCCCCGCCAGGGCGGAGTCCGGGTCTCGCGGGTCAGCACGACCCCGGAGCCGATCATGCGTCAGACCGTGCTCTCGGCATCCGTGTCGGCGTCCGACAGGGCCGCCGAGATGATCCGCGCCCGCTGCTCGGTCGCGGACGCGTGGTCCCGGATGGGCATGACCTTTCGGACGTCGACCACCTGGCCTGTGAGGTCGGAGACGAGGACGTCGAGGGTCGACCGGGCGACGACCGCGGCCGACAGCAGTGTGTCCGCCGGCTCCTCGCCGAAGGCCTTGGTCCGCATGGGTGTCGCGGCGCGCTCGGGGTTGACGCAGTTGACGCGGACCCCGAGCTCCGACCACTCGTCCGCGAGTGCCTGGGTCAGGTTGACCACGGCCGCCTTCGTCGAGGAGTAGAGGCTGTACTCGGCGCGGCCGCGGGTGTACGCGCTCGAGGTGTAGAGCACGAGCGAGCCACCGGTCTTCCGCAGGTACGGCAGGCTCGCCTGCGCGACGCCGATCGGGGCGAGGTAGTTGACCCGGATCGTGTCCTCGACGACCTCGGGGGTCGTGTCGGCAAGACGGCCCTTGTGGAGGACGGCGGCGGTGAGCACGATGAAGTCGACGCGGCCGGTAGCCTCGTGGGCGGCGCGCAGAGCAGCGGCGACATCCGCGGATCGCTCGACATGGCAGCCGGTGCCGCGGCTGTGGGCGAAGACGGTCGCGCCGAGGCTCTCGCACAGGTCGGCGACCTCGCGGCCGATGCCGTAGGTGCCGCCGAAGACGACGACGGTGCGTCCCTCGACGCGCGCCCGGTACTCCGGCGGGTCGAGCGGTGCGGGCGGCGCGTTGCTGGCGAGCTGGAAGAGCCGGTCGACGACGACCATGTCGATGGGGTGGGTCACTTTCATGTTCTGCTCCGAGCCGGTGACCACGTAGATCGGCACCTCGGGCAGGTACTTGAGGACGACGCCGCAGTCGTCGCTCGCGCTGAAGTCCGGGTCGGCGACAGCGTGCTTGTAGGCCCGCCGGATCGTCGAGAGCAGGAAGCCCTGCGGCGTCTGGCCGCGGCGCATGCGGGCCCGGGTCGGGATGTCGGTGATGAGGTCTCCGCCGTCCACCTCGATGATCGTGTCGGCCGACGGGACCGCGACGTCGACGGCCTCGTAGGCGTCGAGCGCCTCGACGCAGTCCGCGATGATCCGCCGGTCGACGAAGGGCCGCACGGCGTCGTGGAAGAGCACCTTGCACTCCTCGTCACCGAGGACGTCGAGGGCTGCGCGGGTCGTGTCGTTGCGGGTGGCGCCGCCGGGGATCACCCGGGTCACCTTGCTCATCCCCGCCGAGAGCCTGCGCGCGTCGTCGAGGTACGCCTCGGGGGAGGTGAGGACGATCTCGTCGATCTCCGGCGTCTCCTGGAAGACGCGCAGGGTGTGCTCGAGGATCGTCGAGCCCGAGACCTTGATGAGCTGCTTGGGGATGCTCAGCCCGACACGGGAGCCCGTGCCGCCGCCGAGTATGACACCCACCGTGCGCAGTCGACGTCCCGTCGGTTCGCTCATCTGCAGAACTCGCCTCTCCAGGGGCCGCGTACCGCACGCGCGTCGACGTCGTGGCCGCACGGTGCGCCGGACTCTACGGGACTGCCGACTACGGAGGGTGGACGGCGTCCCGCATCGCGAGCCGGGCGTCGCGCACCGTGACTGTCCCGGCGAACGACCAGTGAACACCGTCTCACCGAGGTTCTACCAGTCCGTGCCCGGGAGAGCGGAGCGTGATGACACGACGTGGTAAGTCAGTGACTCTGAGTCGATGAATCCAGGTCGGCGAGGACGTCCGGGCCGCGGAGTAGAGAGGTCCCGACCCGTCACCCGGAGCCCCAGGAGTACGTGTCCAGGGTCGTGCCCCACGCGGTCCGCAGGACGACGGTGTCGCCACCGTTCTCGAGGATCGGCCCGGCGTGCGGCCAGTACTGGACGAGGCGGGAGCCCGGACCCGTCCGCTGCAGGTGGATCGTCAGGGTCTCGCCCGGCGCAAGGACCGTGCCGGGCGTGATCTCCTTCGTCCGGCCGTCGTTCGTCACGACGACCCCGGTGAGGTCCTGCGTCGTGGCGACCCCGGCGGGCAGCCGAAGGTCGATCCGCTCGTCCGCCGATGCGTAGGAGACCGTCGACACCTCGACCGGGGGCCGGCGGCACGCCACCGTGCACCCGTAGTCGGCCACCCCCCGGACGTCGAGGTGCGGGTCGAGCAGGTAGAGCGTCTTGCCCGCGGCGTTCGCCGTCGTGCTCGCGTCGTTGGGCAGGTAGTGCGTCGACGCGGTGCCGAGGTAGTAGCGCCCCGCGGACGGGCTCGAGGTGCCCGGGCCGAAGTAGACGGTGATCGTCTTCCCGGCGCCGACAGCCGCCCCGGTCGGGAACCTCCAGTAGGTCGTGCCGCGCCAGAAGGTGTGGCTGCCGTCGCGCAGCCGCCACCCGGCGAGCGGGACGGCGGTCGTCCCGCGATTGCGGATCCGCAGGTACTCCTGGTTCGCGGCGCTCTCGTCCTCCACGTCGTAGTGCAGCCACAGCAGCAGGTTCGCGCCCGCGCTCGGGCCGGCGCCGCACGCCGATCCGGTGAACAGACCGACCCGCTTGGAGACGGCCCGCTGCGTCGCCGCGTGGTACCTCGCCACGTGCGCCGTCTCGACGGGGCTGCGCAGCCAGACCGCGAGCCCCTTCTCGAGCAGAGGGAGCTGGGCGTCCTGCCAGGTCTTCGTCGCGGCGTGCCACCGGTCGACGTACCGGAAGAGCCGGGTCCGGCCGGCGCCGTCCGTGCCCTTGGTGCTCGACGCGTAGTACGCGGACAGCCGTACCCTCGTCCCGACCGGGAGGAACCTCGCGAGGGACGTCTTCGCCGCGACCGCGAGGCACTCGGCGCCGCCGCCGACCGGGCTGTCGTGGGTCTCCGTCGCCTGGATCCCGATCATCCGGATCGGGACCGACGCCGCGGTGCCGTCGCCGGCGATGTCGACGTAGACCGTGTCGCCGTCGGCGACCGACGTCAGCGTCCCGGTCCAGTACCGCAGCGTCGCGGCGTGGGCGCCGGGTGCGACGGCGACGAACCACGACACGCACAGCGCCATCGCGGTGGCGGCGACGGTCGCGGTGAGAGCTGGACGGCGCATCCTGCGAGGATCGGCACGACGACGCCCGGGCTCGAGCCGCCGTTCGGTGGACCCGCCCCGCCCGCCCGCCCGCCGCGACCGCGCACCCCTCGCGGTTACTAGCGGGTCAGACCCATCTGCTGGGTCTGACCCGCTAGTAACCGCACGCGAGGGGGCGGTCGGCGGGGGCGGGACAGCGGTCGCGTCCGCCGGGGGCCGGGCGGGGTGGGTCATCGTCTCCTCCTGAGGGCCACCGCACCGGCGGCGGCACCTGCGACGGCGCCGGCGACCATCGCGACGGGCAGGCTGGCCCTGACGGCCTTGCGTCCGGTCCGGTAGTCCCGGACCCGCCAGCCCTCCGTCCGGGCGTGCGCCCGCAGGGTGGCGTCGGGGTTGATCGCGCAGGGGTTGCCCACGAGCGACAGCAGGGGGATGTCGTTCGCCGAGTCGCTGTACGCCGAGCAGCGGTCGAGATCCAGGCCCTCGGCCTCGGCGAGCGCCTTGACCGCCTCCGCCTTCGCCCCGCCGTGCATGGGCTTGCCGACGAGCCGGCCGGTGTAGACGCCGTCGACGTGCTCGGCGACGGTGCCGAGCGCGCCGGTCAGCCCGAGGCGGCGGGAGATGACCTCGGCGACCTCGACCGGAGTGGCCGTAACGAGCCAGACCCGCTGCCCGGCGTCGACGTGCATCCGGGCCAGCGCGTGGGTACCGGGCCAGATCTTGTCGGCCATGAGCTCGTCGAAGACCTCCTCGCCGACGGCTCGCAGCTCGGCGACCGAGTGCCCCGCGACGAAGCTGAGTGCCTTCTCCTGGATCTCCTCGACGTGCTCCATGTTCTCCCCGACGAGGACGAACTGGGCCTGCTGCCAGGCGAAGCCGGCGATGTCGCGGACCGTGAAGAACTTGCGCCGGTAGAGCCCGCGGGCCAGGTGGAAGATCGACGCGCCCTGCATGATCGTGTTGTCGACGTCGAAGAACGCGGCCGCGTCGGGGTCCGGCGGGACCGCGAGGGCGGCCTCGACCTCGGCGGCGGCGCTGCCCGCCTGCTCCCCGTCGCCAGGCCTGGGGCGCAGGTCACGGCCGTCGGCGCGCAGCGGGTTGTCGCGCAGGCCGGCGGGCTGCGGGAGGTCGGTGGTGGCCGCGGCGGCCGACGCCCGCCCGGCGAGGACGTCGTCCGGGCCGGGCCGGGTCGCGGCGGGGTCGTCGTCCGGATCGCCGTCGGAGGGTCCCGACATGGTCCCCGGAGCAGCCATGGCCGTCACTCTAACGGCGTGGGCGCAGCCCGCCGGAGGACTACAGTGACGCGTGTGACGGATGCCCGGATCACTCTCATCGGGCGTCCCGGCTGCCACCTCTGCGAGGCCGCCCGCGAGGTCGTCCGGCGGGTCGCCGCCGACACCGGCGCGGACTGGCGCGAGGTGTCGATCGTCGGGGACGCCGCGCTCACCGAGCAGTACGCCGAGACGATCCCGGTGGTCGTCGTCGACGGCGCACCGCTGGACTACTTCCGGGTCGACGAGCAGCGCCTGCGGGACGCCCTCGCGGGCCGCCGCGGCTGGCTGCGCCGGCGCCGCGCGCCGTCCGGCTGACGGCGCGGCCGACGATCCGCCCGCGAGCCGGGCCCGGACGTCGGTGGAGGCGCTGCGGCGTCCCGGTCCAGCATCCGGGAGCGGAGGCTGTCAACTTTGTGCGTCTGTTCACAAGTGCCTACGCTGGACCGGTCATCCCACGTCCACCCGCGTCGGCCGGGTCCGCTCGGCCGGACGAGCTCCCACCCGAGGAGTCTGCGCTCCCGTGTCCACCCCGCGTCCTGCCCGACTGGTGCGCCAGGCGCGCCCGCTCCGGCAGGGCATCCCCGACGCCACCGTGGCGCGCCTGCCCGTGTACCTGCGCGCTCTGACGGCGCTCGCGGAGGAGGGCATCGCGACCGTCTCCTCCGAGGAGCTCGCGGCCGCGGCCGGGGTCGGTTCGGCCAAGCTCCGCAAGGACCTGTCCCACCTGGGGTCCTACGGCACCCGGGGGGTGGGCTACGAGGTCGAGTACCTCGTCTACCAGATCTCGCGGGAGCTCGGCCTGACCCAGGACTGGCGCGTGGTCATCGTCGGGGTCGGGAACCTCGGCCATGCCCTGGCCAACTACGGCGGGTTCGTCTCCCGGGGGTTCACCGTCGCCGCGCTCCTCGACGCCGACGACCGGGTCGTCGGGGAGACCGTCGGCGGCCTCGTCGTCCGGCCGCTCGCCGACCTCGAGTCCGTCGTCCGCGACGAGGGCGTGCACATCGGCGTCGTCGCGACCCCGGCGGCCGCCGCGCAGGACGTCTGCGACCGGCTCGTCGTCGCCGGCGTCACGAGTGTGCTGAACTTCGCACCTGTCGTCCTGCTCGTGCCCGAGACTGTCATGGTGCGCAAGGTCGACCTGTCGACCGAGCTGCAGATCCTGGCCTTCCACGAGCAGCGGCAGGTCGCCAGCCGGCTGTCGGTGGAGGTGCCGGCCCGGGTCGTCGCGTTGGACCCCGACGGGGGGACGGGTCGGGCTGGAGTGTCCCCGTGAGCGTCCTCGTCGTCGGGCTGTCCTACCGGACCGCGCCGCTCGACCTGCTCGAGCGAGCAGCGCTCGCGCCGTCCGCGGCGCGAGTGCTCGAAGCCGACCTCTGCCGGTCCGACAACGTCGCCGAGGCGGTTGTCCTGGCCACGTGCAACCGGCTCGAGGTGTACGCCGAGGTGAGCAAGTTCCACGGCGGTGTCGCCGACGTGGGCGCCGCGCTCGCCGCCTCGACCGGGGTGCCGCTCGGCGAGCTGACCGACCACCTGTACGTCCACTACGAGGGCGCGGCGGTCACCCACCTGTTCACCGTCGCCGCCGGCCTGGACTCGATGGCCGTCGGCGAGCAGCAGATCCTCGGTCAGGTACGGACGGCCCTGCGGGACGCGCAGGACTCCGGCGCGGCCGCGCGGGTCCTGGGCCACCTGCTCCAGGTGTCGCTGCGGGTCGGCAAGCGGGCCCACACCGAGACCGGGCTCGACCGCGCCGCCGGGTCCCTCGTGGAGGCCGGGATCGCCCGCGGCGAGGCCGTGGTCGGGCCGCTCTCGGCGGCGTCCGTGCTCGTCGTCGGCGCCGGCGCGATGAGCGGTCTCGCGGTCGCGACCCTCGCCCGGCACGGTCTTCGCCGACTCGCCGTCGCCAACCGGACGGCGGCGCGCGGCCGGCGGCTCGCCGCGGCCGGCGGCGGGACGGCGGTGCCGATGACGGCGCTGGCGCAGGCCCTCGCGGACGCCGACGTCGTCGTCTCGTGCACCGGCGCGGTCGGGCACGTCGTCACGGCGGCCGCCGCGCGGGCCGCCGTCGATGCGCGCGGCGGGCGGCCCCAGGTGTACGTCGACCTCGCGCTGCCCCGGGACGTCGACCCGCTGGCCGCGCACGTCGCCGGGGTCACGGTCGTGGACCTCGAGGCGCTCGGCCGGCACCTCACGTCGGGCGGCGCGTCCCACGAGGTCGCCGCCGAGGTCGCCGCGGTCCGCACGATCGTCGCCGAGGAGGTCGCCGGCTACCTCGCGGAGCAGCGCGCCCAGGCCGTCGCGCCGACCGTCGTCGCGCTGCGCGCCCACGCCCGCAGTGTCGTCGAGTCCGAGCTCGCCCGGCTCCAGCAGCGGGTCGCCGTCGACGAGTCGGTGCGGGCCGAGCTCGAGCAGACGGTGCACCGGGTCGTCGAGAAGCTCCTCCACAACCCGACGGTCCGGGTCAAGGAGCTCGCCGGCGAGCCCGGCGGGTCGGCCTACGCCGAGGCGTTGCGCGAGCTGTTCGGGCTCGACCTCGGCCGGGTCGCCGCGGTCACCGACGCGGCCGCGGTCCCCGACCAGACCGGGCTGAGCATCCCCGCGGCGAGCACGACGGGGCTGGCACTGTGAGCGGCACGACCGGTCCCGCCGGCCGCGGCGTCCGGGTCCTGCGCCTGGGCACCCGGCGCAGCACGCTGGCCCGCGCCCAGTCCCGGCTCGTCGCCGATGCGATCGAGGCGGCCGCAGCAGCGCGCGGCGAGGACCTGCGCGTCGAGCTCGTGGACGTCACGACGCACGGCGACACGTCGCGGGCTCCGTTGGCGAGCTTCGGCGGGGTCGGCGTCTTCGTCTCGGCGCTGCGCGACGCGCTCCTGGCCAAGGAGGTCGACCTCGCCGTCCACTCGCTCAAGGACCTGCCGACGGCGCCCGCCGACGGGCTCGTCGTCGCGGCCGTGCCGTTGCGCCTGGACCCGCGGGACGTCCTCGTCGCCCGGGACGGCCTCACGGTCGGCGAGCTGCCCGCAGGCTCCCGGGTCGGCACCGGCTCGCCGCGCCGCGCCGCCCAGCTGCGGGCCCTCGGGCTGGGGCTGGAGGTCGTCGACGTCCGCGGGAACGTCGACACCCGGCTCGGCCTCGTCGGCGCCGGAACGGTCGACGCCGTCGTCCTCGCCCGCGCCGGGCTCCTGCGGCTGGGCCGTGAGCGGGAGGCGACCGAGGTGCTCGACCCGCTCCTCATGCTCCCGGCCCCGGGGCAGGGGGCGCTCGCGGTCGAGTGCCGAGAGCCCGACACGGACGTGGTGACGGCGCTCGCCGCCCTCGACGACCCGGCCACCCGCGCGGCCGTCGATGCCGAGCGCACGCTGCTCGCCGTCCTCGAGGCCGGCTGCGCCGCACCGCTCGGCGCGCTGGGCGAGCTCGTCGAGGGTTTCGGGGACGACGGCGAGCAGGACGAGCTGTCGCTGCGCGCCGTCGTCGCCTCGGTCGACGGCGCCGTCACGATCCGCCGCTCGGTCGTGGGCCCCGCCGCCGACCCGGTGGGAGTCGGACGGCGCCTCGCGGACGTTCTCCTTCAAGACGGTGCCGCCGAGCTCGTCCCGCGGCGTCCGCCGGACCCGGCCACCGGCACCGAACAGTCCGCACGACAGGCAAGAGAAGGTGACCTGTGAGCTCCACCCGCACGCGCAAGAAGACCTCCGCCACCGGGCAGGTCTCGTTCGTCGGCGCCGGCCCCGGCGACGAGGGCCTGCTCACGCTGCGTGCCGTCGAGCGTCTCGCCGAGGCGTCCACCGTCGTCGTCGACCAGCTGACCCGTGAGCGGCTCGTCGGCCGGTTCTGCCCCGAGGGCGTCGAGGTCGTGGACGCCGGGTTCGGCGAGAACGGGCAGCCGATGACCCGCGCGGCCCGCGCCAAGATCGTCGTCCGTGCCGCCAAGCGGGGCGGTCGCGTCGTCCGGCTGATGGACGGCGACCCGGCGACGTTCACCGGCCTCGCCGAGGAGATCGCGGCCTGCCGCAAGGAGGGCATCGGGTTCGAGATCGTCCCCGGGGTCTCCGCCGCGACGGCGGTGCCCGCGTACGCCGGGATCGCGCTGACGCCGGCCGGCACGTCGTCCGTGCACGTCGTGCACCCGAACGGGGTGCGGGTCGACTGGGCCTCGCACGCCGGGACCGACGCGACCGTCGTCGTCCTCGGCCACGTCGACGACATCGTCGACGCCGCCGCGGGGCTGCTCGGCGCCGGCCGGGACCCCTCGACACCGGTCAGCGTGACGAGCAAGGGGACGACGACCGAGCAGCGCACCGTGGCGTGCACGCTCGCCGAGGTCGGCAAGGCCCTGCCCGCGGCACGGCTGGAGCGGCCGGTGACGGCTGTGGTCGGCGCCGCGGCCGGGCTGCGCGACACCGGGGCGTGGTTCGAGACCAAGCCGCTGTTCGGCTGGCGGGTGCTCGTGCCGCGGACGAAGGAGCAGGCCGGCTCGATGGTCGCCCGGCTCGCCGAGCACGGCGCGACCGCGGAGGTCGTCCCGACGATCTCCGTCGAGCCGCCGCGGACGCCGCACCAGATCGAGAAGGCGGTCAAGGGCCTGGTCACCGGCAGGTACGAGTGGATCGGCTTCACGTCGGTCAACGCCGTGCGGGCGATCCGGGAGAAGTTCGAGGAGTTCGGCCTCGACGCCCGCGCGTTCGCCGGCCTCAAGGTGGCGGCGGTCGGCGGGGTCACCGCTGCCGCGCTGCGCGAGTGGGGCATCGAGCCCGACCTCGTGCCGACGGGCGAGACCGAGCAGTCCGCCAAGGGGCTGCTCGACATCTGGCCGCCGTTCGACGAGGTGCTCGACCCGATCGACCGGGTCTTCCTGCCGCGCGCCGACATCGCGACCGACACCCTGGTCGCCGGACTGCAGTCCGGCGGCTGGGAGGTCGACGACGTGACGGCGTACCGCACGGTCCGGGCGGCCCCGCCCGCGGCGGACGTCCGCGAGGCGATCAAGTCCGGCCAGTTCGACGCGGTCGTCTTCACGTCGTCCTCGACGGTGCGCAACCTCGTCGGGATCGCGGGCAAGCCGCACGCGACGACCGTCGTGGCTTGCATCGGCCCGGCGACGGCGAAGACCGCCGAGGAGCACGGTCTGCGGGTCGACGTCCTGCCGCCCGAGCCGAGTACCGAGGCGCTCGTGCAGGCGCTCGCCGAGTACGGCGCGGGGCTGCGGCTGTCGGCCGTCGAGGCCGGCGAGCCGGTGCTGCGGCCGAGCCAGCGCAAGGGTGCGACGCGGCGGACCGCGAAGTGACAGCCGGCCGCGAAGCGACTACGGGCGCGTTCCCGGCGATCCGGCCCCGGCGGCTGCGGGCGTCGCCCGCGGTCCGCCGGCTCGTCGCCGAGACCCGGCTGCACCCCGCCGAGCTCGTGCTGCCGGTCTTCGTCAAGGAGGGTGCGACCGAGCCGACGCCGATCGCGTCGATGCCGGGGGTCGTCCAGCACTCGCGCGACTCGCTGCGCAAGGCAGCCGTCGACGCGGCCAGGCTGGGCGTCGGCGGGATCATGGTCTTCGGCATCCCGGCGGTCAAGGACGCGGTCGGCTCCGGCGCGACCGACCCGGACGGCATCCTCAACGTCGCCGTCCGGGACCTCGCCGCCGAGGTCGGAGGGGACCTGGTCGTCATGGCAGACCTGTGCCTCGACGAGTTCACCGACCACGGGCACTGCGGTGTCCTGGCGCCGGACGGCGGCGTCGACAACGACGCGACGCTCCTGCGGTACCGCGACATGGCGGTGGCGCTCGCCGAGGCGGGCGTCGACGTCGTCGGCCCGAGCGGCATGATGGACGGCCAGGTCGCCGCCGTCCGCGACGCGCTCGACGGGGCCGGCCGCACCGACGTCGGGGTGCTCGCCTACGCCGCCAAGTACGCCTCGGCGTTCTACGGGCCGTTCCGCGACGCGGTGGAGTCCTCGCTCCAGGGTGACCGGCGGACCTACCAGCAGGACCCGGCCAACGGCCGCGAGGCGCTCCGCGAGGTGGCGCTCGACGTCGCGGAGGGCGCCGACCTGGTGATGGTGAAGCCTGCGCTGGCCTACCTCGACCTCGTGCGCGCCGTCGCGGGCGCGGTCGACGTGCCGGTCGCGGCGTACCAGGTGTCGGGCGAGTACGCGATGATCGAGGCGGCCGCCGCGAAGGGCTGGATCGACCGGGACCGGGCGATCGAGGAGTCGGTGTTGTCGACCCGCCGCGCCGGGGCCTCGATCGTGCTCACCTACTGGGCCACCGAGCTCGCCTCCCGGCTGCGCGGATAAGCCCGTCTCGTCAGCCGCTGCCGCACGCCGCACGCGGTGACGGCCGCCTCGAACAGGCTACGCGTACGAGTGCAGCCCGACGAAGAACACGTTGACCACCCCGAAGTTGAACAGGATGCAGGCGTACCCGGTGATCGCCAGGTACGCGGCGCGGCGGCCGTCCCAGCCCCGGGTGGCGCGGGCGTGCAGGTATCCCGCGTACACCACCCAGATCACGAACGACCAGACCTCCTTGGGGTCCCAGTTCCAGTACCGGCCCCAGGCGTGCTCGGCCCAGATCGCGCCGGCGATCACGGTGAAGGTCCACAGCGGGAACGCGATCGCGTGCA
>Ga0209798_10000640_pt1 | contig 21324 bp, 17 predicted proteins | sample DOMMetBare3Fresh_FD_187475 | JGI IMG/M metagenome (GOLD analysis project Ga0209798, IMG submission 187475) | Wetland sediment microbial communities from St. Louis River estuary, USA, under dissolved organic matter induced mercury methylation -... | ecosystem: Environmental > Aquatic >... | reverse complement strand
GCTGTTTGGTGGTGAAGTAGGGGGTAAAGATTCTGGTCGTTTGATCTGCCGTCATTCCGGTTCCCGTATCGGTAACGGTGATCCGCACGTAACGCCCCGCTGCGATCGGCAATTCCCGGCTGTTGTCCCTGGTCACATTTTGGGCGCTGATCTGTACCGTGCCACCCTCCGGCATGGCCTGGTCGGCATTCAGGGCCAGATTATGAATCACCTGGCTGATCTGCCCCGGGTCAACTTCCACCGGCCACAAGTTGTCGCTGATGGCAAAGTGGCATTTGGATTTGGAGCCGCGGAAGACGAAGCGGGCCGTATCGCAGATCACATCCGCAATCGAGGTGACCTGCTTGACCGGTGCCCCACCCTTGGAAAAGGTCAGCAGCTGCTGGGTCAGATCGACCGCCCTGAGCCCGGCCTTCTCAACGCTGTTCAGGTATTTGCAGAGTTTCTCACCCGCCGGGGCTTGTGCCTGTGCCAGGGAGATGTTTCCCAGGATGGCGGTCAGCAGGTTGTTGAAATCATGGGCGATACCGCCGGCCAGGATGCCGAGCGATTCAAGCTGCCGGGTCCTGAAAAGCTCCTCCTCGATTGCGTTTCGTTCTGCAATCTGTTTCTGCAGGGAGCTGTTCGACTCCCGCAGTTCCGCTGTCCGCAGCGCAACCTCTGTTTCGAGCTCTTCCCGGTGCCGGGAGAGTTGCAGATCCCGTTCCTGCACCTGGTCAAGCATCTCGTTGAACCCGTACACCAGATCGCCGATTTCATCCCCCCCATCGGCTTCGGCCCGCACGGCATAATTTTTATCGCGGGAGATCGCCCTGGCCATGGCTGCCAGGCGCAGCAGCGGTTCCGAAATTGCTTTGCTGAACCAGGTCGTGATGATCAATGATACGGCCATCGCCGTCAGCAGCACCAGCGCCACCATCCCGAAATAGCCGTAGCGCCGCATTTTGAGGGCATTCAGGTCATAGTTCAGGTAAACGGTCCCGACCGTGTTGCCGTTATGTTTGATGGAGTTGAACAGGGTGAGGGAGTTGTCGTCAAAGCGGTAACCATCCGGGCGGAGCGCCGGAGGGGAGAGCTTTTTGCGGGAATTGTCGCGGCTATAGCTTGCGAATACGGCGCCGCTGGCGGTGTAGACCGAGCCTGCTACCACATGCTCATTGGCCGCCAGTACGGCGAGATTCTCTTCGGCTGATTTCGGGTCGTTGAATAACAGGGCGGCGGTATTGTTGTCGCCGATGATCCGGGAAAGCATGCTGATTTCCTTGACCATCGATTGACGCAGATTCATTTCATCGATGGCGACGAACACCAGTCCGGCCAGCAGGAGTGCCATGATGGTCGGTACCATGGCAATCAGGGTCAGCTTCTTCTTGATCGGTATATCGTTAAAAGTTCGCAGCAGCTTCTCTCGGGAGCGCCGGCAGATCGAAGCGATCTGCCGGCGGTGGTGAAATGCAAGCGGATGGGGGACTGCCTGCGCCTTGACACTGTTACGCAGTTCGCAATTTCCAAAGTCCGTGAGGGGAGATAGTAAAATACGTGATTAAAATGTCAACCTGTTTGTGGTTGTAGCCCATGGATTGTTTGCCATGCACGCTGTTGCGCTGACGCTATCAGATCATCGGTGCAATGTTGTATGCTCCGGTCAGAGTAACTCACCTGCCAGATAGACCTGGGACGCAGTTCCCCGTTCCACCAGCTGTTGCGCCAGATTCGGTTCTGTTGCTCCCTTGAGTTCCACAATCTGGAAATCGGCCCGTTTTCCGATTGCCAGCGAGCCGGCCCGATCCGCGATGGCGAGCGCGGCAGCGCCACCGCTGGTTGCCATGGTCAGCAGTTCGATCGGTGACACAACGTCCGCAAACTGGTTATGGGCAAAGCGCATTTCATCCCACAGGGAGAGCGAGTCGTTGCTGGCCAGGGAGTCGGTGCCGAGCGCCAGGGGAATGCCAAGTTTCTTGAACAGCGCCACCGGTGCCACCCCCACGTCGAGCCGCTGATTGCTGCGGGGGCAGAGGCAGATCGAGGCTCCCCGCTCCTTCAGACAACGGGCATCGGCCAGGGTCAGGTGTACGCAGTGCACTGCCAGGGTGGTTGGCGTCAGCAGGGCGTGGCGATCGAGCAGCTCGGTCGAACTGCAATGACGGGGCGGGGTGAGATGCTCCTGCCACCCCACATAGGGGTACATCAGTTCGGCAATCGGGCCGCTGCTGTTGTAGGTGAAATCGGTTTCTGCCGCCGATTCGGAAATATGGATCGCCAGCGGCAGATGGTGAGACGTGGCGGCATTGCGGATGTTTCCTAAAAACTGTTCGGCGATGGTATAGGGGGCATGGGGGGAGAGCGCTGGGGCAATGGCGCTGTTATGCAAGGTGTCGATGGCGTGGAGTGCCTCACCCAGCCGTGCGTTCAGGCGGGCCGGGTCGTGTCCCAGGATTTCAAAGTAGAGTCGGCCGCCAATCACCTGCTGGCGATACTCGGTCTGCAGGTCGTAGCGGGTCAGGATGTCTCCCACCGAGGTTGTGCCCGACTGCAGGCATTTACGGATCCCCTCGTGCAGCGAGAGCCGGGCATGTTCAGGGGGAACCCCGCGGTTGATTTTAACCATCTGGATGATCCAGTCCACAAAGGTGCGGGGTGAATACTCCATGCCGTGTTGTTCCCGCCAGGCAGGGAAGTGGGTCAGCTCCAGATGAGTATGGGCATTGACAAATCCGGGGAGTATCACCGCGCCGGGATACTCAATCAGCTCGGCTGACAGGGAACGGAGCAGATCGTCGCGTGTTCCCCGGGCAATGATCACCCCGTCACGGACGGCAATGGCGCCGCCGGAAATTTGTTCCGTGGCGGGATCAAGCAGCCATGATGCGGCATATATGCGTATGTTTGACATGGTTACCTCCAGCTGTTGATAGCAACGTGGTGGGCAGATTGTAGCACAAGTTCACATTTTTCATTGAATATTTGTTTGCAGATAGGTTACTATGCCGATTTCCTGGCAGGTGTATCAAGCCGGAGTAGTGCCGCAGCTCGTGCGCGAGGGGGCGGCAACCCCGATCTGATGCCGGTTGGCAGGATATTTATTGGAACAAAGGTTACTGATACTATGAAAACGATCTCCGTACCGCAAAAGCAGGGTCTCTATGATCCGCAATTTGAACATGATGCCTGTGGCGTCGGCTTTGTTGTAAATATAAAGGGTCGTCCCTCGCATGAAATCGTGCAGCAGGCACTGACGGTTCTGGTCAACCTTGATCATCGTGGTGCGGTCGGTTTTGAGCCGAATACCGGTGACGGCGCCGGGATCCTGATCCAGATTCCCGATGCTTTTCTGCGTAAATCGTGCAGCACGCTTGGTCTGACCCTTCCTGAGCGGGGAGACTATGGCGTTGCCATGATTTTCACCTCACCCAATGCGCCGGAGCGGAACAGCGCCCGTCATATCCTGGAAAAGATTCTGCGCGAGGAAGCGGTGGAGATCATCGGCTGGCGTGATGTTCCGACCGACAATTCACCTCTCGGTAATACTGCCAAGGCAGGGGAGCCGAAGGTACGGCAACTGTTTTTGAAGCGGGGCGCCAATTGTCCCGATGAAGCGGCTTTCAATCGCAAGCTGTACATTATCAATCAGCGTGCCACCAATGAAATCCGTCGTGCCAACGTGGATGACTTCTGGTATGTGTCCAGTATCTCCACCCGCACGATCATCTACAAAGGGATGCTGATGCCGGTGCAGGTTGACCAGTATTACCCCGATCTGCGTGACCCCGACGTGGTCAGCGCCCTGGCGCTGGTGCATTCCCGTTTTTCAACCAATACCTTCCCGAGCTGGGATCGTTCGCACCCCTATCACTTCCTGGCGCACAACGGCGAGATCAACACCCTGCGCGGCAATGTCAACTGGATGAATGCCCGTCAGTCGCTGTTTGAAAGCGAACTGTTCGGCGATGACATCAAAAAGGCGCTGCCGATTATCAACACCAACGGCTCTGACTCGGCCATGTTTGATAACTGCCTGGAACTGCTGACCCTGGCAGGACGTTCGCTCCCCCACGCCGTGATGATGATGGTGCCGGAACCGTGGGAAAACCACGAAACCATGAGTGCGGAAAAGCGTGCCTTTTACAAATATCACGCCTGTCTGATGGAACCGTGGGATGGCCCGGCTGCCATCGCCTTTACGGACGGCAGCAGCATCGGTGCGGTGCTTGACCGTAATGGTCTCCGTCCCTCCCGTTACTACATCACCAACGATGATCTGGTGATCATGGCCTCGGAAGCTGGTGTACTGCCGATCGAACCGGAACGGGTGGTCAAGAAGGGGCGTTTGCAGCCCGGTTGCATGTTCCTGGTCGATACGGTTCAGGGGCGCATCGTTCCGGACGAAGAAATCAAGCATGAGCTGGCACATGCCAATCCCTATGCTGCCTGGTTGCAGGAACATCACATCGGCATCGAAGATCTCCCCGAGCCTCCCAAGGTTCATGGGCCGGATCACGCCACGGTACTGCAACGTCAGCAGGCATTTGGCTACACCTTCGAGGATCAGCGGGTGGTGCTGGGCCCCATGGCCCGCGACGGCATCCAGCCGCTCGGCTCCATGGGAACCGATACGCCGCTGGCCGTGCTTTCCGATAAAACCCAGCTGTTGTACAACTACTTCAAGCAGCTGTTCGCCCAGGTGACCAATCCGCCGATCGATCCGATCCGTGAAGAAATAGTCACCTCAACCGCCACCCGGATCGGCTCGGAAGCAAACCTGCTTAAGCCCGATGCCCGCAGCGCCCGCATGGTCCGTCTCGATCATCCGCTCCTTTCCAATGAAGAACTGGAAAAGCTGCGCCATATCGATCGTCCCGGTTTCAAGGCGACCACCCTGTCGCTCCTTTTCCCGGTTGAGCGTGGCATTGCCGGCCTGGAACAGGCGATGAACGAGCTGTTTGCCGCTGCCGATGCAGCGATTGTGGACGGCGCAACTATCTTCGTGCTCTCGGACCGTGGCGTCGATGCACAACATGCCGCCATTCCGGCGCTGTTGGCAGTGGCCGGTCTGCATCATCATCTGATCCGCTGTGCCACCCGCACCCAGGTTTCGCTGGTGCTGGAATCGGGTGAGCCGCGTGAGGTGCACCACTTCTCGGTGCTGCTCGGCTATGGCGTCACGGCGATCAACCCGTACCTCGCCTTTGAGTCACTGGATGACATGATCCGTCAGGGGATGCTGCCGGAGGTGGAGTACAAACAGGCGGTCAAGAATTTCATCAAAGCCTCCATCAAGGGTGTGGTCAAGACCATGGCCAAGATGGGGATCTCCACGGTGCAGAGTTACCGGGGTGCCCAGATTTTCGAGGCAGTCGGCCTCAATCAGGATCTGGTCGACCGTTACTTCACCTGGACTCCGTCGCGGATCGGCGGGATCGGCCTGGATGGCGTTGCCCGTGAATTGCTGGAACGGCATGGCCGCGCCTATCCCAAGCGGGTAGCCCACGATGCGGTGCTGCCGGCCGGTGGTGTCTACCAGTGGCGCAAGGATGGCGAAGAACACCAGTACAATCCCGAGACGATCAGCACACTGCAGAAAGCGGTTCGCACCGGTGATTACAAGCTGTTCAAGGAGTTCTCGACCTTGATCGACGAGCAGAGCAGTCGTCATTACACCTTGCGCGGCCTGCTCGGATTCCGTACGGTTCCTTCCGTTTCGATTGACGAGGTGGAACCGGTGGAGTCGATCATGAAACGTTTCAAGACCGGCGCCATGTCCTACGGCTCCATCAGTCAGGAAGCGCATGAAGCGCTGGCGATCGCCATGAACCGCATCGGTGGCCGTTCCAATACCGGTGAAGGGGGAGAAGATCCTGAACGCTTCACCTGGACCAATGAACAGGGTGACTCGAAAAACAGCGCCATCAAACAGGTTGCTTCCGGCCGTTTCGGTGTTACCAGCGATTACCTGACCAATGCCAAGGAGATCCAGATCAAGATGGCCCAGGGGGCCAAACCTGGTGAAGGTGGCGAGCTGCCGGGGCACAAGGTCTATCCATGGGTAGCCAAGACCCGTCACACCACACCGGGTGTCGGACTGGTATCGCCACCGCCGCACCATGATATCTATTCCATCGAAGATCTGGCAGAACTGATCTACGACCTTAAAAATGCCAACCGTCGTGCCCGTATCAGCGTCAAGCTGGTGTCGGAAGTCGGGGTCGGCACGATTGCCGCCGGTGTGGCCAAGGCCCATGCCGATGTGGTTCTGATCAGCGGTTATGATGGCGGAACCGGCGCCTCTCCGATTTCCAGCATCAAACATGCCGGTTTGCCGTGGGAGCTGGGGCTGGCGGAAACCCACCAGACACTGGTGCTGAACAATCTGCGCAGCCGGATCGTGATCGAAACCGATGGTCAGCTCAAGACCGGCCGTGACGTTGCCATCGCTGCCCTGCTGGGTGCCGAGGAGTTCGGCTTTGCCACCGGCCCGCTGGTCAGTCTCGGCTGCATCATGATGCGGGTCTGTCACAGCAACACCTGCCCGGCCGGGGTCGCTACCCAGGATCCGGCCCTGCGGGCCCGTTTCAAAGGGAAGCCGGAGCACGTGGTCAACTTCATGCGCTTTATTGCCGAAGAACTGCGGGAGATCATGGCACAACTCGGTTTCCGCACCGTGGACGAGATGATCGGCCGGGTCGACCTGCTGGAATCAAAGCAGGCGATCGAGCACTGGAAGGCGCAGGGGCTTGATTTCTCGGCTGTGCTGCACCAGCCCCAGGTTGGTCTGGAAGTTGGGCGTTACTGCAGCTCTCCCCAGGATCACGGGCTGGAAAAAACCATCGACATGACCAGGCTGCTTGATCTCTGCAAGCCGGCCATTGAACGGGGAGAAAAGGTAACTGCCGAACTCCCGATTACCAACATCGATCGTGTTACCGGTACTATTCTCGGTAACGAAATCACCCGCAGCCATGGACCGCTCGGTCTGCCGGAAGATACGGTCAGTCTGCGCTTCGTCGGCTCCGCCGGTCAGAGTTTCGGCGCCTTCGTGCCGCCCGGTATCACCCTGACCCTGGAAGGGGATGCCAACGATTATCTCGGCAAAGGTCTGAGTGGCGGTAAAATCGTGCTCTTCCCGCCGGCCGGATCAACCTTTGTGGCCGAGGATAATATCATTGCCGGTAACGTGGCGTTCTATGGCGCTACCAGTGGTAATGCCCATATCCGCGGTATGGCAGGTGAGCGTTTCTGTGTCCGTAACTCCGGTGTCAACGCGGTGGTTGAAGGGGTAGGGGACCATGGGTGCGAGTACATGACCGGCGGAACCGTGGTCATTCTCGGTGACACCGGTCGTAACTTCGCCGCCGGCATGAGTGGCGGCACCGCTTACATTCTGGATGAGGCGGGGGATTTTGCCACCCGTTGCAACCGTGACATGGTGGAACTGCAGAGTGTTGACGCCAGGGATGCGGAGCTGTTGAAAGGGATGGTCAGCGATCATCTGCGCCTGACCGGCAGTAGCCGTGCCAAGCGGGTGCTGGAAGAATGGCAGGCCATACTGCCGCGCTTTGTCAAAGTCATGCCGCGCGATTACCAGCGGGTACTGCAGGCTTTGGCCCGAGCCGAAGCATCCGGCTTGAGCGGTGAGGCCGCCCTGAATGCGGCTTTTGAAGAAAATGCCGCCAGTGAAGGGCACTGAGACCGGACAGGGTCATTGAAATTAAATTCATTACCGAGCGGAACTTTGTTTCGTGATTAAAGAAGGAACGTGAGTATGGGAAAACCAACCGGATTTATGGAATATCAGCGTGAGATCCCCGCCGATCGTGAGCCGCTGGAGCGGATCAAGGACTGGAACGAGTTTCACCTGCACCTGTCAGATGACAAGCTGAAAACCCAGGGCGCCCGCTGCATGGATTGCGGCATTCCGTTCTGCCACACCGGCAAGCTGATCAGCGGCATGGCTAGTGGCTGTCCGGTCAACAACCTGATTCCCGAATGGAACGACCTGGTCTATCGCGACCTGTGGAGCCAGGCGTTGGATCGCCTGCACATGACCAACAACTTCCCGGAGTTTACCGGCCGTGTCTGTCCGGCGCCGTGCGAAGGGTCGTGTACCCTGGGGATCAATGATCCGCCGGTGACTATCAAAAACATCGAAGTCAGCATTGTGGAGCGCGGATTCAGTGAAGGTTGGATCGTAGCGCAGCCTCCGGCCAACCGCAGCGGCAAGAAGGTGGCCGTGGTCGGTTCCGGCCCGGCAGGATTGTCGGCAGCCGCCCAGCTCAACAAGGCCGGGCACCTGGTAACCGTCTTCGAACGGGCCGATCTCCCCGGTGGTCTGCTGATGTACGGTATTCCCAACATGAAGCTGGACAAACAGCAGGTGGTGATGCGTCGCATCAAGCTGCTGGAAGCTGAGGGAATTTCCTTTGTCTGCAACACCAATGTTGGTTCAACCGAATTTCCGGTGGAAGAGCTGCGCGCCGAGTTCGACGCCGTGGTGTTGACCACCGGCGCCACGGTTCCGCGCGACCTGCCGATTGAGGGACGGCAGCTCAAGGGGATCAATTTTGCCATGGATTTCCTGACCGCCAACACCAAGGCAGTCATCAACAATGCTCCTTTTATCTCGGCCGAGGGGAAAGATGTGATCATCATCGGTGGCGGCGACACCGGCACCGACTGTGTCGGCACTTCACTGCGCCACGGCTGCAATTCGGTTACCCAGCTGGAAATCATGCCCCGTTCGCCGGATGAGCGGGCTGATGACAATCCGTGGCCCGAATGGCCCAAGACCCATAAGGTCGACTACGGCCAGGAAGAGGCTGCTGCCCGATTCGGCGCCGATCCGCGGGTCTTTCTGACCACTGCCACCAAGTTTGAGGGTGATCAGGACGGCAACGTCACAGCGGTGCATACCGTGGAGGTTGTCTGGGAGAAAAACGACAAGGGGCAGTTTATCCCGAAACAAGTTCCCGGTACGGAGCAGGTTCGTCCGGCACAGCTGGTGTTGCTTGCCATGGGTTTCCTCGGACCGGAACAGTCGCTGCTGGAATCGCTGGGAGTCGAGCGTGACCAGCGCAGTAATGCCAAGGCCGGTTATAACGACTATGTAACCAATATTCCAGGCGTTTTCGCCGCCGGTGACTGTCGTCGCGGCCAGAGTCTGGTGGTCTGGGCGTTCAACGAAGGGCGCGGCGCAGCTCGCGAATGTGACCGTTATCTGATGGGCAACAGCGAATTACCATAAAGTTGCACGAAAAGCTGGACAAACGATCAGCTTTGCAGTATATATGTCGTTCTTTACGGAGAGATGTCCGAGCGGTTGAAGGAGCACGCCTGGAAAGCGTGTGTACGTTAATAGCGTACCGAGGGTTCGAATCCCTCTCTCTCCGCCATTAAAAATTATGGTAGAGTCCATTGCAGTTTAAAGAGCCCCCGAGCAATCGGGGGCTCTTTTGTTTTGTTTGTCCTGCCACATCAGCCCGATCAAGCATGACATGATGCACAACCTGCTGACCGGGAGCATACGTCTTATATGATGTTGTTATCGAAAATTGAAATAGCACCTTGTCTTATTTTAGTTTTTAGTTAATATCTAAAATAGCACCTTGTCTTATTTTAGTTTTTAGTTAATATCTAAAATAGCACTGGTGCTTATTTTAGATATCAAGGTGGTATCGTGGTCATGAAAAAATTCGAGTCAGGTCATTATATCCAGCAGGGGCATTACAAGAGTTTCCAGCCAAGCCTGATCAATCGCCCTTGGACGCTGGACGACATGGCGTTGATTCAACTGCTTGGTCAGGCAGACCGGGAGTTGGGGCGTCTGGATATGTATTCGGACTATATTCCGAACCTTGATCTGTTCATCAGTATGCATGTTCTCAAGGAGGCCACCCAATCGAGCAAGATCGAAGGGACCCGGACAAACATGGAAGAGGCGCTCCTTGATAAAGAGGACGTGGCGTTGGATAAAAGGGATGATTGGGAGGAGGTCCAAAACTACGTTGCCGCGATGAACGAGGCGATTGACAGGCTGCATACCCTGCCATTTTCGGCACGCTTGATCAAAGAGACCCACAGGACTCTCTTGCAAGGAGTGCGTGGCAAGCACAAACTGCCGGGAGAATTCAGGCAAAGCCAGAACTGGATTGGCGGGGCAACAATAAACGATGCGGTATTCGTTCCGCCTGTGCATACGTCAATCGGGGAGCTGATCAGCGATATAGAGAAGTTCGCCCACAATGAGGAACATTATTTTCCCGAACTTCTGAAAATTGCCTTGATACATTATCAGTTTGAAACTATTCATCCGTTTCTGGACGGCAATGGTCGGGTCGGTAGGCTGATGATTACCCTGTATCTGGTCAACAAGGGGATACTGAAACAACCGCTGCTGTATTTGTCGGATTTTTTCGAGCGCAACCGGTTAAACTATTATGACAATCTCATGAGTATGAGAGAAAAAAATGATTTGCTGCGGTGGTTCAAATTCTTCCTCGTGGGGGTCATAGAAACCGCTAAAAATGGTATTCAAACGTTCGACAATATTCTGAAACTGCAAAAACAAGTCGAGGCGCAAATCCAGACTCTGGGGAGCCGGGCATCTAATGCGCAAAAAGTGCTTAATTACCTGTATCAGAGGCCATTGGTTGATGCAGCCAAGATTGGCGAGGTGGCAGAAATTTCCCCCGCATCAGCTTATAAGCTGATTGTCGATCTTGAGCAGTTTGGCATACTGAAGGAGATTACCGGCGGTAAGCGCGGCAAACAATACCTGTTTGACAATTACTTGCAATTATTCAGATGACTAAGGGTCAATCCGTTACCCGATTAGCGCTATTCTTCAGCCGCTGTAGATTCAAGTAGTACGTCTGTCATCCTGAACGAAGTGAAGGATCTGATGTCTGCGCAAGCGCCATAAAGCAGATCCTTCGTTGCACTCAGGATGACAAAATGCACTACGCTCATTCAATAACAAGCTGAAGATCAGCGCTAATCGGAATCCGTTATGCCACGACAACCTATCAGCCAATCCGAATGCGGAAAGAGCCCCCGAGCGATCGGGGGCTCTTTCCGTTTGTGGGGAAAATATACGGCAGTTTTAATTCGGGATATTCTCAGTGTTATACCGGGCTGGTTGGGAGAAGGGCAGTGGTTGGTCTGGTCCGTTGACAGGGTGGCGCTGCCGGAGTAAGGTGGGCGAACTTGGCAAGTGCCTGGATTCGATGAGGGCAGTTATCGTTTGGACACTTGTGAATGGTCACTTCTTTTTGAGACTTCCAGCGAAAGAGAACCAATCCGCAGTGAGGACAGAAGAGTTTCGACTTCCTGTTTGTTTTGAAGCGTTGCTGAAGTTGGAAGAGTTGAGAGCACACCTTGCAGAGGATCTGCGAGCGTTTCTTTCCGTCGTTGAAGTAGGGGTAGGTATGTGGCGCACCACAGCAGGGGCAGACGACATGAGCTGGAACCGATGATGAACCGGATCGCAGCTTGACCGGAGCAAGAGGTTTTCCGCGAAGCACTTCATACTCAATCAGACAAGGAGAACACCATGAAACAACTCGACGAAAAAACCATGAGTTTTTTGGAAAAGCGTATTCCTGAACTGGCAGAAGGAGCTGTCAAGCAGGCTTACTGTAAAAACCTTGCTTCAGGTAGGAGGGTGGTGGAGGCTGTCAATGGTCAACTGATTGAATCCCGTCCTGATGGGTCTTCCAGGGTCCTCAAGTCTCTACAGGCGCCAACCGCTGTAGTCCCAGGACAACGCCGGGTACGGGTTAAGCGATGAGCACTGCAATCCCTCGTCTGAGAATGTTTGCCGGGCCAAATGGTTCGGGCAAAAGCTGATCTGGAAATGAAAACAGATAGCATGCCCCATTGGTTCAAAACGGCGCTCTGGGACAAATTTGACTCTGAAGAAGAATCTGCTGTATGAAAAATATCGGCCACCCCGAACGCAGAGCCCCCGAGCAATCGGGGGCTCTTTCTGTTTATTGGGTAAATGTACGGTAGTTTTAATTCGGGTGATTCTCAGTGCTATACCGGGTTGGTTGGGAGAGGGGTAGTGGTTGGTCTGATCCGTTGACAGGGAGGCGCTGCCGGAGTAAGGTGGGCGATCTTTTATGATATGGGGTTGGTTATGGAGTGGGTTTGGGTTAGATAAATTACAGAAGCCGCTTTACCGGTATGGGCCGGTGGAGCGGCTTTTTGATTTTTTGGAGGAGAGCATGTCTCGAGGCAAAGTTTCCGCCGGATGAATAAGGGCGCCGGGTCAGGCTTGACTTATTGACATTCGCTCGTGCATCGATCACCCCGACGCCGTCACCTACCTGCACAATTTCAGCCCTTGACAATCGTTTCTCACTGATATATTGACTTACAATATAGGTCATGTGACCTACATTAAAGTATTACGGATCGAAAAACCATGATCGAAGCAATTCTCGGTTCCATCAACTGCGAACGTGTCCTTACCTTCCTGAATGCCAGAGGAGAGGGGTATGCCCGGGAAATAGCAACCTTCTACAGCAGTTCTCTGGCACCGATCCAAAAGCAACTGGACAAGCTTGAAGCAGGCGGCGTCCTTGCGAGTCGCACAGCCGGACGCACCCGCCTGTACACCTTCAATCCGCGCTATCCTCTTCTGACAGAACTCTCAGCTCTGCTGGAGAAAACAATTTCATTTTACGATGAAGAGATGCAGCAGCGGCTGCTGTTGAACAGACGCCGTCCCCGTCGCAGAGGGAAGCCGCTGTGATCTCACTGTACGAGCTGACCATTGGTGAACTTGCCGCCTATATACGATGGTCGGCAAATGAAGGGTTTGCTGAAGTTTTCGAGAAAAATGTGTCAAAGCGGCTTTCAGAAAAGCTCGGATAAAGATCGATGACCGCCCTCACCACCTCCCTCAAACACTTCGCCACCCTCAACCGCGCCCCCGGCCCAACCTGGACCGACTCCAGCAAACGCAAGGCCCCGCACAAGCCGCTTCTGCTGCTGGCGGTGCTGGACCTGGTGCATCGCGGCGTGATTCAGATAAACGAAGAAGGCGAGTTTAAGCAGTGGAACAGTTTTAAGAAAAACTTTGATGGCATGCGGGAGCAGTTCCGTATTCTTTGTTAATCCATAATCGAAATCAATAGTTGGAGAGGAGATACTATGAAAAAATACGTCCTGATTCTGTTGGCCGTTTGCTGTACGGCCTTAACCGCCTGTTCCAGCGACCAGGGGAAGCAGCAGCTTGAAACTGCTCAGTTCGAAGAGAAACAAAACAACCGGGAGCACGCTGTAAAACTGTATGAAGAGGTGGTCTCCAAATATGCGGGGTCGCCAAATGCAAAGATTGCCCAGGAACGGTTGAATGCGCTGAAGGGTGGCAGGTGAAGGAAGGTAGTTCATCGCCGAAGGGAGCAGGGCTGTTGAAGAAGTATTTGAATGCTGATTGGTGAAATATCTGAGGTTTTTGAGGGTGCGTCATTGTAAATACAGGTAGTTAAGCCATTTCCGAACGTTCGGAAATCGGTGTTTTGGCGTAGTTCCAGTCCGATAATTTAAGAAGCGTGTGCCCTTGGGGGCGGGCTTTCAAGATGCCAAGTTGGAACTGTCCTAATAATGAAGGCCTGTTGGAAAAACATGACTAATCTCGCCACCTCCATCAAATATTTCGCCTCCCTCAGCCGCGCCCCCGGCGCGACGTGGACCGCCGCCACCAAGCGCAAGGATCCGCACAAGTGCATTATTATGAAGGATGAATTATGAGAGATGAGCCCTGTTTTCACTGGACAGGGCGCCGAGGGCAGGCTTGACTTATTGACATTCGCTCGTGCATCGATCACCCCGACGATCAACTTCTCTTCCGTCACCTACCTGTACAATTTCTGCCCTTGAGGTCTATGGGGACGCTGCTTGCTATGTTGCTAATTATGACAATAGAAAAATGACAAGCAGCATCCCCCATGCCCTCCCTGGGTGTGACTGGGGTCGGGTGTGATTTTGAAGTTGGAAATATGGAGAGTTGTTCAAGTGGAACTATCAGAATATTGATTCCGGGGCTATGTCGATTAATCCATAACATTTATGTGTGGAGTCTGAGAGATATCCTGACGGATTTGCGGTGTCTCGGCTCCCGCTAATCGTACCGCTTCTGTCGCATTTGTGGTCTGTAGTGTGCTTTGTGTAGCCATATTGTCATGGTAGGCCTCAACAGCATGTTCCGTATCCGATTTAGAATTAAGAATATTTGTATTTGCCGTGTCTGAAGCCGCCGCATTATCCGCACGCCGATTTACTTCTGCTGTAGAAGTCTTGGCTGCTAAATAGTCTTCAAAAGTATCAGTATTTTGTTCAATAGTCGCATTGGCTTTATCTTGAGCAGCCTTCAAATTAACCTCTGCCGCATCGAAGTGGCTGGCATTGGCATTATTTAGAGCATCCATTTTTGCATTTTTTGATTCTAGTGCTTGTTTGTTGCTTTCTTTCTTGATTTGGTAATTCTTCTCTTGATCTGTCTTTAATAATTTTGCTTCCTGCGCATGTTTGTTGGCTTCTTTCTTGACTTGGTACAGCTCCGCTTGATAAGCCTTTAATGATTTTGCTTCCTGAAACTTATCATCTTCTCTCTTTTTATAATCTTCTGCAGCCTGCGCATCATTAGCGACTTGTTTTTTTGCTGTTTTATCCGCCTGTTCATCTGCAATGATTTTCTTTTCTGCTAAATATGCTTCTAGCTCTTGATTTGCTGCTGCTTGTGAAGTGTAGTTTGTCGATGTAATCGGATCTACTGGCATTGGGTCTACCGCCTTTCAATCAAAACAAATTTCTAGTATCACTTTATGTGCTGCTCAGTTCCAAGTGTATGCTCTTTGTGAAGTTCAGTCAGTCCCTTGAATCGTGATATTTACGGTATTCAGCTTCGCGCATTTGTATTTTGTGATTGTGACTTTCAGAGCTGGTTGCATGATCCTTGTGATGCTCTGAACCAGATTTAATCAAAATAATTCCCAATATAATGCTTCACCTCATAGAAGAATCATTAGTATGATTCTGGATTACGATTTACTGTGCAGTAAATCGTAAAGCGTTTCACCTGCTGATTTAATGCGACGAGCGTGCCAGAGTAGTTGTGAATTTAACCGTACGATTTTATGGGGAATAATCTGATGGAGATGTCGTTGGAAGGGAAAATGTGCTCGTAAACCGTCAATGATAACATAACTGCCATATATGACAGTTGTTGACGAGGAGAACTTTTGTATGATGTTCAGGTTTGCTTTTACTGTCGGCAGAGGTCATGTTTCCGCATGTTGCCTGGCCGATGGTGTTTCTGAAGGGTATTCAGAAATTATTTTGATACTCTAATCTGTTTACACGAATATGACTTCAAGTCATAAAAAAAGGCCACATCCAATAGATGCAGCCTTTTTATTACTATGAAAAAAGAATTACTTTGCAGCAGGAGCAGCAGGTGCGGCTTCTACTTTAGGAGCTTCTTCTTTTTTGACTTTTTTTGCTTTTTTGTGTTTCTTGACAACTTTTTTTACTTCTTTCTTCTCTACTTTAACTTCACCAGCAGGACTTGTAGTAGTGGTTTCAGTCTTGACGTCAGTTTTTACAGTTTCAGCAGCAAAAACGACAGCAGAGAAAGAGATAGCAACGAGAGCAGCAACGATTGTGGAAAGAACTTTTTTCATGGGTAATACCTCCGGTTAATCTAAGCGAATCTGTGTTTAGTGTGAGCATATACAATGCCAAGTGCCAGAACCATGTAACTAGCTGGAAGTATATACCTAATAATTGAGTCAGTGGTTTGCTTGCTTTTTTATCACCTTGGATGCTCTGAGTCATGTCTCATATAGAGTCTATTTGCAGATTGCTAATAATCGTATGTATCTCAATCGCAAGGGACATAATTGTCAGCCCTTTGGCGATTGATTCTCAGGAACGCCTGGTTCAGGAGGATAAGGTGAACGCCTCAGAATAGTATGTAATTTCTTTGGCAAGCGGATTATACTCGCCACCGCTGCCCCATTCCTCAAAGTATGTACGTCTCCACGTCAGGAACCCCATGACAAATACAGCTCTGCCGGAACAAATTTTAGCTCTTGCCCCGTCAACATCCAACGTTCTGCAGGTGTTGAAACTTTTTCTGCTACCGGTTGGGGGTGGCATACCGGGCGGGGTGTTGCTCGCCCATGCCAAGGGATTGGTCTGGCCGCTCACCACGCTGCTCTACCTGGTTTCGGATATAGCACTGGCGCTGGCATTCGAGCCGGTCCTGCGGCTGCTTGCCCTGGTGTGCAGCAAAAGCCGGCGCTTAACGCGCTTCACCATCGCCTTGAAGGATGCCACGGCTCGCAGTGTGAACCATTTCGGCGGTAGCAGCGCCGGTCCGATTACCCTGGTTATGATTGCCTTCGGTGTTGATCCCATGACCGGTCGCGCCTCGGCGCTGGCAGCCGGTCATGGCTTCCTGGCCGGCTGGGCTTTTGCCATTGCCGGAGACATGCTCTATTTTGCCGTCATTGCGATTACAACCTTGCGGCTGAACTCCTATGTTCGCGACCCGAACACGACCATGCTGATCGTGCTGGCTGCCATGTTCGGGGTGCCGATGCTGGTGCGCTATTTCCGGTCGGCCCGGGTTCCGGTTCAAGGGTGTGAATGAAGGTGGTTTTGTCTAAAGCTCCATCAGCCGCGACGGCCCGATGGTCACCAGCTGGTCGCCGGCGTTCAGCCGGGTATCCCCCGCCACGTTGAGTCTGACCCCATCACTTGTAGCCAACCCGAGCGGGAGGTGTCCCTTGCTGCGGCAACGCTCAGCCAGCTCATCAAAGCCGGCGGCAGCGGAAAGCTTGGTAAAGTAGATCTGCTGGCCGCCGCGGGCGCTGAACAGGTCGGCGATTACCCCCTGTACCCCCGGATTGAGCAGCTCCTGACTGAGGAAGAGCGAATCGAAGCGGGCCGTGCAGACTACCCGGTCGCTGCCCGCCTTGCGCAGGAGCTCCTCTGAGGCCGGATCGGCGCACTCCACCACGGTCTGCACCCCATGGCAGCGTGCCTCGACCGCCAGGGTGATGGCCACGTTGAGATTGTCGGAACCGGGGTCGCCGGGGGTACGGCAGAGCACCACGACATGGGAAGCGCTGTCCAGCGAGGCCCGGTCCAGGGTCTCGTCACGGGCCGGATTGCCGCGCACGAAATGGACGTTACGTTTTTGCAGTTCCGGTGGCAGCTCTTCCAGAATTTCATCGATCAATACCACTTGGCGGTGGCGGTCGAAGGAGGAATCGAGGTAGAGCTCTTCCAACACCCGCTCCACCTTGGCCAGACCGGGAAAGTTGATGATCACCAGATGGTTGTTCAGTCTGAAGGATGACATGCCGCGTACCTCCCGTGTCTTGGATGTTACCAGCGCTGCCGCCACCAGCGACAAGGCATAGCCGAGCAGTCCGATACCGAGGATCATGATCGGCCACCCCACCAGGAAACGCCCACCTGCTGATTTGGGGAACAGATCGCCGTAGCCGACCGTGGCGATGGTGACAATGGTATACCAAAGGCCGTCGCCCCAGTTCAGGTCGGGGTTGGCAGGCAGCTCGAAATAGAGGAAACCGCTGGCGCCGTAGGCCAGCACTGCCAGCATCAGGATCAATACGCGCAACGGCTGGGGCGGGTTGCGCACGATGCTCTTCATGAAATAGGTGATCAGTTGCGGCATCATTGGTTTTGTCCCCGCCATTCGTTGATGATCGCCAGGGCGCGTTCCGTGGCTGCCGAACTGGCCCACAGGCCGCGCCGGCCGGCACGGGCCTGCTCCTGTTCCTGAAGGTAGATCTGGAGAGCGGGGAAGGGGTAGACGGTGTAGACCAGCACCAGCCCCTGGCGGATCAGCACCAGGGCGATATCCTGGTCATCGGCAAAAAGGGTGGCCAGATAGCGGCCGTACTTGTCCTTGGGAGTGCTGTTGAGCATGACCCGCAGCGGGCGATCGGCCAGGTTGCGCTGGAGCGCCTCCATGGCGGCCTGTCCGAACGGGGTGACCACATCCTTCTCCACCTTGGCGTCAAACGACTTGATGCCGATCAGCCGCACCGTGACCGGTTCCTGTCCTTCGCGGGCCACCTGAACCGAATCGCCATCGATTACCTTGATCAGTCGCACCAGATCACCGCTGTCGATCCGGCCACTGCCGGCCTGCACGCTGCGGCGGCGTTGCTCGGCGTTCAGTCCGAAGAAGAGTGAAGCCGATACCAGCAATGTGATCAGGCTCCAGAATATGAGTGTCGTGCGTTCCATAGCGTACCGCCTGCCATTGATGAATGGTTTGCCGGGAAAGTATGCCATGTTTGAGGTGACTCGGCAATCAACTATAAAAAAAGCGGTGCCCGGAGAATAGGTGTGAGGTTACGAGATTAGTAGGGGGGGGGCTTCTGTCTGCGACGTACTGATAATGTGCTGTATGGTACACTTGGTAATCGAACAAAAAAGTACCAATTATGTCGCTAGATTAGAAAAATATTTACAAATATGCTTTATTATGCCTTGACAAATAGTTGCTAAATCAGTAAAAAACCGTTCAATTTATTGTATACATAGTGTTGTCAGTCTTGTTTTATAGCAAATGTGCGTTAGCGCACATACACCACAAGGAGGAAGTAACCCGATGAAAAAGATTCTGTTGTCAGTAGTAGCCTGTCTGTTGTTTGCAGTGCCTGCCTTGGCCGATGATGTCAGATGTGCAACCGGTACCTACAAGTTTAACGAGGTTTGCGCCAAGCCGACTCCCGAGCAAGGTCTGGAATTGTTGCTCAAAGGTAATTCAAAATATGTAAAGGGTGATTTGACGCTGCTTGAGAAATATTCAACAACAGCTGTTCGTAAAGAACTGGCTGCTGGCCAGAAACCGTTTGCAATCGTGTTGACCTGCTCTGACAGCCGCGTTCCACCTGAGATCCTGTTCGATAAAGGTTTGGGAGAGATCTTTGTTGTCCGTGTTGCCGGGAATATCGTGGCACCCCATGAACTCGGCTCGATCGAATACGGTATCGAACACCTTGGCGCAAACCTGGTCATGGTTCTTGGTCATGAGCGTTGCGGGGCTGTCAAATCGACCTATGCTGCCTATCCGGCAGAAGTAGAAGGTAATATCGGCAGTCTGGTAAAAGATATTGCACCGGCTGTTGAAGCTGTTGTTGGCAGCAACCCTAAGCCAACCGATGCAACTGAACAGGCAGCTCAGATCGAGGAATGTGTTGTTGAAAATATCAAGCGTGTATCCGAGTCTCTTGAAGTGAAGTCTCCCCTCATCAAGGAATTTGTTGAAAAGGGTGAAGTGAAGATTGTTCGTGCAAAGTATGATCTTGATAGCGGTTTGGTCAAGGTTTTGGGTGAATAATCACTGCTTGAAATGACAAGGTCTCTTGAGCGGGCAGGGAATTATCCCTGTCCGTTTTTTATCGATTGTCGCAAAATATGTCACGTTAACACGACAATGTCGTGTCATTTGGCCGGAAATGGTTTTCGTTTTTGAAGGGTGATAGTCTGTGAAACACCACCAGCCAACGCTTCATGGAGCGAAGCAAGCTTTGGCTTGAATTGTGCATTAATGAAAGGCACAATCTGATATACGAAAATACTAAACCATCCGCAAGGGTGGGACGGAAAGCCTATTGGGTCTCCTTGAGACAGCCGGGTCGCCGAAATATCAACCGATATTGGCGACCCGGCTTTTTTTGCGCCGGAATTCTTGCCGCCGGGCAGTTGGTCCGGCAAAGGAGCAATTCATGGTATCTCCACCTGGTAACTTCCGCTGCTCATTTCTGAAATACTCCCTCTTTCTGCTACTGGCTGTGCTGTATTCCGGGGGGGCGCCTGCCCGGGCTGAGTCACTGCTGTTGTTACGTTACGGTATGAATGACCAGCGACCAGTGAATACCACACCTGTACACGTCAAGCATCAGACGGTGGTCGGGCTGAATGATAATGGGGACCTGGTTATTCGTCGTGATGCCATTTCCATGACCTTAGCCTACAGTCCACCGGATGAACCACTTAAATCCCAGGAGTACATGAAACTTGCCCAGCGGCAGGACCTGCCATCCATCAGTGGTATCAGCATCAGGATGGCGGTTATGTTCTGATGCGTGATTGATTAGCGATTGATAATAAAATGTTGAAAAAATTAAATGGGAGGAGGATACTTAAGTTAACTCGGCGTAGGAAGGGAGATGGTGCGTTGTGACACCCATGGAGTTTGCACCAATATCTGCTGACAAGGTCAATACGGTTTATCAGGTCTCAGCGAAAAAAACATCTCAGGCCTCCCATGCGGAACGTACATCGCAGCAGTCGGACAAGATTGAACTCTCAAGTCAGGCGCGTGCCAGATCATTAAAACAGGACGGAAATTCGGTCAACGTGATCTCCATGCAAATGGGGGTGGATGTGAAAACCGTTCAGCAGTATCTAGGTATCGGCGAAACGGTTGCTGCCAAGGCTAGCACAGTACCTCCAAAACCGGGACGTAACGATGCAGCAGAAGCCCGCTTGCTGAAGCAGGAAGGGTATTCCGCCACGATGATCGCCACGCGCATGGGAGCCGAGCTCAAAGCTGTTGATCAATATCTGCAACCCGGCGAACTATCCAAGGCTTCTGTTAATGTTCAACCGAAAAAACTGTATAGCGAACCGGTACTTACCACTGCCGCCGAAGCCAAGGCACTGAAACAGGAAGGGTTTTCAATTGCGATGATCGCCAGTCAGATGGGGGTGACCGTGGAAAGCGTGAAACAGTATCTCGGTGTCATCTGAGTCGTACGGCAACAGCGGGAATCAGTGTGTCAGTATGAGAAGGCTGCATGTCAATGCGGCCTTTTCCATTTAAGCGCTTGCTGTCCGAAAATCTGACTAATAACTTTACAGATATTACTTATTTATCATATAGTCTCTTTCCGCATACAACCGGTGGCTGAAAGGTGTGGCATGGCAATTTCCGATGATTTACCTATACTCGAAAGAAAACTGGGGGAGTTGATTACCCGCTATGACCAGTATTTTATCGGGTATGAAAAACGGGAGCCATTGCCGTTACTGGCTGAAGTGGAAAAACTGGTCAAGCGGTATGCCAGTACCCCCATCAACAACACCATGTATAAACACAAGTACACCATGCTGGTGGCGCGTCTGAATACCTATCGCGAATACTGGAACCGGATTGTACGGATGATTGATGAAGGGCGCTATTCCCGGGACAAGTTCATCAGCGATCTGCATCAGCGGCAACGCAGCGCTGGCGTAGCTGTTGGTAGCGAGAAAATTGTGTCAGGCCGTCCC
>Ga0209798_10000639_pt1 | contig 21339 bp, 16 predicted proteins | sample DOMMetBare3Fresh_FD_187475 | JGI IMG/M metagenome (GOLD analysis project Ga0209798, IMG submission 187475) | Wetland sediment microbial communities from St. Louis River estuary, USA, under dissolved organic matter induced mercury methylation -... | ecosystem: Environmental > Aquatic >... | reverse complement strand
GGAGATCTTGCCCAGGCCGACGTAGAGCTGACCAGCGCCCGACTGGAGCTTGTGCGCACCGGCCGCGAGCTCACGCGTACCGGCCCTGAGCTGACCGGCACCTGCGCCCGCCTTCGAGATGCCCGCAGCGAGGGCACCCGAACCCGCCGTTGCTGCGAGGGCGCCCGTTGAGAGCTGCTGCGAGCCCGTCACCGCGTCTGTGACGCCGGCGACCAGAAGGTTCACCCCTGGCAGGATCTTCTTGGCGACGCCGTCCTGAGCGCTCACCGAGCCAGCCGCAAGCCTGTCGACTCCTGACGTCAGCGAAGCCAGCCCTGGCAGGAGTCGTCCATCGACTCCCGACCCCGTCAGAACCAGGGCCCCGCCGGCCGCCGACGTCTGGGCCTTCAGCCCGCCGGGGTCCGAATTCGACAGGACTCCGCTTGGCAGCAGAAGACCATAGGCAGCCGACGAGAGCAGGACGCACACGCCGGTGGATGGCAGACCCAGCGCCACCAGGGAGCTTGGCGGGACAACCGGTGGAACCGGCACCGCCGACGACGTCGGGCACTGTTTAACTGCTGATGCCGCGTCCACGTACGTGGACTGCCGGTAGGCGCCGATCACCGCGCTCCCGAGGGTCGCGATGTCTCCGCCCGCCGCCGATGCCGTCGTCAGCTTGCCGCCGACATAGTCGACGACCTGCTTGATGCCGCAGGGGTTCTTAGCATTGGAGGGATCCGCGAGGCTACAGCCCGGGTTGCTCACGCCCAGCCCGACTGAGGCCAGACCCTGCTTGACCCCACAGGGGTTCTTGGCGTTCGTGGGGTCCCCTGGGCTGCAGGCCGGGTTGGACAAGCCCCCGGAGATCTGCTGGAGTCCCTGCAGAAGACCTCCCGGATCGCCCGCTCCCGAGGCGCCCACGCGGTGATCAAGACCAGTGTGCAGCGCCTGCAGCCCGATGAGGGCCTTCGGCAGCCCCTTGACGCCGGAGAGCCGTGCGAGGCCAGACGAGATCTTGGAGACCCCGCCCGCGAGCGCAGCGCTGCCACTGGTCAGATCCGGCCCGCGCGAGGGGTTGGTGAAGGCGCTGCCCAGACGGACTGCGCCCGCATCGAGCTTGCCCGCACCTGCGGTGAGCTTGCCCGAGCCAGCGTCCAGCTGCCTGGAGCCAGCCTCGGCGTCCCCGGCGCCGGCCGCCAGCTTCCCCGCACCGTCCCGGAGCTGTGAAGCGCCCTGGGCAAGCTTGTTGGCACCGGGAGCCGCCTCATGGGCAAGACCTGCGTTGAGCTTCTGCGCGCCGTCCCGCAGCTGGATGAGCCCGGCTATCAGCGACTGGGCACCGTCACGCAGCCTGAGCACGTTCGCGTCGATCTCGGTGGCACCGGCGGTCAGCTGGACCCCTGTGTCGGCTCCCCCCTTGTAGCTGGCGGCAGCGCCCTTGAACGACGGGCTGTCCAGCGGACTGACCGGGAGAGCGGAGATGGCCGCGTTCGGGATGACTCCGTCCGTGATGGTCGCCGTGTAGCCGAACTCAGATGTGGGGCCGGCGACCGGGGCGAACAGGGTCATCGTGAAGGACATCTTGGTCTGCCCGTGACCGTCACCGGCCATGTTGGCCTCGTCGGAAGCGACGTCGACGAAGCTGGGTGGCAGCACCGTGGTCAGCGAACCAACCATCGGGATGACGACCTTCTGGGTCTGGGTGACCTTCTTGCCGGTGCCGTCGTCAAAGGTGACACTCGTGTCCTTGCCCGTGACGTTCGTGACCCTGTAGTGGACCTCGAGGCGACCGGACCTGCCGACCACGTCGCCCGCCTTGACGCTCTCGCCGTCCAGCTTGTAGGTCACCGTGACCTGAAGCGGAAGCTTCCTGTCGAAGTCACTCACCGCCCGCAACCTCTGGTCGCCGTTCACCTTCTGGGTGCTGACGATGTTGCCGTCCTTGACTGTGAAGTCCCGGAAGCCGTCGAGGTTGCGGAGCTTGTCGGTCGAGACAGGGTTCTTGATGGTGACCGTGCCCTTGCCCTGCAGCGCGATCTGCTCGTACACGCGAGCGTCGTGGACCTTGCCGTCCGCGTCGAGGTGCGCCTGGACGGTCTCGGTGTTGCTGATGGTGACACTGTCGGCCGCCAGCGCCGGGCCGCCGCCCAGGACCAGTACCACCGGGGCGAGGACGAGGGCCGCACCGAATCGGGCCGGCTTGGACGTGATGAGCTTCACTTGGACTCTCCTGCCAGGACGCTCTCGAGCATCTCGATCTCGATCTTGGCGGCCATCTCCTGGTCGCTTGAGGGGACAGCCGGTGGAACGTGCGGGGGCAGCTTTTCAGCGCCCTTGATGAGTATGTTGACCAGAGTGGTCCCGATGAATCCGAATCCGGCTGCAAGAAGGACCGTGGTCGCGGCCTGCGGCGACGCGGTCAGGAACTGCGTGGGCGCGGCCGTATAGGACGTCTCGTAGGCGCCTACGATGGCGGCCGCGCCGATCAGGGCGCTCCACAGGGGGACCCTGCCGGCGCTGAGCGCCACGCCGACTCCGCAGATCAGGATCACCAGGAACGCGGCCACCGCCCGCCCGATGGTGGTGTCCGGCAGAAGTGCCGCGCGCACACCGAAGGCCGTCCAGGCACTGACGAACCCGAGCATGAAACCGCCCAGCTTGCCCAGGGGCGGGTCGTGCGGCACCAGGCCGACCACGCCCCCCAGGGCCGCCCCCAGCAGGGCGACATGCTCCAGGTCAGAGCCACCCCCGATCAACAGGACAACCGCCGCGCACAGGGCAAGGGCACTGGCTGAGAACAAGCGTCGGAGCATCGTCTACCTCACGAGATCGCTGCTCTCCCGGGCGCCTCATGCATCCTTCGGTCAGAGCAGACGTACCGGAGAGTAACCGGAGGCATCGGAGGGCGCACCTCGAGACAGAGGCGCCCTCGGGGAGGGCCCCCAGCTCAGCTGCGGCGAGGACCGGCCGCGGTCAGTGACCGGCGTCGTGCCAGGACCCGCCGACCCCGACGCTGACCTCCAGCGGGACGTCCATCTTGACGGCCGCGCCCATCTCCTTGCGGACCATCGCCTCGATGGGCTCGCGCTCGCCCGGGGCGATCTCCAGGACGAGCTCGTCATGGACCTGGAGCAGGACCCGGGACCCGGCACCGGACTCGCGCAGGGCCGTGTCCACCCGCAGCATGGCCAGCTTGATGATGTCGGCCGCCGAACCCTGGATCGGGGCGTTAAGCGCCATCCGCTCCGCCATCTCGCGCCGCTGGCGGTTGTCCGAGGTCAGGTCCGGCAGGTAGCGCCTGCGGCCCAGCATGGTCTCGGTGTACCCGGTCCCCCGGGCCTGGGCGACGACGTCCTGAAGATAGTCGCGGACCCCGCCGAAGCGGGTGAAGTACCCCTCCATCAGGGTCGCGGCCTCGCCGGTCGGGATCGACAGCTGGCGGGAGAGCCCGAAGGCCGAGAGGCCGTAGGCCAGGCCGTAGGACATCGCCTTGATCTTGGAGCGCATGGCCGGCGTGACGTCGGCCGGTGCGACCCCGAACACCTTCGAGCCCACGAACCGGTGCAGGTCCTCCCCTGACCTGAACGCCTGGATCAGGCCCTCATCACCTGAGAGGTGCGCCATGATCCGCATCTCGATCTGGCTGTAGTCGGCCGACATCAGCGACTCGAAGCCGTGCCCCACCACGAACACCTCGCGGATGCGGCGTCCCTCCTCGGTCCGGATCGGGATGTTCTGCAGGTTCGGGTCCGTCGACGAGAGCCGCCCTGTCGCCGCGATCGTCTGCTGGTAGGTCGTGTGGATCCGGCCGTCGTCGGCCACGGACTTCAGCAGGCCCTCGATGGTCTGGCGCAGTCGTGAGGCGTCACGATGGCGCAGCAGCGCCTCGAGGAACGGGTGCTGTGTCTTGGCGAACAGGTCGGTCAGGGCGTCCGCATCTGTGGTGTATCCGGTCTTGGTCTTCTTGGTCTTGGGCATGTCCAGCTTGTCGAAGAGCACGACCTGCAGCTGCTTGGGCGAGCCGAGGTTGATCTGCTCGCCGCCGATCGCGTTGTAGGCGTCGCCCTGCGCCGCGCGCACCTGCTCGGCGAAGTGGGCCTCCAGCTGCTCCATGGCCGGGACGTCCGCCGCGATGCCGACGCGTTCCATCGCAGCCAGCACATCGATGAGCGGAAGCTCGATCTGCGCGAGGAGCCCGGCCCCACCCGTCTGCTCAAGCTGGCCGTCCAGAGCCTTGGCCAGATCCAGGATCGCCCGGGCGCGCACCATCGCGGCCTTCGCCTCGGCCTCGCCGTCGGCGCTGAAGTCCAGCAGACCCTGCCCACCGGACCCGGTATCGGAGGAGAGCTCGCGGGAGAGGTGGCGCAGCACCAGGTCGGCCAGGTCGTAGGACCGCTGGTCCGGGCGCACCAGATAGGCCGACAGCGCCGTGTCACTGGTGATCCCGGCCAGCGGCAGGCCGCGCGCAGCCAGGGCCTGCATGGGCCCCTTCGCGTCGTGCAGCGCCTTGGGCCGGTCGGGGTCACCCAGCCAGGTCGCGACCGCGCCCTCGGCCGCCGCGTCGAGGTGGACCAGGTCGAGGTATGCCGCCACGCCGGAACCGGTCGCGACAGCCAGTGCCACGGCGTCACCGGTCCCCCGCGCCCAGGTGCCGTCGACATGGACCCCGACCCGCGCGCCCGGCCCTGCGTGCTCGGCCAGCCAGGCGGGCACCTGCGCGGATGACAGCACCGACCCCTGGAGGTCGAAACCGGAGTCCGCCTCCACCTCGACGGCTTCCAGGGTCGCGAAGAGACGGTCGCGCAGGACCCGGAACTCCAGGCCGTCGAAGACCTTGTGCACCTCCTCGCGGTCCCAGGACTGCCTCTGCAGGCCGTCCACGCTGACATCCACCGGGACGTCGTGGACCAGCTGGTTGAGCCGGCGGTTACGCATCACCGCATCGAGGTTGTCGCGCAGCGACTCGCCCGCCTTACCCTTGATCTCACCGACGTGGGCGACCACACCGGTGAGGTCGCCATACTGCTGGATCCACTTGGCCGCGGTCTTGGGGCCGACGCCGGGGACCCCGGGCAGGTTGTCGGAGGACTCACCGACCAGCGCCGCGAGGTCGCTGTAGAGCCGCGGCGGGACGCCGTACTTCTTCTCCACGGCAGCCGGGGTCATCCGCGCCAGCTCGGAGACTCCCTTGACCGGGTAGAGCACGGTCACCCTGTCGTTCACCAGCTGGAACGCGTCACGGTCGCCCGAGCAGATCAGCACCTCGTCGATACCGGCCACCTCCAGGGCCGCGGTGGTCAGCGTGGCTAGCACGTCATCGGCCTCGAAGCCCTCGACCTGGACGTACGGGATCCGGAGCGCTTCAAGCACCTCGTGCAGCAGCGAGACCTGCCCCTTGAACTCGTCGGGGGTCGCGGACCGGCCCGCCTTGTACTCGGCGTACTCGGCCATCCGGAACGTCTGCCTGCTGATGTCGAAGGCCACCCCCACATGGGTCGGCGCCTCGTCGCGAAGGACGTTGATCAGCATCGAGGTGAAACCGTAGACCGCGTTGGTCGGCTGACCGGTGCTGGTGGCGAAGTTGGCCACCGGGAGCGCGAAGAACGCGCGATAGGCCATCGAATGACCGTCGATAAGAAGGAGTCGGCTCACGCATGGCAGCCTAGGCCCCCGGGCTGGACACGCAGACCGACACAGCAGACCGACACGCACCGACACACGCACCGACAACAGATGGGCAGGCCGATGGGCGAGGAGCACGAGCAGGTTCTTGGCAGTCTCGACATGATGCACGGCGGCGCCCTCGGGGAGAAGATGGGCATCGAGGTGACCGAGGTGAGCGCGCGGCGGGTCGTCGGGCGGATGCCGGTCGAGGGCAACACCCAGCCGTTCGGGCTGCTGCACGGGGGCGCCAGCGTGGTGCTGGCCGAGAGCCTGGGGTCCATCGGGGCCATGATGCACGCCGGCGAGGGGCGGATCGCGGTTGGCATCGAGATCAACGCGACTCATCACCGGGCGGCCCGGGCGGGCTTCGTCACCGGCACCGCGACCTCGCTCTCGCTGGGCAACACCCTGGCAACCTACGACGTGCTGATCACCGACGAGGACGGCAGGCTGACGTGCACCTCCCGGATCACCTGCCTGATCCGCGAGCGTGTTCCCAGTGCCTGACCACCTCTGAGGGCGGGGCGGGCACATGCACGGCGCCTTCCCCGGTCTCGGGACCGTGATCAACGTGGCCACCATCGTCATCGGGTCCCTGCTCGGTATGGCGGTGGGCCACCGGCTCCCCGACCGAACCCGGTGGGTGGTCACCGACTGCCTGGGGCTGACGACCCTGCTGATGGCAGGTCTGTCGGCGTCCAAGGTGGGCGAGGTGTCCCTGACCTCCGCCGTCGGACCGGGCGCGCCCGTGCTCATCGTGCTCGGCAGCCTGCTGATCGGCGGCATCACGGGCTCGCTGCTGCGGATCGAGGGCCGTCTGGAGGATCTTGCCGGCGTCGTCCAGGCCCGGCTGGCACGTCGCCCGAAGCTGGTCGGGCCGCAGGAGGCAGGTCAGGGGCCCGCGGCCCGCGAACGCTTCGTCGAAGGCTGGCTCAGCGCCTCGCTGCTGTTCTGCGTCGGTCCGCTGACCATTCTGGGCTCGTTGTCGGACGGGCTGGGCAGGGGCATCGACCAGCTGACCCTCAAAGCGGTGCTCGACGGGTTCGCCGCCCTGGCGTTCGCGTCATCCTTCGGTGTCGGCGTCCTGCTGTCGGCCCTGTCGGTCGCCGTCGTGCAGGGCCTGCTGACGTTGCTGGGAGTGGTCCTGGGATCGATGCTGCCGGAGGCCCACATCGCCGCCCTGACCGCCACCGGCGGCCTGCTGCTGGTGGGGATCTCCCTGCGGCTGCTGAGGATTCGTGAGATCCCGGTGGGCGACCTGTTGCCGGCGCTGATCGTGGCCCCGCTGCTGACCCAGCTCGTGGTGATGGTGCGCTAGGCGCCCGACGACGACCCATTCGTCAGACCGGCCACGACCGTCGCGGCCACCTCACGCATCCCCATGCGGCGGTCCATCGCGGTCTTCTGGATCCACTTGAAGGCCTCCGGCTCGGTGATCATCAGCTGGGCCATCAGCACCCCCTTGGCGCGGTCCAGGATCTTGCGGGTCTCAAGACGCTCGCCCAGGTCGGCGACCTCGGACTCCAGGGCGTTCAGCTCGACCCAGCGCGAACGCGCGATGCCGATGGCCGGGCCGAGGTCGGCAGCAGTGAACGGCTTGACGATGTAGGCCATGACGCCGGCGTCACGCGCACGCTCGACCAGCTCCTTCTGGCTGAACGCCGTGAGTATCACGACCGGCGCGATCCGTTCCTTGCCGATCTGCTCGGCTGCGCTGATGCCGTCGAGCACCGGCATCTTGACATCCATCAGCACCAGATCCGGCCTGAGCTCACGGCTGAGGGCAACTGCCTGCTCCCCGTTGCTGGCCTGGCCAACGACGTCGTAGCCGGCCTCGACGAGCATCTCGGCGAGGTCCAGGCGGATCAGTGCCTCGTCCTCGGCGACGAGGATGCGGGTCCTGGCTGCATGTGCAGCAGGGTGGGGGGGCGGGCTCGGCACGGGATGGGCTTCTTGGGTCACAAGGGTCAGCCTACCGACCGCTCCGACGTCGCCACCGCGCCCTCATGATTCCCGCAGGCCAACGTCGTCGCCACAAGTGAGCTGGCACCGGGCGAACCGAGGATCTACGGTGTGCCCATGTTCGTCAACGCCGTCAAGATGGCTCCGCGATTCGTCATGAGCCTCACCCTCGCAGTTGCCCTCTCGCTGGCCGTCCTACTGATGGCCACGGTGTCAGTTCTGGGCTTCACCCTTGCCCTCCAGGGTTGGGCCACCAGCTCCTCGTCGACGACGACTCACGTGCCCGGCAGGCAATAGCCGTCTGGGCTGGGCGCAGCCGTTCGGGCTGGCCGCAGCTCAGGGTCCAACATCTGGTGCCGAGGGCGGGACTCGAACCCGCACGCCCTTTCGAGCAAAGCATTTTGAGTGCTCCGTGTCTGCCATTCCACCACCCCGGCAAGGTTGCGCGGCTCAGCCTACCGGGCTCTGGCCAGGCAACCGGAACGAGCCGCAGCCCGAAGGCCACGACGGGTCAGCCGAGATCCTCGTACGCCGGTGCCACCCTGTTCTTGGCGTCGCCCACGCGATGTACGCGCAGGTCGTTGGTCGAACCCGGGAGGCCGGGAGGCGAGCCTGCGACGATGACCACGGTGTCGCCCTCGACACAGCTCCCGCTGGCGAGCAGCGCCTCATCGACCTGTGCGGTCATCTCGTCGGTGTGGCGAACCGCCGGAACGAGGTGAGACTCGATGCCCCAGGTGAGCGTGAGCTGCGAGCGGGTGGACTCCAGCGGGGTGAACGCCACCATCGGGAGCTTGGAGCGGACCCTGGAGAGCCGCCGGGCAGAGTCCCCCAGCTGGGTGAAGGTCACGAGATACTTGGCCCCCACGAGCTCGCCGATCTCGGCGGAGGCGGCAGTGACTGCGCCACCGATGGTGTGCGGTCGGGTGCCGAGCTGCGGCACGCGTTCGAGGCCGTGCTCCTCGGTGCTCTCGATGATCCGGGCCATTGCCTGCACGGCCTCGGTCGGCCACTTCCCCACGCTCGTCTCGCCAGAGAGCATGATGGCGTCGGCGCCATCGAGGACGGCGTTGGCGCAGTCGCTGACCTCGGCGCGGGTCGGGCGGGGGTTCTCGATCATCGACTCGAGCACCTGGGTGGCCACGATCACCGGCTTGGCCTGGCGCCGGCACATCTCGATGGCCAGCTTCTGAACCAGCGGAACCTCCTCGAAGGGAAGCTCGACCCCGAGGTCACCACGTGCGACCATCACGGCGTCGAACGCGTTGATGATCTCCGCGAGGTTCTTGACGGCCTGCGGCTTCTCCACTTTGGCGATCACGGGCAGGCGCAGACCCTCCTCGTCCATGATCTCGTGAACCCGCTCGATGTCCTTGGCGTCACGCACGAAGGACAGGGCGATCATGTCCGCGGGCAGCCGCAGCGCCCAGCGCAGGTCCGCCTCGTCCTTCTCTGACAGGGCCGGCACGCTGACCGCGACCCCAGGCAGGTTGATACCTTTGTTGTTGGACACCTCGCCGCCGATGACGACCAAGGTGACCACGTCGGTGTTGGTGACCTCGAGGGCCTTGAGCGAGACCTTGCCATCATCGATCAGCAGCATGTCGCCCGGCTCCACGTCGCCGGGAAGCCCCTTGTAGGTCGTCGAAACGCGTTCCTGGCTGCCCTGGATGTCATCGATCGTGATGGTGAAACGATCGCCCTCGGCCAGGGTGACCGAGCCGTCGGCGAAGCGGCCGGTACGGATCTTGGGGCCCTGGAGGTCGACGAGCACGCCCACCGCGCGGCCCGACTCCCGGCTGGCCTTGCGCACCTCGGCATAGGCGGCTTCATGCTCCTCGAAGCTCCCGTGCGAGCGGTTGATCCGGGCGACGTCCAGGCCGGCGTCGACCAGGGCCCTCACACCCCCCGGTACCGCTGTAGCAGGACCAAGGGTGCAGACGATCTTCGCGCGGCGCATGATGGTAATTGTATGGTCGACCCCGCCAATCCCGTGAATCGGCGGCGGGCGGGCCTCAGACGCTGAGCGGGCGGTCGGTCGGGTTCACCGGGCGGGGAAGCGCAGAGGCCCGGCCCATGAGATAGGCGTCCGCGCCGGCGGCTGCCGATCGACCCTCGGCGATGGCCCACACGATCAGCGACTGGCCGCGGCCGGCATCTCCGGCGACGAAGACACCTGGCACCGACGTCATGTAGGCCTTGTCCCGCTTGATGTTGGAGCGTTCGTCGAGCTCGACGCCAAGCTGTTCGACGACACCGCTGCTCTGCGGTCCGAGGAAGCCCATGGCCAGCAGGACCAGCTGCGCCGGGATCTCGCGCTCGGTGCCCTCGAGCTCGGCAAGCCCCTGGCCGCTGTCACCGGGCCCGACCTCGACCAGCCGCAGGGCCCGGACGTGGCCGTGCTCGTCGCCCAGGATCTCCTTGGTGCTCACCGCATAGATCCGCTCGCCGCCCTCCTCGTGGGCGGCTGCGACGCGGAAGAGCATGGGGTATGTCGGCCAGGGCTGGCTCAGGGGTCGGTCCTGGCCGGGTCGAGGCATGATCTCCAGCGAGGTCACCGACCTGGCACCCTGGCGGTGTGCGGTGCCGATGCAGTCCGCGCCCGTGTCACCACCACCGATGACGATGACGTCCTTGCCCGTGGCAACGACCTGGTTCTCCACCTCTTCGCCCAGAGCGACCCGGTTGGCGGGGGGCAGGTACTCCATCGCCTGCATGACTCCGCCCAGCTCGCGTCCGGGCACCGGCAGATCGCGCGGGACCGTGGCGCCGATCGCCAGGACGACGGCGTCATACCGGTCGCGCAGAGCCTTGCCGGTCACCTCTGCGCCGATGTCGACACCGTTTCGGAACCTGGTGCCCTCGGCTTCCATCTGTGCCAGCCGACGGTCAAGGACGGACTTCTCCATCTTGAACTCGGGGATGCCGTAGCGCAGCAGGCCACCGGCCTTGTCTGCTCGCTCGAAGACGGCGACGGTATGCCCGGCCCGGGTCAGCTGTTGGGCGACCGCCAGGCCGGCGGGCCCGGACCCGACCACCGCAACGGTCTTCCCGCTGAGGCGATCCGGGGCCTTCGGGGTGACCTCGCCGGCATCGAAGGCACGCTCGATCGTGGTGAGCTCGACCTGTTTGATGGTCACCGCAGGCTGGTTGATGCCCAGCACGCAGGCCGTCTCGCACGGTGCCGGGCACAGCCGACCGGTGAACTCCGGGAAGTTGTTCGTGGCGTGCAGCTGTTCGATCGCCTCACGCCAGTCGCCCTTCCACGCGAGGTCGTTCCACTCGGGTATCAGGTTCCCCAGGGGGCAGCCGTTGTGACAGAACGGAATGCCACAGTCCATGCACCGTCCGGCCTGCCTCTGCAGCTGGGCGACGTCCTGCGCCTCGTAGACCTCACGCCAGTCCATCAGCCGGACCGGGACCGGACGGCGCCTGGGCAGCTCGCGCTCGCGGGTGGACAGGAAACCGCGAGGATCAGCCACGGGAGGCCTCCATGATTCGCTCCCAGACGTCGGATCCGTTGAGGTCCAGCCCTTCGGACTCGGCCGTTGTCCGCACGTCAAGGACACGCTGGTAGTCACGGGGCAGCACGAGGGTGAACTGGCTCCTGGTGTTGTCCCAGTCAGCGAGCAGCCGCCCGGCCACCGCGGACTCGGTCCACCGTCGATGTCTGGTCAGAAGCTCGTGCACGGCCTCTGCGTCGCGCTCACGCAGGGGCATGAGGTCGACCAGCTCACGGTTGACCCGACCCTCACGCAGGTTGAGGACATAGGCCACACCGCCGGACATGCCGGCGGCGAAGTTACGGCCGGTCGGCCCGAGGACGAGCACCGTGCCACCGGTCATGTACTCGCATCCGTGGTCACCCACCCCTTCGACGACTGCCGTGGCCCCTGAGTTGCGCACGCAGAACCGCTCGCCCACCTGACCGCGCAGGAAGATCTCGCCACCGGTGGCGCCGTAGGCGATCACGTTCCCGGCGATGACGTTGCGCTCCGCCGGCAGCGACGCCGCGCGGTCCGGCCGAACCACGATCCGGCCGCCCGAGAGCCCTTTGCCCACATAGTCGTTGGCATCACCGAAGAGACACACCGTGATACCGGCGGGCAGGAAGGCGCCCAGCGACTGTCCGGCCGACCCGGTCAGCGATATCTGGATCGTGTCGTCGGGCAGACCGGAGGGGTACAGCCTCGTCACCTCGTGACCGAGCATGGTGCCGATCGTGCGGTTGACGTTGCGAACCGGCAGGTCGATGCGCACCGGGGTCTTGTCGCGCAACGCCTCCTCGCTCAACGCGATCAGCGTGTGGTCCAGTGCCTTGGCCAGACCATGGTCCTGGCCGACGGTGTTGCGACGGGGCGAGCCGTCCGGGGACGCGACGTCGGCCAGGATCGAGGTCAGATCAAGCCCGCTTGCCTTCCAGTGCTCGACCGCCGCGGCGGTGTTCAGCTGCGAGACCTCTCCGATGGCTTCCTCGAGGGACCTGTACCCCAGGGCAGCCAGATACTCACGGACCTCTTCGGCGATGAACTCGAAGAACGTCTCGATGAACTCGGGCTTGCCGGAGAACCGTGACCGCAGCTCCGGGTTCTGGGTGGCGATCCCCACCGGACAGGTGTCGAGGTGGCACACCCGCATCATGACGCAGCCGCTGACCACCAGCGGGGCGGTGGCGAAGCCGAACTCCTCCGCGCCGAGCAGTGCCGCGACGACGACGTCCCGTCCGGTCTTGAGCTGACCGTCGACCTGTACCACGATCCGCTCACGCAGGCCGTTGAGCACCAGCGTCTGCTGGGTCTCAGCCAGCCCCAGCTCCCATGGCGCGCCGGCATGCTTGAGCGAGGTGAGCGGCGCTGCGCCGGTGCCACCGTCATGTCCCGAGATGAGCACGACGTCGGCATGCGCCTTGCTCACGCCGGCGGCAACCGTCCCGACACCGACCTCGGCCACGAGCTTGACGTGAACCCGTGCCGAGGGGTTGGCGTTCTTGAGGTCGTGGATCAGCTGGGCCAGGTCCTCGATGGAGTAGATGTCGTGGTGCGGCGGCGGCGAGATGAGCCCGACCCCGGGGGTGGAGTGCCGGGTGCGGGCAACCCACGGATAGACCTTGTGGCCTGGCAGCTGGCCGCCCTCTCCAGGCTTGGCGCCCTGGGCCATCTTGATCTGGATGTCGTCGGCCTGGGTGAGATAGAGAGAGGTCACCCCGAAGCGGCCAGAGGCGACCTGCTTGATCGCCGACCGCCGCAGTGGGTCCAGGAGACGATCCTCGTCCTCCCCGCCCTCGCCGGTGTTCGATCGGCCACCAAGGCGGTTCATCGCGACGGCGATGGTCTCGTGGGCCTCCTGGCTGATGGAGCCGTAGCTCATCGCGCCGGTGCTGAACCGGGCCACGATCGCGCTGACCGGCTCGACCTCCTCGATGGGCACCGGCGTGCGGCCGGTCGCAAACCCGAAGAGCCCGCGCAGGGTCATCAGCCGTTCGGACTGCTCGTCGACCCGGGCTGTGTACTGCTTGAAGATGTCATAGCGCCTTGTCCGGGTGGAGTGCTGCAACCGGAAGACGGTGTCGGGGTCGAACAGGTGGGGCTCGCCCTCACGCCGCCACTGATACTCCCCGCCCACCGCCAGCTTGCGATGGGGCAGCCGAACGCTGTCCAGCGGGTATGCGGTGGCGTGACGTGCCGCCACCTCCTGAGCAATGACGTCGAGCCCGATGCCACCCAGCTGGGAGGTCGTACCGGTGAAGTACGTGTCGATCAGCTCCTGTGAGAGCCCGATGGCCTCGAAGGCCTGCGCGCCACGATAGGAGGCCACGGTGGAGATGCCCATCTTGGACATGACCTTCAGCACACCCTTGCCCAGAGCCTTGATCAGGTTCTTGACCGCCGTGGCTGCGCTGTCTGCCGGCAGTGCCCCCGAACGAACCAGGTCCTCCACCGTCTCCATTGCCAGATAGGGGTTCACCGCCGCAGCGCCGAAGCCGACGAGGAGGGCCACATGGTGGACCTCACGGACGTCTCCGGCTTCGACGAGCAACCCGACCAGGGTGCGGGTCTTCTCCCTGATCAGGTGGTGGTGCACGGCCGAGGTGAGCAGCAGCGACGGAATCGGCGCGAGCCTTCGGCTGGAGTCACGGTCGGAGAGCACGACGAAGCGCGCGCCGGAGGCGATCGCCACCGACACCTCGGACAGGATCTCCTCCAGGCGCGCGCTCAGGGCAGCGGAACCTCCGGACACGTCGTAGAGGCCCTTGACAAGGTGAGTGGCGAAGCCGGGCAGATCGCCGTCCGCGTTGATGTGGACGATCTTGGCCAGCTCGTCATTGTCGAGCACAGGGAACGGCAGCACCAGCTGGCGGGCATGGGCCGGTCCGACGGAGAGCGCGTTGCCCTCGGGGCCGATCAGCGTGCCCAGGGAGGTGACGAGCTCTTCGCGGATGGCGTCAAGGGGTGGGTTGGTCACCTGGGCAAAGAGCTGGCTGAAGTAGTCGAAGAGCAGGCGAGGGCGATCCGACAACGCCGCGATCGGGCTGTCGGTGCCCATCGAGCCCAGCGCCTCTCCTCCGGTCCTTGCCATCGGAGACAGGAGGATCCGCAGCTCCTCCTGGGTGTAGCCGAACGTCTGCTGGCGACGGGCGACCGAGGCTGCGGTATGCACGATGTGCTCCCGGTCCGGCAGTGCCTCCAGGTGAATCAGACCGGCGTGCAGCCAGTCCTCGTAGGGGTTCTCGGCGGCCAGTGACGACTTGACCTCGTCGTCGCTGACGATGCGGCCGTGCTCGGTGTCGACGAGGAACATCCGGCCTGGCTGCAGTCGGCCCTTGCGGACCACCCGACCGGGATCGAGATCCAGCACGCCTGTCTCGGAGGCGAGGACCACGAGCCCGTCATCGGTGACCCAGTACCGACCCGGACGCAGGCCGTTGCGGTCCAGGACCGCGCCGATGACGGTCCCGTCGGTGAACGTGACGCACGCCGGGCCGTCCCATGGCTCCATGAACGTGGCATGGAACTCGTAGAACGCCTTGCGTGCCGGGTCCATCTCCTCGTGGTTCTCCCATGCCTCCGGGATCATCATCAGGACCGCGTGCGGCAACGACCGACCGCCCAGGTGGAGCAGCTCCAGAACCTCGTCGAAGGTCGCCGAGTCCGAGGCCCCTTCGCTGCAGATCGGGAAGAGCCGCTCGAGGTCCCCGCGGATCACCTCGCTCGCGAGCTGGCTCTCGCGCGCCCGCATCCAGTTCCTGTTGCCCCTGACCGTGTTGATCTCGCCGTTGTGGGCGATCATCCGGTAGGGGTGGGCCAACGGCCATGAGGGGAACGTGTTGGTCGAGAAGCGTGAGTGGACCAGCGCCAGCTCGGTGGCGAACCTGCCGTCGGCCAGATCGGGGAAGAAGAGCTCGAGCTGATCCGTGGTGAGCATGCCCTTGTAGACCATCGTGCGTGCGGACAGCGACGGGAAGTAGACCGGGGCTTCGTGCTCAGCACGTTTGCGCAGGCAGTAGGCCAGCCGTTCCAGACCCAGGCCCACCACCCGGCCGGCCGAGGAGGTGACGAACAGCTGGCGGAAGAAGGGCATGCATGCGCGGGCCGCGTCCCCGACGAGGTCAGCCCTGATCGGCACGTCGCGCCATCCGAGGACCTTCAGCCCCTCCTCCCTGGCCAGGGCCGAGATCGTGGCCACGGCGCCGGCGCGCTCGCCCTCATCGGCCGGCAGGAAGGCGATGCCCGCGGCATAGGCGCCCCGCGGGGGCAGCTCGAAGTCCACCACCGCCCGCAGGAAGGCATCGGGGATCTGGGTGAGGATGCCGGCGCCGTCACCCACCAGAGGGTCGGCGCCCGTCGCGCCACGGTGCTCGAGGTTGCGCAGCGCCGTCAGACCATGGTCGATGATGTCGTGCCCTGCGCTGCCGCGCATGGTGGCCACGAGTGCGACACCACACGCGTCGTGCTCGAGGTCGGAGTTGTACAACCCCTGGTTCATCGGCTGAGCCGAGAACAGCGAAGCAGTCACGATCTGACACCGTCCTTGACGACTCGACAAGCATCCCGGGCACCTGCGTGGACGGCATTGGCCAGCGAGGAGTTGCCAGAATACCGGATAGGCCGCCGATCCCGACAGGCGGAACGACTCAGTCCGGATGCTGAGATGGCTGAACCGAGTCGGTGGCCGGCTTGTCGGGGGCTGGGGCGTCCGGGGCTTGCCCGTCCGGGGCTTGCCCGTCCGGGGCTTGCCCGTCGATCTCGACGTGGTCCCGGGACCTGGCGCCCAGGCGCCAGAACGCCAGCGCGGCACCGGTGAAGACGATCAGCGACGTCCAGACATTGAGGCGAAGCCCGAGGACATAGTTCGCCTCGTCGGTGCGCAGCATCTCGATGAAGCCCCTGCCGACGGTGTAGAGCATGCCGTAGAGCGCGAAGATCTGGCCCTTGGCGAAGCTGAACCGACGGTCTGCCAGCACCAGGACCAGCGCGACGAGCGTGCACCACAGCGACTCGTACAGGAAGGTCGGCTGGAAGACGCCGAGCAGGGTGCCGGTGCCACCCGTACAGGCCGTCGCGGCCCCCGCACCCTGGTCCCAGCAGTGGATCTCCAGACCCCAGGGCAGGTCGGTCTTGGCGCCGAACAACTCGTTGTTGAAGTAGTTGCCCCAGCGGCCGATCGCCTGGGCCAGGGCCACGCCGGGAGCAGCCGAGTCGGCGAAGTCCAGGAAGCTGACTCCGTGGCGGCGGCAGCCGATCCAGGCGCCCACCGCGCCGAGCGCGACGGCTCCCCAGATGCCGAGGCCGCCATTCCAGATCTTGAACGCGTCCAGGGGATGGCCGCCCTCGCCGAAGTAGGGCTGCGGGCTGGAGATCACGTGGTAGATCCGGCCGCCGACGATCCCGAACGGAACCGCCCACACCGCCACATCCAGCGCCTGGCCCGGCTCGCCGCCCCGATCGGCGAGCCGCCGCTGGGTGATCCAGACCGCCACCACGATGCCGGCGAGGATGCACATCGCGTACGCACGGACGGGGAAGGGGCCGACGAACCAGACCGACTGCTCCGGGCTCGGGATAGCCGTGATCACTTCTGAGCGGCCCTGACCTGTGCCGTCAACGCGTCCGCCGTCGTCAGGGTGCCGGTGATGTCCTTGCCGTTGAGCTTGACGGTGGGGGTGCCGTTGACTCCGGCCTTGCCCGCGGCGGTCTGCACGTCGGTGACGTACTGGGCATGCTGACCCGAGGTGACGCACTTCTGCCAGGTCGCCAGGGCCGGCCCGGCGATCCCGGCGGTGGTGGCGGCCTCGGTGAGCTGGGCGTCGGTGTAGCCGTCACCCTCCTTGGCGGGCTGTATCGCGAACACCGCCGCGTGGTACTCGAGGAACTTGCCCACGTCGGCCGCGCAGGCGACCGCGTTCGCGGACCGCTTCGAGGAGTCGTTCTTGAGGTTGTCGTCCAGGAACGACAGGGTGTGAACGACCAGCTTGACCTCGCCGGCCTTGGCCAGCGAGGCGACCCGGGGACCCATCACCTTCTCCAGCCGACTACAGCTCGGGCACTGGAAGTCCTCGTAGAGGTCCAGCGTGGGCGCGTTGCTCTTGGCGGGGGCCGTGCCCGTGGACGTGGTCCCGCTGACCAGGATGCCCCCACCCTTGCCTCCCACGACACCCGCCGGAACGGTCTGCGCCGTAGCGGTGGAGGAGTCCGGCTTGCTGTTGTTGCCGATCACGATGGCGACCACCACCGCCACGACCACCAGGGTGGCGACGACCGCCCCGATGACGACCACGTTGGGGCCGCCCTTCGGCGTGACAGTGGCGATCTTCTTGGAGGCGTCAGGACGCATGTGGGTGCTTCTCCTTATCCGAAAAAACGGTGGTCGAGGCTGTATGGAGTACGAGGTCGGATGACGAGCCAGGCGGCACAGGCGGCGATCCCCACGTCCCGCGCTATCTCCAACGGGTACTGCGTCTGGGAGGCCGCAATGGTTCCCCCGCCGCCGAAACAGCCGCAGTCAATGGAGTACCCGTGAGCCCACGCCCAGCTGATGCCGGTGATGAAGGCCAGCATCAGCAGAGCGCCGATCAGGGCGGACACGCGCGTGAAGAGGCCCGCGACCACGAGCAGCCCGATCAGTATCTCGACCACGGGCAAGGCGTAACCCACGTAACCCGCGAAGTCGTACGGAAGGATCTGGTACGCGCGCACCGCGCGCGCCGAGACCGCCGGAGAGGCGACCTTGCCCACCCCTGCCCAGATGAGGACGACCCCGAGGACCAGCCGGGCCAGCAGACCGATCAGGTCGGCCGGCCGCCAGAGGCGCTGATGACTCACCAGTGCCATCAGCGCGACGCCCGCCGGCGGACGCCGGCAGCCAGTTCGGCGGTGAGCTCCCGCAGCGCGGTGATACCAGCCGCAGGCGAAGCGGCATCGGCGAGGCATCGCACCAGAGCCGAGCCGACGATCACGCCGTCGGCGAAGGCCGCGACCTGCGCGGCCTGGGCGCCGGTGGAGACCCCGAGCCCGACGCAGATCGGCGTGTCGGTCATGACACGAGTCCGGGTGACCAGCACCTCCGCCGCATCCCCCACGCTCGTGCGTGCCCCGGTGACGCCCATGCTCGAGGCGGCGTACACGAAGCCGCTGCAGGCGGTGGTGGTGCTCCGGAGCCGCTGGGGGGTAGAGCTCGGTGCCACCAGGAAGATGTGGTCCAGGTCGTTGCGCTCGGCGGCCGCGATCCACTGCCCGCCCTCGTCCGGAATGAGGTCCGGCGTGATCAGACCCGCCCCGCCGGCCTGTGCAAGGTCGTCGGCGAAGCGGTCGACGCCATAGCGGAGAACGGGATTCCAGTAGCTCATGACCAGCGCCGGGGCGCCGGCGTCGGCAACCGCGCGGACCGCGGTGAACACGTCCGACAGGCGGGTCCCGCTATGCAGCGCGACGTCCGCGGCGTGCGCGATGACCGGGCCGTCCATCAGCGGATCGGTGTAGGGCACGCCGATCTCGACGATGTCCACACCGGCCTCGACCATGGCGACCATCGCGTCGATGGATCCCGGCACGTCCGGGAACCCGACGGGCAGGTACCCCACCAACGCTGCCCGGCCCTGCTCCCTGGTCCTGGCCAGGACTGCTCCGACGCCGCTCACCGCTGCTCCGACCCTTCTGGCTGCACTGCCTCTGGCTGCACTGCCTCTGGCGGCACTGCCTCTGGCGGCAGCCCCTCACCCTCGAGCAAGCCGAACCAACGAGCTGCCGTGTCGACATCCTTGTCACCGCGGCCTGACAGGTTGACCAGGACGACGCCCCCGGGACCGAGCTCGCGCCCGATCTCCAGGGCACCGGCGAGCGCGTGCGCGCTCTCGATGGCGGGGATGATCCCTTCGGTGCGACACAGGAGCGAGAAGGCATCCATTGCCTGGGTGTCCGTGATCGGGCGGTACTCGGCCCGGCCGGTGTCCTTCAGGAACGAGTGCTCAGGCCCGACGCTGGGGTAGTCCAGCCCGGCCGAGACGGAGTGGGACTCAAGAGTCTGGCCGTCCTCGTCCTGGAGGACATACGTGAAGGCGCCGTGCAGAACTCCCGGCAGCCCGGTGCTGAAACGGGCCGCGTGCTTGTCCGTGTCGACGCCGTGACCGCCGGCCTCCAGACCGACCAGGCGCACTGACTGGTCGTCGATGAAACGGTGGAAGATGCCCATCGCGTTGGAGCCCCCGCCCACGCAGGCGCACACGGCGTCAGGCAGACGGCCGACGAGGTCGAGCACCTGAGCCCGTGCCTCAACGCCGATGATGCGCTGGAAGTCGCGCACCATCTCGGGGAACGGGTGCGGCCCGGTGACGGTGCCGAGCACGTAGTGGGTGGTCTCGACGTTGGTGACCCAGTCGCGCATCGCCTCGTTGATCGCGTCCTTCAGGGTCGCGCTGCCATGGCTCACCGGGATGACCTCGGCGCCCAGCAGCCGCATCCGGGCGACGTTCAGCGACTGGCGCCGCGTGTCCGTCGTCCCCATGTAGACGACGCACTCGAGTCCCATCAGGGCAGCCACGGTCGCGCTCGCGACGCCATGCTGGCCGGCGCCGGTCTCGGCGATGATGCGCGTCTTGCCCATTCGTCTGGCCAGCAGCCCCTGGCCCAGCACGTTGTTGATCTTGTGTGACCCGGTGTGGTTCAGGTCCTCCCGCTTGAGCAGGATGCGGGCTCCGCCGGCATGCGCGGCGAAGCTCGGGACCTCCGTGAGGATGCTCGGGCGGCCGGAGTACGTACGGTGCAGGCGCTCGAGCTCGCCCTGGAAAGCCGGGTCTGTGTTCGCCTTGAGCCGGGCCTCGTCGAGCTGTTCGAGAGCGGCCACCAGGGCCTCGGGGACGTAGCGACCGCCGTAGGCGCCGAAACGGCCGGCTCGCGGGCCTCCGGCAGCAGCCTCGGGCTTGCTGGACTGGTTGGTCATCAGACTCCTTGCTGGCGCAACGCTGGATGGGCGCCCGCGGCGACGAGCTCGGCGACGGCTGCGCGAGGGCGACCGCCGATCACCAGGCTCTCGCCGACGAGCACGGCGGACGCCCCGGCCCGGGCGTACTCGAGCACGTCGTGCGGGCCGCGGACGCCGGACTCGGCGACCTTGACGATCCCCCGCGGGATGCGGGGAGCCAGTCGGGCGAACGTGCCGCGGTCGACCTCGAGAGTCTTGAGGTCTCGGGCGTTGATGCCGATGACGCGCGCACCGGCCTGCACCGCCCGCTCGGTCTCGGCCTCGTCATGGACCTCGACCAGCGCCGTCATCCCCAGTGACTCGGCGCGCTCACGCAACCCCACCAGGGTGTTCTGGTCAAGGGCCGCGACGATCAGCAGGATGGCATCGGCGCCATAGGCCCGCGCCTCCCACAGCTGGTAGGAGGAGACCATGAAGTCCTTGCGCAGCACGGGGATGTCAACAGCCGCGCGGACCGCAGCCAGGTCCTGGAGGCTGCCGCCGAAGCGCCGCCCCTCGGTCAGGACGCTGATGACGCTCGCCCCGCCCGCGGCGTAGTCGGCAGCCAGCCGGGCAGGATCGGTGATCGTGGCCAGGGACCCCTTGCTCGGGCTGGAGCGCTTGACCTCAGCGATCACCTTGACGCCTTCTCCCGCCCTCAGGGCGGCATGCGCGTTGCGGGCAGGCGCGACCCGCTGAGCGCGGGACTTGAGCTCATCCAGGGAGACGAGAGCTGACCGGGCTGCGAGGTCCTCGCGGACACCGTCGATGATCTCGTCGAGGACAGTAGACATCGTATGAGGCTATCCGCGAGAGGCGGGTTCGTCCGAACCGACCCCGGGCGATCAGCGACCTCGCGGGCTCACGGGCGACTGGTCAGGCATGCTCTGACCGAAACCGGCCATGGCCAGGATCTTGCCGGCGGCGGCCCCGACGACCACCAGCACGATGCCGACGATGGCCATGGGCCAGCTCGCGACCAGGACCGCCAGGCAGATCAGGAACGAGGCCACCAGCAGGATCACGACGGCGGTCCAGGCTGCCGTGCTGCGCCCATCGCGATGCTCTGCCATGTTGTCTCCTTCATTGCGGCGGATCCTGACCATTGCGCGTGCCGGCAGATCCCGGCGCGCTCGAAGGCCTGAGGTCATGATGTCAGCGCCAGCCCTTGACGGGAACCCCGGCTGCTCAGTCCCGGGTGGGATCCTCGCCACTCGAGAGCTGATCCCAGGCCGACCGGCGCCCGGGAGCCGGCTCGGCGGCGTCATACCTGCTGGA
>Ga0209798_10000638_pt1 | contig 21366 bp, 22 predicted proteins | sample DOMMetBare3Fresh_FD_187475 | JGI IMG/M metagenome (GOLD analysis project Ga0209798, IMG submission 187475) | Wetland sediment microbial communities from St. Louis River estuary, USA, under dissolved organic matter induced mercury methylation -... | ecosystem: Environmental > Aquatic >... | reverse complement strand
CCGAGGCCCTTGAAGCGGGAGATGTGCATTCCCTCCTTCGCCAGCTCGAGCGCCTTCTCCCGCAAGCCGGCGAACGTCTCCGCGGTCGCCGTCTTCTTGCCGTACACGAGCTGGAAGACCGGCGGCCCCACGATCTCCACGAGCCGCTGGTAGGCGCGACGGAGGTTCTCGTACGCGGACGAGGTGAGCAGCGCCACGGGCAGCTCCACGTGCTCGGCTGCACTCGTCTCCGTCTCGACCACCTTGATCAGCAGCCGGTCTTCGAGCCGCTCGGTGACCGAGAGCACGTAGCCGTTCGCGGGGAGCGCCTCGATCAGGCCCTGTGCCTCCAGGGCCGTGGTGGCGTCACCCTCGATCAGGCGGTGGGCGATCACGAAGTCGGCGGCGGCCGGGAAATCGCTCGCCAGCTTCGACTGCCACGCCTCGAGCTCGGCGAGCGCACGCGTGAAGCGCTGGTAGCGGGCCTCGGTCAGGCCGACGTCGCTGCCGTCACCGGACGTGATCGCGATGTCCTTGACGCGCTCGCGGACGAGCAGCTCCTCCAGCTGGCTGTCCTTCTCGAAGTACATCTCCTGGTTGCCGAGCTTCACGTGGTAGAGCGGCGGCACGGCGATGTAGATGTTCCCCGCCTCGACGAGCTCGCGCATCGTCCGGTAGATGAACGTGAGGATCAGCGTGCGGATGTGCGCACCGTCGACATCCGCGTCGGTCATGACGATGACGCGCCCGTAGCGCAGGTTGGCGATGTCGAACTCGTCGCCGAAGCCGGTGCCGATCGCCGTGATCATCGCCTGGATCTCGTTGTTGGAGAGCACCTTGCTGATGCGGTTCTTCTCGCTGTTGATGATCTTCCCGCGCAGCGGCAGGATCGCCTGGTAGGTGCGGTCGCGCGCCTGCTTGGCGGAGCCGCCGGCCGAGTCGCCCTCGACGATGTACAGCTCGCAGAGGTCGGGGTCCCGCAGCGAGCAGTCGGCCAGCTTGCCGGGGAGCGACGAGTTCTCGAGCGCGCTCTTGCGGCGCGTCAGCTCACGGGCCTTGCGGGCCGCCTGCCGGGCGCGCGAGGCGGAGACTGCCTTCGTGATGATCTGCCGCGCCTCGGCGGGGTTCTCCTCGAGGAACTCCGCCAGCTTCTGGTTGACGGTCTGCTCGACAAGGCCACGCACCCACGGGTTCCCGAGCTTCGTCTTCGTCTGGCCCTCGAACTGCGGGTCGCGGAGCTTGACGGAGATGACCGCAGCCAGGCCCTCGCGGACGTCCTCGCCCTCGAGGTTGTCCTCCTTCTCCTTGAGCAGCCCCTTGTCGCGCGCGTACTTGTTGAGCGTGCCGGTGAGCGCCGCCTTGAAGCCGGAGAGGTGGGCGCCGCCCTCGGTCGTGTTGATGTTGTTCGCGAAGGAGAACACCGACTCGACGTAGGACGTGTTCCACTGCATCGCGACCTCGACGTTCCCCTGCTCGCTCCCGCCCTCGAAGAAGACGACGTGCTTGTGCACCGGCTCCTTGGACTCGTTCACGTGGGAGACGAAGTCGCGGATGCCGCCCTCGTAGTGGAATTCGATCGTCTGGCCGCCGGCCCGCTCGTCGCGGAGCACGATGCGCAGCGCGCGCGTCAGGAACGCCGTCTCGCGCAGCCGCTGCGACAGCGTGGCCGTCGTGAAGTCCGTCTCCTCGAAGATCTCGCGGTCGGGCAGGAACGAGATCGTGGTGCCGCTGTCGGAGGCGTCGCCGATCACCTCCATGTCGCCCTGGGGGACTCCGCGCGCGAACTCCTGCCGGTACGCCTTGCCGTCGCGATGAACCTCCGCCACGAGCCATTCGGAGAGCGCGTTCACGACGGACACCCCGACCCCGTGGAGGCCGCCGGAGACCTTGTATCCCTCGCCGCCGAACTTGCCGCCCGCGTGGAGCTTCGTGAGCACGACCGTGAGGGCGGGAAGCCCCTGCTCCTCGATCATGTCCACAGGGATGCCGCGCCCCGCGTCGCGCACCGTGACCGAGTTGTCAGGATGGATCGTGACGTCGACGAGGTCGTTGCGGCCGGCGAGAGCCTCGTCGACGGCGTTGTCGACGACCTCGTAGACGAGGTGGTGAAGGCCGCGTGGGCCAGTGGTGCCGATGTACATCCCGGGCCTGAGCCGCACCGGCTCGAGGCCCTCCAGAACGGTGATGTCCTTCGCGGTATACGTCGTGTCGGTCAAGCTCGAAAATCACTCCAGTCACGAAAAATCCCTGCAAATATGCGATTTGCAAGGGGCTTACAGCCTATCAGAAACGCCGGTCGTCGCGGGCCCGCGCGAGGCTTGCAGCGGCGGCTCTCGCGATCGTCTCGCGCAACTCGTCGTCGGCGACGCCCGCGGCGAGCTCGGCGCCGGCGCGGGCGTCCTCGGGGCCGATCGGCGGCGGCTGCGGGCCACGCTCGCCCGCCGGCAGCGCCGGCGGCTCGGGCACAGGCCCGGGCACGAACCTGAGGCTTTTGGGAGCCGCCGCGGGCAGCGACCCCTGGAGCTTCTCGAGGAGCTCGGGTGCCATGCGTCCGAGCTCGAACGCCCAGGTCGACGAGACCGTGGCGACCACCAGCGTCCCGTCGCGGTTGATCCGCTGCGGCCACGCAGCCCTGGCGATCGCGTCTCCGACCAGCCGCGGCCAGGCGTCCGTGAGCTCGGCCAGCTGTCCGGCGTCCGGCACGCCGACCCCCTTCAACGCCCGCCGGATGCTCCCGTCGAGCCGCTCCATCACACGCGCACGACCTGCCCCGGGGTGACCGCGAGCAGCTGGGCCGGCGCCAGCGGCAGGGCCTCGGCTCCTGTGGCGGTGATCACCGTTTGCCCCACCACGCCGATGCGCTCGCTGAGGATCCGGCGGCGGCCGGCGTCGAGCTCCGAGAGGACGTCGTCGAGCAGCAGCAGGGGCGGCAAGCCCCGTCGCCGGGTCAGGAGCTCCGCCTCGGCGAGGAGCAGCGACAGCACGGCAAGGCGCTGCTCGCCCTGTGATCCGAAGCTGCGGAGATCCCGCTCGGCCGAGCGGATCGCGATGTCGTCCAGGTGTGGGCCGAGCCCGGTGGCGCCGCGCTCGAGATCGCGGTCGAGGCGCTGCTCGAGCGCGAAGACCGTAGGGGGCTCCGGGTCGTATGCGAGCACCGCGGCGGGTAGGCCGAGCTCTCCGGCCCGGTCGGCAAAGACGGGTGAGAGGAGATCGATCGCGTCGCGTCGCGCCTCCGTCAGGGCACGGCCGAGCTCGGCCACCTGCAGCGTCCACGGGACGATCGCGTCGCGCGACGACACACCTGCAGCGACGCGGCGCAGCGCCGCATTGCGCTGTCCGACGGCGCCGCCGTACTCGAGCGGCAGCGTCGCCCGCGCCGGGTACAGACGGCCGAGCGCACGATCGAGGTAGGCGCGCCGTGCCGCGGGACCGCCCTTCACGACTGCCAGCCGGTCGGGCGTGAACACGAGCGTCGAGACCTCGCTGCGCAGGTGCTCGGCCGACCGCAAAGCGGCACCGTTGAGGCGGGCCTGTTTCGCCTCACGCACGCCGAGTGTCACCTCGAGCTCGGTGGGGACACCGGCACGCGAGCCGGACAGCGCGACCAGGGCACGGTCAGCACCATGGCGCACGAGTTGCACGTCCGCACGCGTTCGCGGCGAGAACCCCTGTGTCCCCACGTGAAGCGACTCGAGCAGGTTCGTCTTGCCGGAGCCGTTCGCTCCGGTCACGAGCACGAGCCCCGGCTCGAGAGCGAGCTCGAGCCGCGCGTACGAGCGGAAGTCGTGGAGCGTGACCTCGCGGACGATCAGCCGGCAAGCCGGATCGGCATGATCAGGTACCAGAACGAGTCGTCGCCGGCAGCCGTGATCAGTCCCGGCCGCAACGGGTTGATCAGCTTCAGACGCACCGTGTCTCCGGTGACCGAGTCGATCCCGTCTGCCAGAAACTCCGCGTTGAACCCGATTTCGAGTGTCTCGCCGGTGTACGCGGCGGGCATCGACTCGCTCGTCTCGCCGACATCCTGGCTCTGCGCCGAGACCGTCAGCTCGCCTTCTGCGAAGCGCAGCCGCAGCGGCGCGTTGCGCTGCGCCATCACGGCTGCGCGGCGCACGACGTCGCGGAGTTCGGCGCGCGGAAGGTCGACCTCGACCTCGAACGCCTCCGGCAGCAGACGGTTGACGTCGGGGAACTGGCCGTCGATGCGGCGGGTCGTCAACCACGCGTCCGCGGCGCCGAAGACGACCGTGTTCTCGTTGATCCCCATTTGGACGACCTCCGTGCCGGCAGCGATGCGTGCCAGCTCGGTGAGGGCACGGGCCGGGATGATCGCTTCGATGTCGGGGCCTACGGCCGCGAGCTCCGTCTGTTTGAACGAGAGCCGGTAGGAGTCCGTAGCCGCCATCGCGAGCGTCTGTCCTTCGAAGCGCACCTGAATGCCGGTGAGGACGGGGCGGGACTCGTCGCGAGAGGCCGAGCGCGAGACGCGATCGACGGTGTCGAGCAGCGACGCGGTCTCGATCGCGTGGAGTGGCACGTCGACGGACGGAAGTCGAGGGAAGTCCTCCGCTGCGAAGATGTTCAACCGCGAGGAGTAGCTTCCGGCGGTGATTTCGGCCACACCTTCCTCCGGCCGGTACTCGATCGTCACGTCGCCGGCGGGGAGAAGCCGCGTCAGGTCGACGAGCAGCTTCCCGGGCACGACGACGGCACCGTCGCCCTCGATCCGGGCGACGAGCGTCGTGCGCAGGGAAAGCTCCATGTCCGTGGCCGCGAGCTCGAGCAGACCGTCCCTCGCATGCAGGAGGACACCGGCGAGCACTTGCACCGTGCCACGGGAGGAAACGACGCGCGAGACCGCCCCGAGGCGAGCTGCGAGCTCGTCGCGGTCACATGTGATCTTGAGCCCTGCGCCGACGGCGATGTCTGTTTCCATCATGAGTTAAAAACCTCTTGTAGTAGTACATAAGCAGTGTGGACGATGGGGAAGACAGCCTTCGTCCCTGCACCGGAGGTGATTCGCCCGGTGGGTCCCGTCTGGGGACAACCGGCCGGGTCCCACAGGGACAGAGGTGCGCTCTCCGACAACCCCCAGTTCATCGGGTCTGCTTGATCCTCGCTGTGAGGTCCTGGACGAGGTTGTACACAGATCTGTCCTCAGAGATCATGCGCGTGATCTTCGACGTTGCGTGGATCACGGTTGTGTGGTCGCGGCCGCCAAACTCTTTGCCGATCTTCGGGAGCGAGGCGTCGGTGAGCTCGCGCGAGAGGTACATGGCGACCTGTCTCGGATAGGCGATCGACTGCGAGCGCCTCTGGCTGCAGAGCTCCGCCACCGTCATGCCGAAGCGATCCGAGACCGCCTCCTGGATGCGCGTGATCGTGACCTGCGGGATTGCATCGCCCTGGGGAAAGAGGTCGCGGAGGACCTGCTCGGCGAGCTCCACCGTCAACGGCAGCCCGGTCAGCGACGAGAACGCGACGACGCGGGTGAGGGCGCCTTCCAGCTCGCGGATGTTGGTGGAGACGCGGCCGGCGATGAACGTCAGCACCTCCGGGTCGCTCATGCTGATGCGGTCGGTGGTGACGCGCTTGCGCAGGATCGCGATGCGTGTCTCGAGGTCGGGCGGCTGGATGTCGGTGATCAGGCCCCACTCGAACCGCGAGCGGAGACGCTCCTCCAACGTCGCTATCTCCTTCGGCGGCCGGTCCGACGAGATCACGATCTGCCTGCCGGCCTCGTAGAGCGAGTTGAAGGTGTGGAAGAACTCCTCCTGGATCCGCTCCTTGCCCTCGAAGAACTGGATGTCGTCCACGAGCAGGACGTCATACGTCCGGTAGCGCTGCTTGAAGCCCTCGATGCGCTTGTCCCGCAGGGAGTTGATGAAGTCGTTCATGAAGGTCTCGCTCGTCACGTACCTCGTCGTGGAGCCCTTCGAGTGCTCGCTGACGTACTGGCCGATCGCCTGCAGCAGGTGCGTCTTGCCGAGCCCGGTGCCGCCGTAGATGAAGAGCGGGTTGTACGCCTGGGCCGGGGCCTCGGCGACGGCGAGTGCGGCGGCGTGGGCGAAGCGGTTCGACGACCCGATCACGAAGAGGTCGAACGTGTACTTCGGATTGGTGGAGGCCGCAGCTCCGTCAGCTGTCCTGACAGGCGCCGGCAAGTCGACGACCTCGCCCGGAACTGCGTCCTGCTCTCGCACCGTCAACGCCACCCGCACGTCGCGCCCGAGCGAGTCGCGCACAGCCCCCTTCAGGAAGCTGAGGAAGTTGCCCTCGATCCACTCCCTCGTGAAGTCGTTCGGCACGACCAGCGAGAACGTATCGTTCTCGAGCTCGCCCGCCCGCGCGTCGCCGAACCAGGTCGCGTAGGTCGTCTCGTTGAGCGTCTCGCGGAGTCGTCCGGAAACATCGTTCCAGAGACGCTCGGCAGTCGGCTCGACAGGGTTTTCCACGCTGATGCTGCTCCTCACGACGGTCGCGGCGGAGCGCGAGCATAGCACTGCGCGAAAGGCCGCTCAACGTGGTAGCTGACCTTCAGCGACCCCCTGAAAAGACCGCTTTTTGCAGGGATTTCTCCTGTCTCCACACGACTCTCCACACCTGTGGAAAGCCACTCCGGACCGTCCTCGGGAGACAACGCCCGCAGCGCAGGTGCAGCACTTTCCACCCACCGTGCCGCAGCCGCGCCTGTGGATAACCCGGCGGCTCGAACCGCTCGTCTATACTGGGCCGCTCCGTCGCGCCGGTCGCGACCCCTTCTTCACGAGAGAGCACTGTGAAACGCACCTATCAGCCCAACGTCCGCCGGCGGAAGCGCAAGCACGGCTTCCGTGCGCGCATGTCCACCCGCGCCGGGCAGATGATCATCAAGCGCCGCCGCGCCAAGGGGCGCAAGCGCCTCTCGGCCTGAGCGCTCTTCCTGTCGTGGAGCGCCGGTACCGCCTGTCCCGCTCGCGGGACTTCGACGCCGTCTACCGTCAGGGCCGGTCGGTGTCCACCCGCTTCCTGACACTCCACTGGTTCCCGCGTGAGGACGACCCGGCCGGCGTGCCGCGGCTCGGGCTGGCCGTGCCGAAGTCGGTCGGGACCGCCGTCGTGCGCAACCGGGTGAAGCGGCAGCTGCGCGAGACGTGGCACGAGCTCGGCGCCTCCGTCCCGGCGGGCCGCGACTACGTGCTGGCGGCCCGCCCCGGCATCGCCGAGCCGTCGGACACCCGCGGCCGGGCGTGGCTCCTCGAGCAGGTGGGCGAGGTCTTGGGAAAGGTGACCACGTGAAGCTCGTCGGCGTCGGCCTCGTCTATCTCTGGCGGTACACGTTCGGCCTGCTCACCCCGCCCGGCACCTGCAAGTACCACCCGAGCTGCTCCCAGTACGCACTCGACGCGTTCCGGGCACACGGCCTCGTGAAAGGCGCTGTCTTCGCCGGCTGGCGGATCCTCCGCTGCAACCCGTGGAGCCACGGCGGCGTCGACCGCGCGGAGGACGCGCGCCTGTTCGGCCACCGCGAGCAGGAGCGGCCCACATGACCGGCCTCGTGATCAGCGTGTTGCAGCCGCTGGAGAACGTGCTCACGGAGGTGCTGAAGTGGCTGCACGGCTCGGTCGGCTTCTCGTGGGCATGGTCGATCGCCGCGCTGACGGTGCTCGTCCGCATGCTCCTCGTCCCGATCACGGTGCGGCAGATCCATTCCATGCAGAACCTGCAGGCCCATGCGCCCGAGATGAAGGCGATCCAGCAGAAGTGGAAGCACGACAAGCAGCGGCAGAACGAAGAGCTGATGAAGTTCTACCGCGAGAACAAGATCAACCCGGCTGCGTCGTGCCTGCCGATCGTGTTGCAGATCCCGATCTTCATCTCGCTGTTCTACGTGCTGCGCGGCTTCGAGAAGGAGATCTTCCCGTCGTATCCCGGCTCGAGCCTCGAGTGGCTCGGCCTGGTCGACATCACCGAGCCGGTCAAGCACGGCTGGGGGCCGCTGCTCATCGTCATCTACGTCGCGAGCCAGCTGTCGTCGTCGTACTTCATGTCGTCGACGATGCAGGGCGCCCAGCGGATCATGCTGATGGTGCTGCCGATCGTCTTCATCCCCTTCATCATCAGCTTCCCCGCGGGCCTGATGATCTACTGGCTGACCACGAACCTGTGGACGACCGGACAAGGTCTCGTCACGCGGCGGTTGATGCCGAAACCGCCGCCGCCGGAGAAGCGAAGCTCCCGGACTCCCGTCAAGGACGAGCCTCAGCCTTCCGGGAACGGCTCGGGGAGCAGTGACCGTGGGAAGTCGGCCGAGCCACAGGCTGGGCGCAAGCCCGTCGCCGGCCCGCCACGTCGCGTCAAGCGCAAGCGCGGAGGCGGTGGAGGCAGGCGATGACGGACGAGATCTCGGTCGAGTCGACCGGAGAGACCGTCGGCGAGGCCAAATGGGCGGCCCTGCGAGAGCTCGAGCGGCGCCTGCCCGGCCTCGACCGGGAGACGGTGCGCTTTCAGGTGGTGACCGAGGGCGAGCGCGGCCTGCTCGGGGTCGGCTATACGCCGGCCCTCGTGATCGCCACTGCCGCCGCCGCAGCTCCTGCGTCGCAGGCAGAGAGCGACCGCGGGGACGAGTCGGGCCAGGCCGACCGCGTGCGGGAGCTGCTGGAGCGCACGATCGCGGCGGTAGGCGTTGTTGCCGGCGTGCGCATCGAGGAGCGCGAGGAAGAGATCGTGGCCACGCTCGTGGGCGACGACCTCGGTGTCCTGATCGGCCGGCACGGACAGACGATCGATGCGCTCCAGTATCTCGCCAACGCGATCGGCTACCGCACCTTCGGCGACGACCGTCTCCCGGTCGTCGTGGATGCCGCCGGCTACCGGGCGCGGCGTGCCGCGTCGCTCGAGTCGCTTGCGCGGCGGGGGGCGGAGCAGGCGGTCGCGACGGGCTCGCGCGTCGAGCTCGAGCCGATGACGGCGGTGGAGCGGAAGATCGTGCACGAGCTGCTGAAGGACGACCCCGAGGTGGAGACCGGTAGTGAGGGCGCCGAGCCGAACCGTTTCGTGGTCGTGGTTCCCCGGCGCCTGGCGGATTGAGCGCAGCCGGGGGGTCGCGCGCCGAGGCAGGGCCGCCGGCCCGCGGTGACCTCCTGGAGCGCTGGCTGGCCGGCGTCCTCGCCACTCCGGGGCTGACGGCGCTGCGCGACCCCGTCGAGGCACGCCGGATGCTGCTCGACGATGCGCTCCGCGCAGTCGAGCTCGTGGCGAGCCTCGACGGCCCGATCGTCGACGTCGGCTCCGGGGGAGGCACGCCGGGGATCCCTCTCGCGGCCTCCCTGCCCGAGCGCGAGGTGACGCTGCTCGAGGCGGAGCGCCGCAAGTGCGACTTCCTGGAGCTCTGGAGCGCCGAGCTTCCCAACCTCTGCGTCGTCTGGGGTCGCGCGGAGGAGCAGCCGCTCGAAACGTACGGGGTGGCCGTCGCCAAGGCGCTCGCTCGACCCGCGACGGCGGCCGAATGGTGCCTGCCGCTCGTGCGCCAGGGCGGGGCGGCGGTGCTCTGGGTCGGCGGCAGCGCCGAGCCCGAGCGGGTGGCTGCGGTTGCGAGTCGTCTGGCGGCGCGGCTCGAGCCGGGCCCGCCCGGCCTGCTCGTGCTGCGGAAGACGGGGCCGACCCCCGTGGGCTTTCCGCGCCGGCCCGGCATGGCGAAGAAGCGACCGCTGGCGTAACTAGAGACTGGATGTGAAACGCCGTCGCGAGCCTATGGGGGAGGCTCGTTGCGCGAGCCGCCCCCACGAGGCAGGACACGGCATGACCGCGGTGTCGAAGGGCGGCGTTTCGCCTGGCTGGTAGCCCCAAACCCGAAGGATCTTCCCGTCCTTGATCTGACAGACAGAGAGGAACGTTCCGCTCCCCAGCCCCGTGTACCTCATGAACGTGGACGCGAACTGGCCCTCGACCGTGACGGGCGCCACTCGCTCCGCCCGGAAACCCGAGGCCGAGGCGGTCGCGAGTCCGTCCGCAAAGGGCGGGGATGTGGGAAGGCCCGCCCGAGCGAGCCTTCCGCTGATGCTCGTTGGTTGCTTTGCCGCTAGGCGGGGTTGCCTCCCAGTGCGGGGCAGATCACAGACGCGGGAGGATCTCCTGTCTCGCTCGTCAGGGTGCCCGCGCCTGAGTTGGGTGTGAACCTCAGCGGCTTTCTGGGCCAAGCCAACGGGTCGTAGACGATCCTGCCCGCATGGACGTCGACGATCTTCCCGTTAGGGTCCCGGAACTTGCCGGTGACGCCGACCCACTTGATGTCTTCTGCAGAGAAGGTGGCGTTCACACGGGCGGTCTCGGTCAACGTGTAGCCCGTGGCGTTGTTCGTGAGGTTCCACTGGAGGTTCCCGTGGTGCTCCTCGCGGCCGTCGCTGAACACCGTAACCTTGAACGTCAGGGTGAACACCTGGCTGTACTCGAAGTCGCAGAACGTTCCCGCAGGCAAGGTAAAGCTGTCGGTGTACGTCCCGGCGTAACGCCCTGGCGGCGAAGCTGCTGCAAGTCCCACGAGCACCATGGCAACGACCATCCCGAAAAGAAGAACGAGTCTCCGCATGTTGTTCTCCCTCTCTTCTGCGGGGGAGCCGCGCCGCCGCTGAGCCGGTCGCCGGGGGCGCGGAGCGCCCCACGCCCTTATCGCAGTCAATCCCTTCGTCCCTCATTACGCCCGTCTTGATACGCCCATCGTGCGGCATGGACAACGTCGCCCACCGCGCTCATGCCGTCTCGCCTCCCAGGTCACGTCGCATCGCCAGCGCCGTCGCCTCGCGCACCCCGTACTCTCCTGATGGCCGGCCAGCTTGCCAGGCTCAGCTCCGGCACGGCTGTGCGTCCGCCGCCACGGTTAGCCTGGATGGGTGCCCGCCCGCATCTATGCGCTCGCGAACCAGAAGGGCGGCGTCGGCAAGACGACGACTGCCGTCAACCTCGCCGCCTGCCTGGCGGAGGCGGGAGAGCGCTGCCTGCTCGTCGACCTCGACCCGCAGGCCAACGCCACGTCGGGCCTCGGCCAGCGCGCCAACGGCGTCTCCACCCACGACCTGCTCGACGGCGTGCCGCTGCACGAGCTCGCCCGGCCGACCGCGTTTCCCAATCTCGATCTCGTCCCCGCCAAGCCCGACCTGGCCGCCGCAGCCGTGCAGCTCTCCGCGCTCGAGGGTGGCGAGCGCTACCTGGCAGACGCCCTCGCCGGCGCCGCCACCGATCGCTACGCCTTCGTGTTCCTCGACTGTCCGCCCGCGTTCGGGACGCTCACCGTGAACGCGCTGGCCGCCGCTGACCGCGTCATCGTGCCGGTGCAGGCGGAGTACTACGCGCTGGAGGGGCTCTCGCAGCTGCTCGGCTCGATCAACCTCGTCAAGGCCCGGCTCAACCCCCGCCTGGCGGTGGCCGGCATCCTGGTGACGATGGTCGACGGCCGCACCCGGCTTGCGGCAGAGGTCGAGCAGGAGCTGCGCCGGCACTTCGGGGACCTCGTCTTCACCACGTCCGTGCCTCGCTCCGTCCGCCTCGCCGAGGCGCCGAGCCATGGGCTCCCTGCGATCGCCTACGACCGCCGCTCGTCCGGCGCGCAGGCCTACTGGAAGGTGGCGATGGAGCTTGTCGAACGTTCCTGAGGCACCCCGCCGCGGCCTAGGCCGCGGCCTCGAGGTGCTGATCGGCGGAGCCGGCGTGGCCGAGCTCCAGCATCTGCCCGTCGAGTCCGTGCATGCCAACCCGCGCCAGCCGCGCCGCCGCTTCGAGCCCGAGGCGACCTCGGGGCTGGCCGAGTCGATCCGTCACCAGGGCGTCCTGCAGCCGGTCGTCGTGCGCTCCCGTCCGGAAGGCGGGTACGAGCTGATCGCCGGAGAGCGCCGCTGGCGTGCGGCGCGGGAGGCCGGCATACCGACGATCCCGGCGCTGATCCGTGAGGCCGACGACCGCGAGACGCTGCTGCTCGGCCTGGTCGAGAACGTCGCGCGCGAGGATCTCTCCCCCGTGGAGGAGGCACGTGCCTACGCCGCCCTGATCGACGAGTTCGAGCTCACGCTCGGTGACGTCGCCGGCCGCGTCGGCCGCTCCAAGCCTTCGGTCTCGAACCGGTTGCGGCTGCTCGAGCTGCCGGAGGACGTCCTGTGGATGCTCGCACGAGGGGAGCTGACGGAGGGGCATGCCCGCGCGGTGCTGGCGCTGCCGGACGACGACGCCCGACGCCGGCTCGCCCGGCGCATCGCCCGCGACGGGATGACCGTCCGCGCCGCCGAGAAAGCCGCCCGCGACGGTGGCGCCCGGCGACGGCGCACGAGCACGACCGTGGATCCGGCGCTGGCCACTCGCGCGCGCGAGGCCGCCGAGCGGGTGACCGGCCTCCGGGCCAGGGTCGCCACCGGCCGGTTGGAGATCATGTTCGGCGACGAGACCCGCCTGGAAGAGCTGGTGGAGCTGCTCGAGGGGCTGGAGGCAGCAGCGCGTTCGGTACACTCTCCGCTCCCTGCGGGCGATTAGCTCAGTTGGTTAGAGCGCCGCTCTGATAAGGCGGAGGTCCCTGGTTCGAATCCAGGATCGCCCACCTCCAAAAACCCTGCTAGATCGGCCAAATGCTGCTCCAGCTCCGGCCAAGAGTTGTCCCGAGCTGTCCCAGCCCAAGCGCCATCTACAGCCGTAGAGCACCGCTCGCAGCCGCTTCAGGCCTTTCCAATCAGGGCGGCGCAAGGGCGACTGATTACGGCAGGTGCGGGAACTACGGATGCAGCATGGAGGGAATTGCACGTATGCTGGTTCCAGCGCATGGGCTCTAGCGTTGGAGCCGGGAGGGTTTGTTCTTTCCTTTTCGGCTGTCACACCTGGCCTCGGCGCAGCGGGAGCTCTTCGGGGCTTCCCTGACGGAAGGAACTACATGTTTGCGACCATTCGCAGCTACCACGGCGTCGACCAGACCCGTACGGCCGAGTTGACGACCAAGGTCAACGAGACCCTGATGCCGCAGCTCAAGGAGCTTGCCGGCTTCGATGGCTACTACCTCGTGGACGCCGGCAACGGCATCTTCACCTCGCTCGGTCTCTTCGAGACGCGTGAGCAGGGCGAGGCGTCGACGAAGCTCGTCAGCAAGTGGATCCGGGACGAGAAGCTCGACACGGTCATCCCCAATGAGCCCAAGATCATGAGCGGCAAGGTCGTCGCACACATCAGCGAGCGCGTCCTGGTCGCGTAACTCGAACGCACCGCATTCGACGAGAGAGGGCCTGGAAGGGCCCTCTCTCGTCTGGCTCTCTTGTCTGGCTCCGTGGTTTCGCCACAGGCACCGAGACGCAGTTCTTCCTTGACATGCCCCTACGTCGCGCCCGACGACGGTGCCGAGCGAGTCCACGCACGACGCGGAGTCACTCACGCTGAACGCGGCCCGGACAGCTACGCTGTTGTCGGGCGCCGCAACGACCGGCGCCAAACAGCTTTCCAGCGGGTGCCACAGTGATCGGCTCCGCGACGCTCCATCCTCAACGACCGGGTGGTTCGGCTTTTAGCCGGCCTAGACCCATGCCGGTCGACTTGCAGAGGACTTTCGAGCGAAGGGAAACCCATGTCTCGTACTTCGAAGAAACGCTGGGCGTTCGGCGGCTTGGTCGCCGGCATCTGCGTGATGGTCGCGCTTGTCGTCAGTCTCGGCGCCGGCGCGGGAACAACAGCGGTTGCGGCGGCGCCACAGGATACGTCGCCGCCGACGGTCACGGGCACTGCTCAGGAAGGCAAGACGCTCGTCGGGAAGAGGGGCCAGTGGAGCGGCAGCCCGACGGACTACAACGACTACTGGGTGCGTTGCGACAAGGACGGTGGTAGCTGCGCCAACATCAGCGGCGCCAACGACCGCAACGGCTACGTGCTCAAGGGCGTCGACGTCGGCAACACGCTTCGGTTCAAGGTGAAGGCGACGAACGCGGACGGCAGCACGTTCGCCTCGTCGGTACCGACAGCCGTCGTCACAGCCGCCACGGTGCCACCGCCGCCCGTCACCAACGGCTGTGCGAAGACAGGTGGGACGATCCCGGTCGCGGGCGTCTCGGCTCCCGCGCGGCTGACGATCGACCAGACGCAGATCAGCCCCAGCACGATCAACTACAGCACCCGCTCGCTGACGGCCCGCTTCCACATCAGTGCCTGCAAGGGCTCGGTCGAAGGGGCGCTCGTGTACGTGACGGCCGTCCCGTACGGCCAGTTCGCGATTCCGAACGAGCAGGCCACCGGATCCGACGGCTGGGCGACCCTGCAGTTCAGCGCGCAGGCGGGCTACCCGGTCAGCACCAAGCAACAGCTGCTCGTCATGTTCGTCCGTGCCCGTAAGTCCGGCGAAGACCTCCTCGGCGGTATCTCCACTCGCCGCCTCATCTCCTTCCGCGTCACCAACGGATGAGCTGAAAGCCCACGACACGTCTCCAGCGAAGAACGGAGCCGCCATGGCATCGACGCAAACCGGCCTTGTCGACACGAGCGACGAGACACGCGGGCTCGAGGCGGGAGGCGACCGCACGCTCGCACGAAGCTGACCACCCATCGGAAAGCCGGCAGACGCCGGGAATATCCAAGGAGGAACGACATGCTCGCATTCGCCGGAACCGGCTACGGATTGATCGGCATCCTCGTCATCATTCTGTTGGTCGTCCTCATCTTCAGGTTCATGCGTCGAGCGTAGCGGCACGAGCGCGCCGCTACTGACGCCGGAGAGGGGGACGCGATCCCGTCAGGAAGGCGTCGTCAGCGGCGCGTAACGGAGGGTGGTCACTGCAGGGTGCCGTGAAGGGGCTCGGTTCAGGTAGTCGCGTCCGCCGTGGAGCATCTTGGCGCGGCAGTGGTCAGGAACGACGATCTCGACCGCTTCGACGCTCGTGCAGGACCACGGCGGCGCCGTCTCACACGCTGTCACTCCCGACGCCCAGCCCCTGCTGCCCGACGGGGTAGACTGGCTGGCAGCCTCCGAGGACAGATGGCCGACAACGACCTCCAGCATCTGCGCGTCCTCATCGCGAACGAGAAGCGCGACCGGCTGGAGCTGCTCGCACAGGTCGTGATCGGGCTCGGGCACGACGTGATCGCCCGCGAGATCTACGTCAAGGAAGTCGGCAGCGCCACGGCGAGGGAGAACCCCGACGTGGCGCTCGTCGGGCTCGGGTCGAGCTCGGAGCATGCCCTCGATCTGATCTCGGAAATCGTCCGCGAGGCCTCCTGCCCGGTGATCGCGATCCTCCACGCCGACGACCCCGCCTACATCCACGAAGCCGCCAAGCGCGGCGTCTTCGCCTACATCGTCGACGGCAGCCCCGACGAGCTGCAGAGCGCGATCGACATCACCCTGCAGCGCTTCAGCGAATACCAGAACCTGCAAGGAGCATTCGGGCGCCGGGCCACGATCGAACAGGCCAAAGGCATTCTCATGGCCCGCCACTCGATAGGCGCAGACGCAGCCTTCGAACGGCTCCGCGACCACTCCCAGCACAACGGCCGCAAACTCGCCGACGTCGCCTCTGCCGTCGTCGAAAGCCACCTCCTGCTACTCCCCCCGGCACCGCAGCCAAGCCAGCCGAGTCCGTAGCGACCCTCCGGGTAGCCCCGGTCAGGCTGTGCGCCCGGCCCGAATCCCGACCGCCAGCTCTGAGCCCTCGCTTCGACACGGGGTTTCGTCGTCTCCGACGCCGTACCCCGCGTTCTCGCCGCGAGCGGGCAGGGTCGTCGTGCGCGGATGCTCCGGATACACTGGCCGCAGGGGCCATATGCGTGAACTGACCGTCTACGGTGTGAGCTTCGATCTCGTCGGCAAGCAGCCGATCGTGTTGCTGAAGACGCAGGACGGCAACACGTTCCTGCCGATCTGGATCGGCCATCCCGAGGCCGCGGCGATCCTGATGAAGCTGCAGGGGAGCGAGCCGCAGCGGCCGATGACCCACGATCTCGCCGCCGCGATCATCGGGTCGCTCGACGCGGAGATTCGCCGTGTCACGGTGACCGAGCTGCGCGAGAACACCTTCTACGCCAGCATCACGATCGTGCAGAACGGCTCCGAGATCGAGATCGACTCGCGCACCTCCGACGCGATCGCGCTCGCCCTGCGCACCGACGCGAAGATCTTCGCCGCCGACGAGGTGATCGAGGAGTCGGGCGTCGAGTTCGAAGGGGACGAGGAAGAGGCGAGCCGCCAGCTGATCGGCCAGCCCTCCCTCGCGGACCTCGACCCGGCGGAATTCCGCCGCTTCCTCGACGAGGTGACGCCGGAGGACTTCGCCACCGACCCGGAAGAGGAAGTGGAGGAGGAAGAGGAGCCGTAGGCCGCAGTTGGTGCCCCCCGGGGTGACGCGCGGGCTACGGCGCGGCGCCGAGCTCGCGCTTGGTCAGATCGAGCAGCTCCGTCACCAGCCGGTCGAGGCCTGCCGGCGAGAGGGATCCCTTGCTCGCGGCTGCGAGACGCTCCCGCAGCAGCAGCTCGCGGGCCGGGTCGACGGTGTCGAGCCCCAGTTCTCGCTTCAGCTGCCACAGCTCGGACACGAGGTCGAGCCGGCGGTTCACAGCCGCGACGATGGCCTCGTCGTTGAGCGCGATCTGCTCGCGGACGGCGTCGAAGCGGTCTCTCACGACGCGCTCACCGTGACGGCGGCGATCAGCGCGCCGGCGTTGAAGATGCCGTGCAGGATCATGGGCGGATAGAGGCTATCGGTCTTCCAGCGCAGCCAGCCGAGGATGGCGCCGAACAGCGACAGCACCGGAAGCGCCACTATGAGGCCGTGCGCGAGCCCGAACGCGAGGGCCGTCGCCATCACGGCGACGGCCGGGCCCCACGCCGACGAGATCAGGCTGAACCCGGCGCCGCGGAACACGTACTCCTCTACGAGCGGGGCGAACAGGGCGACCACGACGAAGTTCGCGACGAACGGGGCGGCTCGGCTCCCGTCCCAGCCGTCCGGGACGAGCCCCTGCTCCTCGCCTGCCTTCAGGAACCGGCCCAGGATCCCGCCCGCGACCATGACCGCAACGAGCGATCCCACGATGAGCGCGCCGGCACGGCCCCACGACGCTGGTCGGCGCAATCCCACGGCGGTGCGTCCGAGCGGCCGCCCGATCGCGATCGCCACAGCCGCCATGAACAGGTACTGGATGGCGCCGCCGATCGCCGTCGACCATTTGAAGAGGACGTCGTTCGCAGGCCCGCCCGAGTCCGCGAAGCGGGCGGCGTAGCCGAGCGTCGCGAGAGCCGCCACGAATCCGCACCAGGCGATCAGCCTGCCGTAGGTGGTGCCGTTGCCCGGGGCGGGAGAGCCGACAGGCGCGTCCGTCATCGGCGGCCGCTGCTCACGAGACCCAGTACCACAGCGCCCATCTGAGCACATAGACGCCGAGCAGCGCGGCGGAAGCCGTCGCCACCAGGAGCGTCTGGCGTCGGCCTCCCACTACCGTGGCGAGCGCCATGAAGCAGGGGAACGCCACGAGCGAGAGCCGTGGAAAGGAGTAGAGGCCGCCGAGCCTGTCCGAGGGAACCGCCATCGCGAGCCCCAACACTCCCAGGGCATAGAGGCCGTACGCCGCCCCGAGCCGCCTCCAGGCGAGCACTGCGAGCGCCGTCATCACGACTGCGAAGGCGAGCTCGACGAGGTCGCCGTCCGCAGCCGCCTGCAGCGGCCCGCCCAGCGGCCCCAGTTGCGACAGGTGCCGGTCCCACTGGTCCTCGGCGTCGAGGAACGTCAGGGGGTGCCCCACCCACAGCCACAGGGCGAGTGGGTAGAGGAGGAACAGGCCGATCGGCACGGCCAGCACGCCAAGTCGCGCCCCCCGTTCGGGGCGCTGCCACGCGAACACGACGAGCGCCGGCAGGAGCGCCGCGCCCTGCGGCCGGGTCAGGAGCGCCAGTCCCGCGAGCGCGGCTGCCCAGCCGAGCCTGCCCCGCTCTGCGGCCAGGAAGCACCCGACCGCGAGCGCGAGGAAGAGCGACTCGCTGTAGACCACCCCGAAGAACAGCGACATCGGGGCGACCGCCAGAAAGAGGACGGCACGGTACGCGCCGGACGGGCCGAGCCGCAGCAGCGAGAGCCGGTGCAGCAGCACAAACGCGGCGGCCCCCGCGACGAGGGAGACGGCGGCGCCGGCCACGAGGAAATGACCCGCGAAGGCGCGCCCGAGCGCGCCGGTGAGCAGGGGGTAGAGCGGGAAGAACGCAGGCGACGCCGACGGCCAGGTGTAGCCGCTCTCAGCGATCTGGAGGAACCAGTTGCTGTCCCAGCGGGCGAGGACGCCGACGAGTGTCCCGGCGTCGTGCAGCCGTGCGGTGTCCCAGGCGCCCCGCTCCGGGTTGAGCCGGTGCTCGAAGAGCAGGACCGTCGCCGCGGCCAGCGCCCAGATCGCGGCCCTGCTCCAGAGGAAGATCCGCAGCGCAGGCCAGGCAGTGCGACGACCGGCCTCCACCCGGGCACTGTAGCGGGGCGCGCCCGGAGGCTCGTCGCCGGGTGTCGAACGGGATACGGCGTGGCTACCATCGTCGGATGACCTCGCCCCGTCGTGGCCGGCCGCCGCGGGACTTCGACGACCTCGTGCTGCGCCGCCGGCGGCGGAGGCGCCGTCGGCACCCGCTGTTCGTCGCTCTCGGCGCCCTCGCCGTGATCGTCGCGATCGCGGTCGTCGGTGCCGGCGCCGGGGTCTACGCCTTCGGCTCCTCCTGCGATCTCGGCTCGCTGCGCGAGGTGCGGATCGGCGAGAACTCGTTCGTCTATGCAGCGGACGGGTCGCTGCTCGGCGCCATCCCCGCCGAGCGCAACCGGCAGGTGGTGCCGCTCTCGCGGGTGAGCCCGTGGATCGCGAAGGCGACCGTGGCGATCGAGGACAGGCGCTTCTACGAGCACGGAGGCATCGATCCGCAGGGCATCGCCCGTGCCGTATGGGCCGATGTGAAGGCGCGCGAGGTCGTGCAGGGCGGGTCGACGATCACCCAGCAACTCGTCCGCAACCTCTACATCTCGAACGAGCGCACCGTGCAACGCAAGCTCAAGGAGGCGTGCCTGGCGCTCAAGCTCAACGACGTGTGGCCGAAGGAGAAGATTCTCGCCTCGTACCTCAACCAGGTCTACTACGGCAACCTCGCTTACGGCATCGAGGCGGCCGCGCAGACGTACTTCTCGAGGTCGGCCCGCGACCTGAACCTGCGGCAGGCTGCGCTGCTCGCAGGGCTGACGCAGGCCCCCTCCGCGTACGACCCCTTCGTCGACCCGGAACGAGCCCTGGGACGCCGGGACGAGGTGCTCGACGCGATGAGGGACGAGGGCATCCTCACGGCCGTGCAACACGACTGGGCTGTGCGCTCCCGCAACCTCGCTCTCCGGCCCGGGCGGTTGTACAAGGACATCCGCGAGCCGTACTTCTTCGGGTACGTGCGTGACCGCCTGATCGAGCAGTATGGCTCGCAGACGGTGCGCTCCGGCGGGCTCCGCGTCTACACGACGATCGTGCCGCGCTGGCAGAAGGCAGCACAGGCGGCGATCCGGGAGACGCTGACGGAGCCGGGCGACCCGGCCGCCGCCGTCATCTCGATCGAGCCGGACACGGGCGCGATCCGGGCCATGACGGCGGTTGTGCCCGGCCGCCGCCACAACCAGTTCAACCTGCTCTCCCAGGCGCGCCGCCAGCCGGGGTCGACGTTCAAGACCTTCGTGCTCACCGCCGCCGTGGACAAGGGGATCGACCCCGACACGAGCTACTACGTCTCTGCCCCGTTCACCTATCGGCCCGTCGAAGAGGGGAGCTGCGAGGACGGCAAATGGTGGTGCGTGAAGACGTACGACTCGAGCTACCACGGGTGGACCTCGATCACGCGCGCGACCCTGAGGTCGGACAACACCGTGTACGCCCAGCTGACGCTCGACGTCGGGCCGGACAGGGTCGCAGCCATGGCCCGCAAGCTCGGGGTGCGGTCGCCACTCGACGTGAACGGCCGCTACGTCCCCTCGATGGGCCTCGGGACGATCGCCGTCTCCCCACTGGACATGGCGTCGGCGTACGCGACCCTCGCGGCCGGCGGCGTCTACTCCGAGCCGACCGGCATCCGCAAGGTGGTGCTGGCGAGCGGCCGCGAGGACACGGAGGCCGGGTGGGGCACACCCAAGCGCTCCCGCGCGATCCCTGACTGGGTGGCCTACGAGGTGACGAAGATCCTCGAGGACAACGTCAGCTACGGCACGGGCACACGCGCAGCCCTCGGGCGGCCCGTGGCGGGGAAGACGGGCACGACGGACAAGCATGCCGACGCGTGGTTCGTGGGCTACACGCCTGACCTCTCGACCGCCGTCTGGATGGGCTATCAGGCCGGAGAGATCCCGATGGAGAACGTCCACGGCATCTCCGTCTCGGGAGGCAGCTTCCCCGCGGAGATCTGGCGGCGAACGATGGAGCGCACGATCGGGCTGCGTGAGCCGAAGGACTTCCCCGTGCCGAGGACGGAGCCCAGGTGGGAGCCGTTCCAGCGTGGGAGGTGGGCGCTCACGTACGACCCGTACTACGTCGCCCCGACGACAACGACGACGACGGAGACGACCGAGACCGGCACCACCGCGGGCGACAAGAAACCACGGGCAGACAGCAGACCGTTCTCGCCGGTAGGGCGACCGTGATCACCATCCCGTGACCCGTCGCCCGGGAGCGCTTGCCGCCGGGGCCGGCACGCTCGCCTTCGTCGTCGTCGCCTGCGCTCTCGCCTGGCGAGGCGACTCGCCTCTCGTTCCCCGCGACGGCGGCGCCGAAGTCGGCTCGGCGGGGCTCTTCCTCGCTCTGCTGGCGGCTGCGTTCGCCGTGTACGCGGCGGGGCTCGTGTGGATCCGCAGCACGGCCCCGCCCCTGCTCGCAACGGTGCTGGTCGCGGCAGCGATCCAGCTGGCGCCTCTGGGGGCTCCGCTCCTGCTCTCGACCGATGCGTGGAGCTACTGGTCGTACGGGTGGATCGCCGCGCGGGGTGAAGGGAACCCGTACGTCGACACGCCCAGCGAGGTGCCCGGCAACCCGGCCCTGCCTCACATGGGCGCGGCCTGGGTGGACACCACATCCGTGTACGGGCCGGCGTTCACCCTCCTCTCGGAGCCGCTCGCGCTCGCGGCAGGCTCGTCGGAGCAGTTCGCAGCCTGGAGCTACAAGCTCCTGGCGGGCCTGTCGGTGCTGGCGGCGGCGGTGCTGGCGGGGCGCCTCTCGCGCCGCCGCTCCCTCGCGGTCGCCTTCGTGGGCTGGAATCCCGTCCTGGCGGTCCACCTCGCCGGCGGGGGTCACAACGACGCGTTGCTCGGAGCCCTGCTGATGGCTGCTCTGGCGCTGTCCGCGTCGCGCCGTCTCCAGGCGGCGGGGGCGGTCTGGGCGCTGGCCGTGCTCGTGAAGTGGGTGCCGCTCCTT
>Ga0209798_10000637_pt1 | contig 21387 bp, 19 predicted proteins | sample DOMMetBare3Fresh_FD_187475 | JGI IMG/M metagenome (GOLD analysis project Ga0209798, IMG submission 187475) | Wetland sediment microbial communities from St. Louis River estuary, USA, under dissolved organic matter induced mercury methylation -... | ecosystem: Environmental > Aquatic >... | reverse complement strand
CGTCTACGCCTACTCGTACACCTTCGACGGGCAGGCCGGGTACCTCGACCATGCTCTGGCGAGCGCCACGCTCAACGGACAGGTGACCGGGGCGGCCGAGTGGCACATCAACTCGGACGAACCCGACGTGCTCGACTACGACACCAGCTTCAAACCACCGGCGCAGGATGCGCTCTACGAGTCGAACGCGTTCCGCTCCTCGGATCACGACCCGGTGGTGGTGGGCTTGACCCTGGTGGACTATGACTTCGCCGGGTTCTTCCATCCGATCGACAACCCGCCAACCGTCAACACCGTGAAGGCCGGATCCGGCGTACCGATCAAGTTCGGCCTCGGCGGCGACTACGGGCTGAACATCTTCGCCGCCGGATCACCGTCGCTAGAGCTCACGTCCTGCGCCACCGGGCCCGGTGACTCGATCGGAACGACGGTGACCGCAGGAGGTTCGACACTCGCCTACGACCCACTCACGGGGCAGTACATCTACGTGTGGAAGACGGACAAGGCGTGGGCGGGCAAGTGCGGCGTCCTCACCGTGATACTCGTCGACGGTTCGATCCACCAGGCTGCGTTCAAGTTCGTCAAGTAGCGACCGGACAAGAGGAGGGGGTCGGCGGCGGCGCCGGCCCCTTCCTTGTTTCTGGCGCGTTCCATCCGGAATACCCCCACACCGGGACCGGTTGACCCGGGCATGGCTCTCACTCACCTCCCGATACAAGACATCCTGGCGCGCGACGCCGACCACCACTGTGAAGGGGTGGGACCCGACCAGGTGTGCGTCAAGGTGGCGGCGATCGGAGATCTCCCCAGCCGGTTCGGGACCTTCCACATCGTGGCGTTCCACAACAACCGCGACGACAAGGAGCACGCCGCCATCGTCAAGGGCGACGTGTTCGGGGCAGAGGACGTGCCCGTCCGGGTCCACTCCGAATGCCTGACTGGCGACGCCATCGGGTCGCTGCGGTGTGACTGCCGGGACCAGTTGGAGGGAGCACTCACCCAGATCGGGACTATGGAGCGCGGCATCGTTCTGTACATGCGTCAGGAGGGACGGGGAATCGGGCTCACCAACAAGATCCGGGCCTATGCCCTCCAGGACGAGGGATACGACACGGTGGACGCCAACCTCGCCCTCGGCTTCCGCGACGACGAACGGGAGTACAGCGTCGCCGCCCACATGCTCCACTCGCTCGACGTTCGCTCGATCAAGCTGCTCACCAACAACCCGCGCAAGGTCGACGACCTGACCAGGCACGGCGTCAACGTCACCGAGCGCATCCCCCTGGTCATCCCGGCCAATCCCCACAACGAGTTCTACCTGCGGACCAAGGCCGAACGATCGGGTCACCTGATCGATGAGTTCGGCAAGGAACACCTCCCCGAACAGGCCGACCGGCCGATCATCGAAGGGATGACCTCGGAGCAGGTGGCAGCCACCACCGCCTGACTCCACCTGCATCACAGGTGGGGGGCAACCTCCTCCGCCAGGCGTTGCATGAGTTCGGTCTGCTCGCCGAACCCGAGCGTGTGAAAGTAGTCACGGGCCACGAACTCGACCGGGACGCCTGCCCGTTCCCGCAGGTCGAGGAGTTGGGAGACGATCTGGTCGCCCGACCCGGCCAGGGTCGAGCGGCCGAACAACCTGGCCCGGGACTGATCGGTGATGTCGGGAGCAGGTGGTGGAGGACCGGTTCTGGTGGCCGACCGTTCCATGTCGGAGTACTTCCACATCATGTGCCACAGGTGGTCGGTGTAACGGGTCCACGCCTCGGCCTCGGACCCGGCCACCAGCATCACCGAGTAGTGGACGATCCGAAGCTCGGACATGTCACGCCCGATCAACTCGCATTCATCACGCAGCCATCCCAGTTGCCGCAGGAAGTCCTCGGCCGGCACGTTGGCGAATATCCCGTCCGCCAGCCTCGCCGCCCTCCTGATCGCCGCCTCGGCGCCACCACCGATGAGGATCGGGATGGGGGAGGACGGGGTAGGCCTGACCGCCAGTTCGGGGAGGTCGTACACCCGGCCGCGATGCCGGAACACCTGTCCCGCCCAGGCTTGGGGAAGGATCGAGAGGATCTCATCCATCGCCTGGCCGCGCCGCCGCATGTCGGCTCCCAGACCGGTGAACTCGGTCCCGCTCCAGCCCAGTCCCAGGCCGAGCGTGAATCGCCCCCCGCTGAGAAGGTCGACGGTGGCTGCATCCTCCGCCAGCCGCAGGGGGTGGTAGAGCGGAGCCAGGATCACTCCGGTGCCGATCTCGATGCGCGACGTCACCGCAGCGATGGCTCCGCTCACCACTGCCAGCGACGGCATGTATCCATCGTCGACGAAGTGGTGCTCGGTGGTCCAGATCGAGGCGTACCCGAGATCCTCGGCCAGCTTCGCCAACTCGATGGTCTCTCGATAGGCCTCGGACCAGTCGGATTCACCCGGCCGCAACTGGGCACTCAACAGACCAAAACCAAGATTCATGGCACTCACCTTCTCATCGAACACGCTCGAACGACCCCGGCACCGTACTCTCGATCAGGCCTCGTAGAGCGTGTCCACGTATCGCTCCAGCAGATCGTTGACCACTCCTCGCACGGGGAAGGTGGCGGCCATGCCATACACCGGGACCGAATCGGTCTCGCCGGGAGGGGCGTGCCGAACCTCGTCGAGGGCCTCACCGAGGTCGGAGAGGAACCGTTCCACCACTCCCTCCGCGGCATGCCGCAACGTCACCGCCAGATGGATGGCGGGAGGGTGGTGGAGGCCGTTCAGCCGCCACCCGCGCCGGGTCATCGCCTCGAGCAGCCGGAACACATCGGCATCTTTCGACCTGAACGCGATCACCCACAGCGGATCGCCCAGGATCTCGAGTCCGTCGATGGTGCCGATGCCTTCTTTGATCCGGTCGGCGGCCTCCAGGATCCGGGCGGTCGCCTCCAGATACCCCTCCTTCCCCATCGAGGCGAGCGCCGCCCAGGCGGCGGCGCTGAGACCACCGGGACGGCTGCCCGACAGGGTGGGCGAGTAGTAGAGCCCGCCCGGCCAGTCCCCGGCGGTGAAGTATTGATGGCGTCGCAACTCCCGGCCCCGATACAGCACCACCGAGGTGCCTTTGGGGGCGTAACCGTACTTGTGGGGATCGGCCGACATCGAGGTGACCCCCGGCAACGAGAAGTCGAACGCCGGGATGTGACGGCCCAGTTCGGCCGCAAACGGCAACACGAACCCGCCCAGGCAGGCGTCGGCGTGGAAGCCGACATGGCGGGATCGGGCCATCTCGGACAGTTCGGCGATCGGATCGAGGACACCGTGGGGGAATCCAGGCGCCGACCCGGCCACCACCACCGTCTTCCGATCCACCGCCGCCGCCATCGCCCTGACGTCGGCCTTGAAGTCAGCACCCACCGGCACCTTCACCAACCGCATCCCGAGAAGGTGGGCCGCCTTGTCGAACCCGACGTGGGCGGTGGTGGGCGCCACGATGGCTGCGTCCTTGCGGCCGGACCGGTCGCGATAGGCCTTCATGGCGAGGATGATGGACTCCGTTCCCCCCGAGGTGACCGTGCCCACCACCTCGTCGTCGGTTCGGCGGGCGCCGAGCAACTCGGCGGTCATCGCCACCACCTCTGCCTCGTATCGGATCGTGCTCGGCCACAGGTCGGCGTGGAGCGGGTTGGCCTGGGAATGGATCACATACGCCCGGTCGACCAGATCGATGTGGTCGGCGCCCCCGTGATAGACGGCGCCCGAGGCGAACCCCTCCTCCCAACCCGAACGCTCGGCCGCCGCCTCGTCGGTGAGGGTGGCCAGGATCTTGTCAGAGGGCAGCCCCCGGGCGGGCAACCGGGTCAGCGGTTGCCGACCCGGGGTCTCGGCCGGCCGGAGGGCGGCGATGGTCTCGTCGTACTCGCGGTCGAGCCGTCGACGCACGGCCGGGATCCGCTCGGCCAGGCGGAACATCGGCTCGACCAGAGCCGGCGGCACCTTTCCGAGACGGCCGGTGGCCAGTTTCCCGAGGTCCATCTTCAACTCCTCCGTTCGAGAACCCGCAGACGGCGGTAGCTCTGCCGGTTCGACTTGTGAAACGAAACGAACTCAGCGAAATGGGCGTCATGCACCCGACGGGTGGAAGGATCGGGACGGTGGGTCTCGACAATCGGAACGGACGCGCCGATCCCTTCTTCGTCGATGAAGCCCAGGGCGAGGGCACCGAGCAGGGCCGCTCCTCGCAGATTCACCGCCACCGGATCGGCGGTGCGCACGATGGTCCGGTCGAGCACGTCGGCGAAGATCTGGGCCCAGACCGCCGACCGGCCACCGCCCCCGACCAGCGTGATCGGGTCGAGCCTGACTCCGGTGAACCGCTCGACCGCCCCCAGCAGCCAGCGGGTGTTGAGGGCGACACCCTCGAACACGGCCCGAACGATGTCGGCCGGCCGGGCGTCGATCGACAGGTTGAAGAAAGCGGCCCGCAGGTTGGAGTCCTCGACCGGAGTCCGCTCGCCATACAGCCAGGGCGTGAACATGACGCCGTTCGCTCCCGGTGGGGAGCCGGCGGCCAGATCGTCGAACCTCCGGTAGCCGTCCTCCCGCCCGTCAGTGGAGGTGTCGAAAAACAACGTCTGCCGCAAGAAGTCGAGACACACCCCGGCCGACTCCTGCTCGTTGGCGACGAGATAACGGCCGGGCAGGGGTGAGGGCAACGAGGCGATGTTGCGGAGAAGGTCGGTCTTCTTGTACGGCACGTGACAGCTCAGCCAGGACGAGGTGCCCACGTACAGATGGGCGGCGTTGTCGGCGACCGCCCCCGACCCGATCGCCGCCGAGTGAACGTCGGGGGTTCCGCACACCACCGGCGTGCCCGCCAGCAGCCCCAATTGGACCGCCGCCTCGGGAGTGAGGGGTCCGGCCACCGAGGCAGCCGGGCGGAGCTCTGGGAGTTTGGCGCGGTCGATGCCCGCCAGCGCCAGCAGGTCGGGGTGATAATCGATGCGATCCGCCGCCCGGTTGTCGGTCAGCCAGTGGAGCGCGGCCGTGTCAGGAGTCGTGAGCAGGTGCCCGCTGAGTCGGTAGACGAGATAGTCCTTGGGCTCGAGGAAGGTGGCCGTCTCCCGATACAGTTCCGGGTGGGTCGCCTGCAGCCACAGAATGTGGGCGAGCGGGTCCTTACCCGCCTTGCCGGGAGCCCCACCGGTCAGGCGGATCCAGGTGCGGAGCTTGCGCGGGTCGTAACCCTCCAGCCGGACCGGGCCGCCGATCAGATCGGCGATCGCACTCGCCCCGCGGGAGTCCATCCAGATCAGCGCATTCGCCAGGTGTCTTCCCGACCCGTCGAGCGCCACCGTCCCCGACCACTGGGCAGTGGGGCACACCGCCCGGATGTCCTCGATAGGAACAAGAGAGTGGCTCAGCAACCGGCGGGTGGCGACAGCCACGGCCTTCCACCAGAGGTCGGGATCCTGCTCGGCCCCCCCGCCCGGAACGATCGACACCGGCACGGGCTCGAACTCGGTTGCGATCACGGTTCCGTCGCCCCGAACCAGCCCGACTTTGGGACCGGAGGTCCCCAGATCGATGGCGAGCAGGTGGTCCACCACAGCACCGACAGTAGGCCCGGCGGCGCCCCGACGCCGGAGCCGGCGCCCGAGTAGGTTGTGGTGGAGGACCGGGGAGGCACGTGATCGAGGGACTAGACCAAGAACCACTCTTGTGACTAGTGCCAATACAGATAGCGTGTCCGGTTCCTGACCAGGGAGAGATCCATGCTCCTCAGACGAATTGCAGCAGTCGCCACCGTCGGCCTCTTTATCGCCTCGGCGGCGTTCGCCCTCGGCCCCGTGAGCTCAGAACCTAGCGAAGACGGCTCGGGGACCCGGGTCCTCGCCGCCCAGCTGAGCAAACCCGACAAGAGCCAGAGTCAGGGCCAGGGCCAGGGCAATCGACCCGGCAAACCCACCACCACGACCACCACAACGGCTTCGACCACCACCACCGTCGCCCCGGCGAGCACGACCACCCAGGCCACGACCACCACCACCGTCGCCCCGGCGAGCACCACCACCACTATCGCCTCGGCTACCACCACCACGACTACGACTGCGGTGACAACGACCACCGCTCCGGCGACGCCGCCACCGCCGCCCAGTTCCGGGCGTCCGGTCGGGTACGGGGCCGGGGCCACCGGGGGAACCACTCCCTGCGCGGTGACGACACTCGCCGCCACCGGCCCGGGGTCGCTCCGTTCCTGCGCCGAACCCGGAGGTCGGGTCATCACTTTCGCCGTCTCGGGCACGATCGACCTCAGCGCCGAGGACATCGACGTCGGTTCCAACACCACCATCGATGGCGTTGGAAGAGATGTGACGATCGTCGGCCGCCTCGACATAAAGAGAGTCAGCAACATCATCATCCGGAACCTGACCTTCACCGGTTCCTCGGAGGATTCGATCAGGGTGCTTGGCTCGAGGACCCTGTGGTTCGATCACCTGGAGATGTACGCCAGCGTCGACGGCCTGATCGACATCACCGACGGATCCACCGATGTGACCGTCTCCTGGACGCACTTCCACCATCACGACAAGGTCAGCCTGGTCAACGGTGTCCCGGGTGGGACCCGGGCGCGCGTCACCTACCACCACAACTGGTTCGACAACACCGGACGCCGGTATCCGAGTGCCAAAGTGGCCGACATCCACGGCTTCAACAACTTCATGGACGGTTGGGTCAACTACGCGGTGATTGCCAGCGAGGGCACGATCTACGTTTCCGAGGCCAACGTCTACCGGATGTCGGGCAACGACAACGCCATCCTCACCACCTGGCAGTCCGACGCTCCCGGGTTCGCCACCTCGTCGGGCGACGAGTTCATCGGAGCCCTCGAAGTCCAGGTCAGCGGTGGACCATTCCCGATTCCCTACGGGTATTCGCTCGACCCGGTCTCGAGCGTGATGGCACTGGTCCAGGCCGGGGCGGGACCGAACCGCTGACGGGAACTCCGGTCGGAGATGCGCCGTCGTATCGGCGCGAGAATGGGAGCGTGCGTGCGGCGCCGACGAGAGGAGCCGAACATGCGAACCCGAATCCGGGTCCCGGTGGTGCTCTTGTTGATCACCGCCTGTGGAGGAACTGCCACCACCTCGACCGTGGCCCCGCCAACCCTGGCCCCGCCGGCGACGACCACCGTTCCGACCACCACTCCGGAGACGGCGGTCGACGGGCCGATCATCTCCGTGACCGGTGGAACCACCTGGTACTCCCCGGACGGTCGCTTCGAGTTGTCCGGAACAGTCGACCGGCAGGCCGAGGTGTCGATCCAAGACGCCGAGGTGTTCGCCGAGAGCCTGGCTGACGGGACCACCCGTTGGAGCGCCCGGCTCGAGCGAGTCGAAGGTACCAACGAGGTGGCAGTGGTCGCCCGGGACAGTGAGGGACGGTCGGCCGAGCTCACCCTCAGCCTGATCGTCGATCCCGGTCTGGAACTCGAACTGGCATATGTGACTGGAGTCGAAGGTGGCGTCGTGTCCGCCGACTATGTCCAGTGGTTCGTCGGGGAAGAAGCCAACGTCGCCGCTCGGGAAGACGGCGCGATCCCTGAGGACGAGACGGTGCCAAACGACTACTACATCCGCAACGACAACCCCCAGATCCGCCAGTTGGTCCTGTCACCGGCGGCGCCCGTCGTGCTCCAGGCGTGTTTCGATCCCGGCCCGTGCGTCACCACGGTCGGCGTCACCGTCGACCAATGGTCCCAACTGGTTGGCGGCGCAGAACCTGACGGCTGGATCTGGTACGGCGGCGGCGCCCTCCCCTACTGGTTGACCGTCCGGGACGGCGAGATCATCCAGGTGGTCGAGCAGTACCTGCCCTGACGGCTCGGTTCTCGAAGCTGTCCCGGCTTCGCTCGGTGCGAAGGAAGAGGAAGAACGAGAAGGTGGCCAGCGCCGAGAGCAGATGCCAGGCGGCGTGCGCCTGGAAGAGGGAGTCCGGGTTGCAGGACGGGCTGTCGGCTGTGCCGGTCAACCAGATGGCGTAGGCGGAGAGGAACGCCGCCACCCCGATCCAGAACCATGGAACGAACCTGCGCACCCCCGGCGCCGGCCGCCGGGCGAAGACGGCCGGGATCCAGAACAGCACAACCCACCAGTACTCCGATGGGGTCGCCAGCATCGTGGCCGGGCCGATCCCGAAGGCGGCGGCCACCACGAAGCCGACCAGACCCGAGAGCGGGCGGGTCCAGCGACCATGGAATCGGTAGAGGGCCTCGGTGATGATCCAGAGGGCGACCGACAAGCCGAACAGGTCGAGGCCGATTCCCAGATCGGGCCCGGCGAACCAGTAGCCGCCGGCGTAGCCGGCGAGGAGCAGACCGTAGGTTGAGAACAACCGTCGATCGGACCATGCACCGAGCACCGAGATGTTGAAGAGCCACGGGACGAGGATGAAGGCCACCATCGAGACGTTGTCGATCCAGGCGCCGAACCGGGTGTGGGTGCCGTGCATCAGCATCGAACCCGGGCCGAGGAAAACGGAGGCCCCGGCGTAGAGCAGGGCGACCGACGAATAGCCGAAGAAGCGGTTGGGGTAGGCACCGCCCCGGGAGATGTCCCTTCCCAGGATCCAGAACATCGCCAACCCGGCGATCACGAAACCGAGGTTGCCGAGGGTGTTGACGGGCTCTCGGAGCAGGCCGCCGCTCACCCGCTCGCACCAGCGAGAGACCTGGCCGATCGGCGATTCGTTGGCGGCGGGCGGTCCCCAGCCGTCGGCGCCCACCAGGACGAACCCGATCGCAAAGCCGACCACCAGGGTCCCGGCGACGGCGAGTGGTCTGAACCGGCGGATCACCCGGCCAGGCTACCCCTCCTCCAAATTGCGCGGTGAGAGGGCAGATTTCTGCCCTATCACCGCATAAGAACGATTCCGGTCGGCCGGGTGGGGACAGTGCAGGTCCTTGCATATGCGTGTTTGTGCATAGGTCTATTGGTCCTGGCCGTGGGACCTTTGCCGGGTGCGGTTTGGCCGGGGAGCGGCGATAGTGACCAGTGAACGTACACACATAGACCACAGCGAGGAGGTCGCAATGGCACGCAGATTCAGGACACTCGGAATTCTCATGGCCGTCATCGGCTTGGGATTCCTGGTAGGCGGCGGAGTCGCCTACACCAAGGTCCAGCAGGGATACGGTTCCCTGGAAGCATTGAGCGCAGCACAGAACGTGACGCTCAGCTACAACGACGAAGGCCAGCTCATCGACCGCGGCGAGACCGCCGGCGCCGAAGCCATCATGTCGTTGCTCAAGGACGACTGGAAATACCCGGTCGTGGATTCCGATCTGGATCCCAACGATCCGATCGTCGACACGGCATCCGAGTACATGTATCAGATGGCCACCATCAGCTACCACACCCTGTTCTCGACCGTGACGGTCGTTCTAGAAGAGGACGTGGAGTACAACGGTGAGGTCTTCACCGCCGGAAGCTACGAGTTCGACGTCGACGGCCGCTACTGGGCCGACTTCGACCGCCAGCATCCGCTCGAGGGTCCCGCCCGGGCCCAGGCCTGGAACGCCACCCCGCATGCCCTGATCGCAGAGCTCGGGGTCGGAACCGCCACCCACTCCGCCCTCCAGTTGGGGCTGGGCGTGGCAGGCGCCTTCGCCGGAATCGGCTTGACGCTGGTGCTGCTCGGCTTCGGCCTGATGTGGGCCGGCAAGTCGGAAATGACTGTCATGCGGGACTCGGATTCCTCGCTGAGGGAGCCGGTCAAGGTCTGAACTCAGATCACTGGGCCGGACCCCCGTCCGGCCCCGCAGACACGGAGGCCCCCCACAAGGGGGCCTCCGTCATGTTCGGGGTGACGGGCAGACCCCACTGGCCTACTCTGCCCCGATGCCCGTGTTCCTGGCCGCCCTCGCCGCCCTCTCCTGGGGGACGGCCGACTTCATCGGGGGTCTCGCCTCCCGGCAGGCTCCGGCCCAGTCGGTGGTGGTCTACTCCCAGCTCGTCGGCCTGACCTTGGCCCTCATCGGAGCCCCGCTACTCGGCGGCGAACCGACCGCCCGCGACTTCCTGTGGGGTGGGGCGGCCGGCCTCCTGGGCAGCTTCGGGCTGGTGGCTCTCTACGCCGCCCTCGCCGGGGGAAAGATCTCGGTGGTGGCTCCCGTCTCGGGAGTCATCTCCGCCGGGGTACCGCTGCTCTTCGGGCTTCTCATCGGCGAACGACCGGCCCCGACTGCGGTGGTGGGTATGACGGTTGCACTGGTGGCGATCTGGTTGGTGTCGGCGGGCGAGGATCTGGCCGCCTCCGGCATCGGATTGGCCCTGGTCTCCGGCGCAGGGTTCGCCGGCTTCGCCATCGTCATCGGCCAGACGGCCGACACCAGTGGGCTGTGGCCCCTGGTACCCGCCCGGGTCTCCTCCATCCTTCTCATCGTCGGATTCAGCCTGCTGACAGCCGGGGCGATCCGCCCTCCTCGCAAGGTCGGCCGGCTGGTGATTGCCGCCGGGGTGGGCGACATGGCAGCCAACATGCTGTTCCTGACCGCTTCGCACCTCGGCCTCCTGTCGATCGCCGCCGTCGTCTCCTCGATGTTCCCCGCCCCCACCGTCCTCCTCGGCCGCTTCGTGCTCCGTGAGCAGGTGAGACCGGCCCAGTGGGTCGGCCTGGTGCTGGCACTGGTGGCGGTGACACTGATCTCGATCTGAGGTGGCGCCCGGTAATTTTCCCCTGAGCCATAGCCCGCTCCGATACCGTCACCGCACCACATGACTCCCCCACTCCCCATGAGACTGCTCGCGGCTCCCCCACTCATACTGGAGCCGCTGGAGGCGCGCCACGCCGGAGCCATGTTCTCGGTCCTGTCCGACCCGGCCATCTACCAGTATGAGAACCACCCACCGTCCTCGCTCGAGTGGCTCGAGGACCGGTATACCCGGCTCGAAACACGAGCATCGGCGGACGGCACCGAACTGTGGCTCAATTGGGTCGTCCTCCTCGACCATCAGGCGATCGGCTACGTCCAGGCCACCGTCGAGCCGGACGGGCTGGCCTGGATCGCCTACGAATTCGGAAGCGCCTATTGGGGGCGAGGTCTGGCGAGTCTGGCGACGAGGGCCGTGATCGAGGAGCTGCAGGACGGTTACGGCGTCCACACCCTGCTGGCGGAATTGGTGGCCGCCAACCACCGATCGGTCAGATTGCTCGAACGGATCGGATTCGAGCCGGCCGGGACGGAATTGGCAATGGCCCATCCGGTCGAGCCTCACGAACGATTGATGGTGAGGCTGCTCACGGTCTGACAGTCTCCGGGAATCTGTCGGACCCCGGCGCGATACTGAGCCGTGGGCACGCCCTTCCTCCACGTGGATCTCGATGCCTTCTACGCCTCCGTCGAGCAACTCCTGAACCCGGAACTACGCGGCAAGCCGGTACTGGTGGGAGGTGGGGTGGTACTGGCCGCCTCGTACGAGGCGCGGGCGTTCGGAGTCTCGGCGCCGATGGGTATCCGGCAGGCCCTGGCCCGCTGCCCCCACGCGGTCGTGGTCTCCGGTGAGTTCGGTCGGTACCTCGAGTTCTCGGATCAGGTCATGACGATCTGCCACGACATGACACCCCGGGTCGAGCAGATCTCGGTCGACGAGGCCTTCCTCGATGTGAGCGGAAGTGTCCACCTGCTGGGTTCGCCTGACACGATCGGCAACCTGATTCGAACCCGGGTGAGAGAAGAGATCGGACTTCCGATCTCGGTCGGGATCGCCTCCACCAAGTTCCTGTCAAAAGTCGCCTCGGGCCAGGCCAAACCCGACGGGCTCCTCCACGTCCCGGCTGGCCACGAGGTGGAATGGCTGCACGCCCTGCCCGTCTCCGTCATCTGGGGGGTCGGACCGGTGACGGAACGAGCCCTCCGCGAGGCTGGGATCGAAACCGTGGGTGATCTCGCCAACACCCCGTCCGACCTCCTCGAGCGGCGGATCGGGCCAGGCGCCGGCCGGAAACTGAGAGCGCTTGCCTGGAATCGCGACCCGCGGCACGTGGTCCTCGAACGCCGGGCGGGATCGCTTGGATCCCAGAGCGCACTCGGGAGGGGCCTGGTCGCAGAAGACGAACTGGGACGGGTATTGCTGGCCATCGCCGATCGGGTTTCCGCCCGTCTCAGGAAGAAAGGACGGGCGGGGCGGACCATCACCGTGCGAGTGCGCTTCTCGGACATGACCAGCGCAACCCGGGCGATCACCCTCCCGATGGCGGTCGCCACCACCGCCGCCATCCATCATGCCGGACTGGCACTGCTGGCTGCCGCCCGAACCGACCCGACCGAACCCGTCACCCTGGTCGGCGTGAGCATCTCCAAACTGGAGCAGGCGGCCCCTCTCCAACTCGAATTGCCCTTCGACGAGGGAGATCCCACCCGGGCCGGAAGCCCGGCCGGAGCGGACCAGCTCAGGATCGACGAGCAGATCGACAGGGCCAGGGCCCGGTTCGGGAAGGAGTCGGTGGGCCGGGCCTCGGTCCTGCTCGATCCGCGCCGAAGATCGGTCCCAGACGAGTTCCGCCGACTGGCCGAGAAAGACTGAGCAGCGGACCCGAACAGGCCGGAAAGCTGTCATCGTCCGCGCCCTGGACCGCCGACCACATCCAGGAGCTGCGGTTCATCGAGAACTTCGAAGGGATGACCACCTGGGCGATCGGGCTCGAGACGAACTGCCATTCCGGATGCTCGGTCGGAGCAACCGGCCCCGACTCGTTGCCGAACTCTCGACCAGGGGGCGACCCCGGAGGCGATTTTATGTGGTGAACGAGCAGTTTTCTGCTGTCTCACCGCGCAAGAACGGAGTCCAACCCATCAGATCGAAATCGCCGACAAGACCTGCCAAACAGGCGGTCAACCTCCGGCCAGAAGGGCGATACCAACCGCCAGCGTCCAGGTGTGGGCCCAGAAAGGCGGCGAGGCCATGAACCGGGTCCGAGGGATCAGAAAAAGAGTGGTCATCAGTGCTGCCCAGACCGAACCGACCCAGGCCAGCGGAGCCGAGATCAACCCGGTCCCGTAGGCCGACCAGGCAAGCGGCACCGCCGATGCGTAGGCAGTGAGCATGTGGACTCCGTGGGCCAGGCCGAACATGCGGGCAAACGGCTGGTACACGTCGGGAACCACGCCCGTCGCTACGGTCCGGTCGGCTGCCCACTCGCCCACTGTGAGCCGGAACAGCAAGGCAAGCACGAACAGCCCGGCTCCAAGTCCGTAGGCCGCCGTCGCCGCGGCCGCCCCGGCATCGACCGTTCGCCAGGCGAGGCCGGCGATGCCGCTCGACGTGGCAACCATCGCAACCAGCATCCACCTGTGGATCCAGCGCAATCGTCCGCGATCCGCCGAGGCGATCGGAAGAGCCTCCAGCGGGGAGCCCTCGTACTCGACTCGCCAGCGCACCGCGCCGATCACAAATGCAACGAACCCGCCGATCAAAAGCCAGGCGACCCCGATCATGGCCACGAACCTACACCGAGCAGGTCTGTCCCGCCGCCCAAGATCGAAATTGCGCCATAAGAAGCACGCCTGGGGCCCCTTCTCCTCGTAGGGTGGTGGGTAGGTCGGTCGAGCGTTCCGGCCCAGAAAACCTGGAGTCACGTTGCCATACCGAACGATCATCGAGCCGTTTCGCATCCACACCGTCGAGCCGATCGACTTCCCAACCCCCGAGCAACGATCCGCCGCCCTCGACCGGGCCGGGTTCAACCTCTTCGGCCTCCACAGCGACGAGGTGATCATCGATCTGCTGACGGATTCGGGAACGGGGGCGATGTCGACCGCCCAGTGGGCAGGGATGATGCAGGGCGACGAGTCGTATGCCGGCAGCCGCTCCTTCTACCGGTTCCGCGACGCCGTCCAGAGCGTGACCGGCCTCACCGAGGTCATACCCACCCACCAGGGACGGGCCGCCGAGCGAATCCTCTTCTCCACGATGGTCAAGGCCGGCGACGTGGTTCCCAACAACACCCATTTCGACACGACCAGGGCCAACGTCGAATACCAGGGGGCGGAGGCGCGTGACCTGGTCATCGCCGAGGCACACGACCATGCCTCCGAATACCCCTTCAAGGGGAACATGGACATCGCCGCCCTCGAGGAGACCATCGCCACCGTCGGACGCGAGCGGATCCCGCTGGTGATGGTCACCGTGACCAACAACTCGGGGGGTGGCCAGCCCGTCTCACTGGCCAACCTCCGCGAGGTCCGCCGGGTGTGTGACGAACACGAGATCCCCTTCTTCCTCGATGCCTGCCGGTTCGCGGAGAACTCCTGGTTCATCAAGACCAGGGAACCGGGCCAGGCCGATCGCAGCCCGGCGGAGATCGCCCGCGAGGTTTTCTCGCTCGTGGACGGGTGCACCATGTCCGCCAAGAAGGACGGGATGTCGAACATCGGCGGGTTCCTCGCCATGAACGACAACACTCTCGCCGAGGCCTGCCGGAATCTCCTCATACTCACGGAGGGCTTCCCCACTTACGGAGGTCTCGCCGGATACGACCTCGAAGCCATCGCCCGCGGCCTCATCGAGGCCCTCGACCCCGAGTACCTTCGCTACCGAACGACGTCCACGGCCTACCTGGCCGACAAGGCGGGAAGCGCCGGTGTCCCGATCGTGAGGCCACCCGGAGGCCACGCCGTCTACCTCGACGCCGCCGCCCTGCTCCCGCACATCCCATCCTCGCAATACCCGGCGCAGGCGCTTGCCTGCGCCCTCTACCTCGACGGCGGCGTACGCGGAGTCGAGATCGGTTCGGTCATGTTCGGAAAGGTCCAGCCAGATGGAACCGACCTCCCGGCCCACCAGGAACTTGTGCGATTGGCCGTTCCCCGCCGCACGTACACCCAGAGCCACATCGATTATGTCGGTGAGGTGCTGATCTCGGTCGCCGCGCGGGCCGGTTCCCTGAAAGGGCTCCGGATGACCTACCAGGCGCCGTGGCTGCGGCATTTCACCGCCCGGTTCGAGCCGCTGACCTGAGCCGGTTCCAGGCAGCGCCGGAGCAAACCGGTAGCGACACAGCCGAAACCCCCGACCTAGGAGGTTGTCTCCGTCAAGGGCCTGGCGCCGGCGCTCACCGTTTCAGTAACCCGAAGGCGAAGTCACGCCCGCTCCCCGACATCATCATCCTGATCCACAATCGAGCGAAACCTTCGATCAGCGGCGCAGCCTCCAGTCCGCCCAGATCGATCACGTCGAATCCGGCGGCGGAAGCTAGGGCAGCCACAGCTTCCCGAGCGGTCGGGTCGTCTCCGGCGATCGGCATCACCGCACGACCCGACGGGAACACCGGGTCGAGCATCACTTCGAATCCGACGCAGTTGAACGCCTTGACGACCCGTGCCCCCGGCGCTTTCGACGCCACGTACTGAGCGACAGAAGGAAAACCCTCGGGAACCGGTGACCGCACGGCGTTGACGGCGTCGACCACGACCTTGCCATCGAGGTCACCGCAGTCGCCGAGTGCTTCGGTCAGCCCGTCGAGTGGCACCGCCAGCACCACGACATCGGCCCCTCTCACCGCTTCCCCGATCCCCAAGGCGACGGATCCGGGAGTCGCGGCAACGGCTTCCTCCGCCCGGTCCCCCGATGGATCACGAACACCGAACCTGACCACGTTCCCGCCTTGAGCAAAGCGCCTGGCGAGCGCCCGACCGACATTCCCCGCCCCGACAACAGTCACCGTCAACGGCATTCTTCGCTCCCTTCGATCACTGTGCCGGGACAACCAGGCCGGTCTTCGAGCTATTCCGCCCTTCGCCGGTCAACCGATCCCGAGCACCTGCTTGGTCACCCGCACCGCCGAGCTGGCATCGGGAGCGAACCCGTCGGCGCCCACCGAATCGACGGTGAGTTGATTGACGGGAGCGCCCCCGATCAGGATCTTTACCTGGTCGCGCAGCCCCGCCCGATCGATGAGTTCGATGGTGCGGCCGAACTCGGGGACGGTCGTCGTGAGAAACGCGCTCATTCCCACCACGTCGGGTTGCAGGTCGTGAATCGCCTCCACGAAGCGGTCGCCGGGAACATTGATGCCCAGGTCGATCACCTCGAAACCCGCTCCCTCGAGCATGACCATCACCAGTTTCTTTCCGACATCGTGGATGTCGCCGGCGACGGTCCCCATCACGAAACGGCCGATGGTGTCGACTCCTGCAGCCACGATCAGCGGGCGGATCAGATCCATCACCGTCTGCATGGCATGGGCCGACACCAGCATCTCGGGGAGGAACACCTCGCCGGTCTCGAACAGGCGGCCCACCTCCTCCAACGCCGGGATCATGGCATCGAAGAGGAGGGCGGTCGGTTCGACACCAGTCGCCAGCCCTTCCCGGGCCACCGTCACCGCCTTCTCGGCGTGGCCGTCGAGCACATGGCGATAGAGGCGATCGAGGATGTCGTCGCGAGCACTCATCCGGTTCCCGTCGCCGGGTAGCGACCGAACTCCTCGACGGCGTCGACCATCGCCAGGATGTTGCGGGCGGGCACATCGTCCATGACCGTATGCACCGAACTGACCATATAGCCACCACCCGGGGCCATGATCCCGATCACCCGCCGCACCTCGTCACGTACTTCGTCCGGGGTTCCCGCCGGCAGGATCCGATGGGTGTCGATGGCGCCACAGAAAGTGAGCCGGTCCCCCCAGCGGGCCTTGATCTCCACCAGGTTGGCCATCTTCCCCGCCGAGGTCTGGATCGGATTGAGGATGTCCACTCCCATCTCGACGAAGTCGTCGATCAGCGGGAACACATCGCCGTCGGTGTGGAAGAACACCTTGGCCTTGGTCCGATGCTTGATGAAGTCGATGTAATCGGCATGGATCGGCTTGAGGATCCGCCGGTACATGGCCGGAGACATCAGCAGGCTCTCCTGGGTCCCCAGGTCATCTCCGATCTTGATGATGTCGACGTTCTCACCAAGGGCATCGAGGAAGTGACCCATCAATGTCTTGCACAGCCCCTGGATGCGCCACAACAGGGCCTCGGCGAAGTCGGGGTAGAGGGCCAGATTCATGAGGAACGTGTCCATGCCCTGCATGGCGAAGGCCCGCTCGAGCGGGAACAGCAACCAGGGGGTGGCCATGATGGCGTAACGGCCATCGTTGGCCAGGTCGGCGGCCTGCGCCGCCACGTGACCCACCCGGCTCGGGTCTTCCATGTCGGGCCAGGGGTAGTCGTCGATCTCCTCGATGGTGGTGGCGCCCGCCAGCGGGCAGACCATCGGGAACCACTCCCCGGGCCGGATCTCGCGGGCGCCCGATCCCCAGGAGTTGAGATAGTCGCTGTGGGGTGGGCGGTGGGCGTTTCGCTCGAGCACCCAGGCCGGTTCCAGGTCGAGCACCCCCCGCACATCGGCCCCGAGTCTGGTGAGCGTCGTCTCGTCGAGGGCAGCAGTCCCCAATTCGGGCCAGTCATACAGGTACTCGTCCGGAGCCGAGACACCGAGCATCTCCTTGAGTTCCCGATAGGGCTTGGCCTTGATCCCGGTGGCGTTGCTGGCACCGAGCACGATGGGAACCCGATCCGGCTCCCGATGCTCGATCGCAGCCAGCACCCGCTGCCTGGGGGTCATCTCCGACATACACACGCCCTCTCTCGGCTCTCCGCACTGTGTATCCGAACCCGGGCCCCCCCGGTCAGGGCCAAAAGACCAGTTCGCCGCGGCCCCTGCAGACAGAGGAGAGCAGAGGAGCGGGGGCCGGGACCAAGGTCTCAGCTCAGTCCGCACGCCTCCTTCTCGGTCTCCAGATCCACTCCCCCGAACCTGACTCGCTCGTAGAGGGCGATCTGGCGGACCTGCTCGGCCGTGAGCGACTCCTCGAAACTCGGCATCGCCCCCGCGACCGGCTTGTCGGTGGCGCCGTAGGTGTCGCCCACCTCCTCCTTCCAGCGGGCCGAGCCGAGCGAGATCCACCGTTGCTGGTCCTGACAGTCGGGAAAGGTCTCCAGGACACTTGCCAGCGCCGGACCGGCGCCACCCTCACCCTGTTTCCCGTGGCAGGCGCCGCAGGTGGCGTACACCGTGCGTCCTTCCAGGTAGTCGGGATCGGACGGACCGGCCTCGGCGCAGCCGGCGAGCGCCGCGCCGAGGCAGAGAACCAGAACCGAGGTTGTCAGGCCCCGGATGATGCCGACTCCTCCCGTCCCATCAGGCCGACGTAGACCGCGTAGAGCAGGGCGGCTCCCATGAGCGGCGTCGAGATCCGCTTGATGAGCGTCGAGTCGATCATCAGGCCGAGCAGGAAGCCGGCCAGCGGGATGTTGACACCCCACATGATGAGACGGGCGCTCCCATCCCACGGGCGCCGGGCCCATATGGACGAGAAAAGGGCATTCGTCATCAGACCGATGAACAGGGCGTGGTCGAAGGCGATGAGAACCCCGACCGGGCCTTCGCCGGTCTCCGGATCGAGTTCCCCGCTGACGAACAACTGCACCACATAGACCAGGATGGCGATTCCCACCGCCAGGTAGACGACCGCCCAGCGAGCCATCATCTCGGAACCCGCGGCCGACCAGGCGGAGGGCTTCAGGTTCGACCACATCCGGACCACGAACACCACGACCGCAATCACCTGAAGCATCGAGGCAACCTGGAGCAGTGGCTCGATGTTGAAGATGATGGCGATATTGAACAGCAGACCGGCCAGGAAGAGGCCGTAGGCGGTGGCCGTTCCGACCTTGCTCTCGGAGGCGAGGGCCGGTTGTGGCGAGAGGCGCCACTCGGCGATGGCAAACCCGGCAAGCGCCAGATACCCGGCCAGCATCGCCGGCGGATGGGCACCTGCCAGATTTCCGGCCATCTCGGTGCTCAAGCCAGGAAGCGAACCGTTGGCGATGAACAACCCGAGGAGAACCCCGAGGATCGCTCCGATCACCAGGGAGATGAAGGCCAGATAGAGCGCCAGCGCCGGGACGGTCCTGGGGGCCGAAGCGCGGCGCTTCATAACCCAGGCGAAAGCGTAGACGATCGCCAGCAGCATCAACGTGCCGGCGATCGGACGGAGGATCCCGGTGGTGGTGGCCCAGGCCAGCACATAGAGACTGGTGGCCCCGATCATGGCGTTCGCTACCTTGCGGGCAGAGTCGGCGTCGCCCTCCTTCCCGAACATGAGCAAAGCCACCCCCGTCACCGCCAGAGTGATCCAGCCGAGCGTGCCGGCATGGACATGGGTCAGCAGCAGCTTCCGCTCCGGTTCCCAGACATCCAGCCCGTTGAGGATCCCGATGACGATCGTCACCAGGAAGATCACGAGGGATACCCGGAACAGCGAGCGCGCCTGACCATAAAGAGCGCTGTTCATGAGCTTCTCCTCTCCCGGGTGGGAGCGGGATTGCTCCCACCTCAAACGCCTGGAGACTATGCATGGCGACCCGACGGATGCCGACCAAAACGACCTCGACGAACGGACACCGATTCGACGGGCACGGGTCCATGCGGTGGTGGAACGTTTCAGGGTGCAGGTCGAATGTCCTTGAACCCGTCACCTGCACCTTCGAACTGGTGCGTGATCGGGCGCTCCTGGCCGGCGTTGTGGAGGGGAGAGCCCCCAGCGCCCCCGGGTGCAAGGGTGCAAGTAGCAGGTTGAAAGTCTTGAAACCTGTCACCGGCAACCTTGAACCGGTGAGCGACCGGCGTCTGCGACCGGCTACCGGTGTCCGGTTCTGTCTCTCCCTCCGCAGGGGGGAGTCCGGCGAAGCCGGGAGGGAGGCACGGTCCGACTGTGCTCTGACGCGTTCGTGGGCCGACTCGGTACCTTCGGGTCGAACGGTGCAAGTTGCAAGTTCAGGATCCTGAAACCTGTCACCTGCGACTTTGAACGTTCTTCGTTCTTCGTTCTTCGGGTACCGCACCCCGGGAATCGTTATAACGTAGTGCCCCGAACCCCCACGAAAGGATCCCGAACCATGGCCCTCGATTCCACTGCCCGCACCCACTGGGAAGGCGACCTGATGACCGGCGGAGGCACCGTCACCGGTGACTCGGGAGCGCTCCCCACCGTGTCCGTCGACTGGAAAGCGCGAACCGAAGACCACGGCGGCAAGACCAGCCCGGAGGAACTGCTGGCCGCTGCCCACTCCGCCTGCTTCTCCATGGCTTTCTCGAGTCGTCTGGCCAAGGCGGGAGCCTCGTCCATCTCGCTGGACGTCGAGGCGACCGCAACGTTCGTCGCGGGTCAGGGCGTCACCACCATGAGGCTCGTTGTGCGGGGTGACGCCGCCGGGATCGACCGCGAGAAGTTCGAAGAACTGGCGCTCGACGCCAAAGCGAACTGCCCCATCTCCAAGGCCCTCCAGGGCAACGTGGAGGTGTCGCTCGAACTCATCTGAGTTCGAGGCCACATCGGCGGCATCAACGCATCACCAGCCCTTATCTGAGGGCGGGACCGACCGACGGGGATTGCGACCCGAAGGAATGGGTCGATTGACCAAGGAAGGTCTTCGATGCGTTGGACATGGAAGTCGGTGGTGGCGGCGTTGCTGTTCGCAGCAGCCATCCCGGCAGGCGCAACGGTCACGGTCGATGCAACGAACGCGACCCCCGGCGCCGCAGCGAGTGCCGAATACGGTGCAAGCCTATGGCAGTCTGCCCTCTCTTCGAGGGGTGGTTGTCTCGGGGCCGCTTCCATCACCTTCGGGCATCTTTCAGGCAGGAAGGGTGAGTACAACACCCGGACCGGGGTCGTGACGATCGACCCGGATGTGAGCCCGGAGGAGGTCGTCAGCGTGGCCATCCACGAACTGGCGCACCATGCCCACCTCCGCTGTGGCGCCTACGCCAACCAGGAGTTCACCCGGGCCTTCTACCTGGCGCAGGGTCTCCCCGCCGGCCGGGCCTGGTTCGACTACTCCGCCGGTTGGTCCGCCACTCCCGCCGAGATCTTCGCCGAGGCGGTCACCATGGTCGTCACCAACTCCACCGCCCACGGGGTGGCGGTGACCGCCGAGGCCCGGGCAGTCGTGGAGGCCTGGATGCACGGCTCCGCACTCCCTGCGCCCGCGACCACCATCGCCCCTACCACTATCGCCCCTACCACTACCGCGGACGCCAAGCTGGCCGCCATCGCGCCCCACGGCGCAGCGCTGACCTTGAACAGCCGCACGCTCGACGCCAAGGCGATCAAGGCCGCGGTGTCGGCATTCGCCAAGCAGAACGGCCTGCGCGGCACCGAGTGGTTCATCTTCGAATGTTCCGGCACGGCCGCGGGCCAGTTGACCGCCTACAGCCTGCTGGTGCACGGCGCGACGCTGTCGGTCGTCGGCTTCACGATGGACAAGGTCGAGATCCGGCTGTCCAACCTGATGGCCTTCGACGCGCGCGCGATCGGCAACTGGGGCTGCCCGCCCGAGGCTTACCCGGCGGC
>Ga0209798_10000636_pt1 | contig 21389 bp, 20 predicted proteins | sample DOMMetBare3Fresh_FD_187475 | JGI IMG/M metagenome (GOLD analysis project Ga0209798, IMG submission 187475) | Wetland sediment microbial communities from St. Louis River estuary, USA, under dissolved organic matter induced mercury methylation -... | ecosystem: Environmental > Aquatic >... | reverse complement strand
TCGACGCCGGCCAGCAGCGGGTTGGCGGCAATGCGCCGCCGGATCGCCTCGGGTTCGAACTCCGCACGCGGGATCGGCCCGATGATGCCCAGGTGGTTGCGCGTCGGCGTCAGGAACACCGGCACCGAACCGGTCATGATGATCGCGTGCAGGATCGACTTGTGGCAGTTTCGATCGACCACCACCACGTCGCCGGGCGCCACCGTGTGGTGCCAGACGATCTTGTTGCTGGTGCTGGTGCCGTTGGTGACGAAGAAGCAATGGTCGGCATTGAAGATGCGCGCAGCGTTCTTCTCGCTCGCCGCCACCGGGCCGGTGTGGTCCAGCAACTGGCCCAGTTCGTCGACTGAATTGCAGACATCGGCGCGCAGCATGTTCTCGCCGAAGAACTGGTGAAACATCTGTCCGACCGGGCTCTTCAGGAACGCCACGCCACCCGAATGGCCCGGGCAGTGCCACGAGTAAGAGCCGTCCTGCGCATAGTCGACCAGTGCCTTGAAGAACGGCGGCGCCACGCCGTCGAGGTAACTCTTGGCCTCGCGGATGATGTGGCGTGCCACGAACTCCGGCGTGTCCTCGAACATGTGGATGAAGCCGTGCAGCTCGCGCAGGATGTCGTTGGGGATGTGTTGCGACGTGCGCGTCTCGCCGTACAGGTAGATCGGGATCTCGGAATTCCGGCGCCGGATCTCGGCGATGAACTTGCGCAGATTCAGCACCGCCGGGTCGAGCTCGGGCCCGGGTGTGAACTCCTCGTCGTCGATCGATAGGATGAATGCACTGGCGCGGCTTTGCTGCTGTGCGAACTGCGACAGGTCGCCATAGCTGGTCACGCCAAGAACCTCCATGCCTTCCTTCTCGATCGCCTGGGCCAGCGCACGGATGCCCAGACCCGAGGTGTTTTCGGAGCGGAAATCCTCGTCAATGATGACGATGGGAAAGTGAAAACGCAGCATCGTGAGGGCTCCCCGATCGGCACTGGGTTCGGGATTCCGGTTTCTGGGCAGCGCGCAGTGTAGGACCGATTCGCCTGGGCCGGACTCGATACACTGAGTCGCAGTCGCTTGTGATCGGAAGGCTGCAACGATGGACTGGAGTGCATCGACGCTGTGGTGGCTGGCCGCCGGGGTGCTGGTGGCGGCGGAGCTCGCCAGCGGTACGTTCTACCTGTTGATGCTTGCGGTGGGCGCGGCGACAGCGGCCCTCGCGGCCCACCTGCGCCTGCCGTTCGCTGGCCAGCTGGTGGCCGCCGCACTGGTGGGCGGTGGAGCGGTTGCAGCCTGGCACCTGAAACGCTCGCGGGTGGCCAGCGCGCCGGCCAGCGCCGATCGCGACGTCAACCTCGACATCGGCGAGCGCGTGCACGTCGACCAATGGGACGTCGAGGGGCTGGCCCGCGTGCAGCACCGTGGTGCCAGCTGGAATGCGCGCTTCGCCGGCGCCGGCGCGCCAACGGCCGGAACGCACGTGATCCGGGCCATCGAAGGAAGCGAACTGCTGCTCGATCGTTTGCCTCGCTGACCGGCCGAGTGGCACCGGCGCAATTTGGAACAGGGAGTACCCGACATGGAAGTGGTTGCCGTCGTCCTGCTGGTGATCGCAGCGATCTTCGTGGTTCGCGCCATCAACATCGTGCCGCAGCAGCACGCCTGGGTGGTGGAGAAGCTCGGCCGCTACGACCGCACGCTGACGCCCGGCCTGCGCTTCGTGATCCCGTTCGTCGAGCGCGTGGCCTACAAACATTCGCTGAAGGAAATCCCGCTCGATGTGCCAAGCCAGGTGTGCATCACCAGGGACAACACCCAGCTCACGGTGGACGGCATCCTGTACTTCCAGGTCACCGACGCGATGCGTGCGAGCTATGGCGCGTCGAACTACATCGTCGCGATCACCCAGCTGGCGCAGACGACGTTGCGTTCGGTGATCGGCAAGATGGAACTCGACAAGACCTTCGAGGAACGCACCTCGATCAACACCGCCGTCGTCAACGCGCTGGACGAGGCCGCGCTGAACTGGGGCGTGAAGGTGCTGCGCTACGAGATCAAGGACCTGACGCCGCCGGCGGCCATCCTGCATGCGATGCAGGCGCAGATCACTGCCGAACGCGAAAAGCGCGCGCTGATCGCCGCCTCGGAAGGCCGGCGCCAGGAGCAGATCAACATCGCCACCGGCGAGCGCGAGGCGTTCATCGCGCGCTCCGAAGGCGAAAAGCAGGCCGAGATCAACAAGGCGCAGGGTGAGGCTGCGGCCATCACCGCGGTTGCCGATGCCACCGCCGACGCCATCCGCAAGATCGCCAGCGCGATTCAGCAGCCCGGCGGCGAACAGGCGGTGCAGCTCAAGGTGGCCGAGCGAGCGGTGGATGCCTACCAGCACCTGGCCAAGACCAACAACACGATGATCGTGCCGGGCCACATGGGCGAAGTGGCGACGTTGATCGGCACCGCGATGACCCTGATCAAGGGCACCGCCAAGGGGTGAGTCGCTAGAATCCGGGTCCGCCCAGGAGGGGTGGATGAGCGGTTTAAGTCGCACGCCTGGAAAGCGTGTGAGGGTTAACAGCCCTCCGCGGGTTCGAATCCCGCCCCCTCCGCCAACGAAAAAGGGCGCCGCATGCGGCGCCCTTTGCGTGGCCCGTCGAACCTGACTCAGTTCAGCGGCACCTTCTTGCCGTCCTTGTACTGGTACAGCGTCATCGCCGGGTTCTTCAGCTCGCCGTCCTTCTCGAAGGCGATGTTGGCCGTGACGCCCTTGTAGTTCACGGCCGCCAGCTTGGGCAGGTAGACCTTCGGGTCGGCCGACCCGGCATCCACCATCGCCTGCACCAGCACGCCCGTCGCGTCGTAGGTATACGGCGAGTACACCTGGAACTGCTTCGGATACTTCGCGTCGTAGCGCGCCTTCCAGGCCTCGCCGCCGGGCATCTTGGTCAGCGACGCACCGCCCTCGGCGCAGACCACATTGCCCAGCGTCTTGGCGCCGCCCGACAGCTCGATGATCTTGTCGGTGCAGATGCCGTCTCCGCCGAAGTACTTGACGTTGGCCATGCCGAGCTGCTCCATCTGCCGCAGCATCGGGCCCGCTTGCGGGTCCATGCCGCCGAAGAACACGCCGTCGGGGCTCTTTGACTTGATGGCGGTCAGGATCGCCATGAAGTCGGTGGCCTTGTCGGTGGTGTATTGCTGGTCGACGATCTCGATGCCCTTTGACTTGGCCGTGGCAGCGAATACTTCTGCCACGCCTTGGCCGTAGGCGGTGCGGTCGTCGATGATCGCAATCTTCTTCAGCTTGAGGTTGTTGGCGGCATGCAGGGCCAGTCCGGCGCCCAGTGCATTGTCATTGGCCAACATGCGGAACGTGGTCTTGAACCCCTGCGTCGTCAGCTTCGGGTTGGTGGCAGACGGGGTGATGTGCGGGATCCCGCATTGGTTGTAAATCGCCGAAGCCGGGATCGTGGTGCCCGAGTTCAGGTGGCCGACCACGCCGGCGACCTTGGCGTCGCACAGTTTCTGTGCCGCGGCGGTGCCCTGCTTCGGATCGGCCGCGTCGTCCTCGGCCACCAGTTCCAGTTTGACCTTCTTGCCACCGATGGTCACGCCCTTGGCGTTGAGGTCCTCGATCGCCATGCGGGCGCCGTTTTCATTGTCCTTGCCGTAGTGCGCCTGGGCGCCCGAGACAGGGCCGACGTGGCCGATCTTGACGACCATGTCCTGTGCCGACACGGTCCCGGCGAACAACGCAGCCGTGGCAGCCACGATGACGTTCAGTTTGACTTGCATGCAATAACCTCCTAGTGGATGAGTTGAGACTGTGAGCCGATGGTTGTTTCTCAACGGCCGACACAATACTCCAAACCGCTTACCCGGCCATACCGGGAATTCTCGGGTCGTGTGACGGCGAACGCCGCCCTGCCATCAACGCACGGGCTAGCCGGCGCGATGACGGGCCACCTCTTCGGCCACCGCACGGGCCACGATCTCGCGCAGCACGGCCGACAGCTGCTTGCGTGCATCGTCGGCCAGCGCGGTGGTCAGGCGGTTCAATGCCGGCGCCAACGCGTCGCGCATCCGGTGCTCGAACAACACATCGATCTGCGGCTGCAGCCGCACCAGCACCTGCTCGGCGATGCGCGCCTCCTGAATCAGCGCGGTGGCCAGCAGCGGCGCCGACGCCAGGTCGCTGTCCTGCCGCAGCGGCATTTCCGGTGGCACGGATGCGGCAGCGGGCACGTCGCGCACCACTTCGGTCAAGGTCGGCACACGCTGCGGCGGAGGCGGTTCGCTGCTCATGCTTCAGGTCGTGGTGGGGTTGATGTGGACCGGTTTCAGGCCCAGGCTTTCATAGTAGCGCCACCGCAGTCGGCCGGCATGCCGTTCGTCGGCGTCGACGCCCACCAGTTCGACCACGCGCTCGAACCGCGCCACGTCGTCGGCCGGCAGCGGCCCGAGGTTCACGAGCACGGTGGCTTCGGGCGCCTGCGCGGCTTCGTCGACCAGCCAGATCGGTGTGCGGGCCAGTGCGGGGTCGATCTTCTGCCCGGCGCGCAGGCGCAGGTGCGGCACGAACTCCAGTTGCTCGAATGTCCAGAGCAGCGGATCCAGCCTGGCCAGCAGCTCGCCGTCGCCGCGCACCTGCACCTTGGCGCCTTGGCGGTAGGCCTTGCGCAACAGCCGGCAGGTGTAACCGAGTTTGTCCGCCAACCCGGTGTGGAACGCCAGCTCGGACATCGCGGTGCGCCGGCCGATCAATGGCCTTGCGCGTGTCCCAGCACGAAGTGGGTCAACAAACCGACGGGCCGCCCCGTCGCGCCCTTGTTCGCTCCCGATCGCCACGCCGTACCGGCAATGTCCAGGTGCGCCCAGTTCAGCTTGGCGGCAAAACGCTTCAGGAACATCGCCGCGGTGATCGAGCCACCGGCCCTCGGCCCGACGTTGGCCATGTCGGCGAAGCTGCTTTTCAAGGCCTCATCGTATTCAGCGTCCACCGGCATGCGCCAGCACGGGTCGAGCGCCGCGTCGCCCGCGCTCTGGAGTCGCGACGCCAGCGCGTCGTCCGGCGTGAACAAGCCGCTGCGGTGATGGCCGAGCGCAATCACGCAGGCGCCGGTGAGCGTGGCGATGTCCACCACCGCCTTCGGCTTGAAGCGTTCGGCGTAGGTGAGCGCGTCGCACAGGATCAGCCGGCCTTCGGCGTCGGTGTTGAGGATCTCGATGGTCTGGCCCGACAGGCTGGTGACCACATCGCCAGGCTTCACCGCGCGCCCGCCAGGCATGTTCTCGCAACTTGGAATCAGACCCACGAGGTTGACCTTGGCCTTGAGCTGCGCGATCGCGCACATCGTGCCAAGCACGCTGGCGGCGCCGCCCATGTCGAACTTCATTTCGTCCATCTCGGCAGCCGGCTTGATCGAGATGCCGCCGCTGTCGAAGGTGATGCCTTTGCCGACCAGCACGACTGGTGCCTCCTGCGCGGTCGCTCCGGCGTAGCGCAGGACGATGAAGCGCGGCGGCTCGTCGGAGCCCTGCGCGACCGCGAGAAACGAGCCCATGCCGAGCTTCTCGATCTCCTTGCGCCCGAGCACCTCCACCTTGAGACCTGCGCTGCGCGCCAGCTCACGGGCCTGCTCGGCCAGATGCGTCGGCGTGCAATGATTGCCGGGCCGGTTGGCCACTTCACGCGCCAGCGTCACGCCGGCCAGGATGGCCGCGCCGCGCCGCAGGCCCCGCGCCACCGCATCGGCGGAGTCGGCGCCCGACAGCAGCGTCACGCGGTTCAGGCGCGGTGCCGGACCGGCGCTCGGCTTGGTATGGCGGTACAGGTAGACCGCATCGCCGGTCGCGGCGATCACGGCTTCGGCGTGCGCCTCGGCAGGCGCATCCACGCCCGCCAGCCAAATCGCCAGATGCTTGACGCCCAACCCTTTGACCGCTGCAAGCCCTTGCGCGGCTGCGGCCTTCACGGCTTTCGCGCTGCCGTCGGCCGCCACCGCGTACACCACCCTCGTCGCCTTGACTCCGGGTACCCGCCCGGCATAGAAGCTGCGCCCGGCCTTCAGCACCAAGTCGCCCTGTTTCACGGCCGCTTCGATCGACTGGCCCAGCGCACGCGACAGCCCGGTCGGCGTCTTCGCGCCGGCGATCACCACCAGCAGTGCATCGGCATCAGCGCGAGCCACTGCGTTCGGTGCGATCGCCTGATTTCTGAAGTCCATAATTAGCCCTGGTTCCAAGGTGGGGCGATGTTATTCGATTCGACGCTGCGCAAGGAGCTGGCTCGCGGCTTCGGGGCCACGCTGGTGGTGATCCTGACGATCGTGATCACGATGATGTTGATCCGCACGCTGGGCCTGGCGGCCAACGGTGCCGTCGCCCCGGCCGATGTCGTGCTGCTGATGGGCTACACCGCGCTGAGCCACTTGCCGACCATCCTGGCGTTGAGCCTGTTCATCGCCATCGTGGTGACGCTCGGTCGCATGTACCGCGACAGCGAAATGGCCATCTGGTTCAGCAGCGGTGTCGGCCTGGTTCGCTTCGTCGTCCCGGTGTTGCGCATGGCCTGGCCCGTGCTGCTGGTGGTGGCGGTGCTGGTGCTGCTGGTGTGGCCCTGGGGCAACCGCAGCAGCGCGGAGTTGCGCGACCGCTACGAGCAGCGCTCCGACCTGTCGCGTGTGACGCCCGGTGTGTTCCAGACTTCCCGCGACGGCAGCCGCGTCTTCTTCGTCGACAAGGCCAGCGACGAGGCGATGAATGCGCGCGGCGTGTTCGTGCTGTCCAATGCCGCTTCCGGTGAATCGCTGACCTCCGCGCGCGGCGGTCAGATCAGCGTCATCGGCGACGATCGCTTCCTGGTGCTCGAACGAGGACAACGCGCTCAGGTTGACCGCGCATCGGGCGAGCACACGCTGGCCAGCTTCCAGCGCTACCAGATCCTGGCCGACGAGAGCAATGTGCGCCGAGCCGCCGCGCGTGCACCTCGCACGATGCCGACGCTGGATTTGCTGCTCGAGCCCAATGCCAAGAACCAGGCCGAACTGGCCTGGCGCTTCGGGCTGCTGATCGGCGCGATCAACCTGCTGCTGCTCGGCGTCGGCCTGGCAGCGATCAACCCGCGCCGGGCGACAAACTGGAACCTGCTGTTCGCCCTGCTGGGCTTCGTCGTGTACTACAACCTCATCAACCTGTCGCAGGCCTGGGTGGCCGGCTCGCGGCTGGCGCTGGGCCCGGCATTGGCGATGATCCACGGCGGCGCGCTGGTGTTCGGGCTCACCCTGATCTGGTGGCGCGACCATGGCACCGTGTGGCGTCCATTTGGCCGGGCGACGTCGCCATGAGGACCGTGCGCCGCCTGCTCTACCGCGACATCGTCTGGTCGGTGGTGTTCGTGTCGGTGGCGTTCCTGTCACTGTTCTACTTCATCGACTTCGTCGATGCGCTCGAGGGGATCGGTCGCAACGGCTACACCGTGTGGCACGCGGCGGCAGGCTCGGCGCTCGAGATGCCCGGGCATTTCTACGAGCTGTTCCCGATCTGCGTGCTGATCGGCACGATCTACTCGATGGCGCGCCTGGCCCAATCGTCGGAATACACCATCCTGCGCACCGGCGGGCTCGGTCCTGTCCGGGCGCTGGGCCTGCTGACGACGCTGGGGGCGATCTTCGCTGCGTTCACGTTCGTGGTCGGCGACTATGTTGCGCCGCTCAGCGAGCGCGAGGCCGTGCTGATGAAGGCCAGCTTTCGCGGCGGGTTGCAGCTGGGCCGCACCGGCGCCTGGCTGAAGGAGCGGCGCGCTACGCCGGACGGTGAACGCCTGGTATCGGTGAACGTCGCACGCACGACGGCCCGCGGCGAACTCGAAGGCGTGCGCATCTTCGAACTCGACAGCGACGGCCGCCTGCGCACCCGCATCCAGGCCCAGCACGGCCGGGTCGGCGCCGACTCGGTCTGGCAACTGGAGCAGGCCGAGCGCACGGACTGGCCGACGCCCGAGCAGGCCGCGGCCGGCCGCACTGTCCGGGTCGAAACCCAGGCCGCACTGCGCTGGCCGAGCAGCCTCAGCGCCGCAGTCGTCGCTGCCGCGGTGCTGCCGGTCAGCACGATGTCGACGGTGGAGCTCTGGCGCTACAGCAACCATTTGAGCGGGCAGGAGCAGGCCGCGCAACGGCATGAGATACAGTTCTGGAAGAAGGCGCTGTACCCGTTTGCTTGCGTCGTGATGGTGGCACTCGCCCTGCCGTTCGCCTACCTGCACGCGCGCGCGGGCGGCGTCAGCCTCAAGGTGTTCGGCGGCATCATGCTCGGCATCAGCTTCGTGCTGTTGAACAACGTCGCGGGACACCTCGGCACGCTGCGCGACTGGACCCCGTGGATTGCTGCGGCCACGCCGGGGCTGGTCTACCTGGGCCTGTCGCTGGCGGCGTTCACCTGGCTGGTGCGGTTTCGATGAGCCAGGGCCTGTTGCTCTTCGGCCATGGCGCGCGCGACGCAGCCTGGGCCGACCCGTTTCGCGCCGTGGCCGCGCAAATCCGCGTGGCACACCCGAGCCTCGATGTCGAGCTCGGCTTTCTGGAAATCATGACGCCCGACCTGCAAACCGCCGCGGACGCGTTGGTGGGGCGTGGTTGCCGGCAGGTTCGCGTGGTGCCGCTGTTTCTCGGCACCGGGGGCCATGTCCGGCGCGACCTCCCGATCCTGCTGGAACGGCTGCGCACACGGCATCCGACCGTGCAGTGGGAGTTGCGGCCGGCGATCGGGGAGCATCCGGCGGTGATCGAGGCCATCGCGTCGGCGGCCTGCGATGCGCTTGGTTGACCCGCACGACTGGGATTCGCCATGAACCTGCACCAGTTCCGCTTTGTCCAGGAGGCCGTGCGGCGCAACCTCAACCTGACCGAGACCGCCAAGGCCCTGTTCACCTCGCAGCCCGGCATCAGCAAGGCGATCATCGAGCTGGAGGAAGAGCTCGGTATCGAGATCTTCGAGCGCCATGGCAAACGCCTGCGCCGTGTCACCGAGCCCGGGCAGCTTGTACTCAAGGCCGTCGAGCTGATCATGCGCGAGGTGGCCAACCTGCAGCGCATCGGCGAGGAGTACTCGAAGCAGGACGCCGGCACGCTGTCGATCGCCACCACGCACACCCAGGCGCGCTACTTCCTGCCGGAGCCCATCGCGGCGCTGCGCCGCAGGTTCCCCAAGGTCCAGGTGGTCTTGCACCAGGGCACGCCGCGCCAGGTCGCGCAGATGCTGCGCGACGACGTGGCCGAGATCGGAGTGGCCACCGAGGCGCTGTTCGACGCCGACGATCTGGTGACGATGCCCTGCTACGAGTGGCAGCACGTGATCGTGGTGCCCGCCCAGCACGCGCTGGCCAGCGTGGAGCGGCCGACGCTGGAGCAACTCGCCGCCGAGCCGCTGGTGTCGTACCACCCGACCTTCACCGGCCGCTCGCGCATCGACCAGGCCTTCGCGCGAGCCCGGTTGAAGCCGACGATCGCGCTCGAGGCGATCGATGCCGACGTGATCAAGACCTACGTGCGCGTGGGCATGGGCGTGGGCATCGTGGCCGAAATGGCAGTTCGCGACGACCCGCCGGGCGGCGATCTGGTGTCGCGTCCGGTTGGCCACCTGTTCGGCAGCAACCTCACCCGTGTGGCGTTCAAGCGCGGCGCCTACCTGCGCCAGTTCGTGCTGACCTTCGCCGAATCGCTGTCGGACCGCCTGACGAGCAGCCTGATCCAACGCGCCATGAGTGGCGACCCTGCGACCTACGAACTCTGAACCCGAATGCCGACATGCTGACCATCACACCCCGCACGCCCCCGGTGAGCAGCCGGCTGCCCAACGTGGGCACGACGATCTTCACCGTCATGTCGGCGCTCGCGCAGCAGCACGGCGCTGTCAATCTCGGCCAGGGTTTCCCGGATTTCGACTGCGATCCGAGGCTGCTGCAGGCCGTCGAGCAGGCCATGCGCTCGGGCCTCAACCAGTACCCGCCGATGGCCGGTGTGCCGGCCTTGCGCGAAGCGGTGGCCGAGAAGGTCGACCGCCTGTACGGCCGCGCCTACGACCCGGCGAACGAGGTCACCATCACGGCCGGCGCGACCCAGGCCATCCTGACCGCCATTCTCGCCGTCGTGCATCCGGGCGACGAGGTGATCGTGCTGGAGCCATGCTACGACAGCTACGTGCCCAACATCGAGCTGGCCGGTGGCAAGGTCGTGCGAGTGGCGCTGACGGCCGGCACGTTCCGACCGGACTTCCAGGCGATCGCTGCCGCCATCGGCCCGCGCACACGTGCGATCGTGATCAACACGCCGCACAACCCGAGCGCGACGGTCTGGACTCGCGCGGACCTCGACCGCCTGGCCACGCTGCTGCGGCCGACCGACGTCTTGCTGATCGCCGACGAAGTCTATGAACACATGGTCTACGACGGCGTGTCGCATGCCAGCGCGGCGAGCCACCCCGAGCTGGCGGCGCGTGCGATGGTGGTGTCCAGCTTCGGCAAGACCTATCACGTGACCGGCTGGAAGGTCGGCTACATGCTGGCGCCGCGCGCGTTGAGCGACGAGTTCCGCAAGGTGCACCAGTTCAACGTGTTCACCGTCAACACGCCGGTGCAGCACGGCCTGGCGCAATACATGCGCGACCCGACGCCGTACCTCGAGCTGCCGGCGTTCTACCAGCGCAAACGCGATCTCTTCCGCGACGGCCTGTCGAGCACGCGGCTGCGCCTGCTGCCGAGCCAGGGCACTTACTTCCAGTGCGTGGACTACTCGGCCGTCAGCCAGCTCGACGAGACCGGTTTCTGCCGCTGGCTGACCACCGAGATCGGTGTCGCGGCAATTCCGTTGGCGGCATTCTATGAAGACGGTCGCAACCGGAATCTCGCGCGCTTCTGCTTTGCCAAGCGCGACGAGACCCTGCACGCAGCGCTGGAGCGACTCTCGGCCCTGTAGGTCGACTTGGGTCCGCCGCTAGCGCTTGCCGGGTTCGGGCGGCAGGTCGGGCGGGTCGCTGCGTGGTCCGTCGGGACCACGGTCTGAGCGATGGGAGTCATCGAACATCGGCAACGGCTTCGTGAGATCGAGGTCGATTTCCCCGTCGGAGTCGGGCACCACCCTGGCAGCAGGAGTCGCCTTGATCGCCGCACTCAGGAAGGAAACCGGTGCTTCGGTCGCCCGAACCAGTTCGTTCAAGTCGTCCAGGCTGGACATCGGTGGCATCGTGAGCAGGTGCGGATGGGCTGTCGTGGTTTCGAACTGGTTCTCGGCCAGCGGCAGCAGCACGTCGATGCTGGTGGCCTGACCGCCTTGGTGGTCGAGCAGGTCGCGCGCCATCGAGTACAGGAACAGCACTTCGCGGTACGCGGGAAGCTCGAACAACTCGCCGGCATCACGGCGAAACATCAGTGATTCCAACTCGGCCATGGCGTCCATCGGCTCGCTCCAGCAGCTTTGCAGCCGCTGCATCACGCCGGGGTATTCTTCGAGCGAGCGGCCGTGCTGCAAGTCGGCGTCCCAGTCGGGTGCGTAGGCATTGAACCGATGGTTGAAGCGGGCGCGTGTGCGCTCGTAGGACTCGCGATCACCCAGCCGGCGATAGATCTCGAGCAGCTTCAGGTACGGCAGCGCGCTGGTGCCGCCGCTGCTGCGGATGTGTCCCATCAGCAGGTCGATGGCCGAGTCGTCCTGGCCGAGCACGACGAAGAACTCCGCCTGCTGCTCCAGGTCGATCAGTTCCTCGATCGACACGTCGCGCGGCGGCTGCGCCATCATCGAGTCGGAGAACATCGACGGCGTACCCGCTGACGTCTGGCGCTGCTGAGCCGGCTGGGGTGCCTTCGGTCGCGGCGGCTGCACCGCCGGCGTCGGCGCCAGATGCGGCGGCAGCGTCATCGGCTGCAGCGTCGGCGGGTTTACCGGAGGCTGGCGGTTCGCCGCCTGCGCCGCGGCCCACCATTGCGCCTGCTGCTGCCGCTGCACGCGGCGCAGGCGCCACCACAACCCCGCAGCCAATGCCGCCAGCAGCGTCAGGCCGACGATCAGCCAGGGCACGATCCGTCGCATCGCGTCGCCATCGGACAGGCGTGTGCGCAGTTGCGCCAGCTCGTCGCGGTCGCGCTGCGCGTCGGCACGCACCGCGGCCAGCGCCTGCTCCACCGCACGCATGCGATCGACCGCGGCATTCGCGTTGGCCTGTGCCGCGCTGGCGGCCTGCTCGGCCAGCGCGGCGCTGGCGGCCATGGCGGCCACGCGCAGCGCCGCCTCCTGTGCAGCAGAAGCCGCCGCAGAGGCGCGGCTGAGCGGCTCGATCGGGTCGAGCTTCAACCGCGGGCCCGAGGCTGCAGACGCTGGCGCGCCCGGCGCAGGCACCGTGCCCCGAGGCCCGGTCGCCACGGCGGTGGCGGGCGAGGCGCGCGGCCGGGCAGTAACGGCCGAAGCGCGCGGCAAGGCGGGCCGGGCAGTCTTTCGCACCGGCGGCGCGGTGGATGACGCAACCGCTGCGGCAGGTCTCGGCGTCGGCTCAGCCGATGGCGTGGCCGGCGCGCTGGCGGCAGGCTCGGGGGCTGCGGCAGGTACCGCCGGCGCCGCGGGTGCCGCGGGTGCTGCGGCGATGGTGACCGCCGGCGGATCGGCGAAGACCGTGAAGCGCCGCTCGATCTTGTTGATGCAACCCAGCGTCGCGATGATCGTGACGACAGGCTCCTCGATGGCGACCTGGGTGCTGACCTGTACCACGCGCTCGTCGGATGTCGCCCCCTGCTCGACCGCGATGCGCACTTGGCTCGGCAGGATACGCTGCTCGCCCTGCATCACCTCGACCGCCACGCACGGCGCCGCCAGCGACTCGTCGGGCGCGAGCTGAATAGTCATCGGAAAGTACAACGGGCTGCCAAGCCCCACCGAAGCAGGAACGCGCCCGAATCCGATCGCGTGCGCAGCGCCGCCCACCATGCTCGTCAGGCCCACGACGATGAACACCCAGCGAAAGATCATGCGTCGGTAGCGTCGTGGCGGCCTGTTGTCGGGGTCGGCAAATTCTGCGCGGCACTCTAGCATGAAGGCCCTTGCCGACCCGTGATCTAAGGCGCTGCCGGCGACCCCCATGCGAGAATGAGGTGGGTCATGGATCACGCCGTCGACAATCAGGGTCGGACATGCCATCGGAGCTGATCACCGAACGCCACGGATCGACGCTCGTCCTCACGATCAGCGACCCGGCGACGCGAAACACGCTGTCGCCGCAGGTGTATGCGGCGGGAGTCGAATCGCTCAATGTGGCCGACGCGGATGCGTCGTTGCGCTGTGTGGTGCTGCGCGGCGACGGCGCACACTTCTGTGCCGGTGGCGACCTGAATCGCCTGGCCGCCGTGCGCCAGCGAGGCGGCGACGAACAGCGCGGCAGCATCGAGAGCTTTCACGCCTGGATCCAGGCGCTGCGCGAATTCCCCAAACCGGTGATCGCGGCGGTGGAGGGGCACGCGGCCGGCGGGGGCTGCTCGCTGGCACTGGCTTGCGACCTGATCGTTGCGGCTGAAGGCGCGCGGTTCACGATGTCCTATGGACGCGCGGGGTTCTCCCCAGACGGCGGCGGTTCGTGGCATCTGGCCCGTGCGTTGCCACGCGCCGTGGCGTTGCAGATGATGTGGCTGCCCGAGCCCATGACCGCGCGCCAGTGGCTGGCGCTCGGCCTTGTCAACGCCGTCACCGACGATGGCCAGGCACTTGCTCAGTCGCTTCAATGGGCGCAACGGCTCGCCGACATGGCCGGCAATGCGCTGGCGAGCGTGAAGTCGCTGGTCGAACAGGCACCGCAGCGCAGCCTGCCGGCGCACCTGGACGCCGAGCGCGACCAGTTTCTCGCCAACCTGTTCCATGACAACGCGGCCGAAGGCCTGCAGGCCTTCTTCGAGAAACGGCGCCCGCGGTTCCGCTAGGGCTGCTGGTCGGGGCCCGAATGCCGACGACGTGGACAGGGTCTCACGTCGACTTCGGCAAATGCGCTGCGGCGACGACAATGGACACGCGCGGCGCGTTGCACCGACTGTCGCTTCAGGGACAAGCCATGAAGACCCCGGTTCTTACAATCGAAGAACAGCACAACATCGACACCGGCGCGTGGTTTTCCCGACTCTCAGCGGCGCTGCGCGCCGCAATCCTGTCTCGCGCGGTGGTCAGGCACCTGGCCGACGGCGCGGCGCTGGCCACGCGCGGCGCGCCGGCCGAACAGTGGTGCGGCGTGGCACGCGGCGCGGTGCGCATCTCGAGCGTCTCGCTGTCGGGCAAGCAGGTCGTGCTCACCTACGCCGAGCCGGGCACCTGGTTCGGCGACATTGCGCTGTTCGACGGCTCACCGCGCACGCACGACGCCGATGCCCATGGCGAGACCACGCTGCTGGTCGTGCGCAAGCCCGACTTCAAGGAACTGCTGTCGCAGCACGTCGAGCTGTACGACGCGCTGCTGCGGCTGAATTGCCGGCGCCTGCGCCTGATGTTCAACCTGTTCGAAGACCTCAACACCCGCCCATTGGGCGCCAGGCTGGCCAAGCAGATCCTGCTGCTGGCCAAGAGCTACGGCATCGACGAGGGCGGGGAGGTCCGCGTCAGGCTGCAGCTGGCGCAGGAAGACCTGGCGCAACTGCTCGGCGCGTCGCGACAGCGCGTCAACCAGGAGCTCAAGGGCTTCGAGCGCGAAGGGGCGGTGCGGGTCGAACCGACGCGCCTGGTCGTGCTGTCGCGCGACAAGCTGCTGCTGATCGCTGAGCGTTAGGATCGCCGGCCATGGAATCGATGCAGCAGTTCACCGGCACCCGCCCCGTCGCCGAAAGCCATGCCTTCGATGTCGCGGCGCTCGAGGCCTACCTGAGTGTCCACCTGGCCGGCTTCGCCGGCCCGCTGACGGTCGAGCAGTTCAAGGGCGGACAATCGAACCCCACCTACAAGCTGATCACGCCGCAGCGCACCTACGCGATGCGCAGCAAGCCGGGTCCGGTGGCCAGGCTGCTGGCATCGGCGCACGCCATCGAGCGCGAGTACCGCGTGATGGGCGCGCTGGCCGACACGCCCGTGCCGGTGGCCCGCATGCACCTGTTGTGCGACGACGAATCGGTGATCGGGCGCGCGTTCTTCGTGATGCAGTTCGTCGAGGGCCGCGTGTTGTGGGACCAGTCGCTGCCCGGGCTGCCCAACGCCGAACGCGCTGCCATTTACGACGAGATGAACCGCGTGATCGCGGCGCTGCACAGCGTCGACGTGGCGGCCGTGGGCCTGGCCGACTATGGCAAGCCGGGCAATTACTTCGAACGGCAGATCGGCCGCTGGTCCAAGCAGTACCTCGCATCGGTGACGCAGAGCATTCCCGAGATGGACCGGTTGATCGAGTGGCTGCCGGCGCACCTGCCGGCGTCGGCCCGCGACGCATCGCAGGTGGCCATCGTGCACGGCGACTTCCGGCTCGACAACCTGATCTTCGACGCCGCGCAGCCGCGCGTGGCCGCGGTGCTCGACTGGGAGCTGTCGACGCTGGGCCATCCGCTGGCCGACTTCAGCTACCACTGCATGTCATGGCACATTCCACCCGGCACTTTTCGCGGCATCGGCGGGCTCGACCATGCCGCGCTCGGCATCCCGAGCGAGCGCGACTACGTGCGGCGTTATTGCGAGCGCACCCGGCGCGGCGACCCCGATCGAGTCATGGCCGACTGGAACTTCTACCTCGCCTACAACCTGTTCCGGCTGGCGGCCATCACCCAGGGCATCGCCAAGCGCGTTGTCGACGGCACGGCCGCCAACGCCCAGGCTCGCGCCACCGGCAGCGCGACCCCCACCCTTGCCCAGCTGGCCTGGCACTTCGCCCAGGCCGCCTGACCCCGCCGCTTCACCAGGAGTGATCACATGGACTTCGGCTATTCGCCGCGCACCCAGGAACTGCAGGCCAAGGTATCGGCCTTCATGCAGGAGCATGTCTACCCGGCCGAAGGCCGATACTGGAGCGAACTGCGCGCCAACACCGAGGCGGGCAAGCGTTGGACGCCGCTGCCGCTGATCGAGGAACTCAAACCCAAGGCCCGCGCCCAGGGCCTGTGGAACCTGTTCCTGCCCGAGAGCGATTACGGCGCGGGCCTGACCAACCAGGAATACGCGCCGCTGGCCGAGATCATGGGGCGCATGCCCTGGGCCAGCGAGGTCTTCAACTGCTCGGCGCCCGATACCGGCAACATGGAAGTGCTGGTGCGCTACGGCACGCCCGAGCAGCAGAAGCAATGGCTGCTGCCGCTGCTGGACGGCAAGATCCGAAGTGCCTTTGCGATGACCGAGCCGGCGGTGGCCTCATCGGACGCCACCAACATCGAGGCGCGCATCGAGCGTCAGGGCGACCACTACATCATCAACGGGCGCAAGTGGTGGACTTCGGGTGGCGGCGACCCTCGCTGCAAGATCATGATCTTCATGGGCAAGACCGATCCGACCGCGCCGCGTCATTCGCAGCAGTCGATGATCCTGGTGCCGTTCGAGACGCCCGGCGTCAAGGTGCTGCGCGCATTGCCGGTGTTCGGCTACGACGATGCGCCGCACGGCCACATGGAAATCGACTTCCAGAACGTCAAGGTGCCGGCGTCGAACATGCTGCTCGGCGAAGGCCGCGGCTTCGAGATCGCGCAGGGCCGCCTCGGCCCCGGTCGCATCCACCACTGCATGCGGCTGATCGGCCTGGCCGAGCGCTCGCTGGAGCTGATGTGCAAGCGCGCGCTCAAGCGCGTGGCGTTCGGCAAGACGGTGGCGCAGCAGACCGTGACGCAGGAACGCATCGCCGACGCACGCTGCCTGATCGACCAGGCACGGCTGCTGACGCTGAAGGCCGCCTGGATGATGGACATGGCCGGCAACAAGGCCGCCAAGGCCGAGATCGCGATGATCAAGGTGGTGGCGCCCAACATGGCGCTGCGCGTGATCGACTGGGCGATGCAGGTGCACGGCGGTGCCGGCGTCAGCGACGACTTCCCGCTGGCCTACTACTACGCGCAGGCGCGCACGCTGCGCTTCGCCGACGGCCCCGACGAGGTGCACCGCAATTCCATCGCGAAGCTGGAGCTGGGCCGCTATGCCTAGGGTTGGCGTGCGCCGTGGCTCAGGTCATCGAGTGACCTGAGCGCGATTCGTGCGGCCACGCCGACGGCGCGGTGGAGGTCTGTGCGAATCCTGAATCCTGCCATTCGCCGGCCACGCGCTTGGCCTCCTGTGCCGCCAGCAGGTACAACGTGAGCCACTGGCCGATCGCCTCGAGATCGGGCTCGGGCATCGACAGGCGCAACGTCAGGCGGCCGCGCGCGATCGCCAGCACGAACGGGTCGGCTTCCGACAGCATCTGCCCTGCCGACAGCAAGGCCGGCGTCAGCGGGCCGGCCAGCCACTGCAGCAGCCAGGGCTTGACGCTGGACACCGCTCCGAAGCGGGCATCGAGCGCGCGCAATTCGGCTGGCGTGAGCTTCTGGTACATCACGAGCCAGCGGATCTCGGTGGGCGTCTGTGTGTCGATGCTGGTCTGCACGCCTTCGACATACTGCTCGAAGACCGACGACTCCGAATGCTCCATCAGCCTGCGACTGAGGATCAACGCCTGCAGATCGCGATGCAGGTTCATCTCGGCGAGGATGCGCAATTCGTTGCCCGCCACGTACGGGCGATGCGAGGCACCCCACTCGATCCGCCAGCGCATGTTGCGCTGCGACCCTTCGATCACGAAACCCTCGCCGTCGCGCACGCGCCGGTAGATCGCGCTGCGCGAGCGCGCCCAGCTCTCCACGCCCTGCAGTCGAGGCGACGACGGCTTGGGCCCGAACCAACGCGCCAATGTCTGTAGCATGGTTTAGAGTCAGCGCAACAACACGACCGCCGGAGTCGCTGAATGATCGAAGTGTATTCCTGGGCCACGCCCAACGGTCACAAGGTGCACATCATGCTCGAGGAGTGTGGCCTGCCCTACAAGGCGACTGGCGTGGACATCGGTGCGGGCGACCAGTTCGATCCAGACTTCCTGGCCATCAGCCCGAACAACAAGATTCCCGCCATCATCGACCCCGATGGCCCTGACGGAAAGCCGATGTCGCTGTTCGAATCCGGTGCAATTCTGCTGTACCTGGCCGGCAAGACCGGGCGATTCCTGCCGGCCGATACCCGTGGCAAGTACACCGTGCTGCAGTGGCTGATGTTCCAGATGGGCAGCGTGGGCCCGATGCTCGGGCAGACGCACCACTTCCGCGTCTACGCCCCGGAGAGAATCGCCTACGCCATCGACCGCTACAGCAACGAGGCCAAGCGGCTGTACCGGGTGATGAACGACCAGGTGGCCAAGACGCGCTACATCGCCGGCAACGAGTATTCGATCGCTGACATCGCGATCTTTCCGTGGCTGCGCTCGTGGAAGAACCAGGGCATCGACTGGAACGACCATCCTCATCTGAAAGGTTGGTTCGACGAGATCGCCGCGCGCCCCGCCGTGAAGCGCGGCGTCGAGGTGCTGGCCGACCTGCGCAGGCCGATCACCGACGACAAGGCGCGCAGCGTGCTGTTCGGCGCCGAGCAGTACAAGCGACATTGACTCGACCTGCATAGAATCGCGCGGCCGAAGCGTTGCACCACTGCCCGTAGCTCAGCTGGATAGAGCAGCTGCCTTCTAAGCAGCAGGCCGGGGGTTCGAGTCCCTCCGGGCAGGCCATCTGGCGATTCCAGAACGTCCCAAAGAGTCCAGCGAATCGCCTAAAATCTAGGAAATACGCGGGCTGCAGCCCGATCATGGTCTCACAGCGTTCCGTGACGTCTCACCAGAACTCGGGGCACAAACAGGGGAACAAGGACATAATTGAGCCTCGATTCTTCAGTTTGTTCCCCTTGTCGCTGACCGACCCCGCCTGCCGCAATTCGACCTGCCCGGCCGACAAGCCCCGTGTGCGGCTAGCCGATGGCGGTGGTCTCTATTTGGAGGTGGCGCCGAACCTGTCGCGCCGCTGGTTCTGGAAGTACTACTTCGGCGGCAAGGAGAAGCGACTCGCACTCGGGCATTACACGGAGACGGGTTCGACCAAGGTCGTCGTCTCCTTGAAGGCCGCGCGCGAAGCCCGGGACTCTGCGCGCAAACTGCTGCGCAGCGGCGTTGATCCGGCCCAACAGCGTCAGCTCGACAAGTTGACGCGGCATACGGCCGCCGGCAACAGCTTTGAGGCGGTGGCGCGTGAGCTGCATGCCACCAAACAGACCGGCTGGAGCCCGAGGTACGCCGACCGTTGGATCGAGCGCATGGAGAAAGACCTGTTCCCTTGGATTGGAAGTCTTCCCCTGTCCGATATCAACGCCCCGCTGCTGCTGCAAACCTTGCGCCGAGTGGAAAGCCGCGACGCACTCGAAGCGGCGCACACCCTGCGCCAGACTGCCGGACAAGTCTTCCGATACGGTATCGCCACGGGCCGCTGCGAGCGGAACCCGGCGCCGGATCTTCATGGAGCGCTGCGACCCATCGTCGTCAAACACATGGCGGCCGTGCTGGAGCCGGCCGGGGTTGCAGCTCTGATGCGTGCAATCGCCGCTTACAAGGGGCAACCCTTGACGCGGACCGCGCTCGAACTCGCTGCATTGGTATTCCAGCGCCCGGGCAACATTCGACAGATGGAGTGGACCGAGCTCGACTTGGACGCTGGTGTGTGGACCATCCCCGCGGTGAAAATGAAGCGCACTGTGCACGGCAAGCTCAATGGCCGGCCGCACTTGGTTCCGTTGGCACCGCGCGCGGTCACCTTGTTGCGCGATATGCATCCCCTGACCGGGCATGGCCGGTTTGTCTTCCCAAGCCTACTGTCCGGCGAAAGGTGCATGAGCGAGAACACGCTTCGAACGGCCCTGCGCCGCATGGGCTATACCAACGATGAGATGACGCCTCACGGCTTCCGCGCGATGGCACGCACGATCCTGGTGGAACAGCTCAATTTGCACCCCGACGTGATCGAGGCCCAGTTGGCGCATGGCAAGAGCGGGCCGCTGGGTGCGGCCTACGACCGGGCCGAATTCATGGCGCAGCGCCGCGCCATGATGAAGAAGTGGGCCGAGTACCTCGCGCAACTTCGCGATGGCGGCAAGGCGGACACAGCTCGACGCAAACGAACAACTGGCGCTGGTCGCGCACATGCCTAGCACAACATTCGCGATTCTCTGCCGCTGATTTTTGGCCCAAATGGTGCGTGCGAATCGACGCGATGCGGTCGCAGTATTCACGCATGCGCATGCTGTGGAGATCCAAAACCAAAAAGGCAGGTAGCCCCGAGTTGGCAAGACCCGACCAACCTGGCCTGTTCGACTCGAAGCCCGTCGCAACCGGTGAGCCGCTGATCGTCGCCACCGAATTGATCGACGAAGACCCGAGCAATCCCCGCACAGAGTTTGTCGAAGCCGAGATCGAAGAACTCGCTGAGGACATCCGGCAGCACGGCATCCTGCAGCCAATCGTTGTGGGCGCCGCGGATGAAGCCGGTCACCACCAAGTTCGGCACGGCGCCAAGCGCCTACGGGCCGCGCGCCGCGCCGGCTTGACCGCCGTCCCCGTCACGATTGCATCGGTAAAGCCCGACGCCTATGCGCAGGTGGCCGAGAACCAGAAGCGCCATGGCCTGTCACCTTTGGACTTGGCGCGTTTCATCCGCGGCCGTGCCGACGCGGGCGAATCAAATGCCAGCATCGCCAAGAAACTCGGCATGGATCAGACCTCCGTTGCGCATCACCTCGCCCTGCTCTCTCTGCCGCCGGCGCTCGACAAAGCGCTGAAAACCGGTCGGTGCACTTCGCCACGCACACTGCACGAACTGTCTAAGCTCCACGAGGAGCGACCAAACGACGTTGAAGCCGCGCTGGCCGCCCACCCAGAACTGACTCGCGCGACCGTTACAGAACTCAAAGCAGCGAGCCCTTTCGACGCCCATGGGGCGGCCTGCGGCACCCGGCCTGAGCGACTCCGTCTCGGTCTGCCAATCGATCTGGCGGAAAAATTGTGCGACCGCCTTGGGCCTCTTCTCCAGAAGATTTCGAGGGCCGATGCGGCTGTCGATGCCGGGCGGCTGGCGGCGCTTCGTAAGCGCCTCATCGATATTGCCAACCAGTGAGGGGTGGGGGTCGGACTGTCCGACCCCTCCCCTGCGCTCAGTAAGTCGACAACTACTGCCCTCGCCACACTACTGTGGGTTCGACACGGATATGAAAGAAAAGTACATAGGGCAGGATAGGCAGCGCGCCGCCGAATGGATGTCAAACCGCGCCGCAGGGCGCCTTCGTCATGGCAGCGCCCTCGCGTGATCGCGTGACCATCGACTTGTGCGGCATCGGTGACGCCGCGCGGGCGGCAGCTCGAACG